>ENA-OOXJ01000370-OOXJ01000370.1-human-gut-metagenome-genome-assembly--contig:-NODE-370-length-39175-cov-3.259228_pt1 | contig 39175 bp, 25 predicted proteins | sample MGYA00241587_ERZ501343 | MGnify/ENA primary metagenome ERZ501343 (study PRJEB25962, sample SAMEA2042918) | human gut metagenome | biome: human gut; feature: human-associated habitat; material: faeces... | reverse complement strand
CCAGTCACATTGGAAGAGAGGTACATCTGTAAAGCCTGCTTCGCGCACCAAGTCGCGGATAGCCGATACGTACGGTTTGTCGGTACCATAGGAACCGAATTCATTCTCCACTTGCACCATGATGATGTTTCCGCCGCGGGTAATCTGCAGGTCGGCCAACTGCTTACCTACTTCCTTCATGAAGATGCCTACACGTTCCATGTAGTAGGGATCGAGCGAACGGAGTTGTACATCCTGTTTCTTCAGGAGCCACCAGGGCAGACCGCCCATTTCCCATTCGGCGCATACATAGGGACCCGGTCGTACGATGACGTACATGCCGTGCTTTTGTGCCAGGCGACAGAACTTGGCAATGTCTTTGTTCCCTGTGAAGTCGAACTTACCTTCTTCCTGTTCGTGCAGGTTCCAGAAAACGTAGAGGCAGATTGTGTTCATGCCCAGTGCTTTGCACGATTCGATACGCTGCTCCCAGTAGGGTTCGGGAATACGCGGATAGTGGATTTCGGCGGCTTTCACCACCATGGAATCTCCGTTCAGGAGAAACGTGCCCTTTCCTGCCTCGAATGTGCCTGTCGTTTTCTGCGAACAAGACGACAGACTGCCTACCATGCTTATGGCTAAAAAGAAGGAGAGGGCAATGCTTGCTACTCTTTTCATGATATCTTTATGCTATTTAAATGTTGATTGTTTAGACTTATTTTGTCAGTTCCACCCGCTTGATGGTACCGTCAGCATTGAACTCCAGGCGGTCAATGCAGACCTCTCTGTGCGTGCCGGGCGACAGGCTTTTGTCAAGGTAGTGCTTGTTGATGCGGTGATAGACAATGTACCACTCGTCCGTGCCGGGCTTACAGATGACAGAATTGTGTGCCGGACCGTATATCTCCTTTTCCGGATTTTGGATCGTGACAATAGGGTCGGTAGCTACTTTAATGGGACCTAGTGGAGATGTAGAAGTTCCATAGGCCACGTGATAGTTGGGAGAACCGGTATCATCTACTGACCACATGAAATAGTACAGACCGTTCCGGTAGAATACGTAGGGAGCTTCACGGTAGGCATAGTCTTGCAATGTGCCGCCTTCGGGTGTCAATACTGCCAGCGTTTTCTTCTTGATGGAAACCATATCCTTGTTCAGTTCGGCGCCGGCCATGTATCCGTTACCCCAGTAGAGATAGGACTTGCCTGATACGGGGTCGATGAATACGTCCACGTCAATCTGTTGTCCTCTGCCTACAGGCGATTCGGTAATCATCGGATGTCCCAGGTCGGTGAAGGGACCTGTAGGTGAGTCGGCTATAGCAACACCTATTTGTTTGCCACCTCCGTTCTTTGGATTGCCGCTGAAATACAGGTAATAGCGGTAACCGTCTTTGGTCTTCTTTTCTTCTATGGCAGGTGCCCATGCGTTACCATCGGCCCAAGATACTTGATCTGATTTCAGGTCGAGTACAATACCTTCGTAAGTCCAGTCCTTCAAGTCGTTGGAGGAGTAGGCTGTATAATACCATCCTCCCCATCCGGGCTGTCCGTCGGTTGTCGAGTAAATATAATATTTGCCGGTCAGATTGGAATAGACAATTTCAGGGTCGGCATGGAAGCCGGGGAGAACCGGATTATTGGGCAATTCACCCAGTTCGGCAGGCTTGCCCCATTTGTCTGTGATACGCTTCAATTCGCTTCGGGTGATGGGGATGATGGTGCCGTGGCGTGGGTGGAAATTCATTTTTACCTCGTGATCAATGACTTTGAAGTGTTCTAGATCGGTTGTTTCCGTGAACTGGTAAGCCCCTTTCATATAAACGTCATACATCAGGATGTATTTGTCTTCACCAATCAGTTTGAAGGTACCGGCACCTTCCACTGCTTCCTTGGTTTGTTGCTTGTATTCCAGATTCTCTTTCCATTGGCTGGAGGTCAGGGAGTTCGTGGTAGCTACCCGGATACCGTTGCCGTGTCCTTCTGTCTTGTAGAACAGGTGGTAGATGCCATCTTTGTAGACAATGTCTCCGTCGATACACGATTTCTTGTCGGCCGGAACGAACAGCGGCTTGGGTTCGCCTTCAAGGTCGGTGAAGTCGGCATTGGCATAGGCGTAATAGATAACGTCGGGGCCGTCACCGTATTTCATGGACCAGTAGACCATGTACTTTCCCGCTTCGGGGTCATAAATGGTTTGAGGGGCCCACACACGTTTCAGTTTCTCCTGGCCGGCATAGCGCTTCTGCATGTTGATGACCGAGTGCGACCAGTGTACCAGGTCGGCCGACTTCAGCAACACCATGGCGCGGTTGGAATCCCATCCGTTGTCCGATACCATGTCCGTCACTACCATGTAGAACGTCTTTCCGTCTTCACAACGCAGGATGTGCGGGTCGCGTACGCCGCCGGTCGAGCTGATGACTTTGGAATCGATGACCGGTTTGTTGTCGTTCAGTGCCCAGTAGGTATATCCGTCCATGCTGACGGCATAGCATACGGCCTCCTGGCTGATGTGGTTGCCGGTGAAGTAAACGAAGAGATAGGCTGCCAAGTCTTTTTCTTCAATCTTCTCCGCAAAGGCGGGAGTCAAGGCCGACAGGCATAAAAGGAAAGCAAGAATTTTGTTTTTCATGTCTGAATGGTATATGTATGTAGTTTTTGTTTGCGCAAATTTACGAATAAACAATGGTTACAGGGTAGTCAAATCATTCAAAAATAGGTAGAATATCATGCAATGAACGATATTTGTGTAGATAATAAAGAAAAATCCGCCTCACACCGTGTGGGCGAAGGCGGATTTCTTGATTTTGTCGGCTTGGCTTATTGGAAGAAGTCCAGTGTCCAGCTGTCCATCCATTCAATGTAGGGTACTCCGTCCTTGAACTGTATAGGCAGCCAGATGTAGCGTGCATCGCTCGGCCTTTTCGGTCTCCAAATGTCGGCCATGAACAGGTAGGCGTCTTTCTTGCCCGGCACCTTCAGTACAAATGTACTTTGTCCGCCGAAAGTCAGTTCAGAATTCGGTCCGATGCAGGGATTGGGGTGTTTGGTCCATGGTCCCCAGATACTGGGTGCTGAGAACATGCGTGCTTCGTTGGGATCCCAGCCTGTGCATCCCGAAGTAATCATCCAATAAATGCCGTCTTTCTTGAAGATGGCAGGAGCTTCGTTGTGTCCGGCAGGTGCCAGGCGTACGTATTTGCCTGTATGGCTCAGGTAGTCTTCACTTAGTTCGGCTATGTGTAGGGTCAGGTTGTCTTCCGAAGAATAAATATGGTAAGCTTTACCATCGTCGTCTACAAAAAGTTGCATGTCGCGTGCCATTTGGCCGCCTTCCAGGTCGCGTTTCAGGAAGAGGCCTTTGTCGATGGCTTCATACCAGGCTGGTGTCCACCATTCCTTGAAATGTTCCAACTGAAGCGTGTCAAGGATATTGCGTTGGTCGGCTGTTATGTCAAAAGGAAGAATCCCGGGGTTGATACGTCCTGAACGAAGATATTGGAATGGCCCGGTCGGCAAGTCACTTACGGCTACGGCCGAACGAGCGGCTGCATATCCTTTGTCTTTTAGCTCCAAGTGGAACCACATGACGAATTTTTTCGTCTTTTCGTTGTAGATCACTTTCGGTCGCTCCATTATGCAACCTTGTATGATGTCACTGGTTGTATCATTCAGTTCCACAGGCAGCACGGCACCTTCGTTTTTCCAGTCGGTGAGGTTTTTTGACGAATAACACATGATACCTACCATAGCCTTGCTGGTCGAGTCCGATTTGTTCTCTCCGTACCAGTAATAGGTTCCTTCGTGATAGAGCATACCGCCTCCGTGTGCATTGATATGCACGCCTTGATTGTCGGGCCAGATTTCGCCGGAACAGATAGGTCTCGGCTGTGGTTGTGTACAAGCTGTGGATAGTAAAATGCAAAAATATCCGCAGTATTTTATTATTTTGTTTTTCATGATGTCGTTTACTTTAGGGTTGGTACATTTTTCCGACTATTAATTTATCGCCAGACAAATCCACTTCAAATAAGTGTGGTATGCGGAGATAAAATCCGTTGATGTCTTTGTGACTGTGTACAGACATCAGCCATTTACCGTCCAATGTTTGGAATAGCATCCCGTGTCCGAAGTTGGGAGGGGTGATGGGCTGTGGTTCCTGAATCCAAGGACCGTCTAAAGTTCCACTTTCAGAATATGCGACTCCTTGTGTATAGATGTTATGAATCCAGCTTGTCCAAAGCATTCCTAACCGTCCTGTTTGCGTGCGAAATAGGTAAGGACCGTCGGTCACTTTATTAGGAACCTCCTTCCCGTCACGCAATTCACGACTCCAGGGACATTCACTGGAACGGAACAGCAATTTACCTTCTCCGATAGAACCGCTGAGATCAGATTTCAATTCTATTTTTTCAATGGTTCCGTCCCAATTCTGTAGCCATTCATAACAATAGACCATATAAGGCTTTCCATCAGTATCAACCCAAAATGTCCCGTCTAATGTGGGCTTATTTGCAGGCAGATAAATGGAATCTTTCATAGGGCGATAGGGGCCATCTGGTCTGTCACTTACTAATATGTGACTTGCTCTTCGTTCAATTTTGTTTCCTTGGACTACATCTATAATGACTGCTTTGTTTGTAAAGGTAGCGAAGTAGTAATATTTATTTTTGTAATGATGAAGTTCTGCCGCCCAAATCATTGGATTGGGTCCCATCCATGAGTGAGAATCTGTTTGAGCAACTTTGTAAGGTCCTTCCCAATATTTCAGGTCTTGGCTTTTCCATAGCATTCCACCTGTTCCTGTCATGTAATAAGTGGAAGTTTCTGGATCTGTTAGAATACAAGGATCGCTCAATCGGATAGAATCTAATGGTATATTCTTTTTAATGTTTTGTTGTGATTGGACAGCCTGTATGGACAACCATGTGAATGATATAAGGAACAGGACTTTGATGTTTTTCATATTGCTATGCGGAATAAAAAAAATAACTAAAGCTCTCCCATTAAAGGAGAGACTTTAGTTATTTTATTATTAGATAAATTATTTCTCTGCTGGCATATCGGCAGTAGTCGGCCAATATGGATTTTGATACAGAGGAGAAAGCTCTGGTGAAGCGTTATCGGAAGCAGTTAACTGGAACTGTTTGATGGGAAGTGGTTGCAGGTAGTGTGCCATGTGCCATGTATATCCATCTTTGAACAGATTACCACTTGTCATATTCTTCTGATAAGGTCTGTAATACTCGCTCAAGCTTGGGCTTGATACGGTAGCTGAAGCACTTCCGTCGGAAATCAGATTATTTGCATCGTACCAGTTCTGCATTGGAGTATTCCAAAGATGGAAACCTTCAATGAAATAAGGTTCGTCAATCATTTGATCCAATGCTCTCCAACGAATCAAATCCATCCATCTGAGGCCTTCGGCCATCAGTTCGCAACGGCGCTCTCTACGTATATTGTAAAGAACGGGGTCGGTCAACTGTTCTCCTGCAGAATAAGAGCCCCAGTCCAATTTCTCTTGCGTGATATCTGTTGCTGCGATGGTTGTCTGTGGGTCAATGGCAGAACCTGTAAATCCTGCAGTTGTACGGATAATCTTCCAATATTCCAGAATCTTACCGGAGGAAATACTCTTGGTAAGTTCGTATTCAGCCTCCATGTAGTTCAACAATGCTTCGGTTGCTCTGAAAGTAATAGAACCAGTATATCCAGCACCATTACCTGTTAAGGCTTTATCGAAAGTTCCTCCCTTACGGATGGAATATCCGGTACCATAGTCATTTTCACCATCATTACCCAAGATATTGGGATAGGGTTCGATTTCCATACCGTGATCTTTTTGGGAGTCCATATTCTTGAACATATTGATTTGATCGGGCTCTTTTAAGAAAATGAACAAACGAGGATCTGCATTTTGTCTCACATTTGTCAATGTTTTGTCATTGAATGCAAAACCGTCATGGTTGGCATAGATAGGTTTTCCGTCTGACATGACAAAACCTTGAACCATGCTTCGAGTTAAACCTACACCGTAATTACCTTTCTGAACAGCCACTTCGATGTTGTTGGTAATACCCAAGCCTTCGTTGTATTCGCGCCACAACAGTACATCCGGGAAACCTGACATGTCTGTATTTCCGAACATGCTGAAATAGGGATTTTCAGGATCAGATTCGGATTGAGGAACGGTTCCCGTGTTTTGTGTGAGCTGGCCTTTGTATTTTTCAGCTACTTCCTGTGCACTTTCTGCTGCTACTGTATAGAAATAGTTGATTTCATTTTCAATGCTACCGGATGAGAACTGATAGTTTGCATTATACTCTCTTTCTTTCCCGGGCCATCCTTCACCGTTCGGAACGAAAGGTGTGCCATTGAAATAGTTCAACCATGAGGCCTCAAACAACGCAACGCGTGATTTCAACAGTTTGGCAACGTCCGGTGAAAGACGATTTTTCCTGGAATCGAAATTGTCGGTCATATAGCTGATGGCGTTGTCCAAATCTTCAAGAATAAATCTTGCCACTTCGTTTCTCGGGCTTCTCTTGTTAGCTTCCACCAGAATGTCATTGTCATCGGGCAATGCTTCTTTGATAATGGGCAGGTCACCCCACTTCTGCAACATGTCGAAATAGCAATAGGCACGGAAAAAGTAAATCTCTCCTATATATTGGCGGATGTTTGTGTCTGAGCCGGTAATCTTTCCTGCTTCATAATTTTCCAGAATGGTATTCAATGAATAGTTGATGTTGCGGATGTTGGTCCATGCCCAATTGTCGTTTTCCAATGCCACTTTCCATTGGCCGGTAGCATATTTGTTATCTGCTGTAAAGCCGGCTTGGTTGTCCGTATTGTTGTCCGTGCCGAATGTTCCATAACTCCAGTTTCCGTGAGAAGGAAGCACGTCAGGATAGAATTTGTTGGCTACAGCTTGAATTTGGTCTTCTGCTGAATAGTAATCTTCAGGTACAACGTAGGAAGGAGGTTCTTTATCAAGAAAATCCTCACAAGATACCAGCGAAGAAGACAGTAATATGACTGTCGATAAATAAGTGAGTTTATTGAGTTTCATAATAGATTCGAATTTAGAATGTAACATTTATACCGCATGACAATGTCTTTGACAACGGGTAAGAGTTTCCACTATAACTTGAAATGGTTTCAGGATCGAATTGGTCAGCAAGGCTTGTTCCTGTCCACAGATTTTCACCGGAGAAGAATATGCGCAAGCTCTGGATGGCCCAGCGGGTTGTGATGTTCTTCGGAATTGTGTAACCGATTTGCAAGTTCTTCAAGCGAATGTAGGCTGCGTTCTGCAGATATCTTGTCTGACACTGCTGGTTCTTGTCGCTGTACAGCGGACGAGGCAGGTAAGAATCTGTATTCACAGACTGATAACCGTTTTGGACAGACCATGTGTTCTCGTCACGGAAATAATCGTGAACCTGACTCAAGCCGGTAGCCCACCATTGTCCGTTGCTGGCAGAACCGAACAAATAGGTACTTCCTTGCCAGTAGTCGCGTTTCATTACACCCTGGAAGAATACGCGAACATCAAATCCTTTCCAGCTTGCATTCAAGTCAAGACCGAAGAGATATCTGGGGGTATGGTTACCAATTACTTTCATATCGCCATGGTCGTTCAGTGTGCCTGCGCCACCGGAAATCTTGCCATCGCCATTTAAGTCGGCATACATGATATCACCGGCTCTCCAGTCGCTACCCAAAGCATCTTGTCCGCCGTTGGGCAATGTAGCGAGGTGCGCCTGCATTTCTTCGTCTGTCTTGGCCAAACCGACTGTTTCGTAGCCCCAAATTTCGTTGATGTAACGTCCTTCAATGTATGTACTGATGGCATTGGTCGGGTTATTGGGATAGCGAGTGATCTTTGTGCGTGCATCTGATATGTTGAATTTGGCACTATAGTTCAGCCCGTTGCTCAGACGATCATTCCAACCAATTGACAATTCCCATCCTGAAGTGCGCAAGTCGGTATTGTTGGTTACAGGAACCGCAGTACCTAAAATGGCAGGAAGTTCAGGAGCATTACCCACCATGTCTTTAGTGTTTCGGATATAATAGTCGAATGAACCGGTCAAGCGGTTATTGAGCAATCCCCAATCCAAACCAATGTTGTATGATTCAATGGTTTCCCATGTCAACGTTGTAGATACAAGACCGGGGGCTGTTGCGGTATTAGGTTTCTTACCGTTCATGAGCCAGCTACCGTCGGATGAACCTACTGACATGGTCTGATAGGTCTGATACCAGTTGGTTGTATTTTGGTTACCCAATGATCCGTATGAGGCACGCAACTTAAGAGTTCCGATTACATCGTTGATGGGTTCGAAGAAGTTTTCTCTTGCAATGTTCCAACCGACAGATACTGATGGGAAGGCTTTCCATTGGTTGCCTTTTCTAAAGCGTGACGTTCCGTCTGCACGGAGATTGCCTTCAATCAGATACTTGCCTTGGTAGTCATAGTTGACACGTGCAAAGAAACCTGCTGTGGACCATTCGTTTCTGGAACCATTGGTCTGAGGAGTTACTTCGTTGCCAAAATAGTCCAAACCGGTCGTAAGATCCACTTCGGGTTTGCCAGGGAACATGACGCCGTTTCTTTGCAGACCGAATTGGGTCTGTTTCAGATTCTCTGCCTGGAAACCACCCATTACATGAAGATTGTGTACTTCATTAAAAGTATGGGTATATTCAGTGTATGCATTGAAGTTATAGTAATTCTCCTTGTAATAGTCTTCGTGTACATTGGAGCTGTTACTGTAAACATACGGATTACCGTTTACATCGTGATTGTATCTCATCTGCCTGTCCCAGTGTCTGTTAGCCGACTGGATATGGTAGTTGAAGTCAACATGCGTAATCCAGTTTTTGATAGGTTCAAAAATCAGACCAATCTGATGGTAAGAGTTGTCTGTCTGGGTTTTATCAACACCTCCTTCTGCCAGACCCAAAACAGGTGACGGCGCATCATAGAAATACCCATTGGGATCATAGAGAGGAAGAACTGGCCATCCCTGACGAGCCATATCGGAATACAGAGAACTTGTCAGTGTGGCAGGACGCTTGTAATCCTGACGGGTGAAACGCATGGTGTAATTGAATTTCAGCCAGTCGGTAATTTGTGAGCTGATCTTGGCTGTTCCATTATAACGTTTCAGACCTTCTTCGCCATACTTCATGAAACCGCCTTGATCCAAAAAATTAAACGAAGCATAATAATTCAACTTGTTGGTCCCACCGCTGACACTGAAGTTGTGTTCTTGGGAGAATGTCCATTTCTTGTAGACTTCACCATACCAGTCTACATCATCTATACCGTTGGCATATGCTTCTAACCAATATCCGTTGTCGCCTGCGCTGATACCGCTCATGATAGTACCGTCACTGGTAATTCGTTGGCCTGGTTTATATGGACTTGCATTGTGGTAGGCTACAATATCGGCCATTCTGTCTGCATCAAATTGAACAGCTTGTCCTCCATTTGTTAAAGCATCATTCATCCAGCCTGCAAAATCTACGGAGTTCATCAAATGGTTCATGTTGATAGGTGTACCCCAACGGAAGCTGTTGTTGTAGTTGATGGAGGTCTTTCCTTCTTTGCTGCCCGATTTGGTTGTAATCAGGATTACACCGAACGGAGCACGTGAACCATAAATTGAAGATGCAGCTGCATCTTTCAGAACGGAGATATTGGCAATGTCTTGCGGGTTGATAGTATTCAGGTCACCTTCCATGCCGTCAATCAAAACGAGCGGAGAGCCGCTTGTTCCCTGTCCGATGGTAGTTGTACCACGTACATTGATACTGGGCGTGTCTTCCAAACTACCATTGGTTTGCGTAATCTGCAATCCAGGTACTACACCTTGCAGGGCTTGTGCTGCATTGGTTACGGGACGTTCCTTCAGCTCTTCGGCTGTAACTACACCTACCGAACCGGTCAGGTTCACTTTTTTTTGGGTACCGAAACCAACGACTACGACTTCTTGAAGCATTTCGGAGTCATCCTCCAGCACTACGTCAATCGACTTTCCGGGTACGGCGTCTACAACGACAGTTTTGTAACCGATAAAGGAGATTTCCAATTTGGTGGCATTAGTTACATTTAAATTGAATTTGCCATCCAAATCTGTAATAGTTCCATTGGTGGGGTTGTCTTTTTCACGGACATTGGCACCGATGACAGGTTCTCCAGTTGAGTCCTTGATAACGCCACTTACATTTTTTTGCTGTTGCACCACATTCAGTGATGAAACTTCTTCTTTAGCTGACATTGCCAAGGGATGCATGGCAATGAATCCTGTGCAAAGAAGCAGAGCCATCATGGCTCGTCGATTGTTTTTGCAAGAATTAGATTTCATCATTAATTTTATTTTAATTAAAAATTGTGTGAGATTTAAATCGTAGCCAAAAGTAGGAGTTTAATAAGAAAGAAATATTATAATAAATAGGCAAATGGGGTAGAAAAATTGTTCAAAGATGTCAAATGACGTTTTATTCTATCTTGCTTGCTTTGTTTTTATTGGTAGATTTTAACATTTGAGAGGATTTGAAGATGCGATAGAAAGAAGGGTGTAAACAGGTGCTTCTGTATTGGGAGCGCATATTTTGTGGACAAAATGTGCATATTCTGTGAGCGGGATGTATATGTCTTGTGGGCAGAATGTGTATGTTTTGCATATGAAGTGTGTGTCCGATAAGCATGAACATCTAATTTTTCGTTAGAAAGCATCGCTTTTTTCGTCAAGATTCCGTTTCTAAAGTTCATAGTTACGTCGCTCAAGTCCATAGTTAGGCGGCTCAAGTCCATAGTTACACTGCTGGAATGAATGCTTTTTGTGCCAATCATGGATTATAAGGTATGGGCAAAGGTGAAAGCTCATTCTCTGATTAGCTACAGACTTCTATTGAAATTTTCTTTTGGGAGAAAATCTTTCACGCTTTCACGGCTTATAAATTATTGTGAACCAAATGTTTGCTGTGAAATCAACATTTCATGCTTCCTTTCACCCCGAACGTAGCGGGTGTGGGAAGTACAGGATATATGAAAGAACCGTGTCGATAGATGTTTTTCACTGTAAATGCCTTGTACATAGTTGGTTGCGGTGAAACTTCACGGGCAAAACTTTTCATACACAATAGAATTGGCAGTAAGCCAAATGAAGGCTGTGAAGCATCTTGCATAAATGCCATTGCGTGGGAGATTTCATGCTTTTTGATGAAAACAGATAGAAAAATAGCTGTAAAAGCTGTTTCATTCGGCTTATTTCATTATTTTTGCTGAGTACAATTAATCTGTTTAGTGTGATGATGATGAAAACCGGTTACCTTATATCGCTCATAGCATTATTGGGGTGTTTCCCTTTGAATGTACGTGCACTTCAGGACGATTTGATTTTGAAACGGATGGGTGTAGAACAAGGGTTGTCGAACAATTATGTGGTAGATATTACGCAAGATAACCAGGGCTGTGTATGGATTGCAACAGAGTCCGGACTCAACAAGTTCGACGGACGTTACTTCACTGTTTATAACCGAAACAATTCACAGATTAGCGGCAATGAACATAACGCATTGCTTTCCGTGCCGCAAGACAATACGATCTGGATAGGAACGCAGCGCGATGGTATCAGTATCTTTGATGTAGGCAGCCAGACGTTTGAGACTTTAGACGTATATGGCGGACTGATTACAAACGACGTGACCGACCTGAAAATGGCGGCGGACGGTGGTGTCTGGATTACTCATTATCATTTGGGTATCGATCATTACGACCGGAAGACGAAGAAGATAGAGTGTTACAGCACGTCCAATGTCAAGGGATTTACGGGCCGTAACTGGACTTCGTGCGATGACGGGAAAGGTCATCTCTATGTGGGACACGTGAATGACGGTCTCAGTATCATCGACTTGAAGACACGTACTTGCGAGAATTTCCGCCATTCTACTGACGACCCCAAGAGTATTCCGAGTAATACGGTTCATGCCATTCTGATGGATAGTGCGGAACGGATATGGGTCGGTACGGAGAACGGCCTTTCTTTGTTCAATCCGGTTACGAAGGAGTTTACGACCTTCCGTAATCAGCCTGACAATCCCCGTTCTCTATTGTCCAATCAGGTGTACGATATTAGCCAGACACGCGATGGAGACATTTGGGTTTGTACCAATATGGGCGGAGTAAGTATTCTCGATTTACGCCAAAATTCTTTTATCCGTCCCGAACAGGTGCAATTCCGCAATCTTGTAGTGACAAACGATATACATGGTTTGTCTTCACCCAATGCCCGGTGTTTGTTCGAAGATTCTTTCGGTAACATCTGGATCGGTAATTATCGGGGTGGGGTGGATGTCATCAGCCATTTGCAACCTTTGTTCAAAACGCTGCCTTATCAGATGAAACGCTATGGTGAGTACACCAACAAACAGGTGTGGGGCATCAACGTCGATGCGGACGGACACTTGTGGCTGGGCGGAGAGAATGAGGTTGCAGTATTCGACAAAGGGAAAATGAAAGATTTGCTAAGGCCACAGGCTGTGAAGAATACGCATGTGAATGTCATTTATACCGACCGTTCCGGCGACCTTTGGATGGGGATGTATCTGGATGGGGTGACGGTATATCGCCACAAAACGGGACGAATGGAGCGGATTAGCAGTGGATATCCTAATCTTGATGTCAGATGTTTCTATGAAGATACGGATGGTAAAATGTGGATCGGTACAGAGAGTGGTATCTACAGCTATGAAAACGGACAGCTTGGTTGCGAAGACAGCATCAATAATCAGTTGTCCGACAATATGGTTCACAGCATTCTGCGTGACAAGCAGGGAAAACTGTGGATCGGTACCTTTGGTAAAGGTATTCAGATCTTGAACCGTCATAATAATTTGGTTTATAGCCTGACTACAGACAATGGAATGGCTTCGAATGCTGTATCCCATTTGGCTATGAATAGCCGTGGTGAAATCTGGGCTGCAACAAGAAACGGCCTTGTTTTCTTTGAACGGACGGACAATCCGAATGGATTCCGTATATTTTCAGAGAAAGACGGCATAGAGAACAGTTATGTCAGAGCCATACAGGAGGATGAGAAAGGTAATATTTGGTTCAGTACAAACAATGGTATTTCGTGTTATGAGAAAGCGACGGGAATGTTCAGAAATTATAATTACCATGACGGTGTTCCCCGTGGTGACTTTATGGACGGATCGGTTTGCCGGACAGCTGATGGTACTATTTATTTTGGCTCGCAGAACGGTGTATGCTATTTTCATCCTGCTACTCTTGATAATGGTGACAAGGTGGCGCCAGTAGTCTTTACTGAGTGTCGGAGTATGACGGGGGATTTACGGCCGGAGTATGCCGAGGTAATGGTCCCCATCGTTAAGAATAAGATTAAGCTTTCTTATCGAAACAATAATCTGAGAATTGGCTTCAATGTGACCGATTTCTCACAAGCAGGTCAGGTGGAGTATATTTATCAGATGGAAGGGTTGAATGATTCCTGGTATAATACGCATGGTGAGAATCAGGTTACGTTCAGGAATCTGCCCTACGGAAATTATACGTTCAAGGTGAATGCCCGGATGAGAAATCAAGCTTGGACGGATGAGAATATTGCCTCATTGACGTTGGTAATCGAACCACCTCTATGGTTGGCGTGGTATGCAAAGCTGTTCTATGTGGCTGTAGCATGCCTGATTCTCTTTTTTATTCTGCGTTTCTATAAGCATAAACTTGATTTGGAGAATAAACTGAGTCTGGAGCACCAACAGCTGGAGAATGGAGAGAAACTTAATGCAGAAAGGCTTCGTTTCTATACCAACATTACACACGAGTTGCGTACGCCGCTTACGCTCATTATCGGACCTTTGGAAGATCTTCTGTCGGATAAGTCGCTATCACAGAAACATGCGGAACGTATCGGTATCATACACAGCAATGCCAACAGGTTGTTGGCGCTGATTAACCAGATATTAGAGTTCCGAAAGACAGAAACACAGAATCGGAAATTGCTGATAGAAAAAGCTAATCTTGGGAAGTTGGTAAGAGAAATCGGTTTGGGTTTTAAGGAATTGAATCAGAACAGTCGAGTCGATATCGAGGTGAAGATTGAAACAGAAGAAACGGAACTCTATTTCGATCCCGAAATAGTAAGGATTATCCTTAATAATCTGATGTCCAATGCCATGAAGTATACGCCTGAGGGAGTCATCACTTTATCTCTCGACAAACGTGAGGAAGCCGGGCAGAGCTATACTGAAATCAAGGTTAAAGATACAGGGTTCGGCATTGATCCGGAGTCAATACCTCACATTTTTGATCGTTATTATCAGGCGGAAGGCAAGCATCAGGCTTCAGGCACAGGCATAGGGCTGGCTTTGGTGAAGTCATTGGCCGATTTGCATGAAGCAAAGATCATGGTGGAAAGTGAACTGAATGAAGGTAGCTGCTTTACTCTCAGCCTTTTGACCGACAATACATATCCTCATGCACAACATAAGCAGGAGGTTTCAAGTAGTGCTAAAACATCTGTAGCTGAAACTGCTGTTAAGGATTCATTGGCTGAAGGGGAAGATGCACGTCCCGTTCTGCTAGTGGTAGAAGACAACAATGACATCCGTGAGTATATCCGAAGTTCCTTCGAGGATATGTATGAGGTACTTACTGCTTCCAACGGAAAAGAAGGCTGGGACATTGCCAAGGTGCGTATACCTAGTGTCATTGTCAGTGACATTATGATGCCCATTATGGATGGTATTGCTTTCTGTAAACGTGTGAAGCAGGATATGCGTACCAGTCATATTCCTGTGATTTTGCTGACGGCCAAAGATAGTATTCAGGATCGGGAAGAAGGGTATGCCGTTGGAGCCGATTCATTTATAGCCAAGCCTTTCAGTGCTCGTCTATTGACTCGGAGAATTGAGAATCTGCTGGCTGGTAGAAGAAAGTTGGCGGCCCTGATTGCTGCAAAGACTGTATCGTCGGTAGGTTCGTCTACTCAAGAGGCTTTAAAGGATCTGGGTGAAGGAAATCACACACTGAATAAGCTTGATCGCGAGTTTTTGGATAAGGTAGCCCGTATTATTGAAGAGAATCTCAGCATGGAAAAGATTGATGTGGGGTTCATTGCCGACAAAATGTGTATGAGTCATTCTACGCTTTATCGGAAAATTAAGTGTCTGACAGATATGTCGGTCAACGAATTTGTGAGAAAAGTGAAGTTGAAGAAAAGTGTGGATCTCTTGTTAGGTGGTGAGTATAGTATTGCTGAGATCTCAGACTTAGCCGGTTTCAGCAGTGTGGCTTATTTCAGACAGTGCTTTAAGGATGAATATGGCATGGCTCCTTCGGAATATCTGAAGCAGAAGAGCCGGGGGTGATATATTATATTTCAGGCACGGATGACAATTTATCTGTATCATCCGTGCCTGAAGGGTCGAACGCACCGTGGTGTGTCCCTACATGCTGTTATTATCAGAATAAATCCCACGTACGGATTTCATCCTTCCAATGGTGATCTTTGGGGAATGGTTGTTCGCTCCAAGCTCGTTTGCTGGTCCAGTCCTGGGGGGCATCGGTCCAGAATGGATGGCTGGCTGGCAGCCCCAAAGGCAGGAAAGCCAGGGAAGTCATGTATAAGCTACCATTGTTGGTGTACCAGTCTGCAATATTGGGCTGTCGTCCGCTGAATCCAATGGTCAAATAACCACCTTCATTGAAATTGTTGCCGCTGGCAAACATACGTCTCATGACGGCAGTGAGGGCGCAACGTACCTGAGCGTTGGTCACACCAGCCGGCAGTTCCTGATACCAGGCCATCAAAGCGAGGGGTTGCATGGTGGCCATGCGGTAGGGGATGGATCGTCCGAAGACAGGGAAGGTTCCTTCAGGTGAGATGAAGCGTTCCAGTATCAGGCTGTACTTCTGGGCACGGTGCAAGGCACGGTCATAATACTTGGAATAATGTATGCGTGTATAAGCCTTGACGTCTTTCATGGCCTGAAGAGTTTCCAGATACATGGGATGGAATACATAGCTACTGTAATAGTCGAAAGCAAAGCTTGGGCCGTCAGCATACCAGCCGTCTCCGGTATACCATTCTTCTATCTTGCGGATAGCGGAATTGATACGATAGGCATCATAAGGTGCCCCGGCTTTAGCCAGGAAACTTTCGATAGTGGATGAGAAGAGCAGCCAATTAGTGTATGGCGGGTCGATACGGCGTAACAGCGTGAACTCTTCAATGTAGCGTTGCTTGGTGGTGTCATCCAAAGGTTTCCACAGCTGATCGAATGCACGGAGAAAGCTTTCTGCAATATAGGCTGCGTCTACTAGGGGCTGGCCTTCCTTACGCCACAGCAGGTAGTCGGGACTCTGAGGATCTACTGCGTTGGCGTAGCTTTTCAAAGCCCATTCGCGTAATTGCTTGCGCATGGCTCCTTCTGCTGTATTGTCATCGGGGAGGGTAAGCCATGGGGCGATACCTGCCATCAGACGGCCGAAAGCTTCCATGTAGGTTACTCTTTTGTCGCGACCGTCCCATGTAGGACTAACTTCTACAATCATGTTCTTTTGAAGTTCTCCTTTGGACATATTACTCAAGATTGGGGCAGCCATCTTGTAGGCAAGGTCGCACCAGTAAGCACGGTCTTGAGTCTTGGGAGCTTCCAGGTAACGTACATACTCACAGGCTGCCAACAGGAAGGCACCTACACCAAAGTTAGCGGTAGAGTTAGCATCGACAACCTGGCCGGGGATGGCTTTTTCGCCGATAGGTTGTACGTAACCCACAGCTCCGTTTTTCTGAAGAGAGGTTTTCGACAGGTAGTTCCATGCTTTGTTGACAATGGGCAGGTATTCAGCCTCGTCCAGATAACCGTTGTTGATGCCCCACAGGATACCATAAGTAAAGAAGGCAGTACCGCTTGTTTCAGGGCCGGGCGCATGTTCGGGATCCATCATACTGCGGGTCCAATAGCCTTCGGGTTGCTGGATGGCAGCTACTGCTTTAGCCAGTTTCTGGAATTTCTCCACGAAAAAGGCGCGATGCTTGTAGTCGGCCGGCAGATCTTTCAACACTTTAGCCAGTCCGGCCAGTACCCATCCGTCACCACGGGCCCAGAAGTCTTTTTTCCCGTTGACACTTTTGTGTTTGGGATAGACGTATTTGGCATCGCGGTAATAGAGATTTTCTTCTTTGTCGAACATGATCTGGTCGGAATAGGCGATATATTCGTATAACTTGTCCAGATAGAGAGAATTGTGAGTAATCTTATATAATTTTGTCATGACCGGCATAACCATGTACAGACCGTCGCTCCACCACCAATAGTCGTTTTGCGGAGTGCTCATCTGATATTCCATGACTTCGCGTGCACGCTTGATTTTATAGTCTTCAGGTGCCAGATTATAAAGGTCGGCATACGTTTGGAAACAAATCTGATAATCGCCGAACAGAACGTATTCGTCCGATTCTCCGTATGAATATTTCCACTGGGAACGGTCGTTGCTTTTGGCTCCTTTCCATTCGTTGTGTTTGGCCCATGCTTCGGAGTAGGCGCGGTAAGTCTCATTGCCTGTCAGGAAGTAAGCTTCCATGTTGCCGGTGTGATAGGCTGCGTTGTCCCAGAAAGAACGTACTTCTGGCTTGTTTTCAGCTTGCCAGTGTTGGTTTACTTTGTCAATGATCTTTCGGACCTGTTCGGCCTCGGAAGTCTTGGCAAATGTTGCAACCGGTAATAGTCCAATGAAACAGGCTGCAAATGTTTTAAGAATTTTGTTCATAAGTTTTGTATGTTAATTATTGTTTGGTATTGATCTCAAGTACATATACGGGAGTTGGTTCGGAAGCGATTTGTTTCTCGCCGTCGCCCTGATGGGTTTCTTGTACGAAAACATGAAGCTGACGGTTTTGTTTCCACAATTCCGTATCGAGACTGGGCTCCCATGCGTCGACACTGAAGTCGGTAAGATCAGTCACTTGCCATTCTCCGCTTTTGAGGTCAGCGGTATAGGCCATGGAGACCTTGCTGCCACGTTCAGCATCGCGGAAGAGGAAGAAGGCACGTCCTTTGTCTACTGCAATGCGGGGGCGAGAAATGGGAATCATTTTGGTTCCTCCTCCTTTCAGAGAGAAGGCCTGTGTGCGATTCATGATGGGACGATTGTGCCAGTTGATGCCGTCATGCCAAACCAGACGATACTGGGGAATGGTACTGTCGGTATCGCGCCAGTAGGTGACAATATAAGGATGACCTTCCGTGTCGGCACTCATACTGGTTTGGTTGATAAGTTCGCTGTTTTGGGGAATACGGCAGGCGTATTCTGCATTAGCTTCACGTATGGGCAGATTATAAGTTTCGCCATTTGATTTTTGCCATGTTTTTCCACCGTCTGATGAACAGGCGTAGCACAGGTCGTGGTTGGTTTCTACCATCCATGTTTCCCGCCATACCCACGAAAGATGGATTACGTCTTTGGCATCTACGTACAGTTGCCAGTAGGCATTACGTTGTCCCTCGCCATCGATGAGCACGTCTTGGACACGTTGCCATTTACGTTGTTTCAATTTATAACGGTTTAATACGAGATTTCCTCTTCCGGATGCTCCTGAACGATAGACAAAGAGCAAATCTCCGGTGGAGAGACGGTAAAATTCTGGATAAGTGACATCGGCTTCGTCTTTACCGGTCATCGGTTCTTTCTCTCCTAAAACAAGGGATTCGGGAGCAGTACTGCGACAATAGTTCAGCGGTTGTCCATGATGATCAAAGGCAACATGCAAATAGCCTTCGCCATCTACCATTAGGCTGATGACATTGTGGGCATCAGTTACATTACCTTTGTATTGTGAACGCTGAAGTTCCCAATGTTCGGAACCTAGTTTGCGTTTACCGATAACCATATAGCCGTCGGCGTCGTAATAGGCTGTGTATTGATTTTGCTTGAAGGTAACAAGCGAACTGTTGCGGAATACGGTTGTGTTGACTGAAGTGGAACTGTAACCTTTTCCTATTTGAACTAAATGTTGAGCTGATGCAGACAAGCTGCCTATAATGAATGTAAGTAATAAGATGGCGTATTTCATGATAAATTATAGATTATTGTTTGTGCAATATTCGCAAAATTATTTGATACCCGCAATGTGTGGAGGGGGTAATTTCGATTCCAACAGGTCAGATTGACGGATTTATGTATCTGAATGATTAATTTTTCGTTCTGTAATTGATCCATTTCTTTAGTAAATCAGTCGAAATTCTGCCCATACAGGCAGGTGATCGCTGATGCCTCCTTCGTATCGAGGGCCGATATAAGTACGGAAAGGCTGGACTCCGCCGAATCTTTTGTCCGGAACCAATAGGAACGGTAGGCGAGCTACTCCAGCATGTGCTTCACTGGTAGTGAGTGGAGCATCGTGCTTTAGCAGATTACCTGATACAATAAGGTGGTCAAGCAATCCCCATTCCCCCTGATATTTGTAACTTCCATAGTTTTTCTCCTTTTGGACCTTACGGGCTAGCAAGTGGTATAGCTGATCGTTACGAGGCGTATTGCCGGGAACGAGAGCTTCTGCCTGTATGATTTTCTTGATGGATCGATTGTGAGGATAGTCGTTAAAGTCTCCCATGATGAGTAGCTGTGGATATTGCCGAAGGCTGATGATACTGTCTGCTGTCTGTTTTAGCCGGTGGGCGGCCTTTAGTCGATATGGTTCACTCTCTTTCGCACCGCCTGAACGGGACGGGAAATGAGCGATCAGTATGTCTAAGGTATCGCCATTCAATAACATACCGCTTACATGCAAAATATCGCGTGTAGGCCGGTCGGATGGTCGGGGTTTGTCGATGGTTATGCTGTGATTGTCTAATAATTTAAACAAGCCACGTTGATAGAGTAAGGCCACATCAATACCACGTTCGTCGTTGGAGTGGGTCAGCACATAACGGTATCCGACTTCACGCAATACGGAGTAGTGTGTCAGATCATACAATACACTGTCATTTTCAATCTCACATAGGGCTATTAGTGCTGGAGGTGTCCATTCGCCCACGGCAATGAGAGTGCGGCCGATGTCGTTCAGCTTTTTCTTGTATTTTGAATAGTTCCAATGGCGAACAGACTCGGGTAGAAACTCGTAGTCGTTTTTTAGTGAGTCATGATAGGTGTCAAAAAGGTTTTCTACATTGTAACTGACTACGCGGAAAGTCAAAGTATCATTGTTTTGTGCCTTGCATAACAGACTGTAGCTTGAAAAAAACAAAGACACAGAAAGAATAAAATGCGAAACGCGGTTTCGTATTCTTCCTGTGTCTTTGTAAAAAGAGTATCATCCGTCTGTTCCGTAATTATTTAGTTGGAATGTTTTTTAGAATATCCAACAGATGATCCCAGAATTTCTGAACCGTTGGTATCAGCATACGTTCGTCTGGTGAATGTACTCCTTGCAGAGTAGGACCAAACGAAATCATGTCGAGCGACGGATATTTGTCAAGGAACAGGCCGCATTCCAGTCCTGCATGGATCGCTTTAACCTTGGCATCGACGCCAAACAGGCGTTTATAGGAGGCAGTGGCCACTTCCAGTATTTCGGAATGTGGGTTGGGTTTCCAACCTGGATAACCGTCGCCAAAAGTAACAGTTGCGCCGGCCATTTCAAATACAGTACGTACCATGTTGGCAATGTCTTGTTTCGAGGAGGCCGTGGAACTACGTTGGCTGGTTTCGATACGGATAATATGGTTGGGTTTCATTTTGACAGAAGCCAGATTGGTAGATGTTTCTACCAGGCCGGGAATGTCTTGACTCATGGCAAATACACCGTGAGGACATGCGTAGAGTGCCTGAAGGAGTCGGCGTGTGGTATCGCGGTCAATTGCTTTTGCATGGAAGTTTTCTGATTCCATGATCAGTTGTAGATCTGGATCGATGACGTTATATTCATTTTGTACTTCAGCTGCAAATATATTCAGATCGGTTCGCAAACTGTGTTTGTCATTTTCAGGTATGGCAATGATTGCATGAGCTTCCCGAGCTATGGCATTACGCAAATTGCCTCCATCGATGTCACATAAGTAGAGGTCGTATTTTTGAGAAGCAAGACTCAGGAAACGAGTCAGAATTTTGTTGGCATTGCCCAATCCTAAGTGAATGTCTCCTCCTGAATGGCCGCCTTTCAGACCTTTTACTTGAATTTTACAGCAAAAGTATCCGGCTGGAACATCTATTTCGTGGTAATTGAATTCAGCAACAGAATCTACTCCTCCTGCACATCCGATGAACAGTTCGCCTTCATCTTCCGAGTCGAGGTTCAGTAAGATTTCTCCTGTCATGAATCCCTCTTTCAGGGCAAATGCACCTGTCAAGCCTGTTTCTTCATCCACTGTGAACAAGCACTCCAGAGGGCCGTGTTCAATCGTATCGTCGGTCAGAAGGGCTAATTCGGTTGCTACACCAATACCGTTGTCTGCTCCCAGAGTTGTACCTTTGGCTTTCAGCCATTCTCCGTCTACTTCGGTTTGGATGGGATCTGTCATAAAATCGTGTTTTACATCGTTATTCTTTTCACAGACCATATCCACATGGGATTGCAGAACTACGGTTTTACGGTTTTCCATGCCTGGTGTGGCCGGTTTCCTGATTAACACATTGCCAGCTTCGTCCGATAATGTTTCCAAGTGGTGCTTTTGGCCGAATTCTTTCAGGTAAGCTATTATTTTTTCTTCATGTTTGGAAGGGCGTGGTACTTGGCAGATTTCCTCAAAATAGTGGAACACTCCTGCCGGTTTCAATTTTTTCTTTTCCATACTTCTTTTTGTTTTGGTTTTTGCCTTGTAGCAATCTGTTTTTCCTTTCTCTTAAGGACTGTTGCATGAACGATATATTGCTAAATATGGTTAAATAATGAATTATTCTGCCAACCCATCTTCTTTTTTTAGAAGAAAAAAGGCGGCTTAGTCCTTGCAAAGCCCTATATTTGCACCCACAAAATTAATGGAAATGCTCGAGACTGTATTGATAACTTTGTTAATAGTTGCTATTTGTGTGCTTCTGTTGGGTGTAAAGGTCTTTTTTGTAAAAGGAGGACGATTTCCTAATGGCCATGTAAGCGGTAATAAGGCGCTTCGTAAGAAAGGCATTGGATGCGTTCAGTCGCAAGACAGAGCTGCGCAGAAAAAATCTCGTTTTTCCATTGATGAATTGGAAAAAGCCTTGAATGAAAGTGTGAACTAATTAATTCTAAAAATATTATTGTATTCAAAATTATGAAGAAATTGAATTACCTCCTGAATGGTTTGGCTGCTTTGGCCTTTGTTGTTTTGTTTTCCCAATGTGCAGGCAATACAAACAATCAATCGGTTAGTGCTCCTGCTCAAGCCGGCCTGTCAGGCATGAAGATTGCTTATGTAGAGATAGACACATTGTTGGCCAAATACAATTTCTGCATTGACCTGAATGAAGCGATGGTGAAGAAGAGCGAAAATGTACGTCTGACTCTCAACCAGAAGGCTACTGAATTGGAAAAGCAAAAGCAGGAATTCCAGACCAAATATCAGAACAATGCTTATCTTTCGCAGGAAAGAGCTCAACAGGAATACAATCGTATTGCTAAGTTGGAGCAAGATTTGCAGGCCCTGAGCAATAAATTGCAGTCTGAACTGATGAGCGAAAATGAAAAAAACAGTTTGCAGCTGCGTGATTCTATTAATTCTTTCTTGAAAGAATATAACAAGACAAAAGGCTACAGCATGATTATCAGCAATACTGGTTTTGATAATCTGTTGTATGCCGATAGCGTTTACAATATTACAAAGGAAATTTTGGAAGGTTTGAATGCACGTTATTCTTCACCGGCCAAGAAATAAGGAAATAGGTGTAGTCGATAAAAAAGGGTGGTTCAAAAATGAGCCACCCTTTTTTATGAGGTTATTCGTTATTTAGAAAATAATTAAGAATAAGGAATGTTAGATGTCTTCTTCTTCCGGTTCGTCTTTAGTGACCAGTAGTTTGTCCACTCGTCCGCGATCCATATCTACAATTTCAAAGTGCAGGTTTTTGTATGTGAAAAGATCACCGGCTTTCGGAACACGTCCTACAAGGAACATGGCCAGTCCGCTTAGTGTGGTGAAGTCTTCTTCTTTCAGATCATCATAATCGAGGATACCCATGGCTTCCATGAAATCGTCCAAATTCATGGAGGCTTCTACCAGTAACGAACCATCCTGGCGTGCTACGATGTCTTGTTCTTCCATTTCGTTTTCTTCCAGAATATCGCCGAAGATACTTTCTGTCAGGTCATGCAGGGTGATGATACCTTGTGTGTTGCCATATTCGTCAACCACTACTCCAAATTTGTTTTTATTCTTCTTGAAGATTTCCAGAACTTTCTTTGCATAAAGGCTTTCGGGAATAAATTGGGCCGGACGAGCAATGCTGCGCAAGTCGAAACGTTGATTGGTATTGCCCATCATCAAGATGATATCTTTCACCGATACGACACCGATGATATCTTCCATGCTTTTGTCAGTTAGCAGGTATTTGCTGAAATGCTGTTCTTGGATCGTTTTCAGCACTTGTTCAGGACTGTCTGTCGGGTGGAGCACGACGATGTCGCGTCTGTAGGTCATCAAATCATTGGCACGTTTGTCCGAGAAACGGAACACGTCTTTTAGCATTTCGGTTTCGTCTTTGTCAATGACACCCTGCTCGGAGCTTTGGTGGAGTATCATTTTCAGTTCGTCTTGTGTCATTTGGCGTTCTTCGTTGTTTTCCATACCGATGAGACGGTTGGTCAGGCGTGTGGATGCGCTGAGGAGGCAGACAAACGGATAGGAAATTTTGCTGAGTACGATCATGAACGGACTGAGACGGGTTGCCCATTTCTCAGGGTTGTTCATGGCAACGGTTTTCGGAACCAGTTCACCGATAATCAGGGATAGATAGGTGATAACGGCTACTGTGGTTATCATGGCCAGATTTGCTGCGTATGGCTCAGCTCCAGGAATTAGAGCAAATAGTGGAACCAGGTCGTCTGCAATATTTGCACCACCGTATGCACCGGAAACAATTCCGATGAGAGTGATGCCTATTTGGATTGTAGAAAGAAATTTTTCGGGTTCTTCCAGTTGTTTCAGTACCCCTTTAGCTCGTTTGTTTCCTTTGTTGACCAGAGTTTCTAGCCGTGCTTTACTGGATGATACAAGTGCGATTTCATACATGGCAAAAATGCCGTTCAATACTAATAAAAGTAGAATGATAATAAATTCCATATAATAAATGAAGTGTTTTCGCCGCAAACATACTAAATTTGGAGCAATTTTGTAATCTTTTGTAATAAAACATCTGTAAATAATGAAAAAAGAGTTCTTTTTGGCAGGTATGCTGCTATGTTTGGTTGTGTTGTCTGTACAGGCGGCACGGGTGGATACGGTAATGGTTAAAAGCCGTTCCATGGGCAAGGAGGTTCAAGTTGTTTATGTTGTGCCTGACAAGGCAGAAGGCGATCGGGCTCAGGCGTGTCCGGTAGTTTATTTATTACATGGTTACGGTGGAAATGCCAAGACATGGATCAATATCAAACCTCAATTGCCTTCCATAGCCGACGAAAAAGGTATTATATTCGTTTGTCCGGATGGAAAAAACAGTTGGTACTGGGATAGTCCGGTGAACTCTTCATACCGTTATGAAACATTTGTATCTTCCGAATTGATTGCTTATACGGATAGTCATTATAAGACGATTGCAGCACCTCAGGGTCGTGCGATCACAGGACTGAGTATGGGTGGCCACGGTGCTTTGTGGAATGCCTTCCGTCATAAAGATGTATTTGGTGCTGCCGGCAGTACCAGCGGTGGAGTGGATATCCGTCCTTTCCCGCTGAACTGGCAGATGAATAAACAGCTGGGAGAGTATGCTGCCAATAGGAAACGTTGGGACGAACATACAGCCATTAATCAGATAGACAAGATAGAGAATGGTGATTTGGCCATTATATTCGATTGCGGTGAGAGTGATTTCTTTCTTGAGGTGAATAAAGAGCTTCATCAACGTTTATTGGGACGGGGGATCGATCACGATTTTATTACCAGACCCGGCACACATAATAATACTTATTGGAATAATTCCATTGATTACCAGATTTTGTTTTTTGAGAAATTTTTCGGAAAACAGAAGTAAGCTCAGATTTTATTGGCTGAAAAAGAATTGATTGAGAGAAGCTTCGTGGGTTGACATTTATATGTGTATTGCCCTCGAAGCTTCTTTTCATTTATGACAGGTTGTCTTTCTTCACAACTATTTTGTACCCGATGGCTGCCATCAGGATGCTCATTAGCGGACTGATGAGGTTGAAGAAGCAGAAGGGTAGATAGACCAGTGTAGGTACACTCAAGATGGTGGCCTGGGTCATGCCGCAAGTATTCCATGGAATCAGTACGGAAGTAACTGTTACGGCATCTTCGGTTGTTCGGCTCAACAGACGGCTTTCGTAGCCTTGTCTTTTATAAATGTCTCCAAACATATTACCCAGCAAAATGATGCTGATATATTGGTCGGCTGTGGCTATGTTCAAAAAGAGTCCTGAAAAAACCGTAGAAGCTACAGTGCTGACACGGCTTTTAATAAAACGTACACATACGGATGTGATACTACCCAACATGCCACTGGCCGTCATGGCTCCACCGAAGCACATGGCGCATAGGATAAGCCATACGGTATTCATCATACCTGACATACCCCGGGTGGCGACCAGTTCAGTCAGGATGCTATTATCGGTCTGCAGGCTGGTACTTCCATAGCAGGTCATCATTGTTCCTTTGAACAAGCTTCCACCTTCTGCTATTTCGCGCAGCAGGTCGGGCTGAAAGATGAGGGCGGCTGCACAAGCCAGTACGGTCGAGATGGCCAAGGTGACAATAGAGGGTACTTTGCGTGCAATAAGAATGCCTGTTACGATGGGAACAAGCAACAGCCAGGGAGTAATATGAAATTTGTTTTCCAGTGTTGCACCAAATGCAGCCATTTCTTGGGCCGTGCTACCGCCGTCGTGCGTTAACCCCATGATGGTGAAGAGTGTGATAGCTATGAGTAGGGAAGGCACAGTCGTAATCATCATGTAGCGGATGTGGGTAAAAAGAGGAGTATCTGTAACCGATGAAGCCAAAATGGTCGTGTCAGACAGAGGGGAAACTTTGTCTCCAAAATAGGCTCCTGAGATGATGGCACCGGCTATCCATCCTTCGTGGAACCCTTGTGCTTTGCCGATGCCCATCAGGGCAATGCCGATAGTAGCGATAGTAGTCCATGAACTTCCAGTCATTACGGATACGAGAGCGCAGATAAGGCAGGTCGAAGCCAGAAAAAAATCAGGATGGATTATCTGCATGCCATAATATATTAAGGTTGGCACTACACCACTGATCATCCAAGTTCCGCTTAGTGCACCGATAATAAGCAGAATGAGAAGGGCGGTAGAGACACCTGCTATATTATTGGTTATTGCCCGTTCAAAGTTTTTCCAAGGAATGCGGTAGAAGGCCATTCCGATAAGTGCACAGCAGGCAGTGGTTACTAATAAGGAAATTTGGCTACCACCGTTCAGCGCATCACTTCCGAAAGTACTAATGGTGGCAAACAACATTCCTGCCAGCAACGCAATAGGCAGGAGGGATACGAGGGGAGAGGGAATCTTCTTCGTTGAATTCATGCTTATTTTTCAATTTTGCGGCAAAGGTACGATAAAATTTATGCTTATTCCGTATCCGTAGGGGAATATTGCATAAAAATAATGTTTTGATAGGGATTCTTTGGCTTTTATATTATTTTGCGTGAATATATATTCGGATTTTTACTTGGCTCTTTCTTTTTTCGAAGTTGAACTGATTTTGTTATCCATTAAATTTGTACATTCGCAATCTCAAAACGAACTGAAGAATAAAACTTGGATAATCAGATGGAAAACAAGCGATTGAATATTGAAAAGAAAGTGGTTACTTTCGGTGAGGTGATGCTTCGTCTGTCTACCCCCGGTTTCCGGCGTTTTTCGCAGACAAACGAATGGATAGCCACGTATGGTGGTAGTGAGGCTAATGTAGCAGTGTCGTTGGCTCATTTCGGGGTGCCGACTGAGTTTGTAACTCGTTTGCCGGACAATGCCATTGCTCATGCCTGTATTGATTCGTTGCGTTCTTATGGGTTGGGCACGGAAGGTGTCGTTTTCGGTGGCAAGCGTATGGGGATTTATTTTTTGGAACCGGGAGCCGCTTTTCGTAATTCCAATGTCGTGTACGATCGCGAGGATTCTGCATTTGCGACTCTTCGTCCGGGTATGATTGACTGGGAGAAGGTGTTCGACGGAGCGGGATGGTTCCATTGGTCGGGTATTGCTGCCGCCCTTTCGCAGGAAGGGGCTGATGCCTGTCGTGAGGCGTTGGAAGTAGCCGATCGCATGGGACTGATCATTTCGTGTGATTTGAATTTCCGCAAGAAACTGTGGAACTATGGACGGACAGTTGCTGAAGTGATGATGCCGCTTGTGCAGTACAGTGATGTATTGTTTGGTGCCGAACCCGAGTATCGGGAGATTATGGGAATTGAGCCTGTCGGTTTTAAGGCTGTGACCGCAGCTGATGTTTCATTTGAAGCCAATTTGCCTGCATTCGAAACTTTCACGCGTAAAGTAAGTAAGGCTATACCACGTTGTCAGAAGGTTTTCCTTGAGTTGCGCAATTCTCTCACTGCTAATCATAATTTATTGGCAGCTGTTCTTTTGTCTGATGGAAAGTTCCACCACACTGGAATCTATGATATCGAGCATGAAGTAGACCGTGTAGGTGCAGGCGATGCTTTCGTAGGAGGTATGATTTATGGTTTGCGAGCTTATCCCGATGATGCACAGAAAGCGCTTGATTTTGCTTTGGCTGCTTCTGCCTTGAAGAATACGGTCTATGGCGATTTCAATCTGGTGACGGTTGAGGAGGTGGAAAGCCTGATGCAGGGAAATACCTCCGGACGGGTATCAAGATGATGTAAGTGCAAAAAACGGAAAAATCCTGCAAACAGATGCCTTTCTCCATACCTTCTCCGTACCAGGTCCGTACCTGCTCCATGTTTGGGTACTTGTATACGGAGAATGTACGGAGGAGGTAGTGGGTGTGTCATGCCCATTTTGGGGGTTGAAATAGTAGCATGTAGTGGTTTTAATAGAGTGTGAAATGTTATATTGAGTTAAGCTTGCATTACTTTATGTATAGTTTACTTGTCATTCTGTATTCTATGCTTTATATTTGCATCGTAATCTTTAAAACCATTACGATATGAAAACCGATTATCTTTTGTCGCCCTCCTGCAAGAAAGTAGGATTGTGGTTGGGTATTCCTTTTGTGTTGGGAGGTCTTTATCTCTTGCTTGATGGATCTTGGATGGATACATTCTTATCCCAAATGGGGATGAAGGATTGTTTTGATGAACTTGTTGTGGTAGGTCTTGCTGTCTGCTTGTTGCTGGCTTCCTTTTCGTGTGAGAAGGATGAGGACGAATGTATTGCTCATTTGCGCATGCAGGCTTGGACGTTGGCTATTGTGTGCAACTACCTGATTCTGATTGTGGTAACACTTTGCATTTACGGAATGCCATATCTCAATTTTATGGCTGTCAATATGTTTACCGTATTGATTTTGTTTCTTGTCATTTTTCATTGGAAACTTTTGCGTTTCAGAAAGGAGAATCATGAATAATACTTTGCGCGTGCAGCGCGCCATCCATCAGATGACGCAGCAGCAACTGGCCGAGGCGGTAGGAGTGAGCCGCCAGACCATCAATGCCATCGAGACCAAGAAGTATGTTCCTTCTACGGTGTTGGCCCTCAAGATAGCAAAAGTTTTCGGTCAGCCGGTCGAAACAGTTTTCCAGCTGGAGGAAGGTGATTGATTTATGACCGTTTTGTTGATTAGAATTTTGAGGATCTGTCTATATTTTTAATGAGGCTGTCTAAAAATAAAACGTACTAATATTTTGAGACAGCCTCACTAATGTGATTAGACTACTGCTAATTGTTATTTCTGCATGAAATTATTTTGTTGTTTATAAACATCTTCCAAATCATCAGTATGACTTTTGTTGTCTTTTTTTTGAGTAGTTGTGACAGGTGATTTTTTTAAGTCTAATGCATCTTTATCATACAATAAAGGTATTTTAGGTTGAATACTTTCTATTATTAGCTCATCTTTTGTTGGAGTACGAATGCCTTCATAAGTCACGTGGGCTATAATTTTAATCTTGCCAGGCACAGTCGTTGATTGTATTAATACAGGTGCTTCTCCCCATATTACGGGAGATGGGTTTATAAAACTTGACCTGTTTCCTATGATACGACCTTCTCCTTCTATTTCGAAACTGATATGCTGGTTGTTTAGTCTCTTTACATTTCCCATTTCGTCGATAACGGATGCAACGACCGTCACTATGTCTGATCCGTCTGCTACTAATGCTGTATTTTCATTGTCTAAGCTCAGCTTAATCTTAACTGCCCTGTTGGCTGGCCGGACTACATGAGTGGCCACCACTTTGCCGTTTATCAGCCCTTCTGCTTTTATGTATACTTTCTCCAACTGGTTGTTGTGGGAGGTCTCTTTCCAGTCTTCGTAGTTGTACACGTCTTTGAAGGTGACGATGGGGGAAGGAATGTTCATGTATTCATTCCTGTTCTGTTTGTAGATCAGTTCTTTCCCGTTTTCGTACATTGTCAGACGGACTTCGTCACAGTTTGTGAAGACCGTGACATTCTTTGGAGAAAAGGGCGTCATCTCATGGGCGATATAAATCATGGGACCGCACTCGAACAGGTCCGAAGTGGCCGAGGGGTCTCTTTGCGACATGTACATGTAGTAGGCATATTTGGGCCGGCGGTAGGCATCCATGATGCCGCCATAGAACGGATCCGGGTGATAGCCTCGCTGCGTATCGAAAGAATGCCACATGGAGCCTCCTAAGAATTGTTTGGATTTGTAGTATGACTCGTAGATGGATTTCAGTGATTTGGCATAGGAATAGGCCTGAATGAGCATGGGTGTTTCGCCCCATGCGCGTGATGCCCGGTTGGGGGCATTCTGGCCGCTCCAGTTGTTGACGTTGCCTCCGTCGCCGTACTCGCGTGTAAAGTACGCTTTGCCTGGCATGGAGCCTTCGCCATAAAGAATTGTGAATGACTCTGCCGGCCCTCCACCTGCATGGCCGAACTTATACGGGTATTCTTTCTTAACGATTTCGGCGGCTTTCCCTTGTACTTTTGTGTCGTAGGCTTCATCGCTGAATACACCAGTCTCGTTCAGGATGGGTTCCCAGAAAATCAGTGAAGGATGGTTGCGGTCGCGTCGTATCATTTCCCGGATGTCCGATTCAACTCTGCTTCCGAAAATGGGGTCGGTGTTCCAGAACTGCCATCCGGGTGTCGGGACAATCACAAAGAGGCCCAGTTCGTCGCAGGCGTCCATAAAGGACGGGTCTTGCGGATAGTGGCACAGACGTAGGATATTGAATCCCGCTTTTTTCAGTTTGTAGGCATCTCTCCAGTGCAGGTTGTTGGGGACAGCGTTCCCGATGACGGCAAAATCTTGATGCCTGTTTCCGCCGGCCAAAGGCTTACCGTATGCTTTCCCGTTGAGGATAAAACCTTCTTTATCTGTGAAATCCACACTCCGTATGCCTATCTTTTGTTTGAATCCGTCCACAACGTTGCCGTCTTTGTCTTTTATGCGGACCATTACCTGATAGAGCAAGGGGCTTTCCGGAGACCATAATTGTGGTTTGTCTATTTTGATTTTGGCTTCATAGACTGCATCGCCGTCTGTCTTCAGGCTGATGGCCTTCTTGTACGACTGCTGGACGTTGCCGTCCGGGGCCACAAATTCATATTCCAGAGTGCCGGCAAAGCGTTTGGTCCCTTTGTGGCGGACGTTGGTCTTGACGTTGATGGTTGCTTTGTCTTCGTTCACGGTGTCAAACGAATAAAAGACTCCTCCGCCGGCTTCCTTGTTCTCAAAATTGGGGTCGGTAATGTAGGTGTTTCCGTGTGCTATGAGCCAGCAGTCTCTGTAAATGCCGCCAAAGTAAGTGAAATCGAGCCTGTCCTCTTCTTTGCCCGGGGGGAAAGACGGATCATCGCTGTTGTCGGCACAGACCGCAATCACATTTTCCTTCCCTGAAACCAGTCCGTCGGAAGCGTCAATGACAATGGGCAGGTATCCGCCGAAATGTTCCTTGACAAAGCGACCGTTAATCCAGATTTTGCACTTGCCCATGATTGCCTCAAAATGCAGGAATAGTCTTTTCCCTTTCAAGGCTTCGTCCAGGATGAAATGTTTGCGGTACCAGACGATACCTTTATAGTTGATGGTTCCGCTTGATTCTTCCGGTAAGTATTCGATGCCATGGGGCAGCGATACCGATTCCCAATGCTTGTCGTCAAAAGCGACTGAATGTGCGTCAGTGACGTCCCCTTTATGGAACTTCCAGGCTACATTCATGGAATAAACGGTACGTCCTGAGTTGGGCAAGTTGAAGAAACCTGCGGTGGAGAATTCTGGTTGCCTGATTGCAGACAAGGATAGGGGGAACAAGAATGATAAAATAAGCAATACAGTTCTCATATATAAATTCGGTTTAAGATGGTATAAATGATTGAAGGTAACGGGTCATTTCATTATGATTGGATGAAAGTCGTTGGGGGAGACTTTGATGTCAGATTTGTGCATGTGTTCTATTACAATGTCGCGGGTGACATAGTCTTTGTCCAATACGTTCGACTCGATTCTGACTTTCCTGCATCCGTCCAGTGAAAAGGCTGCTTTCTGCCAGGTATAAGGCTTGTATGTATTTGTTTTAATAATCTCATTGTTGCTGAATACAAGACCATCGACCGAACGCGCACGCAACAACGGAGCATCGAAGACCTTGAATACATTGTTTGTAATGTGGATGTTCTTGTGGTAAGGCTGCATCGTCGCATCGGCGGGCTGGTGGGAAGGCGTAATGGTTATCACCGCATCTCCCCATTCCCAACGGCTTCCATGTGCGTTGCCTGACGTGAGGCAATCTTCAAAGGTGTTGTTCCGAATCTGCACGTTGTTTGTCGCTCCGGACTCTAACCAATAGTCGATGTCTCCTTCTATTAATATGGCGGTGCCGGCTGTTCGGAAATAGTTGTTTTCTATCTTCACTTCTTTGGGTGTAGTGACAAGCATGCCTCTTGCTCGGTTTTGCTTCAGAATACGGCAGTTCCTTAGTGTCAGGCTGGGGGTCCAAGTCTTGCTTTCCAGAAAATCTCCGATTTTGGCCGACTTGGGGATGTCCTTGTCAAATGAAACGATGTAATGCTCTTCCGTTTCGGATGGAGTCACGGCGGTGATGGTCCTGACTTCTCCGCGCTGGGCGCGAATCTTGTCTATAAACCATACTTCATCGTCGGACACCACTTCTTCTTTGACCGATTTTACTTCCAGTGTCTTTGAGTCCAGTACTTTTGTAATAATCAGATTGCGTCCGTGTACATTGATGAAATCATCTCCTTGTCCGGTATGGGCGCAATTCTCAATGACAATTTTTCCTTTGCAGCTCGTAAAATGGGAAGCGTCCGCCACAGAACTGAACACCCTTCCTTTAGCTCTGTTTGCCATGACAGAGGTGTTGTTCATGGTTATGTTTTCGGTTCTTACTCCCCATACTCCATTCCCGATGGTGTGATAAATCTGTATGTTCTCCAGGACAATGTCCTTGCTGTGTTTGAAGAGGAAACCGCTGATTCCATAATGTGCATGATAGAGTGTAATGACAGTTCCTGCTTCTGGCTGTTGGGGACATTTTGTGTGGAAACGTATGACGCCGTTATCCAGTTCTTCCGTGTCACTTTCAAAGAAATTTCCCATTGGGCAGTCCCATGTATTGTATAGTATCTCTTTCCTCACTTTGTCATACAGGTTGTTATAGTTGTTGAGGATGGGCAGCCTACAACCTTCACCGATAAAACATATCCGTTTATTTTCAATAATATACGGATATTCTTTTCTGTCGATTTGAACATCTAAATAATTATCTGTGCAACAAACGATTTCCGCTTGTGAAATCCAAGGCCTATCCCAATCTATAGAAAAATTTCTAAACACAATGTTTGAACATCTGTCTACATTGGCTACTCCCATCCAAGTATGGAAAACGAATTCAGATCCATCTCCTTCTAATGTAAAATCTTTAATATCCTGCATGTCAAACCCAATATTGTTTTCAGAACCGACATCTTTGGATGGCCAAAAATCATAGCGTCCATTTGGAAACACCAAAGTAGTACCAGGATGTTCTTTACAATATTCCAAAGCATTTTTCAAGGCAGGCATTACATTGGCATGCGAGTCTTTTTTTGCACCAAAATCTGTTATGTATATATAGTTTTGTCCTACTGCCAATGACGCAAAGGACCAGGTAATTACTAATGCCAATACGTATAATTTCATATTATAAATCGATGAATTTAGCGTATATAATAAAAGCATCTAGTTTTAATTCAATATTTAGAGACAATCAAAGGTTTTCATGTCTATTTATTAAATGACAATCCAAGTATTAATCATCATACAAAGAATTAAAACTAGACGCTTTTATGGTATTTATTTTATTAGAAATTCATAATTAGTAACCAGGATTCTGTTCAAGTTTTCCTTGATATTCAACAATATAAGAATTAGGTATCGGGAAGCGAATCATACTTGGATTTACCGTTGGATTGGTTTCTTTCATCCAGTCAACATATTTTCCCATTCGAACCATATCTGTATAACGCTGCCCTTCACAATAAAATTCATGGCCTCTTTCTACAAAAATAGAATCCCGGAACGCGTCTTTGGATACGGGCATTTCCATATTTTTCAAACCTGTACGTGGACGAATCATGTTGAAATAGTCCAATGCCTCTTGTGTAGGTCCGTTCAATTCATTCAATATTTCAGCCATTGACAGCAAAACGTCTGCATATCGATAGATTATAATGTCATGATTTGAACCGTTTCCGACAAAATTGGGATCAATGTCATATTTCAAGGCTACGGCACCCCGTCTCAAAGCTGCACCCGGATTCTCTTCATTATATAAATTCCCGTCTGTTCCAACAAATTCTGTAACGATACCTTGGAGCCTTTTGTCGGCACTATCAAAAGTATGGACAAAGTCCCATAAAATACAGTATCCGCCCCATTTAGGCTGTGAAGTTCCAGTAGGAAAAACATTAGGTAATGAATTGGCATGCCATGTGTTACATACTCCCGGTGTACTGGTATTTCTCGGATTTGCGTATATAATTTCACTATTACGTTTATTTGCTACGGCAAATATACTCATATAATCATCTTCCAATTCATAGCAATTCATGTCAATAAGAATCTGAGCATATTTTTGTGCTTCTGTCCAGTTCTTTTCCATCATGTATAACTTCATCAGCATCATATTTGCAATTCCCGTATTCATTCGTCCCCATTCTGAATCTTTATTCTGTTCTTGGGGAGTAGGTAAATTAGGCATGGCGCTTGCTATTTCTTCTTCTATCATTTTGACGAACTCCTCGTCTGTTGGCCTTGGATAATATTTCACCACCGTAGGGTTTAAAATATCTTCGTCTGGAAGAATAGGTACAGGACCAATGAGCTTGTAAATATGCAGAGCAATATAGGCATGGATCAAGGTTGCTTCAGCGATATATTCTGTTTTTAACTTTTCTGGAATGTCAGCTTCTTGAATTCGAAGAATTGTTCCGCGGCATATAGTCAAATAGCGGGCAAAAGAAAAGAAATCCACATAATTGGCTATTGTCAAAGGAGTATAGGTGTGTTGATAAAAAATATCATATCCCCAATAGCAATACATGATGTCCGTTACGCATTCCGTTAAAGGTATTGCGGCTGGGCCGACTCCATTTATCGGTCCTCCGTGCGGGCCACTTAAGAAAGTGTACAGATTGGCAATTGCAGCTTTACAATCTTTTTCATTTTTGTAAAATTGTTCTTCTGCCAGCTTTTCATATTCTTCTCTTTCCAAGGTACAGGATGCAAAAAGCAAAGCCACACACGCACATATAAAGATAGTAAATTTTTTCATCTTAGTCTAATTTAAAAATTAACTTGAACGCCAAAAGCATAATTTCGCTGATTAGGATAAGAAGTAGATCCATAATTTGTTTCAGGATCCATTCCTGTATAAGGGGTAATAATAAATGGGTTCTGCAAACTTACATAAACTCGCAATCTGCTGATTCCGCTACTTTTCCATGGTATGGTGTAACCTAAATCAATGTTGTTAACACGAATATACCAGGCTTTCTCCAAGTACAAATCGCCAGTCCCGCCGTTTATTCTTGATGAATTTTGCAAAATGGACGGATATTTGGCATCTTGATGATCACTGTACCATGCATCCTTAACGTCATACGACAAATTCGCACTCTCATCAACCATCAATCGCAGATTCGTAAGCATTTGAGTGGTACTGTTTGATCTCCAATAATTAAATTTCCCATATAGGGAAACTGCCAAATCGAAGTTTTTGTAATTAAAGGTGTTTGTCAGTCCTATTGTATAGGGCGTATTAACTCCAATCTTGACCAAATCGGCATTGTCTATTTTTCCGTCAGGTTTACCCAAACGTTTGGGCTTGCCGTTTTCGTCCAAGACTCTATTCCCAGCTTCATCAAGTAAATAACCATCCACATCTTTAATTTTGACTGTACCCGGTATCATTTCAATGGGTTCTCCATTCTCATTAACACCAAAAGTATCACCTTCTTTAAAGAAACCGTCGGAGATGAAATACCAGAGTTCAGCTAAATCAGCCTTTTCTGATTCATAGATGTCGGGTTTCCAATTAGCATCACGTTTGAGCCATCGGTCACGGTAGTAAGAAAAGGTTAAATTTGTATTCCACTTGAAATTTTTTGTGTCAAAATTTTTGCTGTTTAGTGAGAATTCATATCCATAAGTTCGTTTCTTTGCATCCAGGTTGCAAGACATACCTGTAACTTCATTCAGTGATGAAAGTTGTCTCCACCCCAAAAGATTGCTTATCACTCGGTTGAAATACTCCACATTTCCATATATGCGTCCTTTCAAAAAAGAAAAATCCAAACCTATATTTAAGTCTGTTTGTACTTCCCATTTTAAATCAGGATTTCCTAAGCCTGCTAGTCCGATGGAAGAGATAAGTTGGTCACCCCATAAGATCTTTTCTCCAGGAGCATAGTAGTTGAAGAAGGCCGTACCGATGTTGTCATTTCCTGTTTGGCCATATCCTATACGTAATTTCAGTTGGTCTAAATATCCGCTCGTGCGTCTCATGAAATTTTCACGTGCAATATCCCAAGCTACAGAAATACCAGGGAAATATCCCCACTGATGGTTTGCTGCAAAATTGGAAGAACCATCTATACGGAAATTCGCAGTCAGGAAATATTTATCATCATAATTATATTTTATGCGAGAAACGTAAGACATCGTTTCGGATTTCCCACCCCAGGAACCTACAGTTGGAGATTCAGAAGCTCCCATAGCCAGATTGTTCCATAAAAAACCATCAGTTACAAAATCCTGATTGGAAGCGCTAAAGCCCGACCAATTTGATTGTATAAACTCAGAACCCAGCATGATGTCTAAGTTATGCTTGTCAAAGGATTTGTTATAGGTTGCAAGAAGTTGGGCTTGGTAGTCGTTTTTGGTATTCAACTGTTTTGCGGCTTTTCCATTTGTTGAAGCACCAGCTAATGTCGTCGAAGGCAAATAATGGTTAGCCTGACTGTAATAAATGTCAGCTCCTACAATACCTTTTAATCGCAAGCCGCTTATTACATCCCAAGTTAAAGACAGATTTCCTAACAAATGGTCTGTCTGGGTTTCACTTTTAATGTCCAACATAGATACGGGGTTGGACAGTACGGCTGCGCCTTGCATCAAAGAATAATCTCCATTCTCATCTTTTACGGGCAAGGTCGGGTCGAAAAGATAAGCTGTACGGAAAATGTCAGATTGGTCACCTGCTTCACCATCCATTGGAACATTGTTCAATTTCAGGCGGCTCAAATTGAATGTCAGACCAGCAGAGACTTTGGAACCTATTTTCTGGTCAACATTAACTTGGCTCATATATTTGCCATATTCATTGTTCTTTATGATACCTTTATTATCATAATAGCCCAAGGAAATGTAGTATTTCGTTTTTTCATTTCCACTTGAAACATTGACTCCGTAATTTTGTACAACTCCTACGCGCATGATTTCATCCACCCAATCAGTGCCAGGATTGTTTTCATAAGCTTTTATTTCTTCGTCTGAATAACGAGGTTTGTACAAGTGTTCAACTTCTTCCCATGTCTTATCGCCATATACGCCTACTCCGTTTTCAAACATGAAATATTCTTTATAAGCTCTATTGGTTTCCAGCATGTAATCTTCTGCATTTAGGATTTTAGGAACATTATATGCTTTTGAGAACATCAAGCTTGCATTAAATTCCACAGAGGTTTTGCTGCTACGGCCTCTTTTGGTCGTAATTAAGATTACTCCACCGGCAGCCCTTGTTCCGTATATGGATGTAGCAGAAGCATCTTTCAAAATGTCTATGCTTTCAATATCATTGGGATTTATAGAAGCTAATACCGATTCTGTTTTTCCAGAACTGAACTGTCCAGCTGAGGCATTGTCAAAACCTGACACAGGAAAACCATCAATAACTATTAGAGGGGAACGGCCTGTAGCTTCTCCACGAATTCGTAAGTCTACCCGTCCACCCGGTTGTGCAGATGCTATATTGGTATACAATCCAGCAGCTTTTCCGCTTAACATTTGCGTGACAGAAGCTGCACCCGTAGATGGCAGCTCTTCAACTTTAACACTGGCAATGGCTCCGGTTATTTCTCTTCTTTTTTGTCCTCCATAACCTACTACCACGACTTCATCCAGCACTTCTGTATCTTCTTTCATTACCACTTTTGCCAGTTCTTTGCTGCCGACCTTAAACTCTAATGGTTGATAACCAATGTAGGAAATGGAAATAATTGCATTGGCAGGTACTTCATTCAGTGTATAGTTGCCGTCTATGTCTGTTATTACTCCATTTGTGGTGCCTTTTATCAGCACGTTTGCTCCAATTATTGGCTCGCCTTCAGCATCTACTATGGTACCAGATACTTTTTTTACAGTTTTTTGTTGCGTTCCATGACTGCCTTTCCTGGAAATAACAATCATTTTATTCTGCAACTGAAACTCCAAGTGACTGGGAAGAACGGTTTTAAGGACTTCTTCCACAGAAGAGTTCTCAAACGTGTGAGTCACTGCTTTACTTCCGTTGAGGTCATCGTTGTTGTACATGATGGAAAAGCCTGTCTGTTTTTCCACCTCTTTCAGCACATTGTTCAAGGGAGTTGCCTCAAACACCTTTGTCACCGTCTGGGCTTGGATTGTCACTGTTCCCATTGCAAACAGCGAAAGAAATACCAGCCTACGGATTGTCTTTCGATAGTTCATACAATTAGATTTTTAATTACCACAATTTATAAAAAAAACTTTGTCGCTAAATCGGGGTAAAAGGTTACAAAGGAATATCGAAGACCCGTACGCTGTAGAGTGGCTATTGGCTTAGCGGATGTAAATGTCGCGACCGTTTATCGTGACATTCATCGGAATGATTCGAGCCAATGCCGCCATTACGTCATCCACTGTTTCATCATTGCGTACCGATATGCGCAAGCTTTTGTTTGCCAATGAATCGGTTTGCAAGTGGAAGTCTACGTTGTAGTGCCTTGCTAGCTTGGGAAGTAAGTCGCCCAATGTAATGCGATCGAACTCGATACGTCCCTCTGTCCAAGCATTGCACTGATCAGTGTTCACGTGGCTTTTGGTCAACTTGCCCGACGCCTTGACCATATGTACTTGCTCTCCTGGGGTCATCTCTACCGCACCTCCAGCATGGTGGAACTCGATTTTCCCTTCAACTAACGTGGCCTGTACATAATCGTCCTCGGCATAAGCCGCAACGTCGAATTTGGTGCCTTTTACCACAATGTCACATACACCTGTGTTTACCGTAAATTCTCTTCCATCCTGTCGGATGACCTCGAAATAGGCTTCCCCCGTCATCATCACGCGACGC
>ENA-OOXJ01000367-OOXJ01000367.1-human-gut-metagenome-genome-assembly--contig:-NODE-367-length-39642-cov-3.992573_pt1 | contig 39642 bp, 39 predicted proteins | sample MGYA00241587_ERZ501343 | MGnify/ENA primary metagenome ERZ501343 (study PRJEB25962, sample SAMEA2042918) | human gut metagenome | biome: human gut; feature: human-associated habitat; material: faeces... | reverse complement strand
CAAGAGCAATTAACCTACGCTCATTTCCAATAAATTACACTCTTTTCGTAACTTCTTCCGGCAAAATTACAAATTTCTTGTATATATCCCGAGCCCGGCAAGGAGAAATGCGGCGGCAAAGGCTGCACGTCCGTCTCCGTCAGGGGTGGCGGAGCATGGCCGCCGGCCTTTTCGGCACGGCCACCGCCCGGGCTCAGCGGCAGCCGGCGCCCCTCACGTGCATCGGGCTTTGCCGGCTGCCTGGCGGCGGTTGCCGGCTTGCGAGACGTCTGGATCGCCGGCAAAGAAAAGCCACCCGCCGGCAGCGATGATGAGCGGAGGAGGGGAGCTCTCAGCCGGGAGAGAAAACAGCCCGTTTCTTGGACGGGCCGGGAAAAAGGTGTAAATTTGCCACGATATTAACAAAGCCCGCATGTTTCCCAAGGTTACTTTCCGGCAGACCAACGCCTTTGCCATGCAATATGGAGCCGTCATGGGCGTATGGGGCCTCGTGGCGAACGCCTGCTTCGTCGGCTCGTTTTCGGTGCCCGGCCTTTCTATGCTTTTCCTGCTGCTTACCGTCTCGTCGCCCGTGTTGGCCGTCTTTCTGACCCGCCGCTTCCGCGGGCACGTGGCGCCGCAGGGGCCGTTTATGTTTCACCAGGCTTTTCTGCACACGCTGCTCATGGGCGTATACGCTGCCATCTGGGTGGCGCTCGGCGTCTATGTTTATCTGGCCTATTTCGACCACGGATTTATCTTCGACGCATACCTGAACAGCCTGACCGATCCGGCCCTTCAGGCGGAGATGGAACGGCTCGGCATGACGGAACAGATTGCCATGATGACGGGTGGGGGAACGCCGACCGACTTTGTAAAGGCGCTGCAAGCCATCCCGCCGGCCAACTATGCCGCCATGACGCTCTACATGAGCCTGCTGCTGGCTCCGCTCATCTCCCTTTTTGTGGCGATGGCGTGCAGGCGCAGCGGCTACGACCGGACGGTTCCGCCGCAGGGCAACAACTGACACAACGAACAGAACCAACCAATTATGGACACGACAATAGACATTTCGGTAGTCATACCTTTGTATAACGAAGACGAGAGCCTGCCCGAGCTTTACGACTGGATAAAGCGGGTGATGAAGGAGCACGGCTTTTCGCACGAGATTATCTTCGTAAACGACGGGAGTACAGACTCTTCGTGGGACGTCATCGAACGTCTGGCGGCAGCCGACAAATGCGTGCGGGGCATAAAGTTCCGCCGTAACTACGGAAAATCGCCCGCCCTCTATTGCGGCTTCCGCGCGGCGCGGGGCAACGTGGTCATCACGATGGATGCCGACCTGCAAGACTCGCCAGACGAAATCCCGGAGCTGTACCGCATGATTACGGAGGACGGATACGACCTCGTGTCGGGATATAAAAAGAAGCGCTACGACCCCCTTTCGAAAACGCTCCCCACAAAGCTCTTCAACGCGACGGCACGCAAGGTGAGCGGGATAAAAAACCTGCACGACTTCAACTGTGGCCTGAAAGCCTACCGCAAAGAAGTGGTCAAGAACATCGAGGTGTACGGCGAAATGCACCGCTACATCCCCTACATAGCCAAGAACGCCGGCTTTACAAAGATTGGCGAGAAGGTGGTTCACCACCAGGCGCGCAAGTTTGGCCACACAAAGTTCGGAGGCCTCAACAGATTTGTAAACGGCTACCTGGACCTGCTCACGCTCAGCTTCCTGAACGGTTTCGGCTTGAAGCCGATGCACGTTTTCGGCTTTTTGGGGAGCATCATGTTCGTGCTGGGCTTCATAGCCGTGGTGGTGGTGGGCGCCCACAAGCTCTATGCGCTCTGGACCGGTACGCCCGCGCACCTCGTCACGGAGTCGCCCTACTTTTACATCGCCCTGACCACGATGATACTGGGAACTCAGCTGTTTGTGGCCGGTTTTCTGGGCGAGCTGGTCAGCCGAAACGCCCAGGAACGAAACAACTATCAGATTGAAAAGGAAATATAACCCGGCGTACCGCCCCAAGACAGCTTTGGGCCGGGTGCTGCATGCCGGCAGCCTTGCGCTCCCGCTTTTTCTCGCGCTTGGCTGCGCGGAGATAAACTGCCCGCTGGACAACGTAGTCGTGCTGACGGCCGGCCTGTACGCGGCCGAGGATGCAAGCCCCCTCACGCTGCCCGACACCCTCACGGTGACGGCAGCCGGCACCGACTCTGTGCTGCTGAACCGCGCGACCGACATTGGGAGCTTTCAGGTGCCCGTCCGCCAGGGGGCCGAAACCGACACGCTGCTGCTGCGCTTTGCCAACACGGAGCTGCAAACGGCCACCGATACGCTCTTTGTGACGCACACGAACGAGCCCCATTTCGAATCGATAGACTGCCCGCCGTCCATGTTTCATGTCATCACGTCCGTGCGGTGGACGAGCCACGCGCTCTCGCAGTTTCCGCTCACGGTCGACAGCGTGGCCATGGCGCGCCCTCTTGTAAACTATGACGATGTCGAAAATATCAAAATATATCTTCGCTCTACTGCTCGCTAACGTCGGCCTCCTGCTCCCGGCCCAGACGTTGCCCCAGGACACCGTGCGCGAGGAGACGCGCGTGCGCGGCATCCAGTATGAATCGCGCGAGGAAGCGGCCCGGGCCATGAGCCAGAAGGAGCAGCCCCTCTTTGCAGGCTTTTCCATCTCGGGCGATCTTTGCGGCGCCATTATGGCTGCCGTTTCGCCCTACGGACAATATGAGGCTGCGGCGCGGGCAAACTTCAAGAACCGCTTTTTCCCCACGTTCGAAATGGGGTGGGGCGTGAGCGATCACACCGACGAGACGACCCGGCTGCATTATAAAACGAACGCGCCCTATTTCCGCATCGGCTGCGACTACAACTTTGCCAACGACGCCTCGTCGGGCAACCGCATCTTCGGAGGCCTGCGCTATGCCTTCACGTCGTTCAGCTACGACCTGGACGGCCCGGCCGTCACCGACCCCGTATGGGGTACGCAAACGCCGTTCCGCTTCAACGGCGTCAGCTCGGGCGCCCAGTGGGGTGAGGTCCTGTTTGGCCTGGAAGCCAAGGTGTGGGGCTTTTTCCACCTGGGGTGGACTTTCCGCTACCGCTTCCGCTTCCACGTAAAAAACTCGTCGCTCGGAACGCCCTGGTACATACCGGGATATGGGAAAAGCGAAGGCCACTCCATCGGCGGAACGTTCAACATCGTCTTCGACATATAATACCTGCCCGTGCCATCAGTCACGGACGTCTGCAAAATAAAAAAACTAACGCATGTCTTTCATTGAAGCCTTATTATTGGCCGTTGCGCTGGCAATGGACTGTTTCACCGTGAGCATAACGTGTGGCATCATTCAGCGCAGAATGGGCAGGCAGGCGCTTGCCATGGCCCTCCTCTTCGGATTTTTCCAAGCCCTCATGCCTCTGCTCGGCTGGCTGGCTGCCAATCTGTTCAGCAAGCAGATAACGGCCTACGACCATTGGGTGGCTTTCGGCTTGCTCACCCTGCTGGGTGGTAAGATGATATGGGAGGGATTTCAGGAAAAGGAACATACGGCTTTCAACCCCTCGCGGCCGGCTATACTCGTCACGCTGGCCATCGCCACAAGCATCGACGCGCTGGCCGTGGGCTTCTCCTTTATCGGCATGGGCCTGAGAAGCATCGCCGAAATCGTGATGCCCGTGGCAACCATCGGCATCACGTCGTTTCTCTTCAGCATCTTCGGCAAGTATGTGGGCGTTTCGCTGGGGCGCCGCTTCAACTGGCCCGCGGAACAGATTGGCGGCGGCATTCTCATCATGATAGGCTTAAAAGTACTGATCGAACATCTCTCTGCTTAGAACATGAAACGTCTGAAACTCCACCACTGGATTTTTCTTTTGCTCCTCGTTGGCGGCACCGCCTGGATTTTGTCGTCGCACAACAAGAACAGGCTGCACGAAAACGAAGGAAGCATCTTCGGCACCTTCTACCACATTAAATATGTCTACTCCGAAGATTTGCAACCTGCCATCCTTGCCCGCCTTCACGAGGTGGACGCCTCGCTCTCGGCGTTCAACAAAAACAGCGTGCTTGCGCGCATCAACAGAAACGAGGACGTTACGGTCGACTCGCTCTTTGCCGACGTGTTCCGCCTCTCCATGCAGGTTTCGCGCGAGACGGACGGGGCCTTCGACATTACAATTGCTCCGCTCGTCAATGCCTGGGGATTTGGCCCCCAAGGAAAAAAGGAACTGACGGAGCAAGAGGTGGACAGCCTGCTTCAAATCGTCGGTTACGAAAAGGTAAAACTGACAGACGGCAAAGTGGTAAAGGCCGACAGACGGATGCAGCTCGACTGCAACGCCGTGGCCAAAGGTTACGGCGTCGACCGTGTGGCTGCCCTGCTCGACAGCCACGGCATTAAGGATTATATGGTGGAAATCGGCGGCGAAATCGTGGCGAAGGGACAAAACCCCGACGGCCGCCCATGGCGCATCGGCATAAGCAAGCCGGAGGAAAACCCCAACGCGCCCGGCTGCAACCAAATCATACTGAGGGTGAACAATACGGCCTTGGCTACGAGCGGTAACTACCGCAATTACTACTATAAGAACGGGCGAAAATATACGCATACCGTCAATCCGAAAACGGGCCTCCCGTTCCAGCATACGCTTCTCTCTGCATCCGTCATGGCCCCCGACTGTGCCACAGCCGACGCCTATGCTACGGCATTTATGGTCATGGGGATGGAAAAAGCCCGGGCCGTGCTGGAAAAGCACCCCGAGCTGCAAGCTTATTTCATCTACTCTGCCGACAATGGCCAAACCGCCACATGGCACACTCCCGGCCTCAAACAATATATTGAGTCGGCCCATCAGCATGAATAAAATCAACAGTGAGCTTTTCGACACGCTGCTCGGCCTGCCTCTCTTTCAAGGCATCAGCAGGGGAGAGTTTATAGAGATGATGGGGCGTATGCGCTTTGTCCGTAAGCTCTTTACCGCCGGCACAACCGTCGTCAGCCAGGATGAGCCTTGCCAAACATTGTTTTTTATACTGGATGGCCAGATTACAGCCCTGCACGAAAGCGACAGCCGGAAATACACGCTCACCGAATGGCTCAATCCGCCGATTGTCCTTCAACCCGAAGCGCTTTTCGGCCTCCGCACGCGCTACACTGCCACCTATATGGCATTTACGTCCGTCCGCGCTTTGGAAATCGACAAAGCCGCCGTGCGCGACGTCCTGCTAACTTACGAAGTATTCCGCCTAAACTATCTCAACCTTCTCAGTACGCGCCTGCAACAAAAGCAACGCGACGTATGGCGCCCGCTTCCCCGCGAGGCCTCGGCGCGTTTTTTCCGCTTCCTTCACGTCCGTCTGCTACGGCCGGCTGGAAAAAAAGAACTCTCCGTTAAAATGGAAGTTTTGGCCGATGAGCTGCAAGTTACGCGGCTTACGGTATCGCGTATGCTTCACGATTTGAGCCGGAAGGGGCTGATTGTTATGCGGAGGGGAAGAATCGTCATTCCCTCCTTCGAGAAACTGCTTCTTAGCTCAAATATCTGAAGCTTTTTGCCTATTCCGCGATTAGTCCTTCGTCTTTCCACGACGCAACGAGGCTCCTTACGTCTGCTGTTGCGGTTTCCCGATCGACGTCGTACGCTGCGCATAACAAGTCCACCAGCTCCGATTCAGAAAAGTCGCGGCCCGAGACAGCCTGCCAGAGGTATGCGGCGCTTTCGTTCAGATTTATCATTTTGCTGAAGTCCAGGTTTTCCAGTCCTTCGGCTATCACCACTTTTTCTCCGCACACATCGCGGAGTTCCATACCTTTCCGTATTTTCATATTAAGTTATTATTGTCTTTTCATTCTTCTGTAAACCGCCAAGATGTATCGGCGAAAGGGGGAGAGGCGCAGCCAGATGAAAGAGTAAGCCTTCCACTTCCAGCCCGTGACGAGGTCGGGGCGTGTCCTGCCCTTGCGGTAAAACCCCGTGGCCAATCCGATGACGTCAGCTGTGCGGCACGTTTCCGTTCCCCGGATGTTACCATCGCCCTTCAAGGTCAAAACGTCAGCCGTACGCCCGACAATCCGATGTAAAACGTAAACGCCCTTGCCCACCTCGGCCAAAACCACATCTCCGGGCTTCACCATGTCTTTGTCGCACGGAGCCAAAATCACCTTGTCGCGGTTGTTTTCCAGAAAAAGGCGCATGCTGTACCCCTTCACAAGAAAGGTCACACTTTTCCCCTCGTCTATCATCCTCTTAATCTGAGGTATCAATATATCGTTGGGGATAGAAAGCGTCTTCATCGGGCTATTGTTGAGAAACTCAATTCCGCCGCTTCCTTATCGGGCCGGCATGCCAGGAAATAGGCAGGCACGGTTTTTATAATATCCTCCACGGTTGCGCAAATGCTGTTGTACGACGCTTTGTCCCACAACATCGTAGAGCATGAAGACAGCACGGAGGCAAAAGCTCTCACCGGCGTTTCACGGCTTATCACGTTCTCGGGGGCTTGCCTCAACCTGAGGAAAGCTCCCACCTCGGTGCGCAAGTTTCGGTAGCAGGGCGTTTTCCCGCTCCAAGGCGTACCATATACTAACGCCTTGCCGTCCACGACACGTACCGCTGGATTATCGTCGTTGAGCAAGTCGGAACCCGGAATGTGCTGCAACCACAGACGCGAATGCGTACTTTTTCCCGTTCCGCTCTTTCCCAAGAAGAGATATCCCTTGTTATTATTCATTATCACGGAGGCATGCACCAATACCGTCTGCCGGTAAGCCCCTGCAAAGGCAAAAGCTATCATGATGGCGTTGTTAATGCCAAAAGCGCGGTTGGAGGTGTCGCCTTCCAGCGTAACAGCACATTGCGAAAAGTCTTTATCCGTCCGCAATGCGCAACTGATGCCGCCTGCCGGGTTACCTATTACGATTTTATACCCGCCGGCTATGCGATAAATGCCGTGCATGACGCCGTTGCAGTCGAATTGCCCCAGTTCGTCCCCCTCGGCCTGCGTATCTACGAGGCCTTCACCAATATTCATTGAGAACAATAGAGGTTCATCCGCCGTTTTCAGGTGGAAAGGGGCGTACGACGGCAGCAGCTCTTTATACGGAGCATTATCTTCGCGAAAGCATAAGCGGAAGCGGTGACCGGCCACGCCGAAATCGAGAGAAAGCATATGGCGCTGGCGGTTATTTGTTTTCGGCAGCCGTCGGCGCTACAAAGCGGAAAGCCTCAGCCGGTATTTCGCTGATCTTAAGCACGGCGTTCTTCTGCTGTTCACGGCGCACTTTGTTACGCTTTTTCTCCAAAGCCTCCTTGCTGTCGGAAAAAAAGACCGCACACGCCGTATGAGGCGCATCATGTTGCGTCGTCAGGAAGGCCTGCATTTCTCCCGAATAGACAGCGCGGTCTTTCAAGAACTTCGTTTTCTTCAAAACGACAGCCCCCGGCACCGGCTGCACGTCCGTCATGTATACCGTGGAATCTTTCACATTGACTCCATATCCAAAAAGAAAAATTTCCTTATTGCTCTTCTTTTGAGCCAAAGCCACAGCAGGCATTAAGGCCGTCAGGAGAAAAAGCAAAGCGGTCCTTAGCGTTTTATTCATGCTTCTCGGATTTTCTATAATATATATACGAGTATATAGTCCCGTTTTTACAGCACACAAAGTTAGACTATTTTTTTCATCCGAGAAAACTCTTCAAATACTTATAGCGGCCGTTCTTTCGTAGCTGCATAATGGCCTTTTCCTTGATCTGGCGTACGCGTTCGCGGCTCAGGTGCAGCTTACGCCCTATTTCGTCGAGCCCCATCTCGGGGCCGCCGATGCCGTAAAACATGCTCACCACCTTGCGCTCCCTTTCGGGCAGCTGCCTGAGCACGCCGACAACCTCCGTCGTAAGCGATTCTTCCGCCATCAGCCTGTCGGTGTTCGACACGTCGCGGCTCTCCAGCACGTCAAGCAGGCTGCCGCCCTCGTTCTCGCCCTCGGCTATGGGGGCGTCGACAGATACGTGCCGGTTGCCCACCATGGTGGAGTTTCTCACCTTGTCTATGTCTATGCCCAACGCTTCGGATACCTCCTCAGCCGAGGGCATGCGCTCGTTTGTCTGGACGAAATGGTTATAAAACTTGTTGATTCTTCCGGCTATTCCGATCTGGTTCATCGGGATGCGTACGATGCGGCTGTTTTCGGCCAGCGCCTGCAAGATGCTCTGCCTTATCCACCACACGGCATACGAGATAAACTTAAACCCGCGCGTCTCGTCGAAACGCTTCGCCGCCGTCACCAGCCCGACGTTGCCCTCGTTTATCAGATCGATGAGCCCCAGGCCCTGTCCCTGATATTGTTTTGCCACCGAAACGACGAAGCGCAGATTGGCGCGCGTCAGTTTTTCCAAAGCCTCGCGGTCGCCTTTGCGTATCTTTTTGGTAAGTTCTATTTCCTCGTCAATGCCGATCATATGTTCGCGGCTGACTTCCTGCAAGTATCGCTCCAACGATACGCCTTCCCGGGAAGTATAACTTTGAGCTATTTTGAGTTGCCTCATTTTTCATAGTATTTTAAAGCGCCCAAATATACGTTTTATTCTTCACACCGTAAAGCCTATTTCCTTTTTTATACAGACGGCAAACAACTTACCCCACCATTTTTCAGAAACACCGGGCACGTCATAGCGTCGCGCAAACCCGCTCATCGTGCCAGGGCACGCCCCCATCCACCCGGAAAACGAAGCCGCCGCCCCGCGTTTGTATGCGGGGCGGCGGCCATTCAAATTCACGTAAGTGCATTTATTTCTTATTTTTCGCTTTCGGATCGGCCAGCTCCACCGTAAAGCTGCGGTTCAGGCCGCTCTGCGTCTTGGCCCTGATCCACAGCACGCGGTCGGAGCTCATATTGGCTTCTTTGACGGCCTGCTCGAAATCTTCCGTCGTGTTCATCTTGCGGTCGTTCACCTGCATGATGATGATGCCTTTCGTAACGCCGGCTTCTTTCATCTTGCCGTCGCGTATGGCCGACACAACAAGGCCATGGCTCAGGTTGAGCTCTTTCTTTTCGTTCTCGCTGAGCGGACGCAAGGCCACACCGATTTCGTCCGTATCGACCGTTTCGACCATGGCCGTCGTACCTTGGATGTTGCGCAGCGTAAGCGTGGCTGTATGCTTTTTCTTATCGCGCATATAGGTGACGGTCACTTTGTCGCCCGGGCGGTGGTTCACAAGCGCCTCTTGCAGTTCGCCAAATTTGTCGATCGTTTTCCCGTCTATCGAGAGAATGACGTCGCCGGCTTTCAAGTCGGCGGCAGCAGCCGCGCCGTCGGCGCTCACTTCGGCCACGTAGACGCCAGTCACCGTGCCCAGATCCACATCATTGCCTTTGGCCTTCTGGGCATCGATGTAAATGCTGACATCCTGCCCGGTGATGCCCAGAAGTGCGCGCTGCACGGTGCCATACTTCTTCAAATCGTCCACTACCTTGTTCATTATCGACGTAGGAATGGCAAAACCGTAGCCGGCATACGAGCCTGTCTGCGAATAAATCATTGCATTTATTCCCACCAGTTCGCCGCGGGCGTTCACCAGCGCGCCGCCCGAGTTTCCCGGGTTGATGGCAGCGTCCGTCTGTATGAACGACTCGATGCCCTCGGCGCTTGCCCCCAGCGTGCGGGCTTTGGCGCTGACGATGCCGGCCGTCACGGTCGACGTCAGGCTGAACGGATTGCCGATGGCCAGCACCCATTCGCCCACCTTCAGGTTGTCGCTGTTGCCGATGGAAATGGCGGGCAGGTCTTCTCCCTCTATTTTAATGAGCGCCAGGTCCGTATTTTTGTCCATGCCGATGATGCGGGCCTTAAACTCGCGGTTATCGTTGAGCTTTACCATGAGCTCGTCGGCTTCTTCCACCACATGGTTGTTTGTCACGATGTAGCCATCCGTCGAAATGATGACACCCGAACCGGCTCCATGGCGGGGCGGCGTTTGGTAGCGCCGCTGCGAGCGACCGCCGTTGCTGCGTCCGTTTCCGAAGAAATCGCCGAAAAAGTCTTCGAACGGATCGTAATATTCCACCGTCCGCTCGCGGCTGTTGGTCGTCACCTTGATGTAAACAACAGAGTTAACCGTCTTTTCTGCGGCATACGTCAGATCCACCGGCTGGCCGGGCACGGCATCTGCCATGACAGGGGTTGTCAGCCCCAGGCAAAAGGCCAAAGCCAGCGTTCTAAAGATTTTCTTATTCATATTGAATGTCATTTAAACTGTCTTTTTTCTCGTTTTGCGTCCGCAAAGTTAACCGTCCGTGCATGAAAGGCCCACCGGACGTCGTGAAAAAAAGTTTTACTTTGCTATCTTTTAACAGAGCCCTTTTTTCGCTTAACAGCGGTTGAATGTAAGCTCCTTTTCGTTTTACATTCGTTTGCGGAGACGAAGAAAGAAACTACGCCGCCCGATGTGTCGTATTTTATAATAAGGTGTAACTTTGTGATGCTTCTTCCGCGCCGGGCGCTCCGCAGCGGTGCGGTGAGGCATCTTTCGCCAACTCTTAAAACATTCGCTCTATGGAAACTTTTCTCGACCTGTGCCACACGCGGCGCTCGGTACGCGCGTTCCGTCCCGACGCCATACCAGAAGACGTGCTCGGCTACATCATGGAGTGCGTCCGTCTGGCTCCGTCTGCCGTCAACTTTCAGCCTTGGCACTTCACGTACATTACAGATAAGGCTGTGCTCGCCCAGCTGGCCGCCTGCTACGACCGCAGCTGGTTCCGCCAGGTGCCGGCCTGCTTCGTCGTCAGTTGCAGGAAAGGGGAGCAATGGATACGCAAGTCCGACGGCAAGCCGCACGGCACCATTGACGTGGCCATCGCCACGGAGCATCTTTGCCTTTCCGCCGCAGAAAAGGGGCTCGGCACGTGCTGGGTGTGCAACTTCGACGCCGCCCAGTGTGCCCGCCTCCTTTCCCTTCCGGCCGACGAGGAACCCGTGGTGCTTGTGCCCATAGGCTACCCCGCCGACGAGCCGGCCGAAAAACAGCGCAAACCGCTCAGCGCCATTTTCAGCCGCATGGACTGACCTGCCGGCACCGGCAACCGGCCCCGTGGCGGCAGGAAACAGCGAAGCTCCCCTGACGGATAACCAGTCAAAGGAGCTTCGCTTCATATATGTGCGCGGGAAGCGGAGGAGTAGGGGGCCGCAGTGCTTCGCCTCAGAGCACGCCGGCTCCCGAACGCATGATTTCCTCCGTTGTGCGCAGTGGCTTTTCTTTTACCTCTATTTTCAGTTTTTCGCTCTCGCCGTCGGCTTCCACCAGGCGGTAGCGGCGGGGAGCGCCGAAAAAGAAGCTGAACGGATCGCGGCTTTCCAGATAGATGCGGAAGCTGCCCGTAAACTTGTGCGCGGGCAAAACAACACTACCCGTTTTTTCGGGCGTCAGCACATACTGCGCCCACACGTACGTGTAGTATGCCTTCCCGTTTATCTGCGTGCGCCCCATCGGCCGTCCCCCGAATAACTTCCGCTCGCGCAGGTGCGCGTTTTTCACGTCGGGCTCGGTGTGGCAGTCCACCTTTTCAAACGGCGCATCGGCATAAAGCACGACCGACACCAGGCAGCTGTCGCCCATATAGACCACGTCGCGGTCGCATTGCAGGCGGGCAAAAAAGTCGACCTTCACCTTGTCGCGGGCCGCAAGGGCGGCAAAAGTCATGGCGGCCAGCAGGAGCAATAATATTCTTTTCATCCACATCGTCTTTACAGGTTCTCACATTCGTCCAGCCACGCCCTAGCAGCGGCATCGCTCGGCATGCGCCAGTCGCCCCGGGGGCTGAGCGAGCAGCTGCCCACCTTGGGTCCGTCGGGCAGGCAGCTGCGCTTAAACTGCTGCGAGAAGAAACGGCGGTAAAACACGGTGAGCCATTTCTTTATGGTTTCGTCGTCGTAGCTGCCGGCTTCGGGCGTCGTGCCGTCGAAGGCCGCCTTGGCCAGGAAGAACACCTTCGACGGGCGGAAGCCGTAGCGCAGTGTGTAGTAGAGGAAAAAGTCGTGCAGCTCGTAGGGCCCTACCAGGTCCTCGGTTTTCTGCGTGATGTTGCCGGCTTCGTCGGCCGGTATGAGTTCGGGGCTGATGGGCGTGCCGACGATGTCGAGCAGCGTGGCGCGGTTGTAATCGTCGGCAACGTTGTTGGCCACCCATTTCACGATGTGGCGCACCAGCGTTTTCGGGATGGAAACGTTCACGGCATACATGCTCATGTGGTCGCCGTTGTAGGTAGTCCAGCCCAAAGCCAGCTCGCTCAGGTCGCCCGTCCCCACGACGAGGCCGTTCATCTGGTTGGCCGCGTCCATCAGGATCTGGGTGCGCTCCCGGGCCTGCGCGTTCTCATACGTCGTGTCGTGCGTGGTCAGGTCGTGGCCCAAATCGTGAAAATGAACCTCGCAGGCCTCGCGTATGCCTATTTCGCGAATGGTGATGCCCAGGCCTTTCATCAGATTGACGGCGTTGGTGTAGGTGCGGTCGGTCGTGCCGAAGCCGGGCATCGTGATGCCCACGATGCCCTTGCGGTTTAGCCCGAGGCAGTCGAACGCATGCACGCACACCAGCAGGGCCAGCGTGGAATCGAGCCCGCCGCTGATGCCCACCACTACTGTCTGCATCCGTGTGTGGGCCAGCCGCTGCGCCAGGCCCTGCGCCTGAATGCTGATGATTTCTTCGCAGCGCAGGTCCAGCTCTTCGCCGCGCGGCACGAAGGGGAGCGGGTCGACGCTCCGCGTGAGCGAAAAGCGCGCGGTGGCGCTCGTTTCGGGATCAATCTCCAAATGGCGGTAGGGGGGAGCTGCCTTTTGCAGGCTCTTGCCGGCGCCAAACGAGGTGTTGGCCCGCCGTTCGAGGCGGAGGCGCTCCACGTCGATTTCGCTCACCACCAGTTGCTCTTCGGTGGCAAAGCGCTTGCCCTCAGCCAGCATGCGGCCGTTTTCTGCTATGCAGGCCTTTCCGCCGAACACGACGTCCTGCGTGCTCTCGCCAAAGCCGCACGACGTATAAACGTAGCCGGCGATGCAACGCGCGCTCTGGCCCTCGACGAGCCCGTGGACGTAGCGGTTCTTGCCCACCAGGTCGTTGCTTGCGCTGAGGTTGAAAACGATGTCGGCCCCTGCGAGCGCGAGCCCGCTGCTGGGCGGTATGGGCGCCCACAGGTCTTCGCATATTTCGATGCCGAAGGTGCAATGGGCCATCTCGAACAGCAGACGGCTGCCGATGGGGACGCACTGCCCGCAGAACTTCAAGAGACTGCCCTCGTGCAACGACGTGGCCGAGGCGAACCAGCGCTGCTCGTAAAACTCCTTATAATTGGGCAGATAGGTTTTCGGTACGATGCCCGTCACCTTGCCGCGGTGGATAACGGCGGCACAGTTGAGCAATACGCCTTCGTAGGCTAGCGGAACGCCCACGATGGCCGTGATGGCCAGATTGTGGCTAAACTCCATGAGCTTCAGCAACGACGACTCGGCTTCTTCCAGCAGGAGCTGCTGCTGAAACAAGTCCTGGCAGGTGTATGCCGTGACGCAAAGCTCTGGGAAACAAATGATTTCGACGCCTTGGCCTTCTGCCTGCGCCATCAGGTTCATGATGCTGTCCGTGTTGTAGGCGCAGTCGGCCACCCGCACGCGCGGCATGGCTGCCGCCACCTTTACAAAACCGTTGTTCATTTCTTTTCTCCGTTATTTGGTGGCAAAGATAGTGAAAGGCGAGCGCCAAGGCAAGGAAAAGCTCGCTTTTCCATAGACTTGGCCGAGCCGCATCCTATCTTGGTGAATCTTTAACCGAGGCTGCCTAGGGAATCGAAACATCGTAAGCAATATGCCGTCTGTAACAGACCGTCATGCAGGCGGCAAAAATTTTTATGCCGGCTATATAAAACTTTTTCGGGCCGGGAAATAGACATTGGAAGCCACGAAATGCGCAAAATGAAAAGAAGAGACGCAAAATGGAAGCGTTGTGAAATAAAATCCTTATATTGCAACGGAATAACATTGCACGCTCATGCTATGAAACACCGCTTGCTCTTCATTATATTGGCAGCCATGCTGCCGACCCTGCCCGCTCTGGCCGACGGCGAGACGCAACGCCTGCAATCGCTGGCCAACGCGCTCCATGCACAGGGAAAGACCGACTCGGCCATCACCGTGGCCCGCTGCATGCAGGCACGCGCCGCGACGCAACACGACACGACGGCCCTCGTCAGGGCCGGAAGCGCGCTCGGCGTCTATCTGCGCTCGCAGGGCAAACTGGAAGAGGCCTTGAAGAGCTACGACGAAGCGCTCCGCCTGGTTGTGACGCCGGCGTTTGTCCGCACAACCGACGCGCAGGCCTGCGAAGCTGTTGCCACGCTCTATATGAATCTGGCCACGCTGCACGTCGACATGCAGAACAAGGCGCAAGCCACCAACTGCGCCCGCAAAAGCGAGGCGTGGGCCGCCCGCTGCCCGGACGCACCGGCCTTGGCGGGCATCCACATGGGCACGGCATCGGTGTTTCTGATGTGCGGGGAGCCGGAAGCCGCTGCACGCGGTTTCAGCAAAGCCGCTGTGCTGGCCGAAAGGGCGGACAACTATGAAACAGCCCTTGGAGCCCGCTCGTATCTGGCCTACGTGCTGCGCACAACCGGACAGGAAGAGGAGGCCGCCCGCTGCGAGCGGCGGGCCGAAGCGCTGCTGCCGCATGTAGAGTCGGTAACGGCGCGCGCCATGTATTATCAGCTGCGCTTCGTGAGCGAGATGAACGCAGGCCGCTATCGCCAGGCCATCGCTACCGGCCATGAAGCGCTGGCTTTGCCGGGAATAAACGGCTTTCCCTTCATCGTTTACGACTTCTACAACAACATGCACGAGGCTTATGCCCACCTGGGCAACTACCGGCTGGCCTACGAAACGCTGGCCCGGGCCGGCAGCGTGCGCGACACCCTCTACGAAAAAGAAAAGGCCGAAAGCCTGCGCGAACTGGCCGTGCGCTACGAAACGCGCGAAAAGGAGCTGGCGCTGGCCGAAGAAAGGGCACAACGTGCAGCCGAACTGGCGGCCTACCGCCTGCGCATGGGCGCAACGGGCGGAGCCTTTGCCGCATGCGTGGCGGCTTTCGTTTTCTTTTTCCAACGCCAACGAACGCGCACAGCCCGCGAACGGCTGCGGGCCGAACTGAGCGAAAAAGAATATATGCAGCTGCGGCACGACACGACAAAGCGGCTGACGGGGCGTTATATCGAAGGATTGGAAAACGAGCGGGCACGCCTCTCGGCCGAGCTGCACGACGGCATCTGCAACGACCTGCTGGCCATCGAGATGCAGATGAGAGCCGCCACAGGCGAGGGCGGAAAGTGGCGCGAGATGTTGGAAAAAACGCGCGAAAGCGTGCGCAGAGTGTCGCACGAACTGCTGCCGCCGGAGTTTCGCGAAGCGTCGCTCGACGAAGTGCTCGCCGACTATCTGCATGCCGCGGGCGAAGGGAGCGCATGCAGCATCGGCTACTCGTCGTACGCGGAAAGGCCCTACGCCTTTGAACGCATAGCTCCGGCGACGGCCCTGGAAGTGTATCGCATCGTGCAGGAAGCGGTGGGCAACGCCATGAAGCATGCCGGCGCCACGCGCATCGACGTCGGCCTGCACCTGGAAAACGGAAGGCTGGCCCTGAGCGTGAGCGACGACGGACGCGGTGCAGAAGGAAGCCGCCGCGGCATCGGCCTGCGCACCATGAAAAAACGGGCCGAAGCCGTGGGCGGCAGTATGCAGCTGACCCGCACAGAACGGGGAAGCACCTTGCTCTTCCTGACAGACCTGGCATAAAATCACGGAAACCCGTGAGCGCGGCGCGCCTGCTTTTTCATAATTTTGCAACTGTGGAGAAGAATATGAAAAACGAAGAGGCGTGCCTGAACGCCGTCGTCGTTGACGATCATTCGCTGGTGCTCGAAGGATTGAAGAGCCTGCTCGGCGGTTTGCCGGCTATCCGCCACATCGAAGCGGTGCGCACGGGGCACGAACTGCTGGAAAAAATGGCCCGACAGACGTTCGACATCTACCTGCTCGACGTGGAGCTGCCCGACATGGACGGCCTGGCCCTCGTCGACGCCATACGCAGCCAGCAGCCTCAGGCAAAAATCGTGGTGAACACGATGCACGAGGAAATATGGACCATCAGGCGGCTGGCCGAAGCTAGGGTAGACGGCGTGGTGTTCAAGACGTCGGCCCCCGGCCATGTGCTGCGCGCCGTGACGGCCGCCGCAGCCGGCGAAAAATATTTCTGTCCCAAGTTTGAAAAGCTGCTCCACAAAATGGACCGCACGGAAAACGGAACGGCCGCCGCAGCCGAAACGCCGTCGCCGCGCGAGCTGGACGTGCTGCGGGCCATGGCAAAGGGATACAGCACGGTGGAAATTTCGCACCTGCTCTTTATCTCAGAAAATACCGTGGAAACACACCGCAAGAACCTGATGCAGAAATTCGGCGCGCGCAATGCTACCGACCTCGTCCTGAGAGCCCTGGCCAAAGGCTATCTGACGCTCCCCATCGAATGAAAAAACCACACACGGCCACAGTAACGGGACGTGAGCCGGCAGCCGCAGGCAAAAATCACCCGTCGTAAGCGGAAAATACCCAAATGTAGTGAGCGGCAAGTCGGGGGAAAATGCTTTCCTTTGTAGCGCTTTTAACAAGTGTTCTACAAAATGTCCGCCAATTATAAGGATACAGACAGAATGTGCGACGTCATTTGCGACGAATATCATCTGCTGCAAATGATGAGCCGCTTTGGCATCCCCCTCGGCTTCGGCGAAAAAACCGTCAAGGAGGTGTGCAGCGAAAACGGCGTGGACACCACAACGTTCCTGGCCGTGGCCAACTATATGAAGAACGGTGCCGACACGGCCGACTATTATACCGACGAGGTGTCGGTGGCAGCGCTCATTGCCTACCTGCGGCAGGCTCACAGCTACTTTCTCGACTTTCAGTTGCCGGCCATCCGCCGCAAGCTGCTCGAAGCAATCGACTGCTCGGAGAAGAACGAAGTGGCTTACCTGATACTGAAATTTTACGACGAGTATATGGGCGAGGTGCGCAAGCACATGGAATATGAAAACCGCAAGATATTTTCATACGTCAACCGCCTGCTGGAAGGCCAGCGGCCGGCCAACTTTGAAATTGCCCAGTTTCTGAAAGGCCACGAGAGCATCGACAAAAAGCTGCAAGAGCTGAAAAACATTATCATCAAATATTACGCTCCGCGCGACAACGTGGAACTGCTCAACACGGTGCTGTTCGACATTTTCAACTGCGAAGCCGACCTGCACACCCACTGCGAACTGGAAAACTGCCTGTTCGTGCCGGCCGTGCAACTGCTGGAAAGCAAGGTGGCAGCAGGAACCGGCGAAGCAACCGGTAAGGAAGCAGAGCGGAACGAAGGGCAGGAAATGCTGTCGGAGAGAGAAAAAGAAATTGTGGGCTGCATCGTGCGCGGCATGACAAACAAGGAAATTGCTGACAAGCTGTTTATCTCGATAAACACCGTACTGACGCACAGGAAAAACATTTCGCGCAAGCTCAGCATCCACTCGGTGGCCGGGCTGACCATTTATGCCATCGTAAACGGACTGGTAAACCTGGAAGACGTACACATGGCCTGAAACGACGGCCATGAAACAAATAAAGCCGGCGGCCTGCACCCGTAGAAGGGACACAGGCCGCCGGCCATCTTTCAAAAAAATCACTGCAACCGCCAACGGCTACCGTCGTAGACCATGGGGAGGAGTATTTCCTCGTTGGTGCCGTCCTCGTATTGCGTGATGAGAAAAACGTTGAGCATGCGGCCGCCGTCATGCGGCTCAATGCGGTTGACACGCACGGAGAGAACCTTGCCGTTCCTATCGGCCGAGAGCTTTGCATGCTGCTTGAGCAGATGGATCATCTGCTTGCGGTAGGCCGGCGTCTTGCCATCGCACGACTGCATGGCAGCCACGTAGCCTGCATAGTCGCCTTGAAGATAAAGGCCGTAGCAGGCGCAAATTTCCTCGTGGGTGGGCAGCTGCGGCGCGCCCGCATCGGACGTTTTGTCGTCGCTGTGGCACGACTGCACCAGAAGCAAGCACACGATGACGAACGAAACGGGAAACCTCCTCATGCCGGCTACTTCTGACGTATGAAGATGTTGATGGGCGTTCCGCAGAAATTCCACTTCTCGCGGATCTTATTCTCCAAGAAACGCTTGTACGGCTCCTTTACATACTGCGGCAGGTTGGCGTAGAACACGAAAGAAGGAATCTGCGTGTTCGGAAGCTGCGAGCAATACTTTATCTTGATGTATTTTCCCTTCATCGAGGGTGGGGGATAGTTTTCGATGATGGGAAGCATCTCTTCGTTGAGCTTGGACGTGCTGATACGCGATTTCCGATTGGCATAAACGGCATTGGCTGCCTCCAAGACCTTGAAGATGCGCTGCTTAGTAAGCGCCGAAGCGAAAATGATGGGAAAATCGGAGAACGGAGCCATGCGGCTGCGAATGGCCTGCTCGTAGCGGGCGATGACATCGTTGGTTTTGTCCTCCACAAGATCCCACTTGTTGACCACAACGACCAGGCTCTTGTTGTTGCGCTGAATGATTTGGACGATATTCATGTCCTGCGCCTCTACACCTCTCGTTGCATCGATGAGAAGAATGCAGACGTCGGAGTGCTCGATGGCCCTTATGGAGCGCATGACGGAATAAAACTCCAAATCCTCGGAGATTTTGTTCTTCTTGCGGATACCGGCCGTGTCGACCAGATAGAAATCGAAGCCAAACTTGTTGAAACGCGTCAGGATGCTGTCGCGGGTGGTGCCGGCGATATCTGTAACGATGTTGCGATCCTCGCCGATGAAGGAATTGATCAGGCTGCTCTTGCCGGCGTTGGGACGTCCCACGACGGAGAAACGGGGCAGGGTGCTTTCGCTGTCGTCGGCCGTCGTGTTCTTTTTCAGCATGTCGAGAATCACATCGAGCAGCTCACCCGTTCCGCTGCCTGTGGCCGCAGAAATGCAATAAGGGTCGCCCAAGCCCAACGAATAGAACTCAGCCGCACTGTATCGGTCCTCGTTGTTGTCGGTTTTGTTGGCACACAACAGCACAGGCACCTTGCTCCTGCGAAGAATAGAGGCCACTTCAGTGTCAAGGTCGGTGACGCCATTTTTTATGTCGACAACGAAAAGTATGATGTCGGCTTCTTCGGTTGCAATGAGCACCTGCTTGCGTATCTCCTCTTCAAACACGTCGTCGGACTTGACAATCCATCCGCCGGTATCGACTATAGAAAATTCCTTTCCACACCACTCACATTTTCCATACTGACGGTCGCGCGTTGTTCCGGCCTCTTCGCTCACAATGGCTTGTCGCGTGCCGGTAAGACGGTTGAAAAGCGTGGATTTCCCAACGTTGGGACGCCCGACAATAGCTACTAAATTTCCCATATCTCTTGATAAACTTCGCCGACAGCAGGCCGGCAGGGTTTCTTCTTTTCTGTTCTATTTATCACTCCGGCTGATATCCGTATGCTTCGAGACGACGGGCAGAATCCCGCCAGTTCTTATCTACTTTGACGAATATCTCCAAATATATACTCTTTCCGAAAAATTTCTCCAACGATTTGCGGGCTTCGGTTGCCACCTTCTTCAAGGCAACGCCCCGATGACCGATGATGATTCCTTTCTGACTTTCGCGCTCAACGTTGATAACGGCATTTATGTGAATGCTCTTCTCCGCCTCCTTAAAGCTGTCGACCACGACCTCGACGGAGTAGGGGATTTCCTTGCTGTAATAGAGCAGAATTTTCTCTCTAATGATTTCTGTCACAAAGAAACGGGCTGGTTTGTCCGTCCATTGGTCCTTATCAAAGTAGGGCGGAGAATCGGGCAGAAGCGACTTGATGCGATCGAGCACGCGGTCGACATTAAACTTGGCTTTGGCCGAGATGGGATAGATTTCGGCCTTGGGTAACAGGGAGTTCCACTCGGCAACAAGCGTTTCCAGCTCTTTTTGATTGGAAAGATCGATCTTATTAATCAGCACAAGAACCGGCACGTCCATTTTGCCCACTTTTTCCAGAAAGTCGCTGTTCTTATCAATCTTTTCAATAACGTCCGTCACGTACAAAAGGACATCAGCATCCTTTAATGCCGATTCGGAAAAAGCCAACATGGACTCTTGCAGCTTGTAGTTGGGCTTTAAAACTCCGGGGGTATCGGAAAACACAATTTGAGCGTCGTCTGTATTAATGATGCCCATAATGCGATGCCGGGTGGTTTGAGCCTTAAAGGTGGCAATTGAAATACGCTCACCGACCAAAAGGTTCATTAACGTTGATTTACCGACATTCGGGTTGCCCACAATATTTACGAAACCAGCCTTGTGCGCCATATTCTTAGAAACAGATTTTTGTGCTTTGTATTATTAGGTAAAAGAACGCATCGAGCAAATAGATTGCGGGATGCGTTCTTTCAACTAATTTGATCTTAATGATTGTTCCCTATGAAAAGAACTTTTTTTACTTACCGCCGTCATACGCCCATTTCAAATAGGCAGCGCCCCAGGTAAAGCCGGCACCGAAAGCAGTAAGTATCAAATTATCACCTTTCTTAAGCTGTTTCTCGTAATCCCAAAGAGCGAGCGGAAGCGTTCCTGCGGAAGTATTGCCGTAGCGCTGAATGTTCAGCATTACCTTATCCATGGAAACTTCCAAGCGATTGGCAACAGCCTCAATGATACGGACGTTAGCCTGGTGGGGAATGATCCACGCAATATTGTCTTTATTGAGCCCGTTACGCTCGGCTACGATCGCACTTGCGTCGCTCATATTAGTCACGGCGAATTTGAAAACAGAACGCCCTTCCTGGTGAAGATAGTGCATTCGGTGGTCAATTGTAAAGTAGGATGGATTACATACGGAGCCACCGGCCTTTATACAAAGGAACGGAAGACCTTTACCATCTGTTCTCAAATAAGAATCTTTCCAGCCTAAATCTTCTTCTGACGGCTCAACCAACACTGCGGCTGCTCCATCGCCAAAAATAGGGCAGGTTGCACGATCGGTATAGTCTACGACGCTCGACATCTTGTCTGCTCCGCAAACTACGACTTTTTTATATCGGCCGCATTGCACCATACCGGCTGCAAGATCCATGGCAAAAAGGAATCCGCTGCATGCTGCCTGCATATCAATGGCAAAAGCATTCTTCATGCCCAGTCGTCCTAAGACGATGGACGATGTAGACGGGAAATGGTAGTCAGGCGTGGACGTTGCGACTATCAAGCAATCAATCTCCTGCGGGTCGGTATTTGTTTTTTCCAGAAGCTGCTTCACAGCTTTCCTCGCCAAATAGCTCGTTCCTAAGCCTTCCTCATTGAGAATACGTCTTTCCTTGATGCCAATGCGCGTCATAATCCACTCGTCATTGGTATCAACCATCCGAGACAGCTCCTCATTATTAAGGACATACTCGGGAACATAGCCACCGACTCCTGTTATAATTGCATTAAGTCTTTCCATAATTTTTATTCTTGAAGAAACAGAAAATCAGGCCTACGTAAGCCTTTTTATTCCATTACTTCTTTTTCTACAGCGAGTTTTCCTCTGTAATAGCCGCAGGTAGGACAAACTGTATGATAGATATGCCATCCGCCGCAATTCGGACAAATTGCCAACGTCGGAGCTACGGCCTTATCATGGGTTCTGCGCTTTAATGTTCTCGTTTTAGATTGTCTTCTTTTAGGATGTGCCATTGTCTGTAAATATTTAGATTTTCCTTTTCAAGGTGCAAAGATACAATTTTCCTCGGAACAAAGCAATTTCCTCCCTTGTAATACAATTTTTCTCCCAGCATAACAGAATTATCCGCCGAATGGTAATATATATTATGTTTAATAGAGTTTTTTGCCACCGTGATTACGGTATAAACATTGAAACAAATTTCAGAATAATATATGAAACCATTTTTTTACGCTAACTTTGCAGTAAAATGACTGATATAAAAATGGAAAATAAAGAACTGATGGAACTCGCAGCAAACAATATTCGCATATTGGCTGCTTCTATGGTAGAAAAAGCGCATTCAGGCCACCCGGGTGGCGCCATGGGCGGTGCAGACTTCATCAATGTGCTCTTCTCCGAATTCTTAACATACGATCCAGACGATCCCACATGGATTTACCGAGATCGATTTTTCCTAGATCCGGGACATATGTCTCCGATGCTATATGCACAATTAGCTTTAACGGGAGACTATACAATTGACGAACTTAAAAACTTCCGTCAGTGGAAATCATCAACTCCCGGGCACCCCGAACTGAACATTTTACGCCGCATTGAAAATACTTCTGGACCACTAGGTCAAGGCCATACATACGCCGTAGGAGCTGCAATTGCAGCCAAAGCATTATATGCAAGAACGGGAAACACCTCTTTCTTGAAAGAAAAGATTTTCACGTATATAAGCGACGGCGGCATCCAAGAGGAAATCTCGCAAGGAGCCGGCAGAATTGCGGGACATTTAGGACTGAACAATCTCATCATGTTCTTTGATGCGAACGAAATTCAGCTAAGCACAGAAACAAGAGAAGTAATAAGCGAAGACACAGGCCTTAAATATAAAGCTTGGAATTGGAATGTCATTGAAATAGACGGTAACAATTGCGATGAAATTCGCAGCGCTCTTAAAACTGCTATTGCTGAAAAAGACCGCCCTACCCTAATCATAGGTCATTGCGTAATGGGCAAAGGTTGCGTAAAGGCCGACGGGTCCAGCTATGAGCATGATTGCGGAACGCATGGTGCTCCACTCGGTGGGGATGCTTACATCAATACAATCAAAAATCTCGGTGGAAATCCTGATGATCCGTTCATCATATATGATGAAGTACAAGAACTATATGCCAGAAGAAGAAAAGAATTAAAAGAAATCGTTGCAAAGCGACGTGAAGAGGAAAAAACATGGGAAACTCTGCATCCAGATCGCGCTCAACAATTAAAAGACTGGTTTGATAATAAATTACCTCAGTTACCTTGGAGTGAAATTGCGCAAAAAAGCAATGCTCCGACGCGTAACGGGTCTTCAAACTGCCTTGCTCTGCTATCAGCTCACGTCAAAAATATGATAGTGGCATCTGCTGACTTGTGCAATTCAGATAAAACCGATGGCTTTTTAACCCATACGACTGTAATCCAAAAAGGTGACTTCTCCGGCGGATTTATTCAAGCCGGCGTATCTGAACTTACCATGGCATGTATTTGTATAGGCATGACATTGCATGGAGGAATAATTACAGCCATGGGAACTTTCTTTGTATTCTCCGATTACATGAAACCGGCTATACGCATGGCTGCCCTAATGGAACTTCCCGTTAAGTTCATATGGACACATGACAGTTTCCGTGTCGGAGAAGACGGTCCAACCCACGAACCCATCGAGCAGGAAGCACAAATACGCTTAATGGAAAAACTTAAAAACCACAGCGGACGCGATTCTGTCTTGGTATTAAGACCTGCCGATGTTCGGGAAGTTACAGAATGTTGGAAACTTGCGATGGAAAATACGCAAACACCAACTGCTCTCATTTTCAGTCGACAAAATGTCAACAACTTACCAGAAGGAACCAACTACTCTTCGGTTAACAAAGGGGCATACGCTGTTATTGAAGAAAAAAATCCCGATATAGTCTTATTAGCATCGGGATCCGAAGTATCCACGCTTGTTAGCGTTGAAAAAATGCTGAAAGAGAAAGGTATAAAAGCGAAAGTTGTCAGCTGCCCGTCCGAAGGTCTCTTCAAACAACAATCAATGGAGTACCAAGAAAGCATTCTTCCCAATAATTGCAAAGTATTTGCTCTTACAGCCGGGCTCCCCGCTACCTTCGAGGGTTTAGTTGGCAAGCAAGGAAAGATTTATGGCATGAATAGTTTTGGCTTTTCCGCTCCATTCAAAGTTCTGGAAGAAAAATTAGGATTTACGCCTGAGAACATTTACAATGAAGTCTTGGAATATCTAAATGCATAAACACAAATGGAAAGAATAGTTGGCTTAGCTTCTGATCATGCCGGGTTTGCGCTGAAACAACACGTGATAAAGTATCTGGACGCACACCATATTAAATATATAGACTATGGCTGCTACAATGAAGAAAGTTGTGACTATCCAGACTACGCCCACAAGTTGGCAGAAATGCTGGCCAAAAACGATTGCACGTGTGGCATCGGCATTTGTGGCACCGGCGAAGGCATCAGCATGGCTCTAAACAAACATTCCAACGTCCGTGCAGCACTTTGCTGGACTCCCGAGATTGCCCACATGACAAGATTGCATAATGATGCCAATGTGCTTGTAATGCCGGGGCGTTATATCAACGAGCAAACCGCCACTAAAATCATGGACGAGTTTTTTAATACTGATTTCGAGGGCGGACGGCATATCAACCGCATTAAGAAAATTCCTATCCATTGATGCAAATGAACCTTATCAGGCTGAAAACGGCACAAAATGCCCTACATATTTTCTCAAATCAGCTGGAAATTATATCTTTGCAGAGTTTTTGAGATTTATGTATCACAAATGAATTGGATAAGATGACGAAAGCAGAAATCGTTAATGAGATATCAAAGAAGACGGGTGTTGACAAAACAACAGCACTCGCAACGGTAGAAGCTTTTATGGAGACGGTAAAAGATTCACTCGTTAGAGAGGAAAATGTTTATTTACGTGGTTTTGGAAGCTTCATTCTGAAAAAGAGAGCTCAAAAGACCGCAAGAAACATTTCAAAGAATACGACAATCATCATACCGGAACATAACATCCCTTCCTTTAAGCCTGCCAAAACTTTTACGAACGCTATTTCTAAACTCAAATAACTAACATAAAACTTAAGACTATGCCTAGCGGTAAGAAGAAAAAAAGACACAAGATGTCTACTCACAAACGTAAAAAGAGATTGAGAAAGAACCGTCATAAGAGCAAATAATCGTACGGAATCAAATCTCTACTAAGAACAAACTTGAAGAATTGCTTTCAGGTTTGTTCTTAGTTTAAAGTAAAAAGAACATGACAAGCGAAGTAATCGTAGACGTCCAGCCTAAAGACATTTCCATCGCTCTTCTTGAAGACAAAAGACTGGTTGAATTCCAGCAAGAAGGGCGAGCTGAGCACTTTTCAGTGGGAAATATCTATTTGGCCAAGGTCAGAAAAATCATGACCGGACTAAATGCCTGCTTCGTGAACGTCGGATACGAGAAAGATGCGTTTCTCCACTATCTTGACTTGGGAACGCACTTTAATACCGTAGAAAAATTCCTGCAACTTATTGGAGATGAAAAGAGAAAAAATCTTTCCATCTCAAAAGTTCCTGCCCAGCCCGAACTGGAAAAAGGAGGAAGCATACAGAACACTTTGAAAGTTGGCCAAGAGGTTTTGGTGCAAATAGTAAAAGAACCTATCTCTACCAAAGGACCTCGGCTTACCTGCGAATTATCATTTGCCGGCAGGTACCTGGTACTTATTCCTTTTGGCGACAAGGTTTCTGTATCATCAAAGATCAAAAGCAACGCTGAACGCGCGCGTCTTAAACAGCTAATCCAAAGCATTAAGCCCAAAGGGTTCGGAGTTATCATCAGAACCGTCGCAGAAAACAAGCGCGTACCCGAACTTGACATGGAATTGGGCATTCTTCTCAAACGATGGGAAGATGCCGTAGCAAAAATCATGCATGCCAAGCAGGTCCCTACCCTTGCCTACGAAGAAACCAGCCGTGCCGTTGCCTTGCTCCGCGATCTTTTCAACCCTTCTTACGAAAACATCTACGTAAACGACCAAACGGTCTACAATGAGATACATGACTACGTCAGCCTCATTGCTCCCGAGAGGAAACACATTGTCAAGCTCTACAAGGGTCAGGTACCTATCTTCGACAATTTCTCTGTTACCAAACAAATTAAAACTTCTTTCGGCCGCACTGTCACATACAAGCATGGCGCTTACATGATCATTGAGCATACCGAAGCGCTCCACGTCGTCGACATAAACAGCGGCAACCGTTCCAAATCTTTGGAGGGGCAAGAAGTCAACGCCTTGGATGTTAATCTCGGCGCCGCGGACGAACTGGCCCGCCAACTGCGCCTGAGAGACATGGGCGGTATTATTGTTGTTGACTTTATCGACATGAATCTGGCTGAAAACCGTCAGAAGCTTTACGAACGGATGTGCCAGAACATGCAGAAGGACAGAGCCCGCCATAACATACTGCCACTTAGTAAGTTCGGGCTTATGCAAATTACGCGGCAGAGAGTTCGGCCGGCCATGGACGTCAACGTCGAGGAGGACTGCCCCACTTGTGGAGGTACGGGCCACATCAAATCGAGCATTCTCTTTACAGATACGCTTGAAAAGAAGATCGACTTTCTTGTAAACAATTTAGGTATTCACAAATTCCGACTTCACGTACATCCTTTCGTTGCTGCTTACATCAACCAGGGCGTTATTTCCCTTAAGCACAAATGGCAGCTTAAATATGGTTGGGGCATCAAGATTATTCCCAACCAAAAACTGGCTTTTCTCCAATACATTTTCTACAACTCGAAGGGAGAAGAGATTGACATGAAAGAAGCAAACGAAATGAAATGAAACGAAAGGGCCGCCGGGAGCAGAAAATCCGACGGCCCTTTTTGTATCCTTACTCTTCCCCATCAAAGCACTCGCCTTCTGCCAGCTATTTTGAGCTTTCACATTTGAGAAAATAAGAAGAAATGCTACCACATAAAAGGAGTGGGCCGACAATTTTTGTCCCTATTGTCCTATCAGAAATATTCTCTTTATTCTGCGCGCAGCGTGAAACGCTTGAAGGCAACCACCGTGCAGTCCTTGTCGGCCTGCTTCAGGTAGTCGGCAACAGAAAGCTTGCTATCCTGGATAAATTCCTGGAACAAGAGGCACTGCTCCTTGTAGAATTTCTTCATACGTCCTTCGGCAATGCGCTCAATCATGTTCTCGGGCTTACCTTCCTCGCGGGCCTTGTCGGCAGCAATTTCAAATTCCTGCTTGCGAACCTGCTCGGGTACATCCTTTTCGTCCAGCGAAATAGGATTCATGGCAGCTACCTGCATGGCCACGGCATGACCATACTGAGAATCAACAGCCTTGTTCAGAGCCACCATCGTGCAGAGCATATTCTTATTCTGGTGGTTGTAGCAGGAAATATTGTCGCTTTCGATCGTCAGATAACCGTCGAGCTCCATCTTTTCACCCGTGATACCGCTGCGATCCGTCACAGCGTCGGCCACCGTTCCGTTGCCCATCGGGAGAGCCTTCACCTCGTCAAGCGTCTTGCACTTGTTGGCAACGGCCAGATCCAGAATGTCCTGGGTCAACTTCACGAAATCGGCATTCTTGGCTACGAAGTCCGTCTCACATTTCAAGGCGATGATGGCACCGAAGCCGTTCTCGGCCTTGCACAGAACGCAACCTTCGGAAGCTTCGCGATCCGAACGTTTTGCAGCCACTGCCTGACCTTTCTTGCGGATGATCTCAATGGCAGCCTCCATGTCGTCGTTGGCTTCGGCCAGGGCTTTTTTGCAATCGCCCAAGCCGGCACCCGTCATGGCGCGCAGTTTCTTGATATCTTCAATGGTTACAGCCATAATAATCGTTTTTGTATTTCTATGTATGGTTTGTTTAAGCTTCGGTCGTCGTGTTCTCCGTCTCGGCTGCCGGTTCGGCAGGAGCATTTTCTACGCGGGCCTTGGCCGAACGCTTGCGGGCAGGCTTACCCTCAGCGCCTTCGCCGGCTGCTTCGGCATCCACCTTTTCAGCCTTGCGCTCTTCCAGTCCTTCGGCGATTGCAGCGCAGCAAGCATCCATGATCACCTCGATGCTCTTGTTGGAATCGTCGTTAGCAGGGATGGCATAGTCGACAGCATTCGGGTCGGCGTTCGTATCCACCATTGCAAATACGGGGATGCCCAGACGATGAGCCTCTTTCACGGCGATGTGCTCCTTGCAGATGTCCACGATAAAGAGTGCGGCGGGCAGGCGGGTCAGATCGGCGATAGAGCCCAGGTTCTTTTCCAGCTTCTCGCGCTGACGGGAAATCTGCAGGATTTCGCGCTTCGACAGGTTGGCAAACGTACCGTCGTTGGTAAGTTTGTCGATATTGGCCATTTTCTTGACTGCCTTGCGGATTGTCGGGAAGTTGGTCAGCATACCGCCCGGCCAGCGTTCCGTAACGTAAGGCATATTCAGCGCAGCGGCTTTCTCAGCCACGATTTGCTTAGCTTGTTTTTTAGTAGCAACAAAGAGGATACGCTTACCCGATTTTGCAATCTGCTTCATAGCCTCTGCGGCTTCATCGATTTTGGCAACCGTCTTGTGCAGATCGATGATGTGGATGCCGTTGCGCTCCATGAAGATATAGGGAGCCATGGCGGGGTTCCATTTGCGTTTCAGGTGACCGAAGTGGCAACCTGCCTCTAACAAAGTCTCAAAATTGGTTCTTGACATTTCTTTTTGATGTTAATCGTTTACTTTCTTTTTTAGTTGCGGAGCTTTATGCTCCTTTTCTCAACCAGCCACCGGGTAGTTCCGTTTGCAGTTCGGGCGGAAGTCCCGGCAGTTTAGATACTAAACGTAATTTCCAGCAGTAAAACGGCCGAATATTAACGTTTACTGAACTGGAAGCGACGACGAGCTTTGGGACGTCCCGGTTTCTTACGTTCAACAACGCGCGAATCGCGGGTGATGAAGCCTGCATCGCGAAGGGCTTTCTTGTCGTCGGCATTGATCTTCACCAACGCACGGGCAATGGCCAGACGAAGAGCCTGCGACTGTCCCGTAAAACCGCCACCCTGGATGTTGGCCTTGATGTCATACTTTTCGGCCACGTCCAGCAGGTTCAAAGGCTGTTTTACAACGAACTGTAAAATGGAAGAAGGGAAGTAATCGGCCAGTTCCCTCTTATTAATCGTGATTTTGCCGGTTCCCTCGGCCAGATAAACCCGGGCAACGGCACTTTTACGACGGCCTAATGCATTTATCATTTCCATTACTGCTTTCTTTATTTATAAAGGTTGATATCAATAGCTTTCGGGGTCTGAGCCTCATGCTTGTGCTCGCTGCCTGCATAGACATACATATTGCCCAGCAGCTTGGCACCCAGGCGGTTCTTGGGCAGCATGCCCTTTACTACGCGACGGAACAGACGGTCGGCACCATTGGGCTTGGCCATGATGCTGGCAGGCGTATGCTCGCGCTGGCCGCCGGGATATCCCGTGTACGTATAATAAATACGGTCGGTCCATTTTTTACCCGTCAGCTTCACCTTGTCGGCATTGATGATGATAACGTTGTCACCGCAGTCTACGTGAGGCGTATAGTTGGGCTTATACTTGCCACGCAGCAGCTTGGCGACTTTCGAGCAAAGACGACCCAGAACCTGGTCGGTCGCATCAACGACAACCCATTCCTTTTCGGCGGTCGCTTTGTTAGCAGAAATGGTCTTGTAACTTAAAGTGTCCACTCTTGTTTGACTTTTTAAAATTTTACTACTAAAAAACTTTTTCTTTGCGATTCACTAACCATCTCCCCGGGCCAACGGGAAAGACTATTAACACGCAGACGCAGGCCCAAAGGCCCACTTGATAATAATCGGCGTGCAAAAGTACTAAAATTCATTGGAATGGCAAGGTTCCCCCCGTTGTTTTTCTTTTCTTCCCTGCATATCAGTCTGCTGTGTGAAGAAAGCATAAAACAAAGCGTGGCCACCGCTCGCTTGCGGCAGCCACGCTTTGTTGGTTCAGGGCATGAGATATTTTTCTCCTGTGTCCTTGATGATGGCACGCTTGAAGCGCTCGTCAAATCCCGGCCGTTCGGGCGGCGTGCCCAGTCCGTCGGGCGTGCGCGTAAAGCAGCCGGCCCGCTCGGGCTTAACGGCCTGGTCGTTATACTTCACGATGAGATATTCGCCCAGTTTTTTCCAGGCGGCCAGCATCGTGTCGGCACAGGCTGCGGCGTAGCTGTCGAGATAGCGCACGGCGCCGGCCGGGTCTTGCTCGTAAAGGGCCAGCGCACGGTCTTCCGCAGGTTTCTGCGAGGCAAGGAACTGCTGTTCCAGCCGGTCGCGCTCGGCTTCGACGCTCGGAAAGAGCTGCGAATAGCGCGGATAGGTCATATTGGCCACCCAGTTGCACACCCAAAAGGCCGAACGCCAGGAAAACGTCACTTCGTCGGCCGTCGGGTCGTTGTAGCATTCGGGCACGGCCGTGCCGCCACAATATACGGGCGTATAGGCCACCATGTTGGGGTCGTCGTTGCCAAACCACAGCACGCCGCCCACGGCGTCGGGCAGCCAAGAGCGTACCTGTGCCACCACCGTGAAGCCCGTCTGTTGCGTCGAGATGGGGCGCTCGTTGAAATAGGTTTTCCCCTCGTATTCCCACGTCAGGGGCGTCGGGCGGTAGGGTGCCGAATAGGGGCCGGCTCCGGCGTCGGCGGTGATGTCGAAGGGCGTGCCCTCGAAATGGTCGCGGTTGCTCACCATCACGTCGTGCAGCGAGAGCGGACGCTTGGGCTTGAAGTAGAGCGGCATGGGTTCTGCCTTTCCGATGTGGCGCCCCGAGGCATAGTCGACATATCGGTCCATGCCGTCCACCCATTTGTTGAAGAAGCTCCACACGCGGGCCTCGCAGAAACGAATGGCCGAGAAGTCGGCCGGCGCATAGGCCTGCGAAAAGGAAAATTCCTCGTCGCGGCCGTCAAAGTATCCCTTCTTGCGGGCAAACGAAATGACGTCCTTGGCATACATCACGTTGTCCGTGTCTTTTCGGTCGAAGCGGTGGATGCGGCTTTGGTTGGCATGCGCGGCTATGCAGTCGTCGGGTATGCGCACGGCCACCCAGACGGCCCCTTTCTCGCTGCTTCCTTTCCCAATCATTTCCAAAATCCACACTTCCTCAGGGTCGGCAATCGAGAAGCTCTCGCCGCTGCTTGCGTAGCCGTATTGCTGCACGAGCGAGGTCATCACGCCGATGGCCTCGCGGGCCGTCTTGGAGCGTTGCAGGGCTATGGCCATGAGGCTCACGTAGTCGATGGTGCCGTTGGGATCCACCAGTTCGGCGCGTCCGCCAAACGTCGTTTCGGTGATGGCCACCTGGTGCTCGTTGATGTGACCCATCACGGCATAGGTGACGGGGGCTTCGGGTATTTCGCCCAGATAGTGGTTGGTGTCGCCGTCCACGATGCGGCGCATGGTCCCCTTCGCATGCTTGCCGGCCGGGAGGTAGCGCAGGCGGCCGAACATGCCATAATCGTCGGCGTTATAGGTGATGAAGGCCGAGCCGTCGGCCGAGGCTTTCCGCCCCACGAGAAAACTCGTACAGGCCTCACCGCCCGCTGCCACACCCATAAACAGCGCCAGCGCGGCGGCGGCACACCGCATGCCCCGCCGTGTTTTCGTCGGTTTCTTGTTCATTGCTTTCACGGGTTTGTCAGCAGGCTTTAAACGACATGTCGAGCCCTTTCACCGAATGGGTCAGCGCGCCGACCGAAACAAAGTCGACGCCACACTCGGCATAATCGCGTATGGTGTCGAGCGTAATGCCTCCGCTCGACTCCGTTTCCATCCGTCCTCCTATCATCTCGACGGCTTTGCGCGTGTCGGCCACGCTAAAGTTGTCGAACATGATGCGGTCGACGCCTCCGGCGGCAAAGACCTCGTCGATATCCTCCAGCGAGCGCACCTCGCACTCGATGGGGAGCTGCTTGCCCTTGGCGTGCAGGTATTCGCGGGCGCCGTGGATGGCCTTCCGGATGCCGCCGGCGAAGTCGATGTGGTTGTCCTTGAGCAGAATCATGTCGAAGAGCCCCATGCGGTGGTTCTCGCCGCCGCCCAGCTTGACGGCCATCTTGTCCAGCACGCGCATGCCCGGCGTGGTCTTGCGCGTGTCGAGAATGCGGGTGTGCAGCCCCTCGAGGTGCTTCACGTAGAAGGCCGTCTGGGTTGCCACGCCGCTCATGCGCTGCATGATGTTGAGCACGATGCGCTCGGCCTGAAGCAGCGAGCGTACGCGGCCGGAGACGTAGAAGGCGACATCGCCCGGCTGGACGTGGTCGCCGTCGTTGAGTTTCTGCTCGAACCGCATCTCGGGGTCGAGCCGGTCGAACACCATTTGGGCCACCTCGATGCCGGCGATGACGCCCTCCTGCTTGCAGAGCAGGCGCATGCGTCCGTGCGCGTCGGCCGGGATGCAGCAGAGCGACGTGTGGTCTCCGTCGCCGATGTCTTCTTTGATGCAGAGCTCGATGAGCTCCTTGACGAAAGGTATGTATTCGGGTTTCATGCGGCAAAGGTACGAAAAAATATTTATTTCGGTCCAATCAGGCGTCCTTCGTAGGCAACCTGCCAGCGTCCGGCCACGGTGAAGCTCATGCGGCAGTCGATGTCGTCGATACGCCCCTCGAACTGCGTGATGCGGAGCTCCTCGTCGGGACGGTAGGTGGCCCCGCCGCCCACCTCGTTGGGCTGTAGCACCTCGGGAATGACCTCCTCCAGCGCAAAGCTGAGCGAGCGGTCGCCCGTGGGGGTGTATCCGACGTTGCGGAGCCGCATCTCGCTGCCCCATGTTCCGGCCTCGAGGCGGAAGCGGTGGAGGTAGAGCGTGAAGTCGTAGAGCCCGGCCAGTTCGATGTATCCCTCCCGGTTGGTGTAGCTCTCGCCGCTCTGCGTGTCGCGGACCGTCGTCGTGCCGTAGAAGTGGAGGTTGGTTCCCGTCAGGTGTCCCTCCTCCAGATAGGGGTTCCCGCCCAGATAGACATATCCGTAGGGAAGTCCCGAGTCGTCGTCGCTGCAGGAGGCCAGCATGGTGAGTGCACCGGTCAGAAGCAGCAGTCGTTTGAAGATGGTTGCAAACATGGTTGTCGTAATGGTGGGGGTTGGTGTTGATACGGAGCGCCCGGCGGCTACTTGGTGCCCGTGTAGCTGAGGCTGTAGCCCATGCACTCGAAGGTGAGCGTGAGCCGCTCGGCGGTTGCCGTGCCGCGCAGCGCGGTGATTTTGCGCTCCTCCATCGGACGTTCGCCGTAGTAGGGGATTACTTCGTCGGCCGAGAGGGTGGCCGTATCGCCCGACGAGGTGTAGCCGATGCCCGGCAGCGTCATGTCGATGGCCATCGGCATGCCCGGGAACTGCATGTCGTAAATCCACAGCGTCAGCGTGTTGTCCTCCGTCGAGCTCTTCAGCTCGAACGAGACGTTCTCGTAGGTGTAGCTCTGCGAGGGGGCGGCCAGCAGATGCATGTCGAGGGTTCCCCGGTAGCCGATTTGGGTCTTGAACGAGATTTCGTCCTCCGTGTTGCAGGCGGCTGCCACGAAGAGGCAGGCAAGGAGTGCAAACAGTTTTTTCATCGTTGTCTGAATGTGTTTGGATTAGTCTTTTCTAAAGGTTGATGTTGAGCGTTATGCCGAAGGTGCGCGGATGTCCCCGCTGCACGAAGTCGTTGCCGATGGAGCGGAAGTAGAAGACGTCGTAGCGCGTATCGGCGAGGTTGCGGCCCCAGAGGTCGAGCGAGAAGTGGCGCTGCTCGAAGCGCACCGAGGCTCCCGTCAGCAGGTAGAACGACTGCCGGAGCGAGTTCTGCTCGTTCCAGGCAATCGGTCCCGTGCCGCGCAGGTCGGCCTGCAGGACGATGCGCTCGAGCCAGCGCAGGCCGACGGGAATCTCCCACGAGGCGAGGGCCGAGAAGGTGTGCTCCGGGGCGTAGGGGATGCGCTTCCCGGCGTAGTCCTCGATGCCGTTGTTGTACTCCACGAAGCGGGCGTCGGTGTATCCGTAGGCGACGTTGAGCTCCACGTTGCGGTGGGGCACCGCCTGCAGGGCCACCTCGGCGCCGAGGCTGCGCGTGCGGCCGGCATTGGTCATCATGCGCCCCGTGGTGCTCCCCTCGGGGAAGACGGTCAGCTGCTGGTCGCGGCAGTCAATCCAGAAGAGGGCGAAGTCGCCCCGTATGGCCCCCTCGAGGCAGGAGAAGTGGCCTCCGACCTCGTAGTTCCAGCTGTACTCGGGGTCGTAGCCCACCACCTTGCGGATGTCGTACTGCGTGCCGACGTGGAAGAACTCCTTCATGATTTGCTGCTGCAGCACGTCGGAGAACATCTGCGTGTTGAAGCCGCCGGCCTTGTAGCCCTTGGCGACCGAGAGGTAGAGGTTGCGGTTCTCGTCGAAGGAGTAGGTGACCGTCACCTTGGGCAGCAGTTCGGTGAAGAGGTCGCGCAGCGTGCCCCGCGTGTCGATTTTAATCGGCGTGGTGGCCACCAGCTCGCGGTTGCCCTCCTCGTCGGTCCGGTAGGTCTTGCACCCCGTGTCGGTAAAGTTGCGGTAGCGCAGCGTGGCGTGCTCGTAGTCGAAGCGCAGCCCCGCCGTGAAGCGCCAGCGCCCCGTGCGGTACTCCGACTCGTGGTAGAGTGCGGCGCCGAGCGTCGGCATGCGGAAGGTGCTCCCCAGCACGAAGTTGTCGTCGTCCCAGACGTCGACATAGTCGGGATTCACCTGGTTGATATGCTTGAGAATCAGTTCGTCGATTCCATACTGCTTGAACCTCACGGGGGCGTCCATCACCCCGTGGCGGTAGAATCCGAAGGCGCCGAACAGCCAGCGGTAGTTCCCCTTGCCCCGCTTGCGGATGACGATGTCCTCGGTCAGCGTGTGCTCCGTGCGGGCCTGCCGCAGCGTGAAGTAGGAGAGGGGCAGGAAGTCCTGGTCGAGTATCATCTCGTCGTCGGAGTACTGGTAGCTCGTAATCGAGGCGAGCGTGAAGCGTTCGCCCTCGTAGCGGACGGTCAGTCCGTCGCTCAGCAGCGTGCGGCGGTAGGACGAGGGGTCGTTGTAGCTGATTTCGCCCGGGCGGATGACGCTCTGGCCGTCGACCTTAATCTCTTCGCCGACGTAGGCGTAGGGATAGCCTCCCTGGCGGAGCACCGAGACGGCGAAGGTGTTGTCAATCTGCCAGCGCGAGCCGCTGCGCCACTGCAGGCGCCACCGTCCGCCGGCGTTGCGCTCCCAGTCGCACAGCTTGCCCGTCGAGCGGTTCTCGAAAAGGCCGTCGCTGTGGCTGTAGTAGCCCGTCACGGAGAGCCCCAGCCCTTCGCGCAGCTTCTGATAGGCCGCCGCGCGCAGCTTGAGGGTGTTGCCGCTGCCGTACTCCATGCCGAGGCGGATGCCCTCGTAGGTGAGCGGCGAGAGCGTGTAGACGTTGATTACGCCCCCCATCGTGTTGCGGCCGTAGAGGGTCGACTGCGGGCCGCGCAGCACCTCGATGCGCTCGATGTCGGCCAGCTCCGTATCGTAGTTGTCCTTGTTGAGTACCGGGACGTTGTCGACGTTGAGCCCCATGACGGGCTGGTCGATGCGGGCGCCGAGGCCACGGACGTAAATCGACGAGGTCATGCGCGAGCCGTAGTCGGGGATGGGGAGGTTGGGGACGATGAGCGAGGCATCCTTCAGGGCGTCGACGTGGCGCCGTTCGAGCATCCGCTCGCCCAGAATCGACGAGGCGACGGGCTCGCTGCGCAGCATGAGCCCCTGCTTGATGGCCGTCACCTGGACGCGGTCGACCTGAATCACCGTGTCGGCGAGCAGGTCGCTCTCTTCGGTCGCGGCCTTGTCGCGGGGCCGCGGCAGTGCACGAAGCCCCTCCGCCGGGAGGGCGGCGGCAATGGCCGAAAGCAGCAGAAGCGGGATGTGGCGCAGGCGCGGTTTCACGGGTGCATGGTTCGAATCGGGTGCAAAGTAAGGGCTTTTCGCGCGAAAATGCAATCCTAATTTATGAGGAGCGGCCCCGTGAGCGCTCCGCTCAGAGTTCGTCGGCCTCGACATAGCCCCGCGTGACGGCGTAGAGCGTCAGCCCCGAGACGGAGCGGATGCCGAGCTTCTCCATCAGGTTGCGGCGGTGCGAGATGACCGTCGTCAGCCCGATGCCGAGCCGCTGGGCAATCTCCTTGTTGATGTGTCCGCGGGCGATGAGGGCCAGCACCTCCGCCTCGCGGGCCGAGAGCACGGGCCCCTGTGCGGCGGAGGCGTCGGGCGCCGGGTCGTGGGCGTCGTGGTGGACGCTGCGGTGCATGTGCATGATGTCGCGCACGAGCTCCTCCTCGCTGCGGAGGATGTTCAGGCGGCGCATGTCGGCCAGCTCGGGGGGAACCGACCCTCCGGCGAGCAGAATCACCCGCCGGCGGTAGGGGCGGAAGAGGGCGCTGTGGCGCACGAAGAGCGGCGCGGCGGTGAAGAAGTGGAAGTAGCGCTCCATGCCGCTCTCCTCGAGCGCATGCACGTCGTTGAAGACCTCGACCTCGGCCATCGGGATGATTTTCTCGAGAATCGACTTCATGCCCAGCGCCGTGAGAATGCTGGGGGCGATGACGGCTATGGCGGGGCGGCGCTCCATCATTATTCGTGGTGGTAGGGTTCGTTGTTGAGGATGGTGAAGGCGCGGTAGAGCTGTTCGGCGAAGAGCGCCCGCACAATCTGGTGCGAGAAGGTCATCTTCGAGAGCGACAGGCGCGCATCGGCCCGCGCGTAGACCGCCTCCGAGAAGCCGTAGGGACCGCCGATGACCAGCACGAGTCGCTTCATGCCGCTGTTCATCCGCTTCTGGAGCCATGCGGCGAACTCCACCGAGCGGTATTCGGTGCCGTGCTCGTCGAGCAGCGCCACGTAGTCGCCCTCGGTCAGCTGACGGAGGATGGCCTCACCCTCGGCCGTGCGCTGCTGCTTCTCGGAGAGGCTGCGCGTGTTGCGCACGTCGGGCAGCACCGTGAAGCGGAAGCGGCAGTAGAAGTCGATGCGCCGGGCGTACTGCTCGACCAGCGCGGCGACCTCCTTCGAATCGGTCTTGCCGATGACTATGAGTTCGATGGTCACTTTTCGAATTTTCGGATGTGGGGTGGCAGTGTGGCAGTGTGACGGTGTGACGGTGTGACGGTGTGACGGTGCGGCGGTGTGCCGGCAGCCGGCCTCAGAGGTCGCTGTTCCACTCGCCGTCGGCATCCTCGTAGATGACCGGGCGCGACTTCTCGACCGACTTGAGCCACTCGTAGGCCTTGTACATGTTGTAGCCGTTGCCCGAGGGGGCGCCCAGCGCAAAGGCCACCACGCAGGTGAAGTTGCGCGAGCGGTAGTACATCGCCTTCACCCGTTCGAGGTACTCGTCGGCCAGCTGCGGGTCGTTCGACGGCGTCCCTCCGACGGTGCGGTCCCCGCGCCGCTCGGGTGCCGAGATGGCGGCGCGGTCGATGACGTAGAGTCCCGTCTCGTCGCACAGGGCGTAGAACCACGCCGGCTGCGGACAGTCGGGGCAGACGGTGTTGTAGCCCTGCCCCTTCAGGCGGAGCAGTTCGCGGCGCGTCGCGGTGGGGTCGGTCCCGGCATTGCAGCGCACGCGCTTGAGCGTGAGCTCCTTGCCCAGCCGCATCAGCTTGCCGTCGCGCAGCTCCGTCTTGCCGAAGCCGATTTTCATCGGCATGTACTCCTTGTAGACGCCGTCGCGCCGCGTGAAGAGCATCACCTTGTAGAGCGGGACGCTTTTGGCGCCGCCCTCCCACTTGTTGGCGAAGGTGCCGTAGATGTAGGGGTCGAAGCGCACGGTGTCGGTTGAGCGGCCGGGGATGGTCACCTCGGTCATGTTGAACTCGAACAGCTTGCCCTGGGGCGAGTAGATGTCGTAGCCGACGGTCACCGGCTCGTCGTAGTTGTAGGAGTTCTGAGCCACGATGTCGAGCCGCAGCACGCCGAAGTCGCGCCCCTCGGGGTCGGGTTCGAGCGAGATGGTGAAGTCGCGAATCGAGCGCTTGTTCTGCATGTAGAGGTAGCTCCCGGCAAAGGGCTCGCGGGGCGTCGCCTCGGGATCGATGGCCGACCGCCCGGTGTTGTCCAGCTCGAGCAGCAGCGAGTTCTCTCCTTCGCGGATGTAGGGCGTCAGGGCGTACTCGGCCGGCGTGACGGGGTCGGCGCAGAGGGCCACCTCCTCGCCGTTGAGCGTCAGGCGGTAGGGCCGCCCCGCATTTTCGATGTGGAGGTAGACGTTGCCGTCGGTCCAGGCGTAGGGAATCTCGAGGCTCTGGCCGGCGATGAGCACCTCGCCCTCGGAGACGAGCATCCGGGGCTTGAACTCCCGGTAGGCCTCCACTCCGGCGCGGTTGCGCGCCTCGGCGTCGTGGCGCGTGTCGTAGGGGATGACCTCGGTGCGGTAGATGCGCCCCGCCTGCTGGGCCTGGAGGGCTCCCGTGCAGCAGAGGGCGGCAAGAAGAAGTATCGTCTGCTTCATTTCGGTTCGGATGATGTCAGATGCGGACAAAGGTACTTTTTATTTTGAGAAATCACAAATAATCGATACCTTTGTCAATTCGAAAAGCAAACGGAAAACAACAGAATCACGATATGAAAACACAGAGAATCGCTGAAATACTCAAGGCGGCAGCCGTCGATACGGACGTGGTCGTCAAGGGTTGGGTGCGCACCAAGCGCGGCAACAAGAACGTGGCCTTCATCGCCATGAACGACGGCTCGTGTCTGTCGAACATCCAGGTGGTGGTTGACCTTGCGAAATTCTCCGACGAGGAGCTCAAGCCCATCACCACGGGCGCCTGCATCCGTGTGGACGGCCGTCTGGTCGCCTCGCCCGGCTCGGGTCAGGGCGTCGAGGTGCAGGCCTCGAAAATCGAGATATACGGCACGGCCGACCCCGATACCTACCCGCTCCAGAAGAAGGGCCACTCGCTCGAGTTCCTGCGCGACATCGCCTACCTGCGTCCGCGCACCAACACCTTCGGCGCCGTACTGCGCATCCGCCACGCCATGGCCTACGCCATCCACGAGTACTTCAACAGCCACGGATTCTACTACTTCCACACCCCCATCATCACCGCTTCGGACTGCGAGGGTGCCGGTGCGATGTTCCAGGTGACGACGCTCGACATCGCCAATCCGCCCCGCACGGAGGATGGCAAGGTGGACTATACGAAGGACTTCTTCGGCAAGTCGTGCAACCTGACCGTCTCGGGTCAGCTCGAAGGCGAGCTGGGCGCCCTCTCGCTGGGCCGCATCTACACCTTCGGCCCCACGTTCCGTGCCGAGAACTCCAACACGCCGCGCCACGCCTCGGAGTTCTGGATGATTGAGCCCGAGGCCGCCTTTTACGACCTGGAGGACAACATGGAACTGGCCGAGGACTTCCTCAAGTACCTCATCCAGTATGCGCTGGACCACTGCATGGAGGACCTCGAGTTCATGAACAAGATGTGGGACAAGGGGCTGCTCGACCGGCTCCGTTTCGTGCTCCACAACGACTTCAAGCGTCTGGACTACACCGAGGGCATCGAGATTCTGAAGGCTTCGGGCCGCAAGTTCGAATTCCCGTGCGACTGGGGCTGCGACCTGCAGTCGGAGCACGAGCGCTACCTGGTCGAGGAGCACTTCAAGCGCCCGGTCATCCTGATTAACTACCCGAAGGACATCAAGGCCTTCTACATGAAGCAGAACGACGACGGCAAGACGGTGCGCGCCATGGACGTCCTCTTCCCGGGCATCGGCGAGATTATCGGCGGCTCGG
>ENA-OOXJ01000366-OOXJ01000366.1-human-gut-metagenome-genome-assembly--contig:-NODE-366-length-39866-cov-4.614127_pt1 | contig 39866 bp, 31 predicted proteins | sample MGYA00241587_ERZ501343 | MGnify/ENA primary metagenome ERZ501343 (study PRJEB25962, sample SAMEA2042918) | human gut metagenome | biome: human gut; feature: human-associated habitat; material: faeces... | reverse complement strand
GTTTTTTAGGTCACGCAGATTTCGCAGATGACGCAGATTTTTGACCTGTTCGGTCTGGTATTTTGCAGAATGGGCGCAGCTTCTTTTACTTTTTTACCCTTTTACTTTTTTACCTTTATATCCGTCCTGGATTTTGTAAATGTGTATAGATTCAAAATAAAAAAGGCTGACCAATAAGGTCAGCCCAATTTGATATTATTTGTTTTTACGGTGATTTCGTGTCTTCTGCTTTGACTTTTTCGCTTTGCTGGAAGAAGTATTAGCTGCAGGCTTTTCCTTGCGTACAGGAGCCGAATCGCCGGCTAGGGTGAAATCTAGTTGTTTCTTCTCCAGGTTGGCTTGCGCCACCTTGATGCGGATAGCATCGCCTAATTGATATTTATTATGGTGACGACGACCAATCAAACAGAAGTTCTTTTCGTCGAAGTCGTAATAATCGTCAGCGATGTCGCGCATCGGAATCATTCCTTCACAATGGTTTTCGTCTATGGTAGCATAAATTCCGTAAGAAGTAATACCACTTATATGGGCATCGAATTCCTCGCCGAGTTTATCTCCCATGAATTCTACCATTTTATATTTAATACTGTCACGTTCTGCATTCTGTGCAATCTGTTCCATTTCAGAGCAATGCTCACAGAGTTCTTCGTAATGTTTCTCGTTGGCACTTCTGCCGCCATCTGCGTACTTAGTAAGCAAGCGATGAACCATCGTATCCGGATAACGGCGGATAGGTGAGGTGAAGTGGGTGTAGTATTCAAATGCCAGTCCAAAGTGTCCGATGTTGTGAACGGAGTACTTTGCTTTCATCATAGCACGGAGTGCAACCATCTGGATGAGATTATTCTCTGGTTTTCCTTCGCAATCTGACATCAACTTGTTGAGACTTCTTGCTGTAGCGCCCTTCGTACCCTCTGTTTTCATCTTATAACCAAACTTCACAACGAATTCACGCAAGGTTTCCAACTTCTGTGGGTCAGGATTGTCATGAATACGATAAGGAAGCGTCTTTGGCTTCTTTCCTTTCTTTACCTTTCCGATACTTTCAGCCACCGTACGGTTGGCGAGTAGCATGAATTCCTCTACGAGTTTATTGGCATCCTTAGAGCGCTTGTAGTAGCAGCTTACTGGTTTCCCCTTTTCGTCAACGTCGAAATGCAACTCTTCGCGGTCAAACTTAACAGCACCATTTTTGAATCTTGCGGCACGCAGTTTCTTAGCCAGTCTGTCAAGCGTAATGAGCTGAAGTGCGTTTTCTCCCTGATAAGGATGTTCCTTTGTTTCTGCTGGAGCAGGTTCGCCAGTACCATCAATCACACCATTTGCTTCGAGGAGTTCCTGTACCTCTTCATATTTATATCGGCGGTCGCTCTCGATGACGGTATGTACGATGCGATAGTTCTTGACTTCGGCATTGTTGTCGAGTTCGAAGATGACGCTGTACGCAAGTTTTTCCTCATTAGGACGAAGCGAGCAGATAAAGTTACAGAGACGCTCTGGGAGCATCGGAATGGTGCGATCTACGAGATATACAGATGTTGCACGTTTCACGGCTTCCTTGTCGATGATACTGCCCTCTGTGACGTAATGTGACACATCTGCGATATGAACACCTACCTGCCAGTTACCATTCTCCAATCTCTGGATACTGAGGGCATCATCAAAGTCCTTGGCATCCTTCGGGTCGATGGTGCAAGTGAATACCTTGCGGAAGTCCTCTCGTTCTTTGTAATCCTGTTCTGTGATTTCGCCGCTTATCTTGTTGGCTGCATCTTCTACATTCTTTGGATATTTATAAGGTAATCCATATTGAGCAAGAATAGAATTCATCTCAACATCATTATCACCCATCTGGCCAAGAATGTCAACAACCTCGCCAATAGGACTCTTGTTTTCTCCATCCGGCCACTCGATAATCCGGACTACTGCCTTGTCATCGGTCTTTCCTCCCTTCACCTTTCTTCTAGGAATGATGATGTTGTGAGCAAAGACATCGCCAGGTGTCACGAGGTAAGCCAGATCCTTATCTACTTTCAGACGTCCTACGAAGGTATCTTTAGCGCGTTCAAGGATTTTGTTGACTTGTGCCTCCTTGATGTGATTCTTACGACGAGCCAGGAAGGTGAATTCCACCCTGTCGCCATTAAGTGCTCCCATCGAATTACGTTCAGAAACGAAAATAGGCTTCTCGCTATCATCAGGGATAACAGAGTTTTTGCCATTTGCCTTTCTAACGAATTTACCTTCCATCACCTGTATGCTTTGATTCAGGCGATAAGAATTATCACTTACCTTAGCCAGGTAGTCATCCCATGCCATTTCCTCCATAATGTCAATCGCCAGCATCTTAAGCGGATGCGTCGTAAGATGGAGGGAACGGAATATCTCTTTAAAGCTGAGCGTTTCGCCCGGTCTTTCGGCAAAGAATTTCTGCAGCATCTCAGTGAGCTGCGCTTTGTTCATTCTTTTGCCACCTTTTTTACCTTTTCCCATAAATTATGACTATTATTAGTTTTATAAGGCAAAGAAACAAAAAAAAAAGGAGAAAACAAAGTTTCTTGGCATCTTTTTTCGTTTTTTATTAAATATGAGGCAAAACAGACCATAATATTTCTTCATTTTTCGTATTTCAGAGCAGAATATAGCTTATTGATTCATTTTGTCTGTTCGTAAATGTAGTTCTTCCAAAATTGTGTTTAGGGGGTCTTGAATGTTACAATACTGTTACAACTTGAAATATCGGTAACAAATATTTCGTAATAACGGAAATTCTTATTATATTTGCAACCGAAACGTAACAAACATTTCCACAAATACAAATGAATATGGATACAAGTCAATATCTTGTGATTTTTTTTCAGATTCTCGGTTCTTTAGCTTTGCTCATCTATGGTATGAAGGTGATGAGTGAGGCCTTGCAGAAGATGGCAGGATCTCAGTTGCGCCACATTTTGGGCGCTATGACAACCAACCGATTTACGGGAATGCTTACAGGTACCTTTATTACCTGTGCCGTTCAGAGCTCCTCAGCAACTACCGTTATGACGGTTTCTTTTGTAAATGCAGGTTTGCTGACTTTAGCCCAAGCTATTTCCGTTATTATGGGTGCCAACATTGGTACCACGTTTACGGCTTGGATTATGTCGCTGGGTTATAATGTAGATTTAACGATTGTCGTATTCCCTGCGTTCTTCCTCGGCATTATGCTGATTTATAGTAAGAAGCGCCGTTATTTCGGAGATTTCCTTTTTGGTATCGCCTTCCTCTTCTTCTCGCTCGTTCTGTTGAGTAGTGCGGGTAAGGCTCTCGATTTGGAACATAATCCGGCGGTTATCGATTTCTTTGGATCTTTTGATACAAAGAGTCATTTCACGATTGTAGTTTTCCTCCTGATTGGTACACTTATAACCTGTATCGTACAGAGTTCGGCAGCTGTGATGGCTATAACGATCTTACTCTGTTCTACAGGCGTACTCCCTATCTATCTGGGTATTGCCTTGGTGATGGGTGAGAATATCGGAACTACCGCTACAGCCAATCTTGCCGCTTTGGGTGCCAATGCCCAGGCTCGTCGTGCAGCCTTGGCCCATCTGGTATTCAATGTCTTTGGTGTAATCTGGGTTCTCTGCCTGTTCTATCCATTTGTAGATTTCGTTTGCTCTATCGTGGGGTATGATCCTGATGGTGGTATGTCTGCGGCACAGAAGGCAAAGTTGTTGCCAATTGTTCTGGCGATGTTCCATACCTGTTTCAATGTTTGCAACACGGGCGTTCTGATTTGGTTTATCCCACAGTTGGAAAAAGTTGTCTGCAAACTTATCAAGCCTAAGGCAGATAAGGAGGATGAAGATTTCCGTTTGCGCTTTATCCAGGCTGGCATCATGAAGACCCCAGAACTTTCTGTCTTCGAGGCACAGCAGGAAATCGGCAGTTTCGGCGAGCGTATCCATCGTATGTTTAGTATGGTGAGAGAGTTGCTGGAAACTCAGGATTCCAAGACTTTCGACAAGCTCTATGAGCGTATTGAGAAGTATGAGGGTATTTCTGATAATATGGAGATTGAGATTGCCAAGTATCTTGATCAGGTGAGTGATGCTCATCTGAGTGATGATACCAAGGCGAAGATCCGTGCGATGTTGCGTGAGATTTCCGAGATTGAGAGTATTGGTGACAGTTGCTTCAATCTTGCCCGCACCATTAAGCGCAAGGGTGAAAACAAGGAGGAGTTTACTGCCAAGCAGAGTGAAAACATTCATCAGATGTTTAAGTTGGTAGATGAGGCGCTGACTCAGATGAACTATATGTTTGCTCATGAACGCCATTCTATCAATCTGAACCATACGTACAATATCGAGACCGAGATTAATAATTATCGTACTCAGTTGAGAAACCAGAACCTGGATGATGTGGATAACCATCTTTATACCTATGGTGTAGGTACATTGTACATGGATATCATTCAGGAATGCGAAAAACTGGGTGATTATGTGGTTAATGTCGCCGAGGCTCGCATGGGAGTCAGAACATCTGTGGCTGTATAATACAGAATATTATTGATAGAAAGAAAATAAAAGTAATAAAAGCAAACGGGGAAGCATCAATGGGCGCTTCTCCGTTTGCTTTTGTTGTTTATGTATTCTGAATGTATTTACTTTTCCAATATTTCCTTCAGTTCCTTCATACCATCTGAAGCCCCTTTCATGATGTGCTCTATCTTGTAATATCCATTGGTGTTTACAGCACCCGGGTCTATCAGATAGATAGGAATGTGAGGCTTGGTATATGAAATCAGACCTGCAGCAGGATAAACGTTGAGTGAGGTTCCTATAATGACGAAGATATCGGCTTGCTGTACAGCTTCGGCTGCCGGCTCAATCATAGGAACGCTTTCGCCGAAGAAAACGATAAATGGGCGCAACAGGCTTCCGTCTCCAGCTTCGGTTCCCGGCTTTACCTCGCAATCATCCTCGGGTAGTTCCTTGATGTAGCGATAGTCGTAAGGGTCGCGTGACGAGCAAACCTTTGACAGTTCGCCATGCAGATGGATTACATTCTTGGAACCTGCCTTCTCATGCAGATTATCTACATTCTGGGTGATTACCGTCACATCGAAGTCTTTTTCCAGTTCCTTGATAAGTTTATGCCCCTCGTTAGGTTGCGCAGCATAGAGTTTATGGCGCAACATATTGTAGAAGTTTGTTACTAGGGTAGGGTCAGCTTCCCATCCCTCATGGGTAGCTATCTGTTCTACAGGATAGTTTTCCCATAATCCATCATTGCCACGGAAAGTTTTGAAACCACTCTCCACAGACATGCCTGCACCGGTTAAAAATACGAGTTTCTTCATCTTATCACGTTTTAATTATTCATATTTTCTTAATCTTTATATTAAGAATGCACAAATTTAGCAATTTTTCTGCAAATAACATCGTTTTAAGCGAGAAAAATGTTATCTTTGCACTCGTTTTAAGGACAAAAAGTACATTTTAAGATTATTAATACATTTTTATAAATAGATTTTATGGATAAAGTAAGTTATGCTTTGGGCATCGGCATCGGTCGCCAGTTGGCTTCAATGGGTGCAGAGAGTTTGAATATTGATGATTTTGCACAGGCCGTAAAGGATGCCATCGCAGGTAAGCTTCAACTCGGTGAGCAGGAGGCTCAGGAGTTGGTACAGAACTTCTTTGCAGAGCAGGAGGCTAAGGCTCAGGCTGCTGCTGCCGAGAAGGGCAAGGTTGCTAAGGAAGCTGGTGAGAAGTTCCTCGCCGAGAACGGCAAGAAGGATGGTATCATCACTACTAAGAGCGGTTTGCAGTATCAGGTTTTGCGCGAGGGTAATGGCAAGGCTCCTAAGGCTACCGATCAGGTTGAGTGCCACTATGAGGGAACGCTTATCGACGGTACTAAGTTTGACAGTTCTTACGACCGTGGTCAGACTGCTACCTTCCCATTGAACCAGGTTATCGCTGGTTGGACAGAGGGTCTTCAGCTCATGACCGAGGGTGCCAAGTTCCGTTTCTTCATCCCTTATCAGTTGGGTTATGGTGAGCGTGGTGCAGGTGCATCTATCCCTCCATTCTCAGCCTTGATTTTCGATGTTGAGCTCGTTGCCGTTAAGTAATCTGTTAGTAGATATATTTAAATGAAGTAAAGGCAATCCTGGAATATAATAGATAAAAATAAAGTTTTAAAATATAAATAAGGAAATGAAAAAGTTATTTTTCGGAGCCCTCGTGGCTTGTGCTGCTGCTACATTCGTAGGTTGTGGCAATTCTACTCCTAAGGCAGATCTCAAGACGGATGTAGATACAATGAGCTATGCTATGGGTATGTCTCAGACTCAGGGTCTGAAGGAGTTTATGGTAGAGCGCATGGGCGTTGATACTGCTTACATGGATGATTTCATCAAGGGTCTTAACGATGGTGCCAACGCTGGTGACGACAAGAAGAAGGCTGCTTACTACGCAGGTATCCAGATTGGTCAGCAGATCTCTAACCAGATGGTTAAGGGTATCAACCACGAGGTATTCGGTGAGGATTCTACAAAGTCTATCTCTCTGAAGAACTTCATGGCTGGTTTCATCACAGGTACTACTGGCAAGAAGGGCTTGATGACAGTTGAGCAGGCTGCTCAGATAGCTCAGGCTAAGATGATGGCTATCAAGGCTAAGAACATGGAGAAGGAATATGGTCCTAACAAGGTTGCTGGTGAGAAGTTCCTCGCTGCCAACAAGAAGAAGCCAGGAGTTGTTACTCTGCCTTCAGGTGTTCAGTACAAGGTAATCAAGGAGGGTAACGGCCCTATGCCAAAGGATACTTCTATGGTTAAGGTTAACTACGAGGGTAAGACAATCGACGGCAAGGTATTCGATTCTTCTTTCAAGCGTGGTCAGGCCGTAGATCTCCGTGCTAACCAGGTTATCAAGGGTTGGACTGATGCTTTGGTTCACATGCCAGCAGGTTCTGTTTGGGAGGTTTACATTCCTCAGCAGTTGGCTTACGGTGAGCGTGAGCAGGGTCAGATCAAGCCATTCTCTGTATTGATCTTCAAGATTGAGTTGATTTCAGTTGGTGGCAAGTAATTTTTGTGGGAACTCATTTTTATAGAGGACTTATAAATGAAGAAAATATTAATGACAGCACTCGTCCTCGTGGCGGGTGCTTCTTTGTTTACAGCTAGTGCTGCAAGCAAGAAGAAGGTTAAGAAGGCGGCTACTCTTGTTGAGTTGAAATCATCAGCCGATTCTTTGAGTTATGTAGCTGGTATGAATGCCACTCGTGGTCTGATTCCTTATATCCAGCAGAGTTTTCAGGTAGATACTGCCTATATGGAGAATTTCCTTCGTGGTTACAAGGATGCGCTTGCCATGGGTATCAATCCTAAGACCGTAGCTTATTCTGCAGGTATGGAGGTTGCCAAACTGGTAGAGAAGCGTGTATATCCTGGCACAAAGGAAGAGTTGAAGAGCACAGGCGATTCTATCAGCCATGCTATGTTCCAGAATGGTTTTATCGCAGCTTTGGCTAATGATACAACATTCTTTACCTCTAAGGCTGCTGCCGATTTCCAGAAGGAAGCTTTGGCTGGTGCCGGCGAGAAGTTCCTTGCTGCTAATGCCAAGAAACCTGGTGTAAAGGTGTTGCCTAGCGGTTTGCAGTATAAGGTGATTACCGAAGGTCATGGCGAGGTGCCTAAGGCTAGCGATGAGGTAGAGGTTATCTACGAGGGTCGTCTGATTGATGGTACCGTTTTTGATGCTACATCCAAGCATGGTGGCAGCAAGACTGACAAGTTCCGTGCCAATGGCTTGATTAAGGGTTGGACCGAGGCGCTTACTCTGATGCCTGTGGGCAGTAAGTGGCAGGTTTACATTCCTTACGAGTTGGCTTACGGCGAGCGTCAGGCTGGTCAGATTCCTCCATACTCTACTTTGGTGTTCGATCTTGAGCTGGTTAGCATCGTAAAGCCAGAGGTTAAGGCTGAGCCTGCTGGCGAGTTGAAGGAAGATGTAGCCGTAGGAGCAGAGAAGAAGGTGGCTAAGGCTTCTGCCAAGTTAAACGGCAAGAAAGCTGCTTCCAGAAAGAGAAAGTAATTACTGAATTCATTTCAACAAGTAATTACTACTAAAATATAATAAGGTAAGAGCCAAGGATAGAGTGTTATCTTTGGCTCTTTTGTTTCTTTTACGTTTGTGTTTGTTGCTTTTGCATAAAAAACGGGAAAGCGAATCTGTTAGTTCTCTTTTTTGCATTATCTTTGCATATGATAATAAACAACTTCAATAATCATTTTTTTAACCTAAAAGATAATGATGAAACAAATTACAACAACCGTATGTGCAACTGTGCTGATGGCTAGTTGCTGTAACATAAACAATACGGAGCAGCAAGTGAACCAACAGGTAGATGAACTTTACAGCAGAATGTCACAGCCAGAGCGTATCGCTCAGTTGAGAAGTGGGTATATGGATGAGCTTTTTGATGCGGAAGGCAATTTGGATACCGTCAAATGCAAGCAGCTCATTCCTTATGGTATTGGACATTTTTCTCAGTATGCCAGTCAGGAATTGGTTGATGCCAATTTCTTGCGAAAGCGTGTGGCTGTTGTACAAGATTGGTTGATACATCATACCCCAAATGGTATCCCTGCTCTTTTTCACGAGGAAGTTCTTTCGGGTATCAATACGCAAGATGCAACAGTCTATCCACAGCAGATAGGTCAGGCTTGCTCATTCAATCCAGAGTTGGCAGAGCTCAAGACTTTGCAGACAGGTACCGCTCTTCGCAAGATGGGTGGCGTATTGTCGCTTTCCCCTATGGTAGACGTCTGCCGTACTCCAAGTTTTAATCGTCTGGAAGAATCATACGGTGAGGATGGCTATCTTTCTGCCGTTATGGGTACTGCTTTTGTCAAGGGTCTTCAGCAGGGTGACCTCAAGAAGGGAGTGGGAGCTTGCTCTAAACACTATCTGGGATATGGTGGTGGCGGTGATGCTGATGAGAAGGAGATGATGGAAGATATCCTTTTGCCTCATGAGACGATGATTCGTCTGGCAGGTAGCAAGGCTTTGATGCCGGGTTATCATGCTGTTCATGGTACCAAGTGCGTGGCAAATAGTGAGATCCTCAACGATATTTTGCGAGATTATCTCGGATTCGATGGAATGGTGGTGAGCGATTATACTGCCATAGACCAGTTGCCGGGACTAGATACTCCTCTTCAGAAAGCTGTGGCTGCTATCAATGGTGGCAATGATGTTGATTTCCCTAGAGGCGAAAACTATCAGTATTTACAGGAAGCCTTGGATAAGGGACTTGTTAAGAAAGAAGTCTTTGAGCGTGCAGTAAAGGATGTTCTGCGTTATAAGATTCGTGCAGGACTGATGGATAAGAATCCATATCTGTATAGTACGGAGGATGTAAAGCTTGATACTAAGGAAGAACGGCAGACGGCTTACGATATTGCCAGCCAGTCTATCGTCTTGTTGGAGAATAATGGTGTTTTGCCTCTTGTGAAGGAGGCTGATGTTAACAGCGCCAAGCAGGTTAAGAATATCTTGCTCACGGGTCCTAATGCCAATTCTATCTGGGCGATGTGTGGCGACTACTCTTTCCCTTCAATGTTCTATTTCTGGCAGAGTTGGAAGAAAAAGTGGGATGATAGCCACTTGCCACATATCGTTAAATTGCTAGAGGCAATGCAGGCAAGTAAACCTGAGGGTATTAATATTAAGTATTCTCGTGGTTGCGACTGGACAGAGGAGATAGAGACCAAGTTTGAAGAGTCTGGCGATAAGCGCGCCTGGGAGTATCAGCTCCTGCATCGCAAGGTTGATTCAGGCGAGAAGGTAGACAAGGCAGAAGCTTTGGCGATGGCAAAGGAAAGCGATGTTATCGTTGCTGCTGTAGGCGAGAATGTGATGCTCTGTGGTGAGAACCGTGAGCGAGATGGTCTCAAGCTTCCTGGTAAGCAAGAGGAATATGTTGAGGAACTCTTGGCTACGGGCAAACCTGTAGTCCTGGTAGTCTTCGGCGGTCGTGCGCAGGTTATCTCCAAGATAGCTAAGCGTTGTGCAGCAGTCATCCAGGCCTGGTATCCTGGTGAAGAGGGTGGTACAGCTGTGGCTGACATTCTTTATGGCAAGATTTCGCCATCTGCCAAGCTGAGTGTCAGCTATCCTAATACTGAGGTTTATGAGCCTATCTGCTATAATTATTCCACCCGTCAGGATGCCCGTGTAGAGTGGCCTTTCGGTTATGGATTGAGCTATACAACCTTTGCCTATAAGAACTTGCAGGCTGTTAAGGAACTCTCTACGGCTTCAGAGTCGAGCAATATCTACTTTGAGGTTACCAATACGGGTAAGGTTCGTGCCGATGAGATAGCGCAGGTATATCTGTCGCCAACTCAGAGCAACCAGCAGATTCATCCTATTCAGTTGCAGGGCTTTACCCGCATCTCTCTCAATCCTGGCGAAACCAAGAGAGTATGCATCAAGTTCTATACTGATCAGTTTGGTTATTATTCTCATCGAGGCAATCGTCAATGGAACATAGCTCCAGGAACGTATGAACTGAAGATTGGAGCCTCTTCTCAAGACATCCGTCTTAAGCAGCAGATAGTATTGACGGGTGATAAAGTGGTGAAACCTTTGCGTGATCATTACTTCTCCGAGGTTATCAGATAAGCGTATGATTTTTCTACTAAAAGTAGCAAAATGCCAAGGTTTTTGGTTAAAAACAGTATAAAAAACAACAAAATGCACGGATATTGCAAAATATTCGTGCATTTTGTTTGCAGTTTCAATAGATTTTATTAATTTTGCTATCTGGTATAGAAAAGTACCTTATAAATAGAATAATATAAAACAAAACGAAATGGAGAAAATAGACAATCTAGACAGAAAGATTCTCGGCATCCTTTCTAAGAATGCCCGTATTCCTTTCAAGGACGTAGCCGCAGAATGTGGCGTGTCTCGTGCAGCCATCCATCAGCGCGTTCAGCACTTGATGGAGGATGGTTTCATCACCGGTAGCGGTTTTGATGTAAACCCTAAAAGCCTGGGCTATTCTACCTGCACTTATGTAGGCTTGAACTTGGAGCGCGGTAATATGTATAAAAAGGTGGTAGAGCGCTTGCAGAACATTCCTGAAATCGTAGAGTGCCACTTTACAACCGGTTCATACACCATGCTGATTAAGCTTTATGCCCGCGACAACGAGCAGCTCATGGATTTGCTCAACAATAAGCTCCAGGCTATTCCTGGTGTGGTTTCTACCGAAACGCTCATCTCTCTTGAGCAGAGCATCAAGCGTGAGATTCCTGTACTTCTGGATGAAGATTAATAAGAGTCTCCATACTTGAGTACGATTTTTAGAAGATCTTGAATCATTATTTATTGAAAGATAAACAAATGGAAACATTTGACTTAGAGTCGCATTTCCAGGATGCATACTCTAGATTTCCCGAAGCGAAGCATCAGCCTGTAATTGGCCTTACTGCCAATTATGAAGGTATCGATGCTACGCTTCGCGACCGTTATTATAAGCAGGTAATAGCGGCTGGCGGTACGCCGGTCATTATTCCTCCTGTTGCTGATGCTCAGGTCATCGTCAATACCCTGGAGCATCTTGATGGATTGATTCTGACGGGTGGCGGCGACCATAATCCGCTGTGGATGGGCGAAGAGCCTTCTCCCCGTCTTCACAACATCAATCAGGAACGTGATGCTGCCGAACTGATGATTACCCGATTGGCTTTCAACCGCCAGATTCCGATGCTTGGCATCTGCCGGGGCATCCAGACCCTCGCCATTGCGCTGGGCGGAAAGGTGTGTCAGGATATCAAGCAACTGGTAAAACACAGCCAGGATGCCGACCGTACCGAACCTACCCACATCGTAGAAATCAAGAAAGATTCCACCTTATATAATATATATAATAAGGAGAAGATCTTTGTCAACTCGTTCCACCATCAGGCGGTAAGCGAGCCTGGCAAGCATCTGCGCACCATCGCCAAATCTTCTGACCATATTATCGAGGCAGTAGAGAGTAGCGAATATAAGCAGATTCTCGGTGTGCAATGGCATCCGGAATGGCTGGAAGAAGAAGGATTGAAGATTTTCCAATGGCTGGTTAATCAGGCTAACAACTTTTATGCAGCCAAGCAGTTGCATAAGCGCATCCTTACGCTCGATACCCATTGTGATACTCCGATGTTCTTCCCTCAGGGCATCAAGTTTGATCATCGCGATTCCCGCATCCTGGTTGATCTCCATAAGATGACCGATGGTCATCAGGATGCTACCACGATGGTAGCTTACCTGCCACAGCCTCAGATAGGCGAGAGCTTCAGCAGCAAGGTGGCTTTCGATGTAAAGGGACCTGCGCAGTATGCCGACCTCATCTTCGACAAGATAGAAGAGATTGTGAGCAAGAACAGCCAGTATCTCAGCATAGCCCGCACTCCTGCCGATCTTTATAGTGATAAGCGGAAAGGCAGAAAGAGCATTATGCTCGGTATTGAGAACGGCCTCGCCCTGGAGCACGATATCAGTAACGTGAAGCATTTCGCCCAGCGCGGCATCGTTTATATCACGCTCTGCCATAATGGTGATAATGATATCTGCGATAGTGCCCGCGGCTGCAATACCCATAATGGTGTGAGTAGTTTTGGCGAGAAGGTGATTCATGAGATGAACCGCCTGGGCATCATGGTTGATTTGAGTCATGGTGGCGAGAAGAGTTTCTACGATGCACTTGATATCAGCCAGACGCCTATTGTCTGCAGCCATAGCAGCAGCCGTGCGCTCTGCGATGTGCCTCGCAATCTGACCGATGACCAGATGCGTGCCCTCGCTGCAAAGGGCGGTGTGGCTCATACCACGCTCTATCATGGATTCCTGCGTAAAGAGGGTGAAGCCGACATCATGGACGCCATTGCCCATCTTGAGCATGCCATCGATGTGATGGGTATCGACCACGTAGGTCTGGGAACCGACTTTGATGGAGACGGCGGCATCAGAGGTCTCGCCGACTCTTCTGAACTCATCAATTTCACCCTCCAGCTGTTGCGCCGCAAATATAGCGAGCAGGATATTGCCCAAATTTGGGGAGGCAACTGGCTCAGAGTGATGACACAGGTACAGAACTTTGGAAAGTGAAGAGTGAAGAACGAAGAGTGAAGAATCTCATAGATAAAAGGTAATCATAAAGTTCAAAGTTCAAATCTGAAAGTTCAAAGTAAATACGATGACGAAGAAAATGAAGATAATTTTAGGCTTGGTAGTTGCTGCCGGAGTGGTAGCTGGAGCTATCAGCTATAAGAATGCCAACACCACGTCGCCGGAAATCCAGGAAGTAGAGGAAGCAGAGAAGCTGAATCCTGTAGGTCCTGCCTTTAATGCCGATTCGGCGTTGGCTTATTGTGCCGCACAATGCGATTTCGGCCCTCGCGTCATGAACAGCGAGGCGCACGACAAGTGTGGCGAATGGATAGTGAGCAAGTTCAAGCAGTTTGGCTGTGAGGTAGAGACCCAGAAGGCTGACCTCAAGGGCTATGATGGTACCATCCTGAAGAATACCAATATCATTGCCCATTACAACCCGAAGGCTGAAACCCGCATCTTGCTCTGTGCCCATTGGGACAGCCGTCCTTGGGCCGACAACGACCCCGACAGCACCAACTGGCGCAAGCCTGTAATGGCAGCCAACGATGGAGCCAGCGGAGTAGCCGTCATGTTGGAGATAGCCCGCCAGCTGCAGGCAGACAAGAAGCTGAATCCTAACATCGGCGTAGATTTCGTATGTTTCGATACCGAAGACTGGGGGACACCTCAATGGGCTGATGTTCAGGACGATGGCGATACTTGGGCTTTGGGTGCCCAGTACTGGAGCGAGAACAAGCCTGAGGGATATAATCCTCGTTTCGGAATCCTCCTCGATATGGTGGGCGGACAGGGAGCCAAGTTCTATCGTGAAGGCATGTCTATGCAGTATGCGGGTGGCATCGTGAAGAAGGTTTGGGCAGCAGCCCGTCAGGCTGGTTTTGGCTCTTACTTCCCTAAGAGCGATGGCGGAATGATTACTGACGATCATATTCCGGTAAACGAGAAGGCTAAGATTCCTACTGTAGATGTGATAGCTTATTATCCGGACTGTCAGCAGAGCAGTTTCGGTCCTACCTGGCATACCGTGAGCGATGATATGTCTCATTTGGATAAGAATGTGCTTAAGGCGGTTGGCCAGACCATGATTCAGGTGCTTTATACTGAGGAATAGGTCGGCATCCCATTCGAATATAAAAGGAAATGTTCCTAGGAAAAGTTGTTGCTTTTCTTAGGAACATTTCTTTTTTCAGTCTGTTTAAATCTTCGTTCATAGACGTTGAACCGCCGTTCAGTGTCTTTGAACCGACATTCAATGTCTTTGAACGGCGGTTCAATGTCTATGAACGGAGATTTCTTCTGCTTGTATCAACAAAAAAACTTAGGTATAAAAGCAATTCCTATTGACTGGAAATGCTTTTATACCTAAGTATATGAGCTTTCTGAATAAGATGAGCTGGTTAAATCTGCCCCGATTCTACCTGTCTTACCACTCTTTCTGTTAATCTGTCAACGCCGTTCGGGTCGTACTTCTTGTTGAGGCTGGCACCGAAGAGGCTTGCAAATGCCTGATAGAATCCGGCACGGATAGGACCCAGAAAGGCTTGGATAAGATGATAGGATGAGGAATTGCACTCACGATATACCAGTTTGATGCAGAGTTTACCTTGTGCATAGGTGAGTTTCTTCATTCTCGGGGTATATTCCTGTTTGATACCTTTCTCCACCAGTTTCATGTGTGCGTCCTTTGCCTTCTTGTTAGGCAGCGTTTCCAGATAATCACCCGTTTCGATGATAATCCTTCTTACCTCTTTGGCTATCGGCAGCACCTTCTTGATGTTGTATACCAAACGGTTGTAAGCCATTCGCTCCTTGGCGTTCTTGAATACCGGCTGTGGATAAACGTACACGTTGTTCACCTGAACATATTGTACGCTGTCATGATCCAGGAGCACTTTTCCTACCTTCACCATCGGTTCAAAGGTAGGGGCATCCATGTCCACCTCCCTGTCTTCAGGGTTGTCGCCATCGGTCTGCGCCATGGTTTGCAGGGTGATGCAGAAGAGCATCGCCAGTAAAAAGCATATTTTCTGTTTCATGTAAATCTCCTCAATGTTCTTTGTCCAGCTCCTTTTTTTCGTGGAGCTTCTTCTATATATAAAGAGGTGTAAGCCCCTTTGTGTTACTAATTACGCCGCAAAATTACAGATTATTTCTCAATTTGAGAAAGATTCTTGGCTTTTTCTTTCTCTTTTTCATATTTTAGCAGTAACTTTGTCTTAATTTAATAAACAAAGTGCCTACTACGCATGAAGCATGCTCATTCCATAACATCCCTCTTGTTGAAACTGTTTCTCGTAGGCAGCTCCCAAATCTTCTGTGCCTTATGGGCTCAAGCCCAATCTTTCTCTCTTTCAGAACAGGGCACCGCGCCTGAAGATTCTCTTTCCGCTTCGCCCCCTTGGCAGCAACTGCTGTCCGATCTTTCTGCATCCGAAGATTTCGAGAATGTAGCCTGGCAGGACTACGAAGAAGATTTGGAGGAGATGGCACAGCATCCCGTCAATCTGAATACGGCAACGAGAGAAGAACTGGAGCGCATACCGTTTCTTACTGCATCGCAGGTAGAAGACATCCTGTTCTATATCTACCGCTATGGCCAGCTGAAGAGTATGAGCGAGCTTACCCTGATAAGCAGCATCGGCTGGTATCAGCGCCAGCTGATGAGTTGTTTCTTCTATGTGGCCGATGACCGGAGCAAGCCGGCTTTCCCCAGTCTTAAAAACATCGCCCAGTATGGCAAGCACGAAGTGATGGGCATGCTGAAGGTTCCTTTTTATGAGCGCAAGGGCGATGCAAGCGGAACCGACGGTTATCTGGGTTATCCTTATAAGCACGGACTGCGCTACCAGTTTCGCTACGGCAATTCCGTCAAGCTGGGATTCGTTGCTTCTCAGGACGCCGGCGAACCATTCTTCGGAGGCAGGAACACGATGGGTTACGACTTCTATTCCTTCTATCTTCAGGTAAAGAACCTGGGCAGATGGAAGAATATCACCCTGGGCAGATACAGACTGAACGCAGGATTAGGACTGATACTCAATAATGATTTCGGCTTCGGCAAACTCTCAGCCTTAACCTCCTTGGGCAGATCATCTTCCTGCATCATCCGCGGTCATTCCTCCCGTTCTTCAGCTAATTATCTGCAAGGCGCCGCAGCCACCTATACCTTATTAAAAGGACTGGAACTGACCGGCTTTCTTTCTTATCGCCAGATAGATGCTACGCTTTCTGCTGACGGCGGGGGCATCAAGACCATCCTGAAGACCGGTTTGCATCGCACGGTGAATGAGATTGCCAAACAGAAGATAGCGTCCAATACACTTGTAGGAGGCAATATCAGTTACCGGCATCAGGGCTGGCACATCGGAGGTACAGCCTTTTATACCTCTTTCTCCCTGCCGCTCACGCCCAATAAAAGCCAGCTTTACAAGCGTTTTGCTCCAGAGGGGAATGCCTTCTGGAATGCCAGTATTAGCTATGGTTACATCTCCCATCGCCTCACCCTCTCTGGCGAGACGGCAACTGGCGATTGCGGTTCCATAGCCACGCTCAATGCAGCCTCCTATCTCTGTTCCGACCATTTCACGCTCATGGCTCTTCACAGGTTCTATTCTGCCCGATATTATTCTCTCTTCAGCAACAGCTTTTCCGAGGGGAGCGATGTGCAGGATGAAAACGGCGTATATCTGGGCTTTACCTGGATTCCTGCCCATCATTGGAGCATCACAGCCTATAGCGATTTCGCCTATTTTGCCTGGCCTAAGTATCAGACCAGGGAGAGCACACAGAGTTGGGATAATCTGGTGAATATTCTCTTCCAGCCCTCAAGAGTGCTGACGGTAGGAGGAAGGTTCCGTTATAAGGATAAGGCGGGAACCACGACTGGTCGTCTGCGTCTCTATGCCACAATATCCCAAAAACGATGGAGCGCCAAAACCAGTTTAGACTATACGATGAGCCAGGCAGAAAGCGCAATGAAGAATGAGGGCGATGAACTTAGTAAAGGCTATATGGTGAGCGAGCATATAGGATGGGAATGGAAATGGAAGAAGCAGTTGAAAGGAACGTTGAGAGGCTGCCTGGGCTATTTCCATACTTCCGATTTTGCCTCCCGTATCTACGCTTATGAGCCTGGTCTGCTCTATCAGATGAGTTTCGGCAGCTACTACGGCGAGGGCATCCGTTACGCCTTGGTGGCACGCTCTGAGATAGGTTCCCATCTGCTGCTTATCGCCAAATTGGGTACAACCGATTATTTCGACCGCTCTCACATCTCTTCTGGTTTGCAGGAAATCTCCCGCTCTTCGCAATCCGATCTGGAGATACAGGTAAAGTGGAAATGGTAAGAAAGAATGGAGAAAAACGGGAAATATATATCAAGAATAAAAAATATTAAACGTTTTTCTTGTTTAAATAGAAAAAATGAGTTACTTTTGCATCTGAATAAATACTGGCTTACAAATGAAGATATTGATAGTTATCCCTTGTTATAACGAGGAAGAAGTGCTGCCTAAGACCTTAGATGTGCTGGGGGCATTGATCAGAAAGATTAAGAAAGAGACTGATGCCGACGTAGAACTGCTGCTTGTCGACGATGGTAGTCGTGACCATACTTGGCAGATGATTTCGGATGCTGCCAAGGAACATGGATATGTGCATGGCATCAAATTGTCGCATAACCGGGGCCATCAGAATGCGCTCTGGGCAGGTATGGAAGCTGCGGTAGACCATTGTGATGCGATGGTAAGTATCGATGCCGACCTGCAGGACGATGAGAATGTAATCATCGATATGGTGCGCCAGGTGCAGGAAGGCAAGGATATCATCTATGGTGTGCGCAAGGAGCGTAAGACCGATACCTTCTTCAAGCGCTTTACCGCCCAGGCTTTTTATAAGCTGATGCAGAGTGTGGATAAGGAGACGGTTTACAATCATGCCGATTTCCGCATGATGACCAACCGCACCCTAAAGGCGCTGATGCAGTATTCTGAGCGCAATCTCTTCCTTAGAGCCATCGTACGCCAGTTGGGCTTCCGGGAGGGATTCGTCTATTACGACCGAAAGGCTCGTGAGGCGGGTGAGAGCAAGTATCCGTTTACCAAGATGCTGAGTTTCAGCATAGATGGCATCACTTCGTTCTCCGTAGCACCTCTTAGGTTTATCACCTTCCTGGGTTTGGCGATGACTTTAGTCGCAATCATCATGATTATCTTTGCCTTGGTAGAATATTTCCAGGGCAAGACCATCCAGGGCTGGACCTCCATACTTGTTTCCATGTGGTTTATCGGAGGCATCATCACCACGGGCGTAGGCATCACGGGTGTCTATATCGGCAAGATTTATACCGAGGTGAAGCGTCGCCCACGATACTTCATCGAAGAAAGAGTATAATCTTATCGAAGAAAGAAAATAAGAAGAATATCAATTTGATAGATACAAAAATAGCATCGGTACTTATAATCCCGATGCTATTTTTGTATCTAATCACTAATCATTTGTTAAGTGCAATATTGGCACTAGTCTTCACGAATCGGTAGAAACCTACCTTGTTGTGCCATTCTACCGTTTTTCTTACTTCCCAAACTTTCTGGAAGGTGTAGTCCTTGCCGAATTTCTCAAGGAAATCAGGCATGTCTTCTTCCGGAATCATCAGTACGCCATCCTGTGGCAATACCTTGTCAAACTGCTGGATCTTATCGCCCAGATAGAAGTTGAGGCTGAAGAAATGCAGCATATCTACCGACATATAAGAATAGAGTTTGCTGGTATCAAATTTCTTCTCGATAACCGGCGCCAGATGCTTATCGGCCTTCGTGTTGAGCACAGGTGGCTGCAGACTGGAGTCGAGCATTAGGAAGAGCCCCACGATGGTGGCAAGAGTATATGAAACAATATTGCCTGAATTCTTCTTCTTGAGTGCTCGGAAGATGAGGTAAACTCCCTCCAAAGTGATAACCATAAAGATGCAGCATGGGATGAGCAAATCGTTGTTTTCGAGCGCATGGAGCATAGCGATATTGTCTATGGCATGCTTGCCGTGGAAGATGCTTTCTGGCATCCATCCTTTTTTTACCACCAGCAGGGCGATATTGAGAATCAGGGTTATCGCAGCAATCACTCCTGCATAAACCTTCAAGGCTCCCATCTTCTCCTTCATCATCCAAACGATGTATTCGGCGATGAGATAGGCCATGAACGGATAGCATGGCAGCAGATAAACGCTGCGCTTGCTCTTTGGGATGCAGTAGAAGAAGAGTACCAGGAGGAAGGCGAGCCAGGTGAACACCTGCAGCGGAGTAGCCTTCTTCGCATTCTCCAGGAAACGGGTCTTCGAGAACTTCTTCCATGGCAGGATGAAGAGCGAGAACAATAATAATAAGGTATAAGGCAACCAGCCCGTGATGAGGGTGAGAAGGTTGTACCACGCTGGGTTCTCGTGCGATTCGTATGCCATCTTGCCCATGAATCGGTCGATATTCTCTTCCTTCACCAGACGCAGGAATTCATCGCCAGCCTGCAGATAGGCTGCATAATACCAGCAGAAAGGAATAACGAGCGAGAGCAGGGCGGTTAGAGCCATGCGCCATACGATGCCCCAGAAGTTCTCACGTTGGGTAAGCATGAATACGCCCATCACAAAGCAAGGCAGAATGATGCCCACAGGACCTTTGGTAAGCGTAGCGCCACTCATGCAGAGGATAGCGAGCCAAGGCAACTGGTGCTTTCCTTTCTCCCACCAGCGGTAGAGCAGATACATGGCTCCCACCATGAAGGCGGTGTTCATCATATCTACACGGCAGTTCATACCCGCACGGTGCACCTCGAAGGCGGTGAGCGTGAGGATGGCTGCGATGAGGCTGGTCTGTGTATCCTTTCGCTTGGCATAGAATACGAAGCCGCCGATGGTCATCAATACCAGCGATACGGCAGACGGCAGACGGGAGGTGTACTCATTCACATGGCCGATGAAGAGGCTGAAGAAGGCGATGCACCAGTGGAAGAATGGCGGTTTGTAAGGGATATCACCTCCGTTGTTGATAGGCAGAATCCAGTTGCCATGTTCCAGCATGGTGTAGGCAACCACCGCTTCGCGCGGCTCTCCCTTGGTATTGAAATCGGTGAGTCCGAGGAATGGAATCATCATCACGATAGCCAGGATGATGATGAGCCATAGGGCTTTGTTGTACTTGATGTTCATGTCTTATCGAAGTCTTATTATGTTATTTTGGCTGCAAAGTTACATATAATTATTTGTTTATAGACAGAATAAGGCTAGAAATTTTGCTTTTATTGGGATATAATTATTAACTTTGCACCCGATTTCTAAAGTAGAATAAAAATGAAACGATATTTTAAGGCTTTTGGGTATCTCCTTTCGGTGCATGTATTGGCATTGCTGGTGATGACTCTGTTCAGATTGGTAGAATTCATCGCCCTGCATGGCATGATTGTAGATGCAGAGGCGAGTAGGGTAATGGCGTTTGTCAAGGGTGTATGGTTTGACAATGTCATAGCTTGTTATATTTCGGTATTGCCTGTGGCTGTGCTCCTGATAGCAGCCAGCCTGGGGTGGTGTCATCGCCGTTTGCTGCGTGGCATCAACATCTGGTATGCGGCATGGTTTGCCATCGCCTTCATGCCTTCGGCAGCCAATACTCCTTATTTCCAGTATTTCTTCATGAACATCAATTCCAGCATCTTCGGATGGTTCGGCTATGTGGCCACCACATCGGGCATGCTCTTGCAGGAGTCTTCCTACTGGCTCTATATCGCCCTCTATTTCGTGTTTACGGGGGCGTTTATCTATGCGCTCGTCCGTCTGCGCCGCTACTTCGAGGGGCTTTTCCTTCTGCCTAAGGACAATATGCACCTGATGCTGGTTGTCAGCCGTTTTCTTATTTCTGCTGTGATGATAGGTGCCTGCCTCTTCGGCATCCGTGGCAGAATGGGCTATAATCCTATCAAGGTGAGCCAGGCTTACTATTGCGAGGATTCTTTCCTCAACCAGCTCGGCATCAATCCGGCATTCAATCTCCTTACTTCTGCGCTCGACGATATGCGCAAGGAGAACAAGGAGTTGCATCTCATGCCATACGCTGAGGCTATTACGAATACCCGCCAGTGGCTGGGTATCACGGGAAAGGTGGATAGCACGAATATTCTGAAGCGTGAGGTGGTGAACGATTCCCTGATGATGAAGATGGGTCAATCTCCTGCGAAGAAGAATCATCCTAACGTGGTGGTGATACTGATGGAGTCGATGTCGGCAAACCTGTTGGGTACTTTCGGCAATCAGCAGCCGCTCACCCCAACGCTCGATTCGCTCTATCATCATTCCCTGGCGTTCACCCACTTTTATAGTGCCGGCATCCATACCAACCATGGCATGACGGCTACGCTCTACAGCTTCCCTGCTCTCATGTTCCGAAACCTGATGAAGGGAACGGTGACTCCACGCCGCAAAGGTATCGCCACGGTGTTGAAGAAGTATGGCTACGAGAACATGTTCTTCATGACTCACGAGGCACAGTATGACAACATGAAGGCTTTCTTCCAGACCAATGGCTACGATGACATCTTCTCTCAGGAGAACTATCCTAAGAGCGAGGTGGTGAACAGCTTTGGTGTGAGCGACCATTTCGAGATGGGCTACGCCCTCAACACCATCAACCAGAAGGCGAAGACGGGTAAGCCTTTCATGGCTACCATCCTCACCGTGAGCAATCATCCGCCATATATCATTCCTGATTTCTTCAAGCCGAAGACCAAGGAGAAGGAAACACAGATTGTGGAGTATGCCGACTGGGCGATAGGCGACTTTCTGAAGAAGGCAAGTCGGGAGCCTTGGTATAAGAACACGATATTCGTGATTCAGGCAGACCATGGCAAGCTGGTGGGTAAGAGCGAGGGCGAGTTGCCTCAGTCTTACAACCACATTCCGCTCATCATCTTCGGTCCGGGTGTTCTGCAGCAGCAGTATGCGGGCTTGGGCATGCAGGTGGATGTGATGCCTACGCTGTTCGGCTTGATGAATCTGAATTATGAGTACGAGGGCTTCGGCGTGGATCTGCTGAAGCAGCAGCGCCCGATGGTATTCTATTCGGCAGATAACCAGATTGTGGCAAGAGATCATCAGCGTTGCTTCGTCTATAAACCGTCGATGAACCGCAGTTTCTGCTATGATGTGTTGCCGAATGGCAATCTGAAGGAAACCAAGCAGGAGTCTAAGTTCCAGGATTTGAAGAACTATGTCTTCTCGAATATCCAGGCAGCTGAATATATTGAGCGACATCAGCAATAAAAAACAGAAATCCCCCACCACGCTATGGCTGCGTGATGGGGGATTAACAGTTTCTGATGGAGATAAAATATAAAGTTTCATAAATTATACCCTAGGGTATAATACCTTTGGGTATAATTTTGTAACTTTGCAGAGAATCAAGACTTTAAGCATATGAACAAGATACCATTTGAATATGGTTCTATCGCAGAAAATGAATATTTCATAGATAGAATCGAAGATAGAAGAGACCTCAAGACTTTTCTTGGAGGAGGCATCAACGTGATGCTGATTTCTCCAAGACGATGGGGCAAGTCTTCACTTGTCAAAGCAGCAATGGAAGAGCTGAAGCAAGAGCAGAAGGACATAAGAGTATGCTATCTGGATGCCTTCAAGATTTTCTCCGAGGAAGAGTTCTACAACAAGTTTGCAAGTGCAATACTCCAAGGAGTTTCTTCCACGATGGAAAAGAGATGGGCCGACATCGTAAAGTTCGTCCAATCCATATCTCCAAGCCTTACCATCAATAGCGACCCGGTGAATGCCGTAGAAGTAAATCTAAACTTCAAACCTTTGAAGGAAAGTGCCGAGGAAATTCTCAATCTACCAGAAAAGATTGCCAAGGCAAAAGGCATCCATGTCATCGTGTGTATTGATGAGTTCCAACAATTGGCAAACCTGCCCGACTGGAAGAGACTGGAAGGAACCATGCGTTCGGTATGGCAAGGACAACACAGTACGACCTACTGTCTCTATGGCAGTAAACGCCATATGATGATGGATATATTCGGCAACTCGAAGAATCCATTCTATCGTTTTGGACAGATGATGACCTTGAAGAAGATAGCCAAGGAATATTGGAAACCTTTTATTCACGGCAGTTTCTACAATCACGGCAAGTCTATCAGCGATGATATGATAGAGCGAATCTGCAATGCCATGCAATGCCACTCCTGGTACATGCAGCAATTCTGCTTTCTCATCTGGACTCGTACAGCAACAGAAGTAACAGAGGAAATCTATCAGTCACAACTCGCCAAACTTCTGGATACCAATGCCGATATGTTCATTACCGATATTGATGGTATGCCTGCCTCTCAGATAGCATTCCTGCGTGCCGTCTGCATGGGAGAGACTCATTTCAATGCCCAACAGGTAGTAGCAGAATATGGACTCGGTGCTCCACGGACCATCACCAAGAACAAAAAGACTCTTGTAGAAAGAGACTTCATAGAGAAATCGGGCGATGGTTTCAAGATGGTTGACCCCGTCTTCGAACTGTGGTTCAAACGAGAATACTGCAACATCTTACCTCAATAAAATATAGAAAAACTATATAAACAGTAATCCCCCACCACGCTATGGCTGCGTGATGGGGGATTAACTGTTTCAGGAGATTCAAGATGCTTTATGCCGAGAGGGTAAGCTTCTGCCAGATTTCGGTGTCGCCACCTTTCAGCTTCTTGCAGAGACCACGCTTGGTCCAACGGCTTATCATCTTACGGATGGTTTCACGACTGGCTCCGTCGCCACGCTCACGGCTGGCATCGAAGAGGGTGAACTGCTCCGGGAGTTGGGCGAAGAGCAGGGTGTTACGAGACTTATAGACTGGGATAGCCTCGTTGTCCTGCTGCTGTTTGTCGAGACGCAAGCCAAACATCTCCATCTGCATGGCGAGCACGTAGTCGGCTACAGCCTTGGCAAAACGGATGCAGGCATCGGTCTCCTCTCCGGTCTGCTCCAGGATGTGGAAGATGACGCCACAACGGAAGCCGATGACGGCAGAACGGCGACGATATACATCCATCACACGGTCGGCATTCGCCAGAGCAAGCTGTCTCTTTGCTTCGAGCCACAGGCAGAACTCCTCGCACATACGGGGCAGCTCCATTACGCCGTGACTACGTTCAAGGAGAGTTACCGCCTTGAGAATGTTGGTCTGTTCCTCCTCGGTGTAGCCGTGGTGCTGACTGAGGGGTGCGAAGGAGGTATCGGGCATCTTGGCGAGCATCATTCTTGAAGAAGATCCGTCCTCGATGTTATCATCGGTGAAGAACTTCTGGAAGATGTTCTGGGTGCAGCAGCCGGTGAAGTTGAGTTGGGCGTGGGTTACGCCGCTGGTGGCTGTGATGTAGTCTTGACCCACCTCGCTCTGGTCGAACGCCTTACGGAAGTAGTCGCCGAACACCTTCCATACGCTCTTCATCGAACCGAGCTCCTCGCTGAACATATACATGGTGTGGCCGTCGGCACAGAGCTGACGACGCATCAGAGCCGACTTCGAGATAGTATCGCCAATGTGACGGATGCAAGGCTTCGGATCTATTACACCCTTCTTGCCCTTGTGCTGCTGGTACCAGGCTTCGTCTTCACGTGGTTTCTCATCGTCCTTATCCATCTTCTTCGCCCAGATGTTCTCGATGCGGCGGCATACGCCCTTACCTGATGCCTGCTCGCCGATGATGATAGACATGAGTGCCATCGGAGTATCGCTGCCATCGCAATACTTCGCCTTCAGACGGTCAGCATAGGTTGCGGCAATAGGGAGGGCTGAGAAGAGGGCAGGCACGCGTGCCTCTGCGGCTACGCCAGAGAGCGAGTCGCGGAGTCCGAGTGGAAGCTGGTCTACTGGGAATTCGTAAAGAGGCTGTGTACTTGCCTTAGCGGCTAAAAGGTTCTCTATGTTTCTTAAATTTTCATTCTCCATAATTATTTAATGTTTAAAAGTTAGCTTGTCGGAATATCCGGTAAACGGCGGCAAAAATACGACTATCTTCTGTAACCGCCAAATTTGAGCGTGTGATAAGGTCCGAAATTCAGCAGCCATTTGGAGCAAATTGTGTTAAAAAATCTAACTCGCTCTAAATTGGACTTTGATTGAAAATCAAGAAGTTGGGCGTTTGCCTATATTATATAGGTAACAATATGGAAACGAGCGGACTTCTGCTCGTTTCTGTATTTTGCAATATGCAAAGAACGCCTCAATTCGGGGACAAAGATACGATATTTTTCTAAATATCCAATGATTTACAAGAGGAATTTTATGGAAATTAGAACTTTTTATAGTAAAACCTTGCTTCGCAAGTAATTTGAGATAAGAAACATCAGTGAATCCAAATTTAATGTATATTGTCTGTTTCCACAATTTTCACCGTGGTACGCCTCCCAACAATATGTACCACAGTGAAACTTTTTTTTATATAGTTGTGCGAAAAAAACATCAAGTCAATTCTTGTCTTCATCTGTCGAGCCAATTCTTCAATTGCATGATTTTGTCTTTGCTGACCACAATTCGCAACTCAGGAAATCCATGAAGGCTAATGGTCATTTTGTATTTGAAGAAATTGGTGAGTTTGTCAATGCGCTCGATATTTACCATATATTGGCGGCTGACACGGAAGAACAAATTGGGATTCAGTTGCTGTTCCAAGTCACTCAAAGATTGATTGATGGTTACAGAATTACCATCACTAAGATATGCTCTAACGACACCATTCTCCGAGAAGAAATAACTAATGTCAGTAGTCTTGACAAGTTTGAAGCCATCATAGATATGCACAAGGAAATGGTCTCTCCATTTCTTGCCTGTTGCCATCCCCATTTTCTCCATCAGAGCTGAGTAATCTATGATTTTATTGCACAGGGCTTTAGCCTTTGTTATAGCTTTCTCCAATTCTTCTGCCAATATCGGTTTCTGAAGATAGGCGATGCCATTGCTCTTGAATGCTTCCAAGGCATATTCATTATAAGCCGTGGTGAATATCACAGGCGAAGTTGGGGCTATCTCCAAGAAAGCCTCGAACACATCACCATCGCCCAGTCTTATATCCGCAAAGATTACATCCTCGTCATGCGGATTTTGCAGATAGTCGATGACCGCTCTCATTGTTGTTAATGGTCCTTGTATTTCCATAGAGTTGTCTATGTTTTGCAAGAGGCGTTTCAGTCTTGAAAAGCCACGTTCTTCATCTTCTATGATTAAAACTTTCATGATTTTGATAAGATTGGAAGTTTGACTTCAAAATATTTATTATCGTTACTAACGACTAGTTCCTTTCCTAATTGACTATAGCGCAGACGCAAGTTTGACAATCCCTTTTGTGTTGTAGGTAAAGTGCTCTTTATCGGATTCACTACATTTCTAACGATAATATATTCGCCATGACAATACACTGAGATAGAAAGCGGACTTTCCTTAGTATGACAGTTATGCTTTATCGCATTCTCTACCATCATTTGTATCGCCAATGGTAAGGTCTTATTCTTGCATCTTTCCAGTTCTTCGGCAATTTCCACATGTATGGTATGAGGAGAACTTATCTCTTGAAGCTCACAATAGTTCTTCACGAAATGAATCTCTTCATGTACAGGCACCGTCTCATCATCCAAATGTGTGACTACATATCTGTAGATTTCAGAGAATTTCAGAGTGAAACTTTCTGCCTGTACAGGATTCTCCTCAATCAAGTCTGCCAACGTGTTGATGCTGTTGAATATGAAATGCGGATTCATCTGCTGACGCAAGAGATTATTGGTAAGCACTACGTTTTCCTTCTCTTTTCTGATGAGGATGGAACAATAATACATGCACGCATTCACCATGGTCAGCAATGTGGCGATTAATCCAAAAACATATAATCTGTCCCAATACACATCGTTCCCAGCATGCCAAAGATTATCAAATATGTTTTCAAATGCAACAGCCCAAACAGAATTGGCTAGCAGCAAGAATAGGATATGGGTGGCAAAGCGAGGATAGCTTATCTTGTCTCTTACAAAGATGTTACCCAAGAAAAATGAAACCCACAAAGAAAACAATGTGTAAAAGGAACAATATGCAATGTCGAAGCACAAGTTTTCAATGGTGAGACCTGTGCCTACGAATGTTTCAAAGTCCATCAATCCCCACATTATGTAGGAAAAAATACAGGTGGCGATGGATATGATGCACCAATTCTTTATAAAACTATTATATTTACTCATATTACTCATTTTTGTGTGCAAATTTAGTGCTTTTTTACGAAATTACCAATAGTTAGAGCTATGAAAGACGAAAAATCGCCCATGAATCCGTTATTTTCGCCTACGAACCATGTTATTGGGTAGTAGGACAAGATTCATCTGTAATTTATAGGGACTCATATCCCAATTTCTCCGACTCATGGTGATTGGGCTTGCACGAACCGAAGTAACGTTATAATTTTGCATCCGAAAAATTTAATGTTTTATCAAAAATTGTATTAAAATGAATTTAATTGTCAAACAAAAAATCTTTATGCTCCTATGCATTGTAACACTTATGTGTTCATTGTCAGCATGTGAGTCTGACGACAATGTAAGTGGCGTACTTGATGCCAAGAGTAATGTGAGTGATTTAACGATTAGTGAAACCGACGCTCAGAAATCTTTTGCTAAAATTCTGTCTATTGCAGTAGCAAAGAATGAAGCTTTAAGAACTTTTTTAAAGAGTGAAGCAGAGAAGCAGTATGATAAGGATTATGACGTGTTTTATCCATTTGTAAAAGACAAGACTGTCACAGATGGAAAAACCTTGCGTGACATACTTGTGTCTTATTCTTCAGAAAATGAAATCGCTACAATTGAGAAAAATTTACCTTTGCTGACTGTGATGATACCAGACTTAGCTTCTTTTGGTGCTTTTAGCATCAATAAGTGGGATACTTCTGATGAACAAGTTGCAGTTACATATGCAAAGGATAACGACAATTCTGTATTCTATGCAGAAGGGGATTCCCTTTTGTCTTTACCTAAGGGAGACTTACCTAATTTCCCTTTTATGGTGGTAAAGTCAAACGAGAGAATGAAAGTTGTAGGCAAAAAGGCAACTCGTTCTGCCAACAACTCTGACATGGATATGAATAAGTATGATTTTGTTGATTCTGCTTTTGATGGAACAAAATCTTGTGAAACAAGGGCAAAGTATTCTCATTACGACGAAGATAATACCGAAACTGCTCCAGAAGAAAAACCTTATTTGAAAAAAGATAGTCTTGATGAAAGATGTATTACAGCTTACAACTACTTTCGCAACAACAAGTATTTAATCGATAGAGAATATGTCTATTATGGTCTGTCACCAAACAATAAAGAAAATGGCAAGTTGGATCCAAATGTAAGAGAGAAACTATATAAATTTAGAGTTGATCCACAGAAATACGGTGCCATTACAAACGAACAGGTAGGAGAAGATCCACATCTTAAAAATGAAGCCGATTATAAAAAAGGACATCCTTCAGGCGAACAAATAGCAAAAGATTTATGGACAGATGGTGCTTATGAAATTGTTTTCCAAGCTTATCTTGGAAGCAGCAATATGGTCGAAACTAAAACAATTTCAGTACGAGGCTCAGACCTATTCTACATTAGTAAATTTCATGTTACTAAACAACACCATACAGGATTCCGTCATAGCAGATGGTGGTACACTACTACCCCAGATGAACTTATGGGGAAATGGGTAAATGTTGCTTATAAAGATATATATCTTACTGGAACATGGGATCTTTCAAATAGTCCTGTAAGTATATACATCAAATTCTTCGAAAAAGACAATGGCACAACAAAAACTATAACAGATAGTTATACAACAAGCTATACCAACAAAGCAGATTTGAGCGCAAGTGGAAAATATGATAAAGGAAATTTTAGTCTTGGATTCAGCAGCCAAGTAACAAGTCAAAAGACTTTCACCATTTCATATCAATATAAGGATGAAGACGATGATTTAGGTAGCCTATACCTAAACTTCAAAGATCCGATTATTGTGTCAGACAAATATGCTAGTTCAAAAGGCTATGAAATGTACTCTCTCAACACTGGTGCGATAGATGTTGTTATAGCACCTACAAGTATCAGATAGGAAATTGACCGTAAAATTAAAATGGCTATTATTATGGTAAAGAATTTGATAAAGAACAAAAGCTATAGGCTGCTTATGTACACTTTCTTTATGCTAACAGTGTTGGCATCTTGCTCAAAAGACGACGAGCCAGAAGAAGTCATATATCATCAGAGTTATGTTAAGGGTAAGTTGAATGATGCAGAAATATCAATGAATGATGTTAATGCGTTAGTTTCTTCGACCAAATCCGATTATAGCTTTATAGTCAGAGAAAATGAAGAGAAGGTTTCTGTGTTTGATTGGAATGTAAAACTTATAGATACATCAGACTCTATTGTTACACTTTTCCTTCATCTTGATAACATTTCAAGGACTAATAGCATGATAGCATCTCCAAACAATGACCCTGCATCAGTTCAGACAAAAGACAAATGCTATATTACTGCAGAGGATATAAGAACTGGGAAATCTACAACTTATACTCCAACTGAGCATTCTCAGATTTCTGCAGAATGGAATTATTTTACGGTTACATCTGACCGTAAAACCGAAAAGCATAATGGTGTGACATGGGATTATTCGGGGACAGTTTGGTCTGGCATTAATGGCAGACTTTATGGTACATTCATTAATAGTTCTGCACCAAACCAGGCCATAAAACTTAACATAAATTTCAAATTATATTAAGTCATCTAAGACAAAGGTGTGTCAAGATTTTTTAAACTTGGCACATCTTCATTTTCATCATTTTTTTAAGTTAAATCAAAAGACATTCCCATCTGTTAATTCTAGAGAAGTATCTGTACAAATCCCTGTTAAGTTTGGATATGACTTCACTCTGGGTGAGAAGTTGCATTTCATTCCTTCTGTTGGTGCATATGGTAGATTTTCCATGGTATCTATCAAGGAGAATGTAACAGAGAATACTGGTGAAAACTCAGGAAATAGCTTCAAATGGAACAGCTTCAACAGCTATCAACATAATACCAATCGCCTTGATGGTTATAAGCGATGGGATGTTGGAGGCTTAATTGAAGGAAAGTTTGTTTATGCCAATCGTTATGCTGTAACATTAGACTATTCTCGTGGTTTTCTTGACAAGTCACCTCAGTTTAAATTCAAGAACCACAGCTATCATCTGACATTGGGATATACATTATAGTGGTTCTCCTTGATTTTACAACAACAATGAAGACACTTTGTGGCAATTCTTGTAAAGAATAACCACAAAGTGTCATTTTTTATATTTGCTTACTAGAATTATCCAAATACCTGCTGCCACAACGTTTTGTTGCTTACGATGATCCTGACATTGGCTTTCATATACTTTTGCAGTATAGGAGTATTTTGTCCCTGTGTACTCACTGTGGCTATAGCCATAAAATAGTTACCATCTTCCCTATGTATGAGCCTGGCTTTATGGCTTGTGATGTCGCAGTTACAAGATGCATTAACGTTGCCCTCGAAAGATACATGAGCCGTCCTTGGCTCATCGAAAAGATACAAATACTTGTATGGCACAAACACCTGCATCGTTCTTTGATTGATGACCTCACCATTAGCCTCTATGGATATAGGATAAGGTATCTTGTAGAAAGCAACTGCGAGGGCGAGGACTATGATCGTAATGACAACCGTTCCCAAGCTGACGAGGCGAGGAGGAACCTTGCCTATCACGTTCCTCACCTTCTCGCTTCTCAACTCGATATTTTCTGATTCTCTTTCTTTCTGTTCCATATCAAAAGTATTTTTAGTTTCCCAATTCCAACTGATTCTTCACAAGGTTATAGTATGCCCCTCGCTTGGCGGTCAAAGACTCATGATTGCCTTCCTCAACCACTTTTCCATGGTCGATGACCACGATTTGGTCGGCATTCTTCACTGTGCTTAGGCGATGAGCTACAATCACAACAGTCTTACCCTTATAGAACTTATCCAAGTTCTCAACGATGCTCCTCTCGTTGTTGGCATCTAGCGAGTTGGTTGCCTCGTCAAGGAAGATGTAGTCAGGATTCTTATACACTGCCCTCGCTATCAAGATGCGTTGTTTCTGTCCCTGGCTCAGTCCCACGCCATCACGTCCAATCTTGGTGTTGAACTTCAGAGGCAAAGCCATCACGTAATCCTTGATGCAAGCTATCTCAGCAGCTTTCAACAATCGCTTCTTATCTATGTCGCCATCGTCAACAGCAATGTTTCGTGCGATACTCTCCGAGAAGATAACACCATCCTGCATGACAACACCACATTGTCTGCGCCACCACTTTTTGTTGAGTTTGTTAATGTCTGTATTTCCAATGTTGATTTTTCCCTCCAAGACAGGATAGTAACCAAGCATCAAACGGATGAGGGTGGTCTTTCCACTGCCAGATGCGCCAACGATGGCTGTTACCTTACCTTGCGGAATGTGAATGTTCACATCATCTATGGTCTTGCGCAAAGCATGTGGGTCGTACTTGAACATGATGGTCTTGATGTCAATGCCATCATTCTTGTCCTCAATGGAAGTTTGCAAACCTTCCTTTCCGTTCTCATCATCCATTTGGTGAATCTCGTTGATACGCTCCAAGCTAATCTTCACATCTTGCAGAGAATAGAAGAAGTTCATCAGTTGCTCCACAGGCGAGTTGAGCTGTCCGATGATGTATTGCACGGCAAGCATCATACCGAGTGTCATTTGCCCATGAATCACGGCAGTTGCAGCGACTACCGTGATGATGATGTTCTTCACCTCGTTGATGAAAATACTTCCAGCTTCCTGTGTCTGTTGGAGTTTGAGCGACTTCATCTGCACGCCGAATAGCTCAGCTTGTGTGTCCTCCCATTCCCATCTTCTACGTTGCTCACAATCCTGCAACTTGATTTCCTGCATAGAGGTGATAAACTCATAAGTTTTGTTATTGTTGATGGCTTGCTGCTCGAACAACTCATAGTCAAGCACCTTCCTCCGCTTCAAGAACAAGGTCATCCATGCACCATAGAGGATGCTTCCCAACAAAAAGATGGTAAACACCAACTTGTTGTAGAAGAACAGTACCACCGAGAATACCACAAAGGTTAGCACGGCAAAGGTGATGTTGAGCGTCTGCTGCGTAAGGAAGTTGTTCACACGGGTATGGTCGTTCATTCTTTGCATCAAGTCGCCCATGAGTTTCGTATCAAAGAAAGACATAGGCAGTTTCAATAGCTTGATGAAGAAGTCACTTACCAATGATATGTTGATGCGTAAGGATATGTGAAGCAACAACCATCTGCGGATAAAGTCTATTGCCGTTCGGCTGATTGTAAGCATCAACTGCCCCAAGAGTATCAGCCAAACAAAACCTATATCTTGGTTCTTGATACCGACATCCACGATAGATTGGGTAAGGAATGGCAGGACAAGCTGCAGGAGGCTTCCGACTACCAGACCCAAGATAATTTGTCCGAAATACTTGCGATATTTCCTCACATATCCAAGGAGAAAGCGGAAAGACCTCTTCTCTTTGATGTGTTCTTCGTCCTCCATCTTATAGGTAAAGAAAGCAGGAGTGGTTTCCAAGAACATGGCAATGCCCTTGTCCTCGCCATTAGATTTCGTGCTTATCCAATGTTGCTTGAACTCATCCAAGCCATAAGTTACCAATCCTTTTCCTGGGTCAGCTACATAAAACTTCTTGCCTTTCTTGACCTTATATAAGACTACAAAATGGTTTTGGTCCCAGTGAAGGATGCTAGGCAAAGGGGCTTTACCTAACATAGTAGTGGTTACCCTTGCACTTATCGTATGCAATCCAAGCGTGTTGGCTGCTTCATTAATGCCAAGCATGGAAACACCTTCCGTGGTGGCAAAACAAAGTTTCGACAGAGAATCCAAAGAGTATTCTCTGCCGAAATATTTGCATACCATCTGCAAGCAAGCTATGCCACATTGCATGGAGTCGTGTTGAAATATTATTGTTATTTTTCTCATTTTTGAACATTATAGACTCATCCTACTTTTTTGACTTTGTCCTGCCCCTGTACCTTTATACTTCTTTTTTGCCACATTAAATCTATATCGGATAGTTAGAGAATATTCACTTATTGAGTAATCATGATGAATTATTTCTCGCATACTTCCGGAGTACATTTTACTATGCATATTCCCTGTACCGAGCAAATCATTAGCATAAAAGAACACTACCATTTTTCCTTTCAGAAACGATTTATATATTGATAAATTCGAGCTGAAATAATTACGGTACATATAAGAAGTTTCATCGTCACCCTTAGTCTGCGCTGTTAGCAGCAGGGAGATTGTACAGAACTTAGTATCTATAGTATTATCAAAACGCACCGTAATCTTTGGATTGTCAAGACCGTGCCCTCCATGAGTTTCCATGTCAAACCATTGCTTGAAGAAATGGAAACGCAAAGAGGGATGCCATATTCCAAATTTGGGACTTGCGGAAAGCGAAGCCCCGATACGATTATATGGTTTCCAATTCACATTTTGTATTAACGCTATATTAGGATTGTCCTTGTACGACTGAGTTAACATCACAATTGGATTAGATACATGAGTATAAATGCCCTCAGCCATAAGCCATTTGTAAGACACCATATAATTAATGTTACGGCTTATTTCCGAGACAAGGAAGGGGTTTCCTGATTCATAAGTATAACGATTATCATACCCTATTCCTGACCGCATATCATAATATGAAGGACGCTTTATTGTAGCTCCATAGCTTAATTGCATTTGGGTTTTTCCTACCGGAAGGGATAATGATAATGAAGGAAGGAGATTCCCATACCTCTTACTTTGTTCGGGGATTCTTTTTCCTTCTTCATAATAATTAAAATCCGTATTCTCATACCTTATTCCCGCAAGGACTCTCAATTGCCCGAATTTCCGTGTATAATCACAAAACACAGAGGCCATGCCCTCCTTGATTCTGTTATCCTGTTTGTCCAATAATCCCATAGGCTGAACATCATACGAACTGTTACGGTTAGTATTAGAGTATTCTCCTCCGAAAGAAAGTTGTCCTTTCCAAAATGGCAAAGTCAATGTCAGCTTGGAAGCAAAAAGCTCATTCTTGGTATTTGTTTTTGTATGTACAGCTTTATCCTGCCAATCGCCTCCATACTCTTGGTACCTTTCAAGGGTATTTACTTTGGAGAAATCTTTGTCCCAAAGCCAATCGGTATTAAAATTTATGTCCACGATGCCTATTTTCCCCATATAATAAACGTTACTACTTGCAAGGCTCATGTTGCCTGGTTTTGCTATGTCACTTGCGGATTCTTCCGTGAAGGCATAATCTTTATATATGGTTGTCGCTATATTGCTTACAGCTTTATTGAACATGCGGTTGAAGTTGAAACTTGCACCTATAAAACTATTATTGCTTATCTGATAGTTAACTCCTAGTCCGCAATATAATTGCCTGTTTCTTATGCTACCCTTAATATCATTGCGTTGATGCCAAACATTGTCGACATAGGTGTTTTGAACGAGATCTTGCTTGATTGAACTTTCAGCGTCTTTAATCTTCAAGACAGTGAATGTCTCAAGACCTTTCTTCTGATAGTTTATGTTCAGTTGCTCATATCCACCAATTCTTGAGTTTTCATCATTTTTCCCAAATGTCCTCGTTTCAAATCCGAATCCATCTTTTGTTCTTTTTTTCGTATTGATACGTATAACCGCCTTTACATTTGAGGCATATTGCGCTCCCGGATTTTGTTTTACCTCCACAGTGCTTATTTCATCTGGGTTCAAGCGGTCCAATTCCGTATTATCCCTAACCTTTTTGCCATTAATGTAAATCACTGGTTCACCAATTCCAAAGATATTGATTTTCCCGTTTTGCGTAGTGACATTGGGAATTCGGTCAAGCAAATTGTATATGTTTCCCGTTTTTTCCAATATTGAGCCAGCCACGGTTGTGATAACAGCCCCATTCTTCAACTTACTCTTGGGTAAAGAAGATTTTACGATGACATCTCCTAATGTCATAGATTCCTCTTTTAAAACAATAACACCAAGATTATCATCAGTTACATTTAAGAAAACAGTCCTATATCCTATACATGTTACCTTGACAATTCCATTTTGATGAGGCGTATTAAGTATAAAACTGCCATTTTCATCACTAACAACACCTTTAACAAATACAGAATCTTTTGATTGTAGCATAGCAACATTGGCAAATTGTATTGCATTTCCCTGCTCATCTACAATTTTTCCTGTTATGCTTTGTGCAATACAAGCAAGATTACAACTTATGTAAATTAAAAAAACTACAAAATATCTCATATTTCAGTTTTGCTATAAAATATAACCTGTCACGGTAGAATTTGGACATCTTGGGTCTGGGTAATCAAAATAGCCTTTACCTAAAGTCTTAGATATATCGACAAAACATACACGTCTATTTATAGATTTGCGACAAATATCAATAACTTTGCAATGCTTACAAGGAGAGTTTGTGTCTCTCTTTTCAATTTGACTAAATGTACATATCTCTAATGCTTTTGGTGAATTCCAAATTGTTTTTAATGGGAAATTATATATATTCCCAAGAACAAAGTCTGGATTGTCATAAAGCATTTCACAAGGTGTGCATATTCCTGTAGTCAAAATAGACAGCATATAATTTCCTGCATGGCATATTTGATTGTTACTTACAAACTCGTTAACAGTCTTAAATCTCTTCAACTGATACCCACACTTATTTATTTTATTTAAAAAGATTGGGAAATGTTTCTTTTGAGCATCTACATATGATGAAATAGATGCCAATTGCTCATTTCTTGGTGTATAGTCTTTGTATTCTTCCTTAAACTCAGAATAAAATGCAGGAGTTATTACCCAATCAATAATATTTTCGAATTGAGACAAAAAATCATACAACTCTTTGAAATTTTCAACAGTTCCATTATGGATAGTTATAACACTTCTGACATTTAAAGACACGCCATTTTGTTGGCAATACAAAAACATCTTCTTTACTTTTTCAACATATGCTTTAGAGCCACCAACCATTACTTGTATGATGCCGCCATCAATTGAATCTAAAGAAAATTGCATTTTGTCAATACCGATACCCTTTAACAACTTAACATCATCCTCTGTCAACGGTGTCTTTGTCGAAAGAAATGGATAATACCCTTTATTTAATGTATATCCAAGAAGTTCTTTCCAATCTTTACGTGCAAAAATATCACCTCCAGTTAAAGCTATGTTAGAAACTCCAATTTTATGGCATTCATCTATAATTCTTTCTATTTTTTGTAATGGCATAGAAAGGTTTTTACTACGTTTTGCATAGCAATAAATACAATTGGTGTTACATGCCGTTGTCACCATAATGCTAACATTGAAAGGCACTGTAGGACGCTTGTTAATGAATTTGTCAAATGGACTATATCCCTGCTCAAAGTAATATTTACGTTCGTCTGGCAACATACTATAAACCAATAAATGAGCGGGAATAACAAATGTTTGATACTTATAAGTAAACCTACTTTCATTTTTACCGATTAAATTATTCACAAAATATTCAATTTTGGCAATATCTATACCCAATGACAAAGAAATTTTTTGCAATGATATTGTCGTAGTATTTTTACCAATTTCAGATATAATAAATCCTACTACAGGTGGTACGACAAAGATATTCCCAGAATTTCCTTGTACGTCATTATCTACTTGTTGTTCCAATTTTACAATATACGAACAACATTTTTCATTGCGAATAATATATTGATGATTTAATCTTATATAGTTCATAATACAATATTTTAAAGGGCATGTCAAAAGTAGCACAACTAATTATAGAAAGTTACTCCTGGCATACCCACATTTTAACATTCCACCCAACCTTTTTCAGGTTCATCTGGAACTGATGGATACACGATAGTTTCGCCAGCTCCACCATAATCACAAACACAAGTGCTAGAACCACTGCCACCATTTACCTCTTCCATTTCAGAGAGAAGTAAATCTTCAATTTCATTCTTTTTCATTGTCTGTATTTTTATAAGAATGTATTTTTAACCAACAAGCATCACCGTGTTGTCGATGCCTTTAATTTTTCTCAGTAAGGTCTGAGTTGTTTCAACCTTGCACAAAGGTTATTGGAATAATCGTACCAAAACGAAAGCAAACTGCAATTATTTGCATCATTTTGTATTCCGAGTGCAAAGATATGAAGACTTTTTGAAACAAAGTAATTTTCAGAGAATATTTAAACTACATTAAACTATGTTATACGTGATTACACTTTGCATAATAATACAAAAATAGCATTTTCACTTACTTTTTTTTACGGTTTACTTGCATCTTTATTCTATTTGATTCATCAATAAGTTGTCTTGCTATACTATCTTTATATGATGCTATCTCAACCATTTTGTGGTAGTGATAGACGGAATCTTCATACACATCAACTTGGGTTCTTAATTTATCAATTATGTCTTCGTCTCGTTGGACATTGAAATGTTTTTCGATGTAGCGAATGTTCGGGTCGTTAGATGGAAGCACCATCTTCAATGCCCTATATTTCAAGTCTGCCTCCTCCCAATCTTTGTGCTCTCGCCATTGGGTGAGATTGCCCCAAATGGAAATGACAAGAGATAGAGCCAAGCCACCTATGAAAAGAAGAATATTCTTTGAGGTTGGCTCGAAGCGATGGGTTACAACCTTCTTTTGAGGTGATTTGTTCATTACTTCAAGTTTATCTTGCAATGCTTTTGAGGAAACATCATTCCCTTGTCTCATCTGCTTGACTGCATCAACCAAGAACTTGCTTCGCTGCTCATTTTTGCCAAGTTCAACCTTAATAAGGTCAGCAAAAACAACAATGGCATCTCTTAATTTGGATATTTTACCTCTGACTTCCTCTTCTTTGATAAACATCGCATTGATTGACTTATCCAACTTGGTTATGTCATTACTTGCTGGAACGTTTTCCGTTCCTGCGTTCTTTGTGGAGTCAGAAAGTTCATCGACTTTCTGCTCCAATCTCTCAACTGTGCCGTAGATGGCTTCCAATAGTTCTTCTTTCATATTTCTTTTGTTGTTTGAATGGTTTGTAACTTGCATCAAAGGCTAAAGCCTCTTCTGCGTTTCTTCTTTTTCTTCTTGGATGATTCATCCTCTGGGAATTGCTCAAAGGTCTGAGCATTGGCTGGAGCAAAAAGTCCAATGGAAGAAATACCATTCCAAGGATCCTGGCTGCTCTCCGACATGAATGGCATCTGCTCATTCTTGTGACAGCCCTGCTCATATTGCTGAGCAGATTTGGCTCTTGCTGATAAAAGGTTCTCCGTTCCCTCAAATCTCGCATTCAGTTTGCCAAAGCTATAGTCTCGGCTAATCTGCGTACCCTTGAAACTATATCCGTCCTTACAGAAACGGATGCCTTGAACCTTGGTCTGCTCCTTGTCCTTATAGACAAGTTCCAAGCGAACACCTCGCTTTGCAAGTTCATTCTTGAACTTTTGCCAATTATCAGCGACTTTCAAGGCATCCTTGACAGCATTGTGAATCTCGTATTTGGCACGCTCAGCATTGCGCAATTTACGAGTATTAGTCTTGCTCTTATCCGTTCCGTAGGTCAGTCCATACTTGGATTTTAGAGCCTTGGTCACTTGCTCATTACGCCTGTAATCATTCCTGTCTGATATGAGTTTGCCCTCGTTATTGATGCGGTTATATACGATATGACAATGTGGATTGTCCGTGTTGTGATGCCTTACGATAATGAATTGGGTATCGTTGATACCCATCATCTGCATGTATTCAAGGGATATCTTAGCCATGAAATCATCCGTCAAACGTGGCTTGTCCTCTGGTTTGAAGCTCAATGCAATGTGTCCCACAGGCTTCTTAATCCTTGGATTTAGCTGCCTCTGTAGCTCGAAACTTTGCGTTATCTCGGCATTCGTGCCGAGTAACACACCATCCGAGGCGATGATTTTCGCCTCGTCCTTGCCTGTAACATAGCGGATGCAACCACCAAATGAGCTGCCCTTCTTTAGCTTGCCTATCATGTGGTATCCTCCTTTCTGCCCATACTGCTTGGCTTCGGTTTATAACTTGCTTGGCGATACTCGCCAAGGATTTCTTTCAATCTTCTCAACAAGTCCACCACATATACATGGGTTTCATGGAAACCTCTCTGATGCGACAGCTTGGTAAGTTGGTTGAGGTTGTTCGCCATGCCAATGAGGTTCTTGGCGATGGCTACCGTCTCTGCATTGTGTCCGCTGACCACCTCGCCGTTCAAGGCGGACTCACGGATGTACTCCGCCAACTTGCGGTTGGCTTTTCTCGCCCTCAGTCTCAATGCCTCGTAGCTTGGCTTCGAGAACTTCACCGTGACAGACTTCGACAGCTTGCGAACCCTGCCTGTAGGCGGTCTTCCGCCCTTTTTCCTGTTCTGTTCCTGTACGTTTGTCATTCGATACACTGTTTATAGTTGGTACACTCACTTTCTGCGACCGTTGGGAGCAAAAAATCTCCGCCCTCATGGTGGAGCGAGGCGTTTTGGGGTTCCCAAAACATAACCTCGCTCCC
>ENA-OOXJ01000364-OOXJ01000364.1-human-gut-metagenome-genome-assembly--contig:-NODE-364-length-39944-cov-2.924215_pt1 | contig 39944 bp, 33 predicted proteins | sample MGYA00241587_ERZ501343 | MGnify/ENA primary metagenome ERZ501343 (study PRJEB25962, sample SAMEA2042918) | human gut metagenome | biome: human gut; feature: human-associated habitat; material: faeces... | reverse complement strand
ACATATACCAATAGAGCCCGCATCACTTAACAGAGAAAGGTCTATTTCTTCCACACTATCAATGAGATGCGAGTTTGGATTGACCTTCTGGCATTCGCTGAAAAGCATCTTTCCGTTGGAGCTTTTCTTGCCACTCACAAAGAATATCAGGTCGTGCGAGGCGGCAAACTTGCGTATGTTGGGTATTCGGTTTGCCACCTGCCGGCAGATGGTGTCGTAGTATTCGAAAGTGGCCTGCGGTGAGATATGTTCCTCAATGTAAGCAACAATCTCCTTGAATCCATCCAGCGACTTGGTGGTTTGCGAATAAAGACGGATACTTTTTCCGAAATCCAGTTTCTGCACTTCCTCGGGCTTTTCTATCACAATGGCCTTGCCATCGGTCTGCCCCACCAGGCCCAGCACCTCGGCATGCCCGTTCTTACCATAGATAACAATCTGTTTGTCCTTGGTGTCTTCCTGGTCATACTCCTGCTTGATTCTTTTCTGAAGACGGAGTACAACCGGACACGTGGCATCGATTATTTCGATGTTGTTACGACGGGCCGTTTCATACGTCTCTGGGGGTTCGCCATGCGCACGGAGCAATACTTTGGCATCATGCAGGCGGTTGAACTCATCGTGATTAATGGTTACAAGCCCCATCTCCTTCAGACGTTCCACCTCACGGCTATTGTGCACAATATCACCCAGGCAATACAGCTTTCCACCTTTGGCCAATTCTTCTTCGGCCTTGTGAATAGCGGTCACCACACCGAAACAAAATCCAGAGCCTTCGTCAATTTCTACTTTGGTCATACAATTCTTACTATAATAGATGTTAGATGGAATCATTCCTGACACTCCGGCTTAACGATAGAGGAGACTTCCGCAAACCGCATCTCATTTCCTCGGCGTGCTTCGGCCTTTCCCTCGGCGTGTCCCCACCTTTTCCTCGGCAAGCAAAAGCCCAAACACCCCGCCGGCATACCTTAATTAATATACGACATACACTTATGTGTGCAGCGGAAAGACGTGAACGGGAAACACATACCTAGCCATCCGATTGTCAGGCCTCCCGACGTGCCAGCCTACTCCGCACAAACACGGCGGTATTGTTCGAGCAACCATTCCTTTTGCTCGGCTATCGTCAGATGGCTATTGTCAAGCAACAAGGCATCATCGGCCTTACGCAAGGGACTCACCTCACGGTTCTGGTCAATGTAATCGCGTTGCTTCACATTCTCCAGAATATCGTCAAAGCTGGCTGGCTGTCCCTTGGCCTTCAACTCCTCGTAACGGCGCTGGGCACGAATTTCGGGAGAGGCAGTGACAAAAATCTTCAATTCGGCATCGGGAAACACGGTAGTACCTATGTCGCGACCGTCCATGACTATGCCTTTGGCGCGTCCCATTTCCTGTTGTTGGGCCACCATGGCCTGCCGTACAAATCCCAAAGCGGCAATGGGACTGACGCGCGACGACACCTCAAGACTCCGTATCTTGCTCTCCACGTTTTCGCCATTCAGCCAAGTGTCCGGACGGCCGGTCTGCTCATTCATCCGGAACGAAATCTGAATGCGGTCAATCTCCCGCTCCAGCCTTCCGGCATCTATCTGGTTTTGCCCGTCAAAAATGCCGTTTTCCATACTATATAAGGTAACCGCACGGTACATGGCTCCGCTATCAATGTAGATATAGCCAATCTCACGGGCCAGGTCTTTGGCCATGGTGCTTTTCCCACACGAAGAAAAGCCGTCGATTGCAATTGTAATTTTTTTCATCGGGGAAGAAAATTAGACGTATGTTTTAGTGACTTTAACGCTCGAAAAAATCCCTGAGAACAGAGTTTTTAACATTGCGCTCATTTTTTCTTGCCAAAGATACGGTATTTTTAAAATATCTCGTTACATTTGTAGCACAAATCGCACGGAGGTTTCGGAATGATTAAAAAAAACGAAAATACGGCGTTTGGAGTATAAAAAAAGCAGTATGGCATGAACATTCGTAGGAAAAGTGCTATATTTGCCCCAAATGAGAAACACTAAAATTTAATTATAAATTATGGAAATCAAAAAAACGCCTAAGGCAGACCTTGAGAATAAAAAATCTACTTGGCTGCTCGTCGGTTACGTAATCGTGCTTTCCTTTATGTTCATCGCTTTCGAATGGACCAAGCGTGACATAAAGATTGATACGAGCCAGGCTGTAGCCGATGTTGTATTTGAAGAGGAAATTATTCCTATCACAGAACAACCGGAAGAAGTTACTCCTCCGCCTCCTGTTGCTCCGCCTCCCGTAGCCGAGACATTGACCATCGTTGAAGACGATGCCGATGTTGACGAAGTAGACATCGCCTCTACTGAGGAATTGGGCCAGCAGGTAGAAATCAAATACGTACCTGTTGAAGTAGAAGAGGAAGAACCGGAAGAACAGACTATCTTCGAGGTAGTAGAGGAAATGCCGGAATTCCCCAATGGCGGTCAGGCTGGTTTGATGCAATATCTGGCTAAGAACATCAAATATCCGACTATCGCTCAGGAAAACGGAACACAGGGTCGTGTTGTTTGCCAGTTCGTTGTAAACAAAGACGGTTCTATTGTTGACGTAAAAGTTTTAAGAGGTGTAGACCCCTACCTGGATAAGGAAGCTGTTCGCGTGATCAGCACCATGCCTAAATGGAAACCGGGTAAGCAGCGCGGTAAACCCGTACGTGTAAAATACACCGTTCCTGTAATGTTCAGATTGCAGTAATTATAAACTATATAAATAAAGAAAGGCTGCCCTATGTGCAGCCTTTCTTTATTATTCCATGCTTCTTTTCTTTAAAACGATACAGAATGTTCACCGTTTCCCAACTATCCGAAACAATAAACCGCCACATTGGCGAACTGAAGTTTTTACGCAACCCACAAGGACTTTACGATCCGGTAACGTATGTGCTCTCAATGGGCGGCAAAAGGTTACGCCCGGTACTGATGTTGATGGCCTATAATCTATACAAGGAACAAGTGAGCGACATTTTCGATCCCGCCACAGGAATAGAAATATACCACAATTACACCTTGTTGCACGACGACCTGATGGACCGTGCCGACCGTCGCCGCGGAAAGCCAACCGTGCATAAAGTCTGGAACGACAATACAGCCATCCTTTCGGGAGACGCAATGCTGGTGCTGGCCTACCAATATATGGCACAGGTTCCGGCCGAACATTTAAAAGAAATCATGGACCTGTTCTCGTTAACCGCCTTGGAAATTTGCGAAGGCCAGCAGATGGACATGGATTTTGAACAACGCATGGACGTGAGCGAAGAAGAATACCTGGAAATGATACGTCTGAAGACTTCTGTCCTACTGGCTTCCAGCCTGAAAATAGGAGCCATACTGGGCGGCGCTTCCAGCGAAGATGCCAACGCCTTGTACAATTTTGGCATAAACATGGGAATGGCTTTCCAGCTAAAGGATGATTTTCTGGATGTCTACGGGGACACTTCCACATTCGGCAAAAACATTGGCGGCGACATCCTTTGCAACAAAAAGACCTACCTTCTGATAAAAGCCCTCGAAAAAGCCGATGCCGAACAAAGTAACATACTAAAACATTGGCTGGGAGCCAAAGAATTTGATCCGGCTAGTAAAATAGCCGCCATTACTTCCGTATACAACCAGATAGGCATAAAGGAATATTCCGAAGCCAAGATGGCCGAATACAACGCCAAAGCCCTGGAAAGCCTGCAAGCGGTACAGGTAGAAGAAGGAAGAAAGACCGAACTTAAAAATTTACTACAGGAACTGATGTATAGGGTGGTATAACCAGCCTCCAATGTGTACAAAATGCCATATAGAAGATTGCCAAATACGGATCAGGCCAGAATACGGGCACTCAAAGCGGTGGTCGTAAAAGGCGACGTATGCGCCATCTACGATTTGGCCGTTTCTTTAAACACCCTTTCTAAGGCCAGAAGCTTCCTCACACGATTTGAGGCAGCCCACACCTACTATGTAGAATGCTTTGAACGCCAGGCAAAAGCTGGTCGCAAGCATCTGGCCAACGCAAAAACGGCACGGCTATATGTATCCCATTTCATTCAGGTTCTGAATCTGGCGGTAATACGGACCGAAATCCGTGTGCAACATAAAGAATATTACGGACTGGATTCCCATAACAACAATGTTCCTGACCTGCTTTCCGATGCCTCACTGGCCGAATGGGGCAAAAAAATCATAGAAGGCGAAAACCGGCGTATCTCACAGGGAGGAATCCCCATATACAATCCGGCCATAGCCAAAGTCCGCGTGTATTATGACATATTTATGGAAAGCTACGAACGGCAAAAAAACTACCAACGACTGACCAACCGTAGTTTGGAAGCCCTGTCAAACATGCGCGCCGAAGCCGACAGCCTGATTCTTGACATCTGGAACCAGGTGGAAGCCAAGTATGTAAACGTATCTCCCGATGAAAAGCGGCTGGATTTATGCCGTGCATACGGGCTGGTGTATTACTACCGCACTGGTGAGAAAAGATAAATTTAACATGAAGTTAGTAGATTCACATTCCCATCTTTTTTTAGAAGAATTCGATGCAGACCTGCCACTCGTCATCGAACGGGCGCGACAGGCGGGGGTGACACACATCTTTATGCCCAATATCGACAGCACTACCATTGATCCCATGCTGAAAGTATGCAATGAGTACAAAGGCTATTGTTATCCCATGATAGGCCTGCACCCGACCTCCGTCAATGGTGATTTTCACAACGAACTGGCAATTATAGAAAAGCAACTGAACGACTCCCCCAACCGCTTTGTCGCCATCGGAGAAATAGGTTTGGACTTATACTGGGACAAAACCTTTTTAAACGAACAACTAGATGTATTCGACCGGCAAATCCAATGGGCTTTGGCATACAACCTGCCCGTTGTAATTCATTGCCGGGAAGCATTCGAATACATTTACAAAGCACTTCTTCCCTACAAAGCCACCCAACTGAGAGGCATATTCCATAGCTTTACGGGAAGCCAGGAAGAAGCAGAACAGATTTTGGACTACCCAGGTTTTTTCATTGGAATAAATGGCGTGGTGACGTTCAAAAAGTCAACTTTACCAAACGTCCTTCCCCACATTCCCCTCAACAGGATTGTCCTGGAAACCGATGCCCCATACCTGGCCCCAGTACCCAACCGGGGAAAACGAAACGAAAGCGCTTTTATAAAAGATACACTCACAAAAGTGGCTGAGGTGTATGGACAGGCACCCGAAATTGTAGCAGAAGTTACCAGCGAAAACGCATTAAAAGTGTTTGGAATGTCCCTATAACGCTTATATAGGTTTTAAAGTTTATTAATTTTGAGAATTTCTTTAAGATAAAAAGGGAAGAATGTAATGGGTAAACGAAAAAAAGAATACATTTGTAGCTGAAAACGCGGGCAGGTCGCATTTTTTTTGTAATTTGCACCCGATTTCCAAAGGAGAGATGCTCGAGTGGTTGAAGAGGCACGCCTGGAAAGCGTGTATACCCCTAAAGGGTATCGGGGGTTCGAATCCCCCTCTCTCCGCTGAAACATTTCTATACTCCTACTGATCTGTTCTTAATCATTATCCTATCAAATTATTTCATATTTTCATCGTAACGGGAATATTTCCTAGTTATGTTTCAAATAACTATTTTCTATCCTTACATAATGTATTTTACATTATCAATACAACAATAACAAAATATTAAAAAAGGAAATATTCCACCTAAGCACTTTATTACAAATTAAAAATCTGTCAAATAAAAAATTAAAGCAATTTGAAAAAAGTCCAAAGTAAGGCTAAAGCTATAACTTTAACCTAAAGTTGTAAAACTCTAGCTTAAAATTACAGAACTCTAAGCTAGAGTTACAAAAACCTAAGGTAAAGTTTCACTATTCATCTTAAGTATCATTATTCATCGGCATTAAAACTATGCAGCGATAACTTTCCCAACATTTATGTTTTTATTAAGATCCAAAAACATAGTAAACTGCCCATAAATATACTTCATGTAGAAGCATATTACATTTTTTTCCTACCTTTACTCAGACTTTTTACACAAACTTTAGATGTTATAAAAAGATCTTCTATTTACAACTTAATAAATTGTACATACATTTATGAAAGGAAAAACTATTTTTATTACTGGAGCTACAAGTGGTATTGGTGAAAGCTGCGCCCGTAAATTTGCAGCTATGGGAAGCAGACTCATCCTAAACGGACGAAATCTTAAAAAACTAGAAATCCTGAAGCAAGAGTTGGAGTTACAAGGAACTGAAATACTCATACTTCCTTTTGATGTACGGGATCGTCAAGCTATGTACCAGGCCATCACATCATTGGAAAGCAAATGGCAAGAGATTGATGTATTAATAAATAATGCAGGGTTGGTTATTGGCATGGACAAGGAATACGAAGGCTCATTAGATGAATGGGATATAGTTATCGATACCAACATTAAAGCTTTATTAGCCATCACAAGAACGATCGTACCCAATATGGTAAAACGTGGTTGTGGTCACATTATTAATATTGGCTCCATTGCCGGTGATGCAGCCTATGCTGGAGGAAGTGTATATTGCGCAACAAAAGCCGCTGTAAAAGCACTTTCCGATGGACTTCGTATCGATCTTGTAGATACTCCATTACGGGTAACAAATATTAAACCTGGTATGGTAGAAACCAATTTCTCTGTAATACGTTTCCGTGGTGACCAAAATAAAGCCAATGCGGTATATGAAGGCATCCGTCCACTAACGGGTGATGACATAGCCGATATTGTCTATTATGCGGCATCTGCCCCAGCCCATGTACAAATAGCCGAAATTCTAGTAATGCCAACGAACCAGGCAACAGGAACAATTTGTTACCGAAAAAATGAACACGGTTAATTAAAATAAACGTAATTTAATTAAGCCCTACGACTATACAATAATAAATGCATACATTTTTAGCGCACCGTCTTCTTAATATTTGGTAAATAACAACAAGTTATCAAATACACAACGTATACATTCATAAACAAATAATTGACAATCAGTTACTGCAAATTGTACAATTCCCCAAAGAATATTATCTTTGCGGCTTGGTATCTTTTGTAGTAACTGATTGAACATTATACATTCTTCATTTGTATATAGTGCATATTTACCAAAATGTTTTTATGAGAAAAACTAAATTCAGAATAACTATTTCTACTTTTTCAAGTATTATATTGCTTTTATCTTCATGTACCCAACTAACTGAAGAGAACTTAACTTACAATGACAACATTCTACTGACATGTCTTCAATCTTCATGGACTTCTAACCGTGCTATTACAGATAATGAAGGACAAGGCCGCTTTTCTGAAGGTGATAAAATCGAAGTTTTGGCAACAGGAGAGAAAAAACGTGAAATAGTTCAATTAGAATATACAAAAGGCCAATGGAATCCTCATCTAAATCGAAATGACTATGGCGCAGGAACTCTTACATTATCCACCATTTACCCCATATTACCACAAGACGATTCCAATCAGACTATGCGAACAATCAGTTTACCAATTGACCAAAATAATGATATAAATCATATAGCAACCGACATTCTCTTTGCAAATACGACAATAAGTTATACTGATATTTCAGCAACTTTACAATTCAACCATGCTCTTCACCGCATTAACATTAATCTAAAAGGTACTATCCCCGATGATCTGACAATAGAAATAAAAAGCCTTGCCAATGGATATATATCATTAGAGGATGGAACTATAAAAACAGATGCATCAACTAACTACGTATGGATGAAACCTTACCAGAAAAGCAGTAATTCATATAGTATCATAATCCTCCCGCAAGAAACCAAAGAGTTCACTAGCGGTGAAGGATTAATACGTTTGACCAGTAAAGGAAAATCAGCTTCGTACATTTTTAATGCCAATGCAAAAATGTTCGATGCAGGTATGCAAACTACTATAAATTTAACTTTGAATACAGAAGATAACGTTGACATAGACTTAGACTTCAGTAATCAGACTTACTGGGTATATGGAGTCAACGCTCCTGATTTCCCCGGGAAAGAAAATATTCCCTCTATGGAACTTTGGCAAAATGAAGTCGAAGACGGATTATGGTTCCGTTATGCATACGAAAAAATGTATCCTCCACTATTCGTAGAAGAAGAATTTCTTACTTGGAAAGATGGGGTTGGCTGGTTTGATTGCAACAAAAGCTTCAAATATAATGGAGATAGTAATATGTGTTGGGCGGCTGCTGCATCCAATTTGATACACTGGTGGATGACAAAAAATAAAAAATATATAGAAGCTTACGATCAAAAATATGGTCCAGAATACGAAGATTTCAGCCGACCGGAAAAATACAATAAAATGGCAAAAGACAACCAGCAACACAGCGAAGTATTCAACTTTTTTAAATCGTCTTTCGACAATCGAGGAAGTTGGGATACAGGAGGAGTTAACTGGTTTATCAACGGAAATAACAAAAATTTAATCTATTGCTATAGAAAAAATTTCCATGGATTTTTCAGTAAAGTGTTTTCCAAAAATGATACAATAGCTCAAGGAACCACAAATACGACCAAAGAAAATTTTAACCTTTGGATTAAGGATGCATTCCGAAATAATAAAGCCATTGGATTTGCCGTTTACGATTTTGCGGGCGTAGGTACTAAAAGCCATTCTATGGTCATTTTGGGGGCCGAATTCGACACTGATGGGAATGTTGCTTATGTCTATTTTTGTGATAACAATTATGGAGAAGACGAACCCAATCACGCTTCACTTAGACGTTATAAGGTCGTATATGATAAAACTTCTGTACCTGAATTTAAAGACGATTATGCCTTTTTGACACCATTGGACAACACCGATGGTACACCTTCAACGAATCGTTTCCAGTTTACTTCCCTAACGCTAGTAGATTTGCGAGTAGACCTTTGGCAAAAAGAATTTCCTGATATAAAATAATTATAATAAAAAAACAGATAATGAAAAAAAGATTATTGTATGCGTCTATGGTTATTGCAACAACAATAACCTCTTGTACAAATGAAATGTTGAATGATTTATTTACAACAGACGATACCATTAATATCGTAGCTAGTATAGCCTCACAAACCCGTACTCCACAACTGACAACAGATGGAAGTGGAAATTTCTTGCAGGGAGACAAAATGATGCTCTTCCTTTCGGAAAACGATATAAATAACATGTCTGTTAATTATGAATACGGTTCAGGTATTCTTACATGGAGCAGTCTTGGACTATCAGAGAGTAAAAGCCAAATTACAATAGCCGCTTGTTACCCTCAACAAAATAATATACAAAATGGAACTTTTGAATTTAACTCCCTGACTGCTTTAGATAAAGATTTATTATTAGCACCAGCACAATCTGTCATGGCAGGTACATCCGAAGCAATATTCTTGAACTTTAGTCATGCTTTACATCGACTTGATTTATCCTTTTCACCAGGTAATAGTTATACCAATGATGACATTGCATCTATTTCTGTCACCATTAATGCTAAAACAACATGTATAGTAGACGGAATACAAGGAAAAATAAAACAAGTACAAGATACAACAGGAGAATATACGGAAACAGGAAGTAAAGTATCGTTCTATCTTATACCACAAAATACAGCCAATATAACCCTAAATGTAAGTATAGGAAACGATAAAAAGACTTTAACATTAGACAAATTACTCGAACAGTTAGATTCCTCCCAAACAGAGCTAGATGGAGGAAAACGTTGCATTCTGAATTTAAAAGTCAGTCGGGAAGGCATCACTGTAGAAGGAGGCTCTATCAATGCTTGGGGAGACCAAGTCGTTGCTGATGGTGAAATAGTTCTTGGATAAATCATCTATTGGTTTGAATATATTATGATATTCAAACCAATACATTTACATACAAATAAAACATTATTTTTTACTTATTCCTGTTCATGCGAATAAGCATGTCAACCGTTTTTATTATTAAGTATTACTTATAGATAATTTCATATTCAAAGAATAGCCATATAATCCTACTTCATAGAACTCAAAAAAAATCTTACATTTACAGATAAAGAAATAATTCTTCCATAACATATTAAAACGTTATGTTTATCTTACAACTTAAAAACATAGGAAATTTTAATTATACAATAACTACCAACAAAATCGATGAATTGATTATTGTAAAAATACTGTTACCTTTGCAAAAAAAATGCCACACCTGAGAAATACAGCAATGTGATAAAAAAACTCTTCTCCTTTTTATTTAACTACAATCGGACAGCATATATCCATTATATCCCAACCAACAGACGTGAAGATTTTGTCAAAAAAACGATCACATAAAAAGCACTAACCATGAAGAAAATGAAATGAAAGTCATGAAATTCAACGATACTAATACTTATATCATAACCATCCGGAACGTCTGCCACATAACCATAAACAATTTATACACCTAATATTCTAAATTAAAGGAAAAATAGCAGGGCAACTCTAATATAGAAGAAAATACTATGAAGCAGACCGGACAATTGACATTTGAGAAAGTATATCAAATGCCTTTCGCAAAAATCTACGCATTACTGGTAAACAAAGCCACACGAAAAGGACACACCCGCGAAGAAGTTGACGAAATAATTTGTTGGCTGACTGGATACAGTTCTCAACAACTAGAAAAAATTCTGAATCAGTCCATCACTTACGGCGATTTTTTTCGTAATGCACCGGCTCCCAACCCCGCTCGTAAACTGATAAAAGGAAGTGTCTGTGGCGTTCGGGTGGAAGATATTCAGGAACCACTAATGCGGGAAATACGCTATTTAGACAAACTTATAGATGAACTGGCTAAAGGGAAAGCATTAGAAAAAATTTTAAGAACTCCATAACACATCAAGCAACCATGAACAAAATCATTATCGTAACAGGTGGAGCCGCTGGCATTGGCCGTTGCATTGTAGAATATTTTGCAGTAGAAGGTGATCATGTTTACTTCATCGACAACAATCGCAAAGCAACTATTGCCCTAGTAGAACGGATGCGTCAGCAAGGGTATACAGTTACCGGTTTCGTAGGTGATGTGGCCGAAAACAAGTACTTGAGCACTTTGTTCAAATGATACTCGACGAACAGCCTCAGGGCATCCATTGCCTCATTAATAATGTATGCATGATGCACGGTGGAATTTTAGGAGGGTATGACTATGAGGATTTTCTCTACATTCAACGCATAGGTGTAGCGGCTCCTTACCTATTAGCCAAACTCTTCAAAAATCACTTCCACGGCATGGGATCCATCGTAAACATCTCCTCAACCCGCACCTTCCAGTCGCAGCCAAACACCGAAAGTTACACAGCAGCTAAGGGAGGCATTACGGCGCTAACCCATGCTTTATCCATTAGTCTGGCAGGTATAGCACGCGTCAACTCGGTGGCCCCCGGTTGGATAGACACCGGCAGTTACCACGGCGACGGCTCCTACATACCCAACTATTGTGAAAGTGATACAACCCAGCATCCATCCGGACGTGTAGGTGAACCGATAGATATAGCTCGTGTAGTCGCTTTCCTGTGCGATGAGCGTAACTCGTTCATCAACGGTGAAAATATCACCGTAGATGGCGGCATGAGCCGTCTAATGATATATCACAATGATTGTGGTTGGCTCTACAAACCTACCAAAGAAATATTATAATACATACATAAAAAACGGTGGAGACCTACAATACATGTCTCCACCGTTCAATCGAGCGGTAAGCGAGGCTCGAACTCGTGACCCTCAGCTTGGGAAGCTGATGCTCTACCAACTGAGCTATTACCGCAAATCATTTCTGTTAAAAACAGTGCAAAGTTAACAAAATAGTTCAGAAGATGGCAAAACTTTTCGCTTTTATTTTTCCAAATTATTTCCGAAAATATAATTCACTAAAACAATGAATATAGGAAACGCCCTATAAAAGAAATATTTATCCCTTATCAAAAGCATCTTTTTTCCTTATTAAATATACCTCCTTGACTTGTTAAATGTATATTATTACCTGTGCCATTACCTACGTATTTTCTATACCAAGTCTTGCTGATACCACAGAAATAGACTACATTTGCTACACTTAATACGAACATATATGAGAAAAATTATACTCATCACAGGAGGGGCACGTTCTGGAAAAAGTTCTCATGCAGAAGCATTGGCTTTGACTCTTTCTCCCCATCCAATATATCTAGCGACTGCACGTGTTTGGGATGAAGAATTTCGACAACGTGTCATTATGCATCAAAAACGTCGAGGTCCCGAATGGACAAACATCGAAGAAGAAAAAAAAATCAGTAAACATCAACTGGCAGGAAAAGTTATTCTGATAGATTGTGTAACCTTATGGTGCACAAATTTTTTCTTCGACTCACAAGCAGACGTTCAAAAAGCTATGTCTGAAATAAAAAAAGAATTCAGAAATTTTACCCAACAAGATGCAACCTTTATTTTCGTAACTAATGAAATTGGAATGGGAGGAACTTCCGAAAATGAGGTACAACGTAAATTTACCGACTTACAAGGATGGATAAACCAATACATAGCTAACCAAGCAGACGAAGTAATTTTAATGGTATCAGGAATACCTGTTAAAATAAAAGGATAGCTTTAATAGTCTTACACTAAAAATCAATCAAAACAGTATAATACAATGAAAACATTTTGCATTACACGTCCAGACGAACAGATACGTACTAAACTTATCGATAAAATAGACAATTTAACTAAACCTAAAGGTTCATTAGGTGTACTCGAAGAACTAGCTTTGCAAATCGGACTCATCCAACAAACCCTGTCTCCACAATTAAACCATCCTCAAAACATTATCTTTGCAGCTGACCATGGTATCGTAGAAGAAGGTGTCAGTTTGTCACCTAAAGAAGTTACTTGGCAACAAATTAGTAATTTCTTACACGGAGGAGCAGGAGTAAATTTTTTATGCCGACAACATGGCTTTACTCTAAAAATAGTTGATGCCGGTGTCGATTATAATCTACCTTATGACAAAGGTATCATTAACATGAAGGTCCGTAAAGGTTCACGCAATTATTTATATAGTGCAGCAATGACTGAAGAGGAAATGGAACTTTGCCTGGAGCGTGGTGCTGAAATTGTGCGCCAATGCCACAAAGAAGGTAGCAACATCCTAAGTTTTGGCGAAATGGGAATAGGAAACACATCTTCTTCCTCACTATGGATGTCTTGTTTTACAGGCATTCCCTTGGAACAATGTGTTGGTGCTGGTAGTGGATTGAATAATGACGGAATTCGACACAAATACCAAATATTGAAACAAGCTTTAGACAACTATCATGGAGATCATTCCCCACGCGATATTATTCGCTGGTTTGGTGGACTTGAAATGGTTATGGCGATAGGAGCTATGTTACAGGCAGCCGAATTACATATGATTATTCTAGTAGATGGCTTTATCATGACCAATTGTATTTTAGCAGCCAGCAAACTATATCCAGAAGTTATGCATTATGCCATTTTTGGACATTGTGGAGATGAATCAGGACACAAGTATCTGCTCAAAGTTATGAATGTACATCCATTGTTACATTTAAACTTGCGATTAGGAGAAGGAACAGGAGCTATTTGTGCCTATCCAATTGTTGATTCTGCAGTCAGAATGATTAACGAAATGGACAACTTTGCTCACGCTTCCATTACCAAGTATTTTTAAAAATATGAAATGGACTAATCTATTAGCAGCATTCATTTTTTTTACCCGTCTACCTTTCTGGCGTATCAAACAAGTATTACCAGAAAGTTTCAAACATGTAGTACCTTATTGGCCTCTAACCGGTTGGTTGACAGGTGGAGTTATGATTACCGTCCTTTGGTCGGCCGGACAAATCTTTCCTGTATCTACTGCATGGGTTATGGCAATTATAGCCAGACTATTAATAACAGGATGCCTTCATGAAGACGGCCTTGCAGATTTTATGGATGGCTTTGGAGGGGGTAATACAAAAGAACGTATATTGGCCATTATGAAAGACTCTCATATTGGCAGTTATGGTGTTATCGGATTAATTGGCTACTTTCTGTTACTCATTCAGGTTGGAAAATTACCGTTGGAAGTACTGTGTACTATTGTTTTTTGCGGTGATAGCTGGAGTAAATTTTGTGTATCACAACTAATAAATGTATTGCCTTACGCACGCAAAGAAGAAGATAGCAAAGCAAAAGTCATCTATAATCGTATGACTTTGGCTGAATGGCTAACATCTTTTATAGGAGGTATTGCTCCCCTAACCATTTTTCTACCAATGCAATTATGGTTAGCTGCTATTTTTCCAATACTAACTTTTAGTCTGCTTTATCTATTAATGAAACAACGTCTGCAAGGCTATACAGGAGATTGCTGCGGAGCAGCATTCCTATTATGTGAATTATCGTTTCTACTGGGAAGTCTCGGGATATTGTACTATTAAATCAGTAACAGCACATTCATTTTTTATTTTCTAATTGTCCTATGGAACTAATACTTATCCGACATACTTCTGTAAACGTACCGCCAGGTATTTGCTATGGTCAAACAGATGTACCATTAAAGAACAGTTTTGAACAAGAAGCCTCTATTACTTTCGCCAATCTTAAATCCTATCTACCCATAGGAGAAAAATTCAACCATGTATATACCAGCCCGTTAAGCCGGTGTACTCGTTTAGCTAACTACTGCGGATATCCCAATGCCGAACGAGATCCACGATTACTAGAAATTAACTTCGGAGAATGGGAGATGCAGCCTTTTGATACCAATAACGACCCTCGTTTACAAGAATGGTATGCTGATTATCTAAATGTAGCTGCCACTGGCGGTGAATCCTTTGCCATGCAATACGAACGGGTAAGTAACTTTTTAAACGAATTACGTAGAAAACCTTTTCAACGAGTTGCTATCTTTACTCATGGAGGAGTACTTATCTGTGCCCAAATTTATACACACACCATAAAAAAAGAAGAGGCATTCAATGCTTTAACCCCTTATGGAGGAATTATAAAATTGTTTTTATAAGAACACTGAAACAAATGATGTTACAAGTATAACAATTATCATCATCAATACTTCCGAATACCGGTTTATCCGAATAGCCACTTTCATATCCCTCGAATCCAATAATCGGTTGTTATTTCCGATATAAGGCTTCCAAACTTCTTCGCCAAAATAATTATGAGATCCCCCAAAACGGCAATCCAATATACCGGCTAACGCAGCTTCGGGATATCCAGAATTTGGACTGGCATGTTGACTGCCATATCTTCTGACAAAAGTAAGTAATGAAAGTTGTCCTGAAACAATAATCATCAATAACGCAGTCAAACGTGCAGGAATATAATTTGCCACATCATCCAAGTGAGCAGAGAAGCAACCTATTTCTCGAAAACGCTCATTCCGATATCCAATCATCGAATCCAATGTATTCACCATCTTATATGCCACCATTCCCGGAACGCCTAATAACATATACCAAAACAAAGGAGCAATAACACCGTCGCTCAGGTTTTCCGCTAAGGTTTCCAAAGCAGCCGTACGTACTTCTTGAGCTGTAAGTCCCGAAGTATCACGCCCCACAATACGCGCGACCTGCTTACGCCCTTTTTCCAATGAAACATCTACAGCTTGGAAAACTAAGCGTACCTCACGTATAAGTGTTGTACCAGCCAAACACTGAAATATTAATAGAATTTGCAATACCAATAGTAATCCAGAAGACCATCCCGCAATCCAACTCAACCCCCATGACGTGAAAAAATAAACGCCCATAACTAATCCTATACACATGATACCTCCTTTTAAGAAACGAGCATTTCCTCTATTCAGTTTATGTTCCAGAAACGAAATCATACGGCCAAACCCCACCACTAGATGAGGCATATGGGAAGGATCCCCCAACCAGCGATCCAAAAGCCATGCCGCAACAAGAGGTAAATTGAGTACAAACATTGTACAAATAATCACGTATATATCTTCTTCCATGTTTATTAATCAAACTATTATCTGCATCAACCTTCTACAAACCAACTCGCAATACCGTTTACCAATAATTGGTTTTCTTTAGGGGATTGTGTAGCTATACGGAAAAAACGACTGTCTAGTCCACAAAAATTCGATGCATCACGTATAAGTAAACCATGTTCTTTGGCTAAATAACCCTTTAAAGCTGAAGCTTTTCCCATACGCAGACACACCAGCATAAAATGCGTTTTCGTATCCCATATATCCAAACCTCCAAGATCTTTAAGTGCAATCTTCAACCTATCTGTTTCCTGCAAATAAGCCTCTATATTTATAGAACTAGAAACATCATGTTCCAACAAATAATATCCCGCCTCTATAGCCAATTGATTAACAGACCAAGGCATTCGATTACAGCGCAAACGCTGAAGTAAATCCGAATTTCCAGTTACATATCCTAACCGTAATCCGGGAATCCCATAATGTTTAGTCATAGAATGTAACAACAGCACATTGGGATAAGCCATAGCTTCAGCAGGAGTAAATAAAGAAGATAAGGTAAAATATTCATATGACTGATCTATAACAAAGCAAACTTCCGGGTTACACTTTATTATTTTTTCAAGTTTCTCTTTATCAACCACTTCTCCTGTTGGATTATTAGGATTACACAACCACAACATATGTACCTGCTTAGGCAATCGAAATTTTTCATTTTCAGACGGAAGGCTATAAAAAGATGTAAGAGTATGTTGGTGAATACAACATGCATCAGCATATTCACTAAAAGTTGGTTGCAAAATTGCTGTAGTAGTTCCCCTAAAAGTTTGCGCAATAAGATAGATTGCTTCTGTAGCTCCATTAGTTACACAAACTTCATCGATATTTAAATGGAACTTTGCAGCAATCTGACGCTCTAATGTATAAGGTTCAGGTTCAGGATAATTTCCGATACTCCCGATACAAGCACACAAATGCGCTTTCAAACCAGAAAGATCTATCTTATTATAAACATTCGAACTGAAATTAGCAATTATCGGATGATTATACTTATACGAATCATCCCCATGTCCTTCAATCATTTTTGTCCTCCAGTAATTGATATATAAATGGCATATTTACATGTTGGCGAACATGGTTAGCCAACATGTCATATTGCTCTTCCTTGAAACGATAATAATCAAATTCCTGTTTCACATTTGCTAACTTGGCTGCAAAAGGTTCAAGTAGAAAATCAATAAAACCAGGGTTATCTAAGATTCCATGCAGATATGTCCCCATACAACGATGATCTACAATATAACCATCCGTACCACCATCTGCTAATCTGTTTAACGGAGCCGTAGACACTTCCTCAATCGGGATTGTAGTACCCATATGTATTTCATATCCATGCCATGCCGGTTTCTCTTCTGTTTTATTCAAAGTATTATTAGTATACAAGCTAAACTCAACCTGTCTTGTCACTTTAGTCCTTTGCATACATGTGCGTACAGGAAGCAACCCCAATCCAGGCATTCGTTCTATTTCTCCTTCTACATGTTCAGGATCAAGAATTTCCTGCCCCAACATTTGATAGCCTCCACATATTCCCATTACTACAGTTCCTTCGCGATGCGCACGAATAATAGCCTGTGCCACGCCATTTCGCCGCAACTCATAAAGATCATCGATGGTACTTTTGGATCCCGGCAATATGATAATATCAGCTTTTCCCAATTCATCTGTATTATTTGTATAAAACAAATGAACACGTGAATCACGCTCCAGAACATTAAAGTCTGTAAAATTACTAAGATGCCTAAGTAGAATAACAGCAATATTTACTTTTCCCTGCTCCATTTTCATCGATTTGGTAGCAAGCGAAACCGAATCTTCTTCCTCTATGTATATATCTTTATAATAAGGGATAACACCAACAACCGGAATGCCACAAAGATCCTCCAGCATTTTTTTACCCGATTCAAATAAACGAATATCCCCCCGAAATTTATTAATAAGAATACCTTTTATATACTTTCTCTCTTCAGGGCGAAGTAACATCAAAGAGCCATAAACACTAGCAAAAACACCTCCCCGATCGATATCGCCTACCAAAATGACATCTGCTCCGGCATGAACAGCCATAGGCATATTCACTAAATCAGAATCACGTAAATTTATTTCTGAAATGCTTCCAGCTCCTTCTAAAACGATAGGATTATAACGCATAAACAAACGATCATAAGCCGAACAAACTTCTTTACGCAACTCCTCCCGTCCTTGCTTCCGAAAATATTCATAAGCACTACGATTTCCAATCGGACGACCATGCAAAACGACCTGAGATGTATGATCTGATTGTGGTTTAAGCAACAATGGATTCATATCTGTATGACAAGGTATCCCAGCAGCTTCTGCCTGTACAGCCTGCGCTCGACCTATTTCCAACCCTTCTGGAGTGACATATGAATTAAGTGCCATATTTTGCGCCTTAAAAGGTGCAGGACTATATCCATCCTGCAAAAATATGCGGCAAAATGCAGCAGCTACAACACTCTTACCCACATCACTTCCCGTCCCTACAAACATTATAGGATGAAGTTTTTTCATAAGCTATTTTTTTAATGCGGACAAAGGTAACAAAAAATGTTCTTATGCTATGCTCTTTCATCTATTTGTCCATGCATAACTATGCGTTTAGTTAGATTTCTATTCTTTTTTCAAATTCCACTTGTTCACTGAAAATAAGATAACTATATTCGCATTAATAACGATACAACCTTTTGAAAATCATATAAAAAATTAGAATTATCGTATGACCAACAGAATTTGTTCTTTATTTGGAATACGCTATCCTATTATTTCCGGAGGAATGGTATGGTGTAGCGGATGGAGGCTAGCCTCAGCTGTAAGCAACGCAGGTGGTTTGGGATTGATCGGTGCAGGTTCTATGCATCCTGACACATTGCGTGAACACATTATTAAATGTAAAGCAGCAACTGACAAACCTTTTGGAGTAAACGTACCATTACTTTATCCAGAAATGGATGCAATTATCCAAATTCTGCTCGAAGAAAAAGTATCCATTGTCTTCACTTCAGCTGGTAATCCTAAGAAATGGACTCCTCTCTTAAAAGAACATGGAATTAAAGTAGCCCATGTAGTAAGCAGTTCCAAATTTGCACAAAAATGTGAAGAAGCAGGCGTCGATGCTATTATAGCGGAAGGATTTGAAGCGGGTGGACACAATGGACGTGAAGAAACCACAACTTTATGCTTAATCCCTGCAGTACGACAAGCAACCTCACTTCCACTTATTGCAGCTGGGGGGATTGCATCGGGAATGGCAATAGCAGCCACAATGGCACTCGGAGCAGAAGGCGTACAAATCGGAACACGCTTTGCCTTATCTACTGAAAGTTCTGCACACGAAAATTTTAAAAATCTATGTTTAAACTTATGTGAAGGTGATACCCGTCTTGTTTTAAAACAAATATCTCCTACCCGATTAGTGAAAAGTGACTTTCTGGATCAAGTTCAAAAAGCAGAAAGTGAAGGAGCTACTGTTGAAGACTTAAAACAACTACTTGGTAAAGGGCGGGCAAAAAAAGGAATGTTTGAAGGAAATCTGCATGAAGGTGAACTTGAAATTGGCCAAATTGCATCTACTATACATGAAATGAAACCTGTAAAGGACATCATAAAAGAATTGATTGAAGATTATCAACGAACAGTTTTGGAGATTCCCAACGAATTATGAAACATAAAAAAAGGCTATCTATCCCAGACAGCCAATCTTTTGTTAACCTTAAATCTAATACTATGAAAAACACATTGCAAATGTAATGGCTTTCCGTTATTCTCCCAAATTCCATATACCAAATAGCTTCATTTATAACATGGTTTAATAAACAATGTAAACTTATTAACTATAATCTCATTTATAAATCAAAAAATTAGTATCTTCATGCCCGAAATATAACTTTAGAAAAAAACTATCATGCACTATACAATACTTGATACAGATTTATATAAATTCACTACTTCCTACGCTTATATTAAACTGTTTCCATATGCATTAGGAACTTTCAGTTTTAAAGACAGAGATCTTACTGTATATACCGAACAATTTATTGAAGAACTACAAGAAGCCATAAAACAATTAGCACAGATAGCTTTAACCGAAGAAGAACTGGAATATATGACAAGTCATTGTCGTTTTTTACCACGAGTCTATTGGGAATGGTTATCTTCTTTCCGATTCCAACCGGACAAAATAAAAATCCATTTAGATGAAGAACACCACCTGAACATTGAAGTTACCGATTATTTATATAAAGCTACCCTTTATGAAGTTCCACTATTGTCTATTGTTTCCGAAATCAGAAACAATTCATTAGGGCATATTGCCAACATGACAGATATTATCAATAAACTATCAGGTAAGGTAGAACTTTCTAACATACACCAACTATCTTTTTCAGAATTTGGAACACGAAGAAGATTTTCATTCGATGTGCAAGATAAAGTCGTTGAATATCTCAAGGAACACTCACTGTATTGTACAGGAACATCAAACTGCTATTTTGCAATGAAATACAACATGAAGCCCATGGGAACACATCCACATGAATGGTTTATGTTTCATGGTGCCCAATTTGGCTACAAACATGCCAATTATCTGGCACTGGAGAATTGGGTAAAGGTGTACGACGGTGATCTTGGGACAGCGCTATCAGATACCTATACGTCAGATTCTTTTCTTAGTAACCTGAGCCGAAAACAGGCTAAATTATTTGACGGTGTGCGATGCGATTCAGGTAATGAATTCGAGTTTACAGATAAGCTCATTACCCGTTATAAAGAATTCGGCATTGATACTACTACTAAAACCATTATTTTCAGCAACGCACTCGATTTCGACAAAGCATTAAAAATACAGCAATATTGCAAAGGAAGAATACGATGTGCATTTGGAATTGGTACAAACCTGACCAATGATGCCGGATTCAAACCATCCAATATTGTAATGAAGCTAAGCAGATGTAAAATGAATGCTCACCAGGAATGGAGAGAATGCGTAAAGCTTTCGGATGATTTAGGCAAACATATGGGAAGCAGTAAAGAAGTAAAAGCATGCTTGTATGAACTCCAACTGGAATAAATACCTTACTCAGCAGATTTTCGTTTATACGAGAATTTCTGCCATTTTTCCTCAGGCCAGTTTTGCCGTTGCATTTCCATACGTGCCATTACAAAAAACAAATCGGAAAGTCGATTGATAAAACACAAAATGCCTTTATCTAAAGGATGTTCCCGATTTAAGGTCCACAACCGACGTTCAGCCCGGCGTGCTACAGTACGTGCAAATTGCAAGTGTGCGGAGATGACAGTTCCACCCGGTAATAAGAAATACCCATGATCAACCAAAGTATTCATCATAGCATCCATTTCCTTTTCACATCGGCCAGTAAGTTCCACTGCATGCAAAACATTGGGATTCACTACTCCCGGAGGGGTTGCCACATGACTCATTATTACCATTAATTCTTTTTGAATAACATGTAACAGCTCTTGCCATTCATCATCTGACGGCAAAAAAGAACGTATTATACCCACCAATGCATTCAGTTCATCCAAACATCCATTAGCCTCAATACGAATATCATCTTTGGGTACACGACTTCTTCCATGAAGTCCTGTCGTTCCTTCATCTCCTGTACGAGTATATATTTTTTTCATTGTATTACAATTGTCTTTCAAACATAAATTAATAACACACAAAATTTCCTGTCAAAAAAACTTTATTAAATCAGCCTCACCCCAATACAAATGTACATAACTACCCATTACATTTTTATAACGGAACAAGTATGTCGATACAATCCGACCTTTGGCATCTTTCATTTGTGCTACAGAAGATAGCATATTACCATCAGATAAACCAGCTATTTGCGTATAATGAAATTCATGTCCTCGCAATTGCTGCCCTTTATACGTCAATTGTCTGTATCCCAATGACAACTTGCGTTCTCCTTCCCTATTGGTTATATAAAAAGGCAATATACCAGCAAGCGGATGTATTTTGTCACTGGCATTATCCACCACTCCTTGCGACAAATAAATCATGCCACCGCATTCAGCCCAAATACGTCCCCCTTCTTCCGCATACCTTCGGATAGATGATAATGTCTGTTGAGCGGCCGACAGTTCTTCAAGATGTTTCTCCGGATATCCGCCGGGCAAATACAATAAATCAATATCCTGTGGAATATCAATATTTTGTTCCGGATCAAAATAAGTCACCGTACCCATATGTTCCAAAAGTTCCACATGAGCTGCATACAAAAAGGAAAAAGATTCGTCGTTACGAGCAACCCAAATACGTTTATTCCCTTTTACTGCTAAATCCGTTTGCACAACATCGGGCACAGGAAGCTTAGCAAGCTTAAGTAATTGCTTCCAATCCACATGTTGTTCCAACAATTGTACCAGATATTCAATAGCATCAGTTCCTGATGACCGGCTAAAGTCCAACCCCAAATAGCGTGAATCCTGTTCCAAAGCCTTATCTTTAGGCAAATATCCCAAACAGGCTATTCCAACATCTTCACAGGCCTCCTGCAACATCTCGTAATGACGTGTCGAACCTACACGGTTAAAAATTACCCCTGCCACCTTCACATCCGGGCGAAAACGAGCGAACCCCGACAATAAAGGTGCCACAGAATAAGCAACCGAACGAGCATCGACAACCAATATAACGGGCAGGCCAAGCAAACCAGCAACGTCGGCAGATGACCCCTGCTCACGGTCATATCCGTCAAACATTCCCATCATACCTTCTACCACACAGACATCTGCACGGCAAGCATGACTGGCATACAAATCTTTTACATGCTGTTCGGATGCCATAAACAAATCCAGATTGACTGACGGATTTCCGCACACAGCCGTATGATATTTTGTATCAATATAATCGGGACCACATTTAAAAGGTTGTACATTGAATCCTTTTTTTACCAGTAAAGCCATTAGGCCACGGCAAACAGTGGTTTTTCCACTTCCCGACATTGGAGCTGCTATTAAAAACTGAGGAATAATCATCGTGCAAACAAGTTAATCCATAAACACACCCCTAAAAAACAGAGGACAGACCGTTATCATCCATCAATCCATTTTCGTGGCTCATTAAAATCTGTACAAAGGTAAACATATCTCCAACAAAAGCCTTATCTTAGCTGCCAAAATAAAAAAATCAAAACGTCATGATAACAGAAGAACTAAAAAAGCTATATCTATCATATACAGGAAATGAACCGGAAAGTATTGACGAACTGCCTTCTTCGGGTTCAAACAGACGATATTTCCGCCTGATAGGACAACCGACCTTAATTGGTGTAAGTGGTGAATCCATTGAAGAAAACCGCGCTTTCCTCTATATGGCGACACATTTCAAACAGAAAGGTCTGCCCGTTCCGCAAGTATTGGCTGCATCAAGCAACCAGATGTATTATTTGCAGGAAGACCTTGGTAATACTTTATTGTTCGATGCAATCGAAAAAGGACGTAAGACCAGCGTGTTTGATGAAGAAGAAAAGCAACTGTTGCGTAAAACCATTCGTTTATTACCGGCCATACAATTTGCCGGAGCCGAAGGTATGGATTTTTCATATTGCTATCCACTACCGGAATTCAATAGCCGAAGCATCTTATGGGATTTGAATTATTTCAAATATTGCTTTCTTAAAGCCACAGGTATGGATTTTCAAGAAGACCGACTTGAAGATGATTTCCAAAAAATGTCAGACGTATTACTTCGTAGCAGCTCTGCCACTTTCATGTATCGTGACTTCCAAAGCCGCAATGTCATGATTAAAGATGGAGAGCCCTGGCTCATTGATTTCCAAGGAGGACGCAAAGGCCCCGTATACTATGATGTAGCCTCTTTCTTGTGGCAAGCCAAAGCCAATTATCCTGATAGCTTACGCAAAGAATTATTGAAAGAATACATTGACGCACTACGCAAGTACCAGCCAGTGGACGAGGCTTATTTTTATGCCCAATTGCGGCATTTCGTTCTGTTCCGTACTATGCAGGTATTGGGTGCATATGGATTCAGAGGATATTTTGAAAAGAAACCACATTTTATACAAAGTGTCCCGTTTGCCATCGATAACCTGCGGCAATTACTTCAGGAACCTTACCCTGAATATCCTTATTTATGTAAAGTATTACAAGAGCTTACAGAATTGAAACAATTTACAGACGATTTGCAAAAGCGCCGTCTTGTAGTAAAGGTTACCAGTTTTGCTTACAAGAAAGGTATCCCCGAAGACCCAACCGGCAATGGAGGAGGATTTGTTTTCGATTGCCGCGCAGTAAACAATCCGGGAAAATATGAACGCTATAAGCCTTTCACCGGTTTGGATGAACCTGTTATCCGTTTTTTGGAAGAAGACGGAGAAATTACAACATTCCTAGAACATGCTTATGCCCTGGTCGATGCTTCTGTAAAACGATATATGGAACGTGGATTTACCCACCTGTCCATTTGCTTTGGCTGCACTGGAGGTCAACACCGGTCAGTATACTCGGCACAGCATCTGGCAGAGCATCTTAACCAGAAGTTTGGTATACAGGTAAATCTTGTACACCGTGAACAAAACATCGAACAAACATTCAAAGCCAGAAATTAACACCTACGTTATACCGATGAAAGCCATGATATTTGCTGCCGGTCTGGGCACACGACTTAAGCCCTTAACCGACAATATGCCCAAAGCACTTGTACCCGTTGCCGGCATTCCTATGCTCAAACGGGTCATACTCCGTTTGAAAGAAAACGGTTTTGATAACATCACAGTCAATATCCATCATTTTGGGCAACAAATTATCGATTTTCTGAACGCTCACAATAACTTTGGCGTTCAGATACACATCAGCGACGAACGTGACCTGTTGCTGGACACTGGTGGGGCCATACGTAAGGCGCGTCCTTTTCTGGATGGTAATGAGCCTTTCCTGGTACACAATGCCGATATACTTACCGATATAGACTTACGGACGTTTTACCAGTACCACTTGGATAATCATGCTGAAGCGTCATTACTGGTAAGCAAGCGGAAAACTTCACGTTATCTGTTATTCGACCAACATTACCAACTGAAAGGATGGACCAATAAAAATACCGGCGAAATAAAACCCGAAGGACTGGAATATAAAAACGAACAATCGTATACGGAAATGGCTTTTGGAGGAATTCATGTCATTTCTCCTTCACTGTTTCGCCTAATGGAAAACGATGAATGGCAAGGCAAATTCTCCATTATCCCCTTCTATTTATCAGCCTGTCAAACTAATCGTATCCTGGGGTATCCGTTGCAAAATGTACATTGGTTCGACATCGGCAAACCCGAAACACTGGCTGCTGCCGAAAGTTTTTATCAAAGCCAGTCTGCACATTGATTAACGGCACATTACTAATAAGATAATCCACAACAGAAAATTGTCTAACTTTACGTTAGGTTTCTACAACCCTAAGCTAGAGTTGTAGAAATCTAGGGTAAAGTTTTGCAACTTTAGGCTAAAGTTACAACCCAAGACCAACGTTAGTCATTTTTACGTAATACCTTGGCATATTTTTGCACAGACAATAAACAAAATTCCAGACCGTCCCTACCCTTGCACAAAATCTTTTGTTATTACCCGAAAGAGCTGTTATACCATACATTTTCAATGTTCTCTTTTTGTCAGCCCAAAGTTTTTTATAACTTTGCGGCAGTTTTGGTTTCATCGTTCCTTAATTGTTAAAGGACAGATGATGAAAAGGGAATCAGGTGCAAGTCCTGAACAGACCCGCTGCTGTAAGTTCCACCCAAAATCTTTGAATAAGAATCAACAAAGTCACTGTCTGACAATGATAGACGGGAAGGCATATTCAAAGACGGAACAAGTCAGAAGACCTGCCATTACCACATAGGTTTTAATGCTTTCGGGAAATAAAGCAATGAAACATCGAGCATTCCCTTCTTTATATTTTCATAAAGAAACTTTCTCCTTGTACCTGCCTATCCTGAAAGACTGTATTATGGATTGCAAACAAGGTTTTATATGAAAATATTCTTCTATTTGTTCTCGCTTTCATGGTTGCTATGCCTGCCACTTTCAGCTCAAGAACAGGTTACACTTTCCGGTAAGGTAACCGATGACAAAGGTATGCCATTGTCCGCAGTCTCCATTGCCATAGAAAACACAGCCATGGGAACTTATACGGATGACAACGGCCAATATACATTGAAAGTTACTATCGGTCCGCGTACGGTGGTAGCATCTTCAGTAGGATATCAAACCATGAAAAAAGAACTGGAAATTTCGCATCACATGCAGGTAAATTTCACTTTGAAAGAAAGTGCTGTTTCACTCAACTCTATCGAAGTTTATGGAAAGACTCAAACACAAAAAGTCAAGGAAGGTGTATTTGCCGTAAATGCTTTGGATGTGAAACCCATTATCAATTCCTTGAACAATCTGAATGACTTGGTAAACCGTACAACAGGTATCAAAGTACGCGAAGAAGGAGGCGTGGGATCCGATTTTGACCTTTCAATCAATGGCATGTCCGGTAATTCGATACGCTATTTCATTGATGGTATGCCGCTCGACTCCAAAGGTAGTGGAGTGTCGTTATCCAACCTGCCAGTGAATATCATTGACCGCATTGAAATATACAAAGGTGTAGTTCCCGCAAATTTGGGAGCCGACGCATTGGGCGGAGCTATCAACATCATTACCAAACAGGAGAAATCCAACTATTTGGATGCATCTTACGGTATCGGCTCCTTTCATACCCACAAGGCAGATCTAAACGCCCAAATCATTGAGCCCAAAACAGGACTGATTATCAGACCGACCTTAGGTATCAACTATTCAAAAAACGATTATACCATGAAAGATGTCGAAGTGTGGGACGAAGCAGCAGACCAATATATATATGCCAACCGGAAACGCTTCCACGACGATTATTTCTCTCTTTTGGGACAAATAGAGGTAGGTTTTGCCAATACATCGTGGGCAGATGCTTTCTTCATTTCGGGATCCTATTCCAATGTGGACAAAGAACTTCAAACCGGTTCTGTACAAACGGTTGTATATGGAATGGCCGAAAAACAAACTGATGCATGGAGTATCTCCGCACGCTACCAAAAACGAGACTTCTTGATAAAAAACTTACAACTGAATGCTTCGCTATCGCATACCTGGGATCATTCACTGACGGTAGACACTGCATACCGGAAATATGACTGGAACGGCGACTATATTTTAAGTTCACGCAATGAAATAACCGGAAATAAACGCTCCATACGTCATTACAAACGCCCCATGACACTGGCTCACGTGAATGCTGACTATGCACTGAATTCTCATCATACTTTCAATCTGGACTATTCATTGAACCGGACTGGAAACAACCGTTTCGACGATCTGGACACAGATTTTGAACCATCCAATGACATATTAGCCAAACATATATTGGGACTATCCTACCATCAGTCATTTTTTAACGACAGATGGAACAATATTTTCTTTGTAAAAGACTATATCAATCATGCAAATATCAGACAAACGGATTCAGGGGCCACTACCGGTTCAAACAAAGTAAAAGGTTCTATCACTAAAAAATACGTGGGCTATGGAGTAGGTTCCCGTTTTGTCATAAACTCCGCTTTTGCCATAAAAGCGTCCTATGAACGAAGTATACGTCTGCCCATTGCACGCGAATTATTGGGCAATGGTTCCACTATCTATGCCAATGTAGCATTGGCACCAGAAAGCAGCAACAACATCAATCTCGGATTTTTCGGAACATGGCATCCGATACCTGGACATACCTTATATTATGAGACAAACGGTTTTCTACGTAATGTAGATAATTTTATCCAGATGCAAGTCATTGAGAAGGAAGGCATGCTACAATATCAAAATGTACCGGCCGTATACATAAAAGGACTTGAAGGTGAGGTACGTTATAACTGGCAGAACAAATTACAAATAACCGGTAATCTTAGTTATCAGGATGCACGCGACCAACAAAAATACAAAACCGATGGAAAACCTTCGGCCACATACAATAACCGATTGCCTAATCGTCCTTGGTTATTCAGTAGTGCGGAAATAAGCTATACATTCCACAATGTCATATTACCTCAAAGCAAATTGCGTTTAAACTGCAACTATGAATGGGTGCACTGGTATTTCCTTACGTGGGAAGCATACGGCTCATACGAAAACAAATCACGTATTCCTACCCAACACATCTGTAATGCCGGAATCTCTTACTCATGGAAAAACGACAGCTACAACCTGTCGGTAGAATGTTCAAATGTTTTAGACCAAACTGCATACGACAACTACAAGTTACAAAAGCCTGGACGGGCATTTTTTGCTAAATTCAGATTATTCATTAACTAACTTCAAAAATATTCAACATGAAGAAAATCAAGTTTTTATTATCAGCTTTTATAGCTTCAACTATGGCTATGACGTACACAGCATGTTCTGACGATTCAGGAAATGGTGGTGGAGGTGGAAATCCGGGTGACTCGACGCAAGATTACCATTTTGACCTTTTCATGAGCGTAGGAAAGCATGGTGGCATGGGACAAGGAGAAAGCACGATTGTCAGAAGTGTTTCTGACCTTACAAGTAAATCCGATAAAATCAGTATAGAAGGCATCGGAAGTGAATTTGAATCGGATGGAAATACATATACAATGGAAGCAATTGTTAAAGGAAAATATTATTATGAAGTACCTTATCAACCTGCTACTCATTTTGTAAAATTCGAAGTTAACTATGATGCCGCTACTGGAAAGAACGCACTCAATATCGTAAACAAACGCCCATTCGCAGACGGATATACTTTCAAAGCACGTTCATATACCCATGCATGGCTTAATGACAACACCTTACTCATTATGGCGGCCAATGGTGATGCCGATAAAATTATCTGGACAAAACTCAATACAGATGATATGACTATCCTCGCCAATGGAACATTGGATGAAATTACATTACCTGAAGGTTATAAAGTTTTTACAACTTCCGGAATATTGACCTATCGTCAAAGTGACAAGAAATTGTACTATTTCTATTTTGCCAAAACATCCAAAAGAAACGGAAAAGCAACCCCCTATTTCTACACCGCTATCATTGATCCTACTACAATGAAAGTAGAAAGCAATGAACCTAACAACATTGCCGAGCAAATGGCAGGTAGTGCTTATGGTGAACTGATGCAAAATTGTGTAATGTATGACGAAAATGACAATCTCTATCTGGCGGCCTTTACAAGTGACCCCAACGATAGCAACAAAGGAACCGGCCACCTGCTGCGCATTAATAAAGGTGAAACTCAATTCGACCCAGATTATGAAGGTTACCCGAATGCAGACGGTAAACTACTCACTATTCAATATTTAGGTAACGGAAAAGCTTTGGCTTACGGCCGCAATGACGTAAATGGTGACCCTGAAGACGGAACGATTAACATTGACTCATATTGTCACTACTATACCATCATCAATTTAACCGATGGAAGCAGAGAGCGTCTGAAATATAACGGGCAAGACATACCTTACAATGCTGGACGTTTCTCTCAACGTACAGCTATCGTTGATGGAAAAGCCTACATAGGCGTTAATACTCGAGACCAATCTTGTATCTATATTTACAACATAGCCACCGGACAGGTTGAAAAGGGAGCGGAAGTAGATGAAAGCTTCTACTTTGATATCCTCAGAGTAATAGATAATAAATAATCCAGCCAAGCAGTATGAAGAAAGTACTGATTTTGTTCTTTTTGTGTCAAACCATCCTTCTCTGTCGTGTGTATGGAGAAGGTGGTTTCGTACCAAGCGATCTGCTATCTCAGTTAAAAGACGGAGAAAAAGCAGCTTTGCTGATGGTACATTTTGGCACAACCTATGATGATACGCGTGTACTTACCATTGATGCCATCAATCAGAAAGCACAGAAAGAATTCCCGAAAATGGCATTCAAAGAAGCTTATACATCACGTATCGTCATCCGCAGGCTCAAAGAACGGGGAATACATAAAAATACTCCGTTGGAGGCACTGTTGCAGTTACGTGCCGAAGGATTCACCCATGTCATCGTACAAAGCAGTAATATTATTGATGGAGTTGAAATGGAATCACTACGCCGTGACGTGGAAAGTGTAGAACCTTTCTTTAAAGAGATACGTATAGGAACTCCGTTGCTTTATACGGTAGAAGATTGTAAAAAGACAGCCTCCATTCTGACTGGCAGACTTGAATCACAAGCTTCGCAAAACAAGAAACCGGACAGAAAAACCCATGTCATTCTCGTTGGACATGGCACCTACACAGCCAGTACAGCCATTTATAGCCAAATGGACTATATCCTTAAAGCAAACGGATGGACAAACTTCCATGTAGGAACTATAGAAGGTTATCCTACATTCGATACAGTGCTAGCTCAATTGAAAAAGGCAAAAGCCAGGCAAATAATCCTGCAACCATTTATGTTTGTAGCAGGCGATCATGCCCGGAATGACATTGCAAGCGAATGGAAAGAACGGTTGGAAAAAGAAGGATATACTGTAACCGTTCGCCAGGAAGGTCTGGGACAAATTCCTGAGATCCAAGACATTTTCATTGAACACATCCGCTTTTTCATGAATCACCGAACAGTAAGCATCATGGAAAAAAAATCAGCCTATGCCGCCGGGAAAGATATAGAATAGATCGATACCATTAAAGGAAATGTTAAATATCTTACACAAAAAAAAGCCATGCCCATCCAATAAAAGGCATGGCTTTCTTGCATTACTATCGCGTCACCTTCCCGTTGCCTGTAAATACTCACGTTTTTTCACTTCATATTGTGCATAAGCTTCCACATATTTGTCCCGACTTTGACGATAAAGCGTCTGAGCATCCAACAAATCACTTATACTACAAGTTCCGGAAGCATAGTAATCTGTATTCAACCGAAGATTTTCCGATGATTGTTCTATAGACAATTTGGCAATTTTTACCTGACGAAAAGCATCGTTTAAGTCGTTCCATGTATGTTGCATACGGATAAGCAACTGCTCACTTTGATCGCTAAATTGATTTTCGGCATTACGAACCTGAAGTTTTTGCTTTTTTATGTCATGTGTACCACCCCACCAGTCAGATAAAGGAACAGATATGGTTGCAAAACCTACCCAAAATGACTGATCATAGTCCATGAAATTATCATACACATATCCACCTCCGATAGACACAGTAGGCAAATTTTTACCTATTGCCAATTTATGCTGTAAACGGGCTATCTGTACATTCTGACGCAACAAATGATACTCGTTCGTCAAAAAAAGGGACGATTCGGGAGAACGATACAGTTCTTCTGGATTATCAGGAAGTGAATCTACCATTGTAAAAGCCACATCAATACTATCTTTTGAATGTCCGATATATTGTGCCAACAAGCTATATGAGACATTCAATAGATTCTCTACCTGAATACGTCCACTCTCTATTTCATTTTCTCTTAGTTGGACTTGCAATAAATCATTCCGGGTTGTTATTCCAGCTTCAACTGATGTCTGTACATCATCATGCATACGTTTCAATTGTACCTCAAGTGCATCCAATGTCTTTAACTTCTCTTTTAGCATTACTACTTGCCAAAAATACTGTTCGGTAGTAAGCAGTACTTCGTTAATTGACTGGTTCCTTTGTAAACGGCTCACTTCCACTCCTATTTCAGCCAAACGATTTCCATTAACAATTTGTCCACCTGCGAAAAGAGGCATAGCAGCAGATACTCCTCCCACAATGCCGTTTTTCAACATTGACATCTCTGTTCCTGGTTGCAATTCCATTTGTATCAGCCCCTTATCGGCCATAAAACCACCTCCCGAAGCGCTCAATACCGGAAAATATTTGGTAAATGCTTCACGACTGCTATGCTTGGCTGCAAGCAAATTGTTTTCCGCATTCTTCAAACGGGCATTATTATTTAAAGCCTCCTCCAAACATTCGTCCAATGTAAACATGCGTTGTGCATTGATTGGCAAGATCATAACAAATGCACAGATTACAAGTAATAAAATTTGTTTCATATCTATTTTCATGCATTTACTAAGTATACATTATTGTTGTTCCAGTTGCTCAGTCTGAGCTCTACTATACGTACTTCCTTTAAACACCATCCAATAGCATACAGGAAGTACCGTAAGCAAAAATATCATCGTAATCAGTGTACCGTAACAAATAACCGTTCCCATAGGCATCCATAATCCACTCTTACCCAGAATCATTGGTATAACTCCCATAGAAGCAGCAGCTGAAGTTAAAAAGATAGGCCGCATACGACGACGGGCTGAATGATAAATGGCATCACGCACACACAACTTTTCCGTGTGACGTAATTCCTCGGCATAATCTATCATAATAATACCGTTACGTACAATAATTCCCATAAGGCTAATAAGCCCCAGTACACAGGTCATACTGAAATCGAGCCCATGAACCAATACACCTGTTGCAGCTCCAAATACACACAACGAAATACTGGCAAAAATGAGTAACGCAATATTAACACGATGAAAGTGAATCAGTAAAATAAAGAAGATAATGGCAGCTGCTATTATAAGGCCACCCATAATGGTAGGCAGATTTTCTTCATTCTCTTCCAACTCACCTCCATACTCTACATGAATCTCTGGCGACAAATGCAAACCAGCCAACTGCTCTTTAACGATATCTGTTATTCCCATCACATTTTTGTCGCGTTCTACCTCGCTCATCACTGTAACCGTATAAATTCCGTTCCGGCGGACAATCTGCCCGTTTTGCCATATGGGCACCAGTTCGGCTACCTGTCTCAGCGGTACACTACCTCCCAATCCTCCGGCTATTGCAATCTGCTCATCAGACAAATCATGATTAGAAGCACTGTCTGCCTTCTCGCTTTTCAATACAACACCAATGTTATAATCACCTTCCCATACATCAGCTACCGGTATACCGCTCCCATAACGCATGGCCAATGTGGTTTCTACTCCCACATTACTAATACCTAAACGATTGGCCTCATCTTCCTTCAACACTATTTTAGTTGCCGCCTGCGGTTCATTCAAGTCGGTCTGTACCAGCAACGTACCTGGTAAACCACACATCATCGTAAGTACCTTATCGGCTGCACAACGTAATGTATCAAGATTCTCACCGCTAAGGCGTACCTCTATTGGATAAGTAGCTTGGCTGTAACTCAATTGCTTGAAACGTACACGGGCTTCTGGAAAATAATTTGTATAAACCGGAGTATACTCATCGAGCAACTCTACAGTTTCTTCTACCCCTTTCGTATTGACAATGAACTGAGCATAATTACTACCTGCTATTTGTGGAGCATAAGCTGTATGGAAACGCGGCGAAGCACAACCATAAAAAGAAGTGACCGACACGACTCTAGGATCTTTACGTAGAATATGTGCAAGCGAGTCTGCAACAGCAGATGTTTTTTCTATAGCAGTACCATCGGGCAGAAATATCTCTACAGCCAATTGGTTGCGATCGGCTACCGGCATAAGACGCTGCGGCAATTTATTCATCAAAATAATTCCTGTTACAACCGATAACACTCCAACACCTAATGTAGTGCGTGGCCAACAGAAACACCAATCAAGTACCTTGTTATAAAAATTCTGTAATACATCAAGAAAAGAAAACTTTTTATGTCCGTTCCGGGCACTGTCTGCCGCCAAAGGTTTGCGGATAAAATAAAACTGCATGAATGGTACCAGCAATGAAGCGACCAACAGTGATACGCCCAATATCAATGTAATAGCCCAGGGGAAATAGAGGACAAAATCGTGCATCATGCCTGTCATTACAAAAAGAAACGGAAAGAACGTAATACTAATGGCCATCGTAGCCGAAAATATTGACTTCAAAAAATGAGAGGTACTGGCTATGGAAGCATGCCAACGCGACACTCCCTCACCTATCTGTTCAAGATAATTGTCTATGATAACGATGGAGTTATCAACAATCATACCCAACGTAACAATCAAGGCGGCTAATGTCACCGTATTCAGTTCTATACCAAAAGCATTAAACAGTCCCAACGATATAAAGATCGTGATCGGTATCGTAGAAGCGGCCACCAACGCCACCTTAAACGGAAGCAACAACATAACTACAATGACAACAGCTACTACAGCTATGACAAGTTCACGCAAGAAATTACTTACACTTTCATCCACCACTTGTGCTTGGTCGGTAATGCGATAAATCTCTACCTCAGCAGGCAACAACTGTTTAAACTCGGTGATGGCTTCATTTATATCCTCGCCCATCTTCACTATATTCTGTCCCTTCTTCATTTCCACACTCAGTAACAGGCATTTCTTCCCATTATTGGTGATGTAGCTTTCTGCTGTCGGATATTCCTTCACCACACGTGCCACATCTTTCAGACGGATGTTGTTCCCGGCCGGATCGGTATAGACAATTTGTTGCTGCACATCGTACACGTTATTCAAAGACTTGGCCACATATACCGGCTGCAAAGACTCGGAATTCTTTATCCTTCCTCCAGTTGTAGTAAAACCTTTTGTAAACAAAGTTGTCGCCAATATCTGGTCGTTCAAACCATATTTCGACAAACGTTCATTGTCCAGATATACAGAAATCTGCTCACGTTGCATACCGTTTACCGTCATGCGTCCTACACTCTCAATCTTGCGCAGCCTATCTTGCAGATCATCCATGTATTCGTTCAATTCGCGGTAGGTTTTGTCCTGGCTTTCCATTGTTATAAGCAACGCCGATGTATCACCAAAATCATCAACCACCTGTACGGCAAGCACATTGGATGGTAACTGCGATTTAAAGCTGGCTACTCCATGTTTAAATTTACTCCAGAATTCATCCTTGTTATTCAAATCATCATTCAGTTCTACCTGTATGTACACAATACCGTCGCGGGTCTTCGAAAACGTCTTTTTCTTCTTTACCTCTTTGTAACTGAATATATAGTTTTCCAATGGCTTCGTTACTTGTTCCACCATTTCCTCGGCCGTATTTCCTGGTGCCACAGCCACTACCAGTCCTTGCCGGATAGTAAAATCCGGGAACTCATTTTTGCGCATGTTCGGCAGGCTGTAAATGCCGAAAGCCATCAGGCAACACACTACCAATATAACAATCTGCCGATAGTGCATGGCCCATTCTATCATATTACGTTTCTTTTTCATCGTTATTTCCTCAACTCAATTATATACGGACTACTTGTGTACCTTCACACACTTTTTGCCTGCCTTCAGTAATAATTTCTTCTCCTTCTTTCAATCCGGATGATATCCAGATACCGGCAGACGTATAACCGCCAATGCTTACTACCCTTTTCCGGGCAATGCCATCCTGATTCATCCACACAAAGCTCCGGTTTTGCTCGTCGAGCTGTACTATGTGTGCCGGAATAACAATAATTGCCCGGTTATCGGAAGAAGAAAGAGCCACCCTCGTCACCATACCTGGCAACAAACGACCATCTGTATCCGTCACCCGTATTTTCACATCATACGAACGCGAAAGCGGATTGGCCACAATTCCTTTTTCTACCACCTTTCCTATAAAACGGCTGTTATTCAAAGCCGGTACTGTAATAACTGCCTCACGGTTTAGAGCAATGTCTGCTATTTCAGTTTCAGGTACGGATATTTTGACCTTTAACTGTTTGACAGACACTAATCCAACTACCGAAACTCCCGGCAATACATTCTGTCCTACTTCTACATCTTTACGAGAAATAACACCTCCATAAGGAGCATACAGGCTACAGTCATCCAGATTTTTTTCCGCCATTTCAGCTACCGAACGGGCCTGTTGCAACTTGCTCTGCACTTCTACCCATTTTATTTCATGCAAACTACCTTTCGCATGCAATTCCTGCATACGACGATAAGCATCTTCAGCCTGTTTAAAACTGGCTTGTGCCGCATCATAGGCACTTTGCATTGAAGTGCTGTCAAGTGTAGCAATAAGTTGTCCGGAAGCTACATGTTGTCCCAAAGATACGTTCATGGTTTTCACGGTACCTGCTACCGCAAAACTGAGTGAGGTCGTATTGTCTTCTTCTACTGTTCCCGAATATCCGTCTGTGTGTTCAGGAGCAACTGGAATTACTTTCTGTGTCTTTACTTTAATAGGTAAAGAAGATACCGGCTGCTTTTCTTCACGCGTTCCACATCCGGTAAAGAGAAGTGGCAGCAGCATAGCCATAATAAGATAGTTTCTTTTCATCAGATACATAAATTAATTATCTTTTTTGTATGTAATATCCCTGTTTCTGGGCGCAAAGGAATTCCCTTTCTTCCAAATATTACCTTTCCATTTCACAACAGAAGTGTTCTGTTTTTCATCACATTGGGAAAATAAGCCAAAATGAACAGCTTATCAGAAATATCAACTACTGTAATGTATTAAATATTCCTTTTCTTTGCAGTGTTCAAAATAACCGTACTACATTATGGAAAATCAAATAAGAACAGAAAACCTGGAAAGTCCGCAGCTGAAAAGTGCAGCCAGCTATTGCGATGACCGCATTGCCATTATCGACAATCCTCATGCCTTGATGGGGCAAGGTGAAATCGTCAGGGCCGAAGCATATGCAGCATGTCTGTGTACCAAAGGAAAAGGTTCGCTTTACATAGACAGTACCCTGCACGAAATCAACGTAAATGACCTTTTTATCTGTCATCCCAACATTATTGTAGAGCATTATATGACAAGCCTAGATTGTGAGACACGCACTTTGGTCATGTCACCTGAATACATTCAGCAACTCAGTATTATCAGCGGTTCTACCTGGGATATCAAGATGTTTTTGGATAACAATCCTATCATCAGGCTGAAAGAAGATGAAGTGTCCCTTTTCTGCCAATACTATGACTTGTTGAAGTCCAAATTGACCAGTCCTCCCAGCAAGCACCACAAGGAATTAATTGATGCACTGCTACAAGCCTTTCTCTACGAGTTCCACGACTCACTGGAACGCCTCCACGTTTCTGCTACGGTCAGTTACAGCTGCGGAGAAAACCTATTCAAGGAATTTCTGGATTTGCTGGCCTCCTCTTATCCAAGACCACGCATGGTGTCTGCCTATGCCGAACAGCTATGTGTTACTCCCAAATACCTGTCGGCCGTGTGTAAGAATGCCAGTGGACACACAGCTTCCGAACTCATCAACCAATATGTACTGAAAGATGTACAATATCTGCTAAAGCGTTCTGAAAAAAGCATTAAAGACATTGCCTATGCACTGGACTTCCCCAACCTGTCATTCTTCGGCAAATACGTCAAGAAACACCTGGGAGTTTCGCCTCGTCAATACAGGGAACAGCAGAACGAATAAGCCCCAACCAGTACCGCAAAGTAATCGTATCTTCATCTCCCGATTATCGGCAGAAAAACGTATATTTGCCGCAATAAACCGAACATAACGAGATGAAACAAGCAAAGATAATCGTTGCCGGCATCGGGCCGGGAAACCCGCAAGACCTTACACCTGCTGTGGTCTCCGCTTTACAGGAGGCCGACGCAGTGGTAGGCTACAAGTACTACTTCCAGTTTATAACCCCTTATCTGCGTTCCGAGACCGTATGTGTGGACACCGGCATGAAACGCGAGCGTGCCCGTGCCGAACAGGCCTTTGAGCTGGCCGAACAGGGTCAGACTGTGTGCGTCATCAGTTCGGGCGATGCCGGAATATATGGCATGACGCCGCTCATCTACGAGATGAAGCGCGAACGGAACAGCCAAGTCGAAATTGAATCGCTGCCGGGCATCAGCGCCTTCCAGAAGGCGGCGGCACTGCTGGGGGCACCGGTGGGACACGACTTCTGTGTGATTTCACTGAGCGACCTGCTCACGCCTTGGGAACGCATAGAGCGCCGCATCGTCGCCGCAGCCTCGGCCGACTTTGTTACCGCCGTGTACAACCCCAAAAGCGAAGGCCGCTACTGGCAGCTCTACCGCTTGAAGGAACTGTTCCTACAGGAAGGACGTGCGCCGCAGACTCCCGTGGGCTACGTGCGGCAGGCCGGAAGAGAAGAACAGGAAGTCCACTTGACCACCCTCGAAGCATTCGACCCTGAAGCAGTGGACATGTTTACAGTGATTATCATCGGCAATTCGCAGTCTTACGCATGGAAGGGCGCCATGATTACCCCTCGCGGCTATTACAAGGCCGATGCAGCAGCGCAACAGGGAGAAGGCGTCAAACCCGGACAGGACATCATGATTCGCAGTTTCCGAACCATCGAGCGGGAGCTCAAGCACCCACATATTCCACTCGGACAAAAGTGGGCCCTGCTGCACGCCATCCACACCACAGCCGACTTTGAGATGGAAGATCTGCTGCGTGTAGACACCGATGCAGTGGAACGCCTCTACCAGGGCATCCGTGAAGGACGCATCCATACGATTGTCACCGACGTGACGATGGCGGCCAGCGGCATCCGCAAAGGGGCGCTCGAACGGCTGGGTGTACAGGTGCTCTGCTACCTGGGCGACCCGCGCACGGCAGCTCTCGCCTCCGAAAAGAACATCACCCGCACACAGGCCGGCATCCGTCTGGCAGTAGAAGAGCATCCGCAGGCACTCTTTGTCTTTGGTAACGCCCCGACGGCACTCATGGAGCTGTGCGACCTGGTACGCAAAGGAAAGGCGCAGCCGGCAGGTATCATCGCCGCCCCGGTGGGATTTGTGCACGTGCAGGAGTCCAAACACATGGTGAAGCCCTTTGCTTCCATCCCCAAAATCATAGTCGAAGGACGCAAGGGAGGCAGCAACCTGGCCGCCACGCTGGTCAACGCCGTGCTGTGCTTCAATGATGCCGAACAACTGAAACCTGGGCGCGACTTATGACACCACGATTCATTATCATCGGCATGGACGACTGCCGCACTCCCTATTTCACCCCCGAAGCCGAGGCATGCATTGCTTCCGCGCGGGTGTTCTCGGGCGGAAAGCGGCATCAGGAGATAGTGGCCGGACGCCTGCCGCAAGGCTCCGTGTGGCTGCCGGTTACGGTGCCTCTCGACGCGGTGTTCGACGGCTACCGACGGGCATTTGCCGAAGGAATGGAGCAGATTGTGGTCTTCGCCTCGGGCGACCCGCTGTTCTTCGGCTTTGCCAATACCATCCGCCGGGTGATGCCCGAGGTCCCGGTAAGAGTCATCCCCTGGTTCAACAGCCTGCAAACGCTGGCCCACCGGCTGGTAATGCGCTACGACGACATGCGAACCGTGTCGCTCACGGGACGTCCCTGGCAGGAACTGGACCGGGCACTGATAGAACGCGCCCCGAAAATTGGCGTGCTGACCGACCGCACCCACACGCCTGCCGCCATAGCACAGCGGTTGCTCGACTACGGATACACCGGTTACACCCTCTACACGGGCGAACACCTGGGCAACACCAGCCAGGAGCGCATCCAACGGCTTTCCCTCGACGAAGCGGCCGGGCTCGGCTTTGAAATGCCCAACTGCGTCATGCTGGTCAAAGAGGAAGCCGACCAGCAATGGTCGAGAGGCTCGACCAGCAGTAGTCGAGAGGTTCGACCAGAGGGAGTCGAGAGGTTCGACCAACGTTGGTCTGGGTCATCGACCGACGGAAGGCAGGTTCTCGAACCGGCAGCAGACAGTCTGTCAACCCGGAAGTGGACCACCGGCCCCCGCCCCTTCGGCATTCCCGACGAGGCATTCGAGCATCTTGACGGCCGCGCACGGATGATTACCAAAGCCCCCATCCGCCTGCTCACCTTGCAGGCACTGGAACTTCAGCGGCGCACGGTGCTGTGGGACATCGGCTTCTGCACCGGTTCCGTATCCATCGAAGCCCGGTTGCAATTCCCGCAC
>ENA-OOXJ01000361-OOXJ01000361.1-human-gut-metagenome-genome-assembly--contig:-NODE-361-length-40083-cov-2.824223_pt1 | contig 40083 bp, 34 predicted proteins | sample MGYA00241587_ERZ501343 | MGnify/ENA primary metagenome ERZ501343 (study PRJEB25962, sample SAMEA2042918) | human gut metagenome | biome: human gut; feature: human-associated habitat; material: faeces... | reverse complement strand
GGATTCGAACCCCCGGTACGGTAACCCGTACGGCAGTTTAGCAAACTGCTGGTTTCAGCCACTCACCCAAACTTCCTTAGTGACCAGCATTTTTTCAAATGCGGTGCAAATGTATGGTAAACTTTTGGACTATGCAAATCTTTTCAGCACATTTTTTCAAGCTTTTTATCTCAACTAATAGTAATTTATTCACTATCAAATCTTAGGAAGATTTTTTAGTAAATCCTATATATATGATTTTCCAATTGAGTGACCGACTAAAATCTTCGATCTTCCTATTCCACTATAAAATTACAATTTCTCTAGTTTCAGTAAAACGCCATACTTGCCCGGAAGTTTTTCTCACTCATAGGCATCTTTTTTAATAAAAAAACTATCTTTGCACCTTGTAAACAAAATCGGCATTATATGGATACATTATTACTAGAGACCGTAAATGCTGCTGTCAGTTCCCGATATCCGGGAATGGCTCCTGAAGGCAAAAAGCAACTAGAATCGTTACTCATACGTAAGGAAGTTGAGAAAGGAGAATTACTGTTGCGCGAAGGAGAAATCAGCCATAATCTTGTACTCGTAGGTAAAGGAATGTTGCGTCAATTCTATTACAAAAATGGGAAAGATGTAACAGAACACTTTTCATATGAAGGATGTATTATAATCTGCATTGAAAGTACTTTAAAACAAGAGCCCACTCATTTAATGATAGAAGCACTTGAACCTAGCGTTGTTTATCTGCTACCGTATAACAAATTGATAAGCCTTTGTGAAGTTTCATGGGAAATAAACATGTTCTATAGAAAAGTATTGGAGTTCTGCCTTATCGTTTCGCAAATAAAAGCCGACTCGTGGAGATTTGAAACTGCCCGCGAACGCTACACAAGGCTTTTAGAACAACAACCGGAAGTTATTAAACGAGCCCCCTTATCCCACATCGCTTCATATTTGTTAATGACACCCGAAACCTTAAGCAGGGTACGTGCCGGAGTTCTATAATCAATAATAAAGAAATTCATAAGTCTCCACATAACAGGTTAATTCTAAATATGCTAGACACAAATTCTAAAATATATGTTGCTGGACATCGTGGATTAGTAGGTTCTGCCATTTGGAAAAATCTTCAACAAAGAGGCTATTCTAACCTGATAGGACGCAGCCATAAAGAATTGGATTTACTTGATGCTACCGCAGTCAAACATTTTTTTGACGAGCACCAACCTGATGCTGTTGTTTTGGCCGCTGCGCACGTAGGGGGTATTATGGCCAATTTACAATACCGCGCCGATTTCATATACCAGAATCTGCAAATACAACAAAATGTTATCGGTGAAAGCTTCCGCCACGGCGTAAAAAAATTACTTTTTTTAGGAAGTACATGTATTTATCCCCGTGAAGCTCCTCAGCCAATGAAAGAAGAAGCCTTATTAACCTCTTCATTAGAATATACAAATGAGCCATACGCCATAGCCAAAATAGCAGGATTAAAATTATGTGAAAGTTTCAATCTACAATATGGCACTAACTACATTGCAGTAATGCCAACCAATCTGTATGGCCCAAATGACAATTTCCATCTGGAAAACAGCCATGTGCTGCCTGCTATGATCAGAAAAATCCATCTTGCCAAATGTCTCAACGAGAATAACTGGGAAGCTATACGAAAAGACATTGCATTACGCCCGATTGAAGATATAAATGAAAACAGTAGCCAAAGTGATATTTTAAATAAACTAGCCCTTTTTGGTATCAGCCCCCAAACAGTTACATTATGGGGAAGCGGTAAACCCCTTCGCGAATTTTTATGGAGTGAAGAAATGGCAGATGCCAGCGTATATGTATTATTACATGTAGATTTCAAAGATACTTATTCGCCCAATAACAAAGAAATACGCAATTGCCACATAAATGTAGGGACAGGCAAAGAAATCAGCATTAAAGAAGTTGCAGAAAAAATCAAAAAGGAAATAGATTTCAAGGGAGAACTGTTTTGGGATGTGTCAAAACCGGATGGGACCCCACGCAAATTGACTGATGTCACCAAGCTACATGAACTAGGGTGGCATCATAAAATAGAAATAGACGAAGGTATACATCGCCTATACAAATGGTATACAGAAACCGAATAAGAGTTACTTCTATTCGGTTTTATCCGACATAATGTTCTAAAACACAAGTTCATTTGCTTATTCTAATGCAGAATTTGTTTATATTGCAGCATGTTTAACTCAAATAACTGACATTATGATTATCGGAGTACCTAAAGAAATTAAGAACAATGAAAACCGGGTAGGCATGACTCCCGCGGGTGTTGCAGAACTAGTAAAGCGCGGCCACACTGTATACGTACAGCATACAGCCGGAGCCAACAGTGGTTTCAACGATGATGATTATACAACTGTCGGAGCACAAATTCTCCCGACTATCGAAGAGATATACGCCGCAGCCGATATGATTGTAAAAGTTAAGGAGCCAATAACCCCTGAGTATAAACTAATAAAAGAAGGGCAAGTATTATTCACCTATTTTCATTTTGCAGCCGATCGTGAGCTAACTGAAGCTATGTTAAAAAACGGCTCTATATGTATTGCCTATGAAACAGTTGAAAAAACAGACCACAGCCTACCTCTATTGATTCCCATGAGCGAAGTAGCTGGGCGTATGGCAACTCAGGAAGGTGCACGTTTTCTTGAAAAGCCACAAGGTGGAAAAGGAATATTATTAGGTGGTGTTCCCGGTGTGCGCCCAGCTCGTGTCTTAATACTTGGTGGTGGAACAGTAGGTACCAATGCCGCATTAATGGCTGCAGGGATGGGAGCTGAAGTTACTATTACAGACATCAACCTAAACCGTTTGCGTTACCTCAGCGAAATAATGCCTAAAAACGTAACAACCCTTTATTCATCCGAACGCAACATTCGCACTGAATTGCCTAATACAGATTTAGTAATAGGGTCGGTGCTTATTCCTGGTGACAAAGCTCCGCATCTCATCACCCGAGATATGCTAAAACTAATGAAACCAGGTAGTGTGTTGGTCGATGTAGCTATTGACCAAGGAGGTTGTTTTGAAACATCTCACCCAACTACGCATAGCGAACCTACATATGTCATAGATAATATTGTACATTACGCCGTGGCTAATATTCCGGGAGCAGTTCCATTTACTTCTACGTTAGCATTAACTAACGCTACATTACCTTACACTATCGCACTAGCGTGCAAAGGATGGGAAAAAGCCTGCAAAGAAGACCCAGCTCTGGCATTAGGGCTAAACATAGCAAAAGGGAAAGTCACTTACAAAGCCATAGCAGATCTTTTTAAAATGAAATACGAAAATATATTGTTATAAATCAAGATTCTCGCCCATACAAGAAAATTATTATGCTTTCCTTGTATGGGCTTTTATAAACAAGTCTAGCACATTATATAATTAAATTAATAAAACCAGTCACGATCCCAAATACAGAATAAAAAAACATCGCCAAGCTTCTTTTTCTAAACAAAGTTGCTTACCTTTGTTTAATAACATACTAACCTAATCATTTTAATTAAGAAAAAGACGATGCTTACTCAAATTATCAACGGACGTATATTTACCCCACAAGGCTGGTTAAACGAAGGTTCTGTCTTAATGCGCGATGGAAAAATTCTTGAAGTGACAAATTGTGACCTTGCACTTATCGGTGCCCAACTTATTGATGCCAAAGGCATGTACATAGTACCCGGATTTGTTTGTATGCATGCACATGGTGGAGGAGGCCATGATTTTACCGAATGTACACACGAAGCTTTTCAATGTGCCATCCGAGCGCATATGCGCCACGGAGCAACAAGTTTCTTCCCCACGCTGTCTTCTTCTACATTCGATAAACTACACCAAGCCGCTGATATTTGTCAAAAATTAATGGATGAGCCGAACTCCCCAGTATTAGGTCTGCACATAGAAGGTCCTTACCTAAATCCGAAAATGGCTGGTGAACAATTTGCTGGAAAGACTAAAGAAATCAACGAAAAAGAATATAAAAATCTTGTTGAAAGCACCTATTGTATACGCCGCTGGGATGCATCGCCTGAATTACCCGGTGCACTCAGCTTTGCTCAATACCTCCGTGAAAAGAATATTTTAGTTGCCATATCACACACTGAGGCCGAGTTTGATTTAATCAAGCAAGCATACGAAGCTGGATTCACACATGCAGCACACTTCTACAACGCCATGCCAGGCTTCCATAAACGTCGAGAATATAAATATGAAGGTACAGTAGAAAGCGTATACCTCATCGATGGAATGACCATTGAACTTATAGCTGACGGTATTCATTTGCCATCTACTATTTTAAAATTAGCATATAAATTGAAAGGCGTAGAACGCACCTGCCTTGTGACAGATGCATTACCTTACGCAGCCGACGACAGACAACTATTCAAAGACCCGAATATTATTATAGAAGATGGAGTATGTAAACTCTCTGACCGTTCGGCATTGGCCGGTAGTATTGCAACTTCAGATATATTAATACGCACTATGGTAAAAGCAGGGATATCTTTAGGAGATGCTTTAAGAATGGCTTCTGAAACACCTGCACGTATCATGGGTATATATAATCAAAAAGGAGCTCTACAAAAAAATAAAGATGCAGACATAGTTATCATGGATAAAGATTTGAAAGTACGTGCTGTTTGGCAAATGGGAAATTTAATAGAAGAGACCAACACGTTATTTTAATCGTAAAAACAAGAGTATTAACTAAAAGGAAAAATCTATAAAAAAGTGTGAGTTGGCAATATATGTTGTATGTCAGAAGGACTAATATGAATACATTTGCCTACGTATAAAACCTATTAAAAAGAAAGGGTATGAAGAAAAACAAATTTACAGCATTGCTTCTATGTAGTGCTATTTTATTAGGAAGCTGTGGAACAATGAACAATACAGCTAAAGGAGGAGTTATTGGAGGTGGTTCGGGCGCAGCAGCAGGAGCCATTATAGGAGGCCTGATAGGTAAAGGTAAAGGAGCTGCTATCGGAGCAGCTGTAGGAGCAGCTGTAGGTACTGGAACTGGAGTAATCATAGGCCGCAAAATGGATAAAAAAGCAGCTGAAGCAGCTAAAATTGAAGGAGCACAAGTAGAACAAGTTACAGATAATAATGGGCTACCAGCTGTTAAGGTATCATTTGCTGATGGAATCTTATTTGCTTTCAATTCCACAGCATTAAGCAATGAATCAAAAGCACGTTTGCGCGACCTCTCAAAAATTCTTAAGGAAGATACTACTACAGACATAGCCATTATTGGCCATACTGACAAACAAGGTTCATATGAGGTTAATATGAAATTCTCTAAAAACCGTGCTTATGCAGTAGAAAACTACCTACAAGACTGTGGAGTATCTCCAGCACAATTCAAAGAAGTTACAGGTGTAGGATATAATGAATACGATGAAAGTCTATCCCCTGCCGAAAATCGCCGCGTCGATATTTATATGTACGCTAGCGAACAAATGATACAAGAGGCAGAGAGTGCAAACTGAATCTGAACTTCAATAGTCCTTTTTCACAATTAGACGGTACATTCCGACATTAATCCATAAACAATGCCGGAATGTACCGTTATTTGTATTTACAATATCTCACTTATAAACAATAAATTTACATAATGTTGAAATAATTGCAACAGAAATCATCTACCTTTGCTATCCAAAACAAAAAAATAATTCACATGAATTCGTATTTGATTCCTTCCATTCCTTGCTTTGTCTTTTATAAAGACTTATTATTATTAAAAAAGGAAGATAATAATAATTATTCTATACCTTGCGGCAAAGACTTACCTTTTTACGTTGGCCAACATCATATTCATCAAGTAACACTTCCTTCCGGTTCATCTGTTCAAACATTAGCAATTGAAAATAATATAGAAGATACATCAGAATGGATGATGTGTGGATTAAGATCTTCCTTTAATTATTTGTCCTTAAATGATTATCAAGCAGCTGGAAAATCCTATCAAATACTGTATTGGGACAAACACAGTCATTTCTGCCCAGCCTGTGGCACTGTAACTGAACAGCATACTTCCATCATGAAAAAATGCCCTAATTGCGGATATGAAATATATCCCCCTATATCACCTGCTATTATTGTATTAGTACAACGAAAAGACGAAGTATTGCTGGTACATGCCCATAATTTTAAAGGAACATTCTATGGATTGGTAGCTGGATTTCTTGAAGCAGGAGAAACGCTAGAGCAATGCGTTCAAAGAGAAGTTTTTGAAGAGACAGGCCTGAAAATAAAAAATATCACCTATTTTTCCAGCCAACCTTGGCCCTACCCTAGCGGATTGATGATAGGCTTTACAGCTGAATATGAAAGTGGAGAAATAAAACTACAAGCAGATGAATTAAGCGCTGGTGCTTTTTACTCAAAAGATAATCTACCTGAGCTTCCTCAAAAACTTAGTATCGCACGAAAACTTATAGACTGGTGGCTGAGCAAAAAATGACTTACAATCTCTCTAATACAACAAAGTGTGCTAAAATTAATAGGTATCATCCATATTCCTTTTGTATTTAGCAACACAAAAAGAATTAGAAACACACAATTATGCAAATACAAGATTATCATTTGACGTACACAATATACTTTTTAAATTCACTTTTTATCTCAACATCCCAGTTCAAACATCCAATTTAGTTATAGCTCAGCCACAAAACAGGAAATTGAACAAACTTATTTATACTCTTTAAATTACAATATATAAAAAACTCCTGTTTTAACCATATAGTTCAGATAAACGAAAGCTAAAACAGGAGTTTTTTTATTTTAAATTCAAACCTATAAAACTTTAACCTTGCATTAAACTATTTTACTTCTTCCAAATAAAGTACTCGGCTAGCATAGTCACTCTGCTTGTGGTAATCTACCTGATGATTATAAGGAATCTCCAAACCATTTGCCATCAAATAAGCACCACTGAAAGTTTTACCTTCAAAATCAAGTGGAATATTATCAATTCTATTTAGTTCATATACCTTGTAAACCTTATCTGGACACAAACCAGCCATCTTAACACGAGGTAAATGCTGATTAACAAAATGTTCCATTTTCCACCAATAAAATACTGCTTTATCCTTTTCTGAAGACACATACATCAATGAAGCAACTCCATGTCTGTCATAAGGTGAAACCAGACGATAAATGTCCCCCATTTGTACAACAGGACGAATAACTTTATATTCTTCTATCGCTTTCTTACATAAGGCTTTTTCTTCATCTGTCATGTTCTTAGGCTGTATTTCCATTCCAAGGCGTCCACTCATAGCTACGTCAATTCTGTATTTCAGAGGAATTGAACGAAAAGTCTGATGATTGGGAGCTGCACTAATGTGTGACGCCATAGCCATAGCCGGGAAAAAATACGAAGTTCCCCATTGCATATACACACGTTGTAAGGCATCCGTATTATCACTTACCCAGAACTCATCAAAATAAGGCAAAAGACCATAGTTAGCACGTCCTCCACCACTGGCACAAGCCTGTATAGTCAGACTCGGATATTTGGCACGAATACGCTGACACACTTTTTCCAATCCACGATGAAATTCTATATACATATGGTTCTGATTGTTTCTATCCAAATAAGTTGAACCATGATTAAGAATAGACATATTAGCATCCCATTTAATATAATCTATTTGAGGATATTCTGTCATCAAATTATCTACAATTTCAAAAACGAAATCCTGTACTTCAGGATTAGCCATATCAAGCACCACTTGCGTACCTCCACGCCCCAAAACTAAATCGCGTTCAGGAGCTTTCAGTACCCAATCCGGATGTTTTTCATAAAGTTCACTGACTGTATTAGTCATTTCAGGCTCAATCCATATACCAAACTTAATGCCATACTTATGAGCTGTTTCCAATAATCCTCTAATGCCATTAGGTAATTTATTCTTATCAACTACCCAATCGCCTAGTGAAGACCGATCATTCAAACGAGGATGCTTATCGCCGAACCAACCATCATCCATCACAAAAAGTTCCCCACCCATTGAAGCTATATCAGCCATCATCTGCTCCATTCCTTCCTCGTTAATATCAAAATAAACTCCTTCCCAACTATTTAGTAGAATTTTACGAAGCACATTACCATTTGCAAGCTTGTGTAAGCGTGCCCACCGATGAAAGTTACGACTACTTCCACTTAATCCCTCATCACTATAAGTCAAAGCCAATTCTGGAGTACGGAATACTTCATCCTTATACAAAGTATAAGCAGAGTTTTCCTCGTTAATTCCAGCAAAAAAATGATGATACTCATCATCGTGTGTATCTACGCGCAATTTATAATTGCCAGAATAACACAAAGCAGCTCCAATAACACGTCCTGTATTTTCCTGTGGCTTTCCATCCAATGAAAACATAATCTCAGCATGAGCAGTATGCGCATTACGTACACCATCTTTATTTTTAATAACCTTCATTCCTGGCTCAATCGCCTCCTGACATAATCGTCCTTCATTGCCCCACGAACCATAAAGATGTGACATCCACACATCTCCTCTACGCACAGGTAAATAAGCCGAAGCAAACTGGTTAAGAATTACAGGTCTTTTCTCCTGATGATGAATTTCAGTCCAAGCTTCAATAATATCCACATCTTTCCATGCTCTATAACAAACATTTACAAAGAAAGGATATACCTTGTCTTTCATTTCAACAGTAGTTACAACAGCACTGTTTTCCTCTTTAGTAGATACATTAAGCACTTCAAGCTGAAGAGTCATATTCCCATCCGAATGCTTTACAGCCAAAGCTACCTCAGTAGGACAATTCAATCCATATTCTGGATAAGTAGGAGCAATTGGGGTAGCATTTTTAAGTGTCTCCCAATCTACCTGTTGTAACTTCTCACCATAATATACATACTGTAGTTTTCCTCCCACCGGTGCAGACAAAACCAAAGATGTTTTGGGAGTAGATACACATACATTCTGAGCAAATAAAAGACCTGTCAGGCATAACATGCCTATCAGTAAACTCGCTTTCCTTTTGAATTTCATATTCTTTTAATTAAGATTAATAATTTATCAAAAGACAAAGATAAACGAATTTACAATATTAAATCAGTATTGTTTTATCAGATAATAATATTTATTCATCTTTGGGTATTACCCTTTCTTTTAAATGCACAGTAATGGAATCTCCATAAGCTTTCAATACTTCTCGTGTTCGCGCACGACGTTTGGCAGCCTTACGATTCCAAAAATCTTTTGTAAATACATACATCAAATCTAAACCAGAAACTCCATTGCCACCAGATCCTTGCCAACTTCCCACAGTCATATTACCAACCCGTTCAGTAAACCGATATCGTAGCCCTGTTGCTTCAATCTGTTCTATACTCTCACGTAGGCCAGCATCCAATGGACTCTTTGCCCAATTGGAATAAAGAAAATCCACTGTCATCTTCGGTTTATCAATATCTATCTTACGCTGGTAAACAGGATCCCAATTATATTTTGTCGTAGGAGTATATGGATGTAATGTCAATCTAACTTTTTTTTCAGTTTTCTTTAATATAAAAGGTAATGATTCATCAAACTCCATCCATGATTTCTTATTAGACATTATCGGTTCAGAGTTAAAAACATTCTTTTCAAGTTCTTTCAACATATTTGAATTAAGCTCCAATTCTCCTTCTTGTTGTAACAATTTTTGTAATTGCAAAGAGTCCTGAGGCGTCCAATTTTGGGCACAAAGCGAGAAGACTACTGAAAAAAGTAGCCACAGCAAGCATAAAATCTGTTTCACATGGAAATCTTTTATGTATTCTAATATGTTCTATCCACGCATTTTGGAAATTATTATTCGCCTCATTACCACCACATATAACCACTTCCACAAAGAGGCTCATCATAACAAGGATCTACAGTCCACATCGTACGAGGATACTTCTTAATTGCCCACCACTGACGATAACGTTCAACAGCATCCAACACTTCTTCATCCGAAAGAAAATAGATTCCTTCATAGTTCTCTGCATCTGTATGTACCATTTTACACCCCATAGATGCATTATGTCCCAAGCGTATTGTTTCAATTGTCCACAAGATACACTCTCCTAACCGAAGTTTTCCACCGGCTGAATAGGAAACAGGAGCTAAAGGGAAAGAAGGTATAACTGACATATCATCTGCATATTTCAACAATGTTTCAATATCACTCATCGCAAATTTAGGTATGCTGCCAACCTCATCCTGATTTTGCAAAGCCAATTTACCGGACTTTAATTGTTCTACAAAAATCTCCACATCCGGATGATTATAATCCAATGTTTCTTGTGAACAGGCACTTATCATGACCAACAGTAATGTAGCAATTAAGGATTTCCTGATAATATCTATTTTTTCTAATAATAATGTTTTCATATTTTCGCAATGTTTTAGGTTAATAAGTCATACGTACCCCACACAAAAGATTTAAATTCAACGGTCTTTCCGTTCGTATCGTTGAAGTTTGAGAAGATGTATCAAAATGATACGAAACCGATGGTTCAGCAAACAATGCAAAACGATTGTTTAACTTATAACGCATTCCCAGACCTGTCATTGCCGAAAGTTGTATCGGCTCTGAATCAAAGCCATTGTCTGAAGCACCTGCAATACATTTTTCAACAGTACCTCCAGCCATAGCATATAAGTCAATTTTAGGAAAAGTTGCCAGCATAACATTCAGTTTTAACGGTACACTTAGAGTATGCAACGTTTCCTCACCAGCTAACCGATTATATTGCAGTCCCGTTTCAAGTGAAAGATATCGATTCAAACCATATTCTGCATCAATTGCAGCTGTCAGTGGCATCCGACAATCTCCTTTAAGCAACGAAGTTCCAACAGCAGCTTTCAATGCCCATTTGCGATTCTTTACAACTGTATTTTCCACAACAGAGGTTTTGCCTTTCTCTTTATCAGATTCTTCCTCAACATCCCTATCATCTGAGTGACTCTGAGTCATATTAGTCATTCCTGCACTCGAATAAAAACCATTACTTCCTCGATGTTTTGAGTGCATTTGTTGGGTTATCGTAATAGATACACGAACCGAAACTTGTCTATCATCGGCATTTACAACTGGAGTTTCTGCTAAAACATGCGCTGAATTATTGGTAGAAGCAGGCGTTATAGCCTGATAAATTGAAGGAAACTTTTCTTGCACAAAATCTCCATTTAAACTCGCCTCAGGTGCCAAAACAGCAATTTGGCTAAAAGCATCCTTTAGTTCTTCACGAGGTGACAAGTACCAAAAAGCAGCAGAAGCCGCCCCTAATACCAAAGCTATTGATGCAGCCGCCGAAAAACGACGAAACCAAAAGTTACCCCGTACCGATTTGACTTTCTGAGCAGGCATAACCAAATCCTGTTCCAACTTCGTCCAAAAGTCATCGCGCACTTCCATTTGGGCATCACTCAGTTTTGAACGAAACAGTCCCGTTATGTCTTTATTTTCCTTCATGAGCAATATATTCTTTAATTCTTTTAGCCAATAAACTTTTTGCACGATGTAACTGAGACGTGGAAGAATGCTCTTTTATATGAAGCATTTCTGCTATTTCATTGTGAGTCTTTTCCTCAAAAACATACAAGTTAAACACTGTACGGCATCCTTCAGGCAACTCTGCAACAAACTTCATCAAAACTTCCTGCGAAAGCCCTTCACCATACTCGGCAACTTCGGCTTCATCGGATATATCAGGCAATTGTTCTTCACTTACTATCATACGATTAAACCGTTGTTGCTTGCGCAAATAATCAATGGCTTGCGTAACCATCACTCGGTTTATCCACGTTCCCAATGAACACTCGCCACGAAACGAGAAATGAGTGAATATTTTGATGAACCCATCATGCAACACGTCATATGCACTTTCCACATCGCCCGTATAACGATAACACACAGCCAACATCTGCTTAGAATAACGGGTATAAAGTTCCTTTCGGGCTGAATCAATTCCTGCCCGGCATCCCTCTATCAGTTCTACCTCATTTTCCAAAGTCAATGTCGTTTATACAGGCGCCTCTATGCGTCGTTTGTTAATTTGACGCAGCATAATGGAAAATGCTGCAATCCTAATATTTAAAAGAAGTTAAAGAATAATCTTTCTACAAAGTATAAGGGAATAATAAACTATCCGGCATATACACAGAAAGTCCGGCAAGCCCATAATGCACTATGCCGGACCTCTTATTATATCAATAAATAAATTGTCCTGTCAACATGCCTTGAAACTCATATCCAGTCCTTTCACTGAATGAGTCAATGCACCTACCGAAATAAAGTCTACACCACACTCTGCATAATCACGCAAGGTATCAAAAGTAATACCACCCGAAGATTCAGTTTCATAGCGTCCTCCAACCATTTCAACAGCCTTGCGAGTCATTTCAGGAGTAAAGTTGTCAAACATAATACGATCAACGCCACCCAAATCAAGCACCTGTTGCAATTCGTCGAAATTACGTACCTCGATCTCAATCTTCAAGTCTTTTCCTTTTTCCTTGCAATATTCCTTGGCACGCGTAATTGCCTTTTCGATACCACCCGCAAAATCAACATGGTTATCCTTCAGTAGAATCATGTCAAACAAACCTATTCGATGATTAACTCCGCCACCGATCTTAACCGCCATTTTTTCTAAAATACGCATACCAGGAGTAGTTTTACGAGTATCAAGCACGCGGGTATGGGTACCTTTTAATCGTTCTGCATATTTATGAGTCATGGTAGCGATGCCACTCATACGTTGCATAATGTTCAACATCAAGCGTTCTGTTTGTAATAAGGACTGTACTTTTCCTTCTACCACCATAGCCACATCGCCAGGTTTTACAGCAGCTCCATCGTTAATGTATACTTCAACTTTCATAGTAGGATCAAAACGATGGAAGACTTCTTTTGCCACTTCAATACCTGCCAAAATACCGGCTTCTTTAATCAACAACTTTGACTTTCCCATTGCCGTAGCAGGTATACAAGACAATGTAGTGTGGTCACCGTCGCCTATATCTTCTGCGAAAGCCAGGTCTATCAACCTGTCTATCAATTCTTGCTCTTTACTCATTTACTCTGTCAATTCTTATCTGATGAATAAAATATCGATTTTGTATTCTTTTGAAAAAACAGTTTACTCGATAATCGCCATTCGTTGTCTTTAGAGTACCAACCATAAAACTCGAGTCATCGCGTTTACCTTCATGATTTACGCTAAAACTATTAACTTTGTTGCCCAAAAAGAAATCAGCCATAGCATTTTCAGCCAAACGCTTATCAGCATTGACCGGCTTATTCTGGATCACCAGATCCACTTTCTCGCTCAAATATCTATTCAATTCTTGCGAGTTCCCCTTCTTGAAAGCTACAATTACGCCTACAGGTACATCCTGAGCCAAACACAAGGATAGCCCGCCAAAGAGGTAAATGAGCAACAAAACTACCCGTTTTTTCATTTTCACAAGTATTAATGTTTGGGGCAAAGGTAAACATTTATAGCGAATAACAAGCGAAATGTTCTGATTTTCTTCATAAATACCCAGGTTAAGTTGCTGTTTAACGGGAATTTGTGAAAAATGCTATACCTTTGCATACACAACAAAGAAAAATAGGATATTGTCATGAAAACAACCTTGCTTGTAGTAGGACGTACAGTCGAGCCACATTTCATTACGGCTATCAACGATTATGTTCAACGAACACGACGTTACCTGTCATTTGACTTGGAAGTTATTCCCGAACTGAAAAATACTAAAAGCTTATCCAACGAAGTACAAAAAGAAAAAGAGGGTGAACTGATACTGAAAGCACTACAACCGGGCGATTACATAGTACTATTGGACGAAGGAGGAAAAGAAATGCGCTCCATTGAGTTTGCCGACTATATGAAGCATAAAATGAATACTGTGAACAAACGGTTGGTATTCATCATTGGAGGCCCTTATGGCTTCTCACGCAAAGTTTACGAAACCGCACACGAGAAAATGTCCCTGTCACGTATGACGTTCTCACACCAAATGGTGCGTCTCATTTTTGTCGAGCAACTATACAGGGCTATGTCCATATTAAACGGAAGTCCTTATCACCATGAGTAAGCAAAACAGAGTTTTTGCTTGCTTAATGCTATCCTATGAGATATTTTGCCAACACACCTCTTTCATAAAATTCTTGAACCGGAAATTTACTGCCCTCATCTTTAAATAAAAATGCACTAAAATGTATTATTATACAACAAATACGCAATATTAATACATAAAAATCAACCTGTCACCCTACCCCAATTATATTTTCCACATACCGGCAACCTGTTTAAAGATTACTTCCAACAGGTTAGAAGCAAAGTTCTGACCTGTTGGAAGAAAATTTCAAACAAGCCAGAAGTATTGCTCCTCTTTAGATCTTCTTTAAAGACACCCATTTTACGCTAGTTTTTTTGTCAACTTTTCGATAACTCACACTGGACTAACCAAATGCATATTTTCTTTTAGAAAATTCCAATGATATCAAGAAACAGTTGGAAATAAACAATTCTCAGAGCCTTAAATGAACAATGTGCCAAAATGTCAAACAGTCCTTACCGAATAACACAGACTTTTTATTACCCTATTTTGCGGTTTCATAAAAAATAACGACTTTTGTCATATACTAAAGATTATCTTAGCATGAAAAAAGCGCTTATCTCTGGCATTACCGGACAGGATGGCTCATTCCTGGCTGAATTCCTTTTGCAGAAAGGTTACGAAGTACACGGCATCTTGCGTCGTTCTTCCTCATTCAATACCGGACGTATTGAACATTTGTATTTTGATGAATGGGTGCGTGACATGAAACAAAAACGCCTGATTAACCTGCACTATGGTGATATGACGGACAGCAGTTCGCTCATCCGCATCATCCAGCAGATTCAACCAGATGAAATCTATAACCTGGCTGCTCAAAGCCATGTAAAAGTAAGCTTCGATGTCCCCGAATATACCGCAGAAGTAGATGCCGTAGGTACACTACGCATGCTTGAAGCCGTGCGCATACTGGGTATGGAAAAGAAAACGCGTATTTATCAGGCATCCACTTCCGAATTGTTTGGCAAAGTACAGGAGGTTCCACAAAAGGAAACCACTCCTTTTTACCCACGAAGCCCTTACGGAGTAGCCAAACAATATGGTTTTTGGATTACCAAGAACTATCGTGAAAGTTATGGTATGTTTGCCGTAAACGGTATCTTGTTCAACCACGAAAGTGAACGACGCGGCGAAACCTTTGTCACACGAAAAATAACATTGGCTGCTGCACGAATCGTTCAAGGCTTGCAAAACAAACTATATTTGGGTAATCTGAATGCCCGACGTGACTGGGGATATGCACGTGATTATGTAGAATGTATGTGGCTCATTCTACAGCATAACACACCCGAAGACTTTGTAATTGCTACCGGTGAGATGCACACTGTACGCGAATTCGCTACTCTAGCCTTCCAAGCTGCCGGCATCACCCTACGTTGGGAAGGAGAAGGTATTAACGAAAAGGGAATTGATGTTAATACAGGAAATGTCCTGATTGAAGTAGATCCCAAATACTTCCGTCCTTCCGAAGTTGAACAACTACTTGGAGATCCGACCAAAGCACGCACATTACTCGGTTGGAATCCCAGACAAACCAGTTTCGAACAACTGGTACACATCATGGTGGAACACGATATGGAATATGTACGCAAACAACATCTGGAGAAACAATAAACTATGAAACACCCTGCACCTCGGCATGCCTCTCGTATTTTTTGTCTGGTCTGTCTGTTTTTTTGTCTGAGCTTAAGCATGGCAGCAGCTTCCATCAACTATACAGTCAGTGGAAAAGTTATAGACAAACAATCAAGGCAACCCATCGCCTATGCCAACGTCTTTGTCAAAGGCCTGCCGGGTAAGGGGGCATCTACCGACTCAGTAGGTACGTTTCGCATAGAGCAGGTACCTCCCGGTATTTACCGTTTTGAATCCTCCTGCATCGGCTATCTGTCTGTTATTACTTCCGAATATATAGTGTCCGCTTCTACTACATTTGTCGAAATCGAAATGGAAGAAGACGCCAACATGTTAGAAGCTGTAGTGGTTACCCCCTCTCCTTTCCGAAAAAGTATTGAAAGCCCCGTAGGCATGCGCATCATTGGCCTGCAGGAAATAGAAAAAAGCCCTGGAGCCAACCGGGATGTATCACGTATTGTTCGTTCTTACCCCGGAGTTTCTTTTTCACCTATCGGATACCGCAACGACCTTATTGTCAGAGGAGGGTCTCCCACCGAAAACCGCTTTTATATGGATGGAATCGAAATCCCCAACATAAACCATTTTGCCACGCAAGGAGCCTCAGGAGGACCGGTTAGCATTGTCAACGCCGATCTGATACGGGAAATAACATTTTACACCGGAGCTTTTCCTGCCGACCGTTCGGGATCACTAAGTTCAGTGCTTGACTTCAAACTGAAAGACGGAAATCCCGATAAACAATCGTTTAAAGCTACACTAGGTGCTTCAGAAGTTTCTTTAAGTGGTTCTGGCCATATGGGTGACCGTACCACTTACCTGTTTTCCATCCGGCAATCATATTTGCAAATGTTATTCAAAGTATTGGGACTCCCCTTCCTACCCAATTTTATTGACGGACAATTTAAAATAAAGACCCGCCTTTCGGACCATGATGAACTGACTATTCTTGGTCTGACAGGCATAGACAAAATGAAACTGAACACCGACGAAAAAGGAGAAGACGCCGAATACCTGCTCAGTTACCTGCCAACCATCAACCAGGAAACTTTTACACTCGGAGCTTCCTATAAGCATTATAGCGGCAAACACGTACAACAACTTGTATTAAGTCATAACTACCTGAACAACCGTAATCTGAAATACCGCAACAACGACAATTCGTCGGAAGAGAACCTCACTTTACGTTTACGGTCTACGGAACAAAAAACATCTTTGCGCTTTGAAAACCAAACCAGCTTGGGATTGTGGAACTTGAAAACCGGTGCAGAACTTACCCATTCCATCTATACCAACAACTCCCGGCAAAAAATCTACACTGATGCCGGCAGCATGTCTGTGTATGAAACATCGTTATACATTTGGGGATGGGGAGCATTCTTCACGTCCAACTATACTACACCCAACAAGCGTTTTTCCATGTCGGCAGGTGTGCGTATGGATGGCAACAATTACAGTCACCACATGACGCAGCTATGGAAACAGTTTTCGCCCCGCCTGTCTGCATCCTACAAACTGACCGAGCAATGGAGTTTGAGTGCTAATTGCGGAATTTATTACCAGCTTCCTCCCTATACCGCTTTGGGATATAAAGACAATAACGGGATTTATGCCAACAAAAGCCTAGAATACATGCAAGTTCAAGAAAACAGTCTGGGCATTGACTGGCACTGGCAAGACCGCTTCATGGTATCGGCTGAAGGATTCTTTAAGGGCTACAGACACATTCCTTTCTCACTGGGAGACAACATACCGCTACTATGCAAAGGCAACGACTACGGCGTGATAGGCAATGAGGCATTAACTTCCACTGCCAGCGGAAGAGCTTACGGTCTGGAAACCATGTTCCGCTGGCAGGTACCCGGTAAATTCAATGTCGTATCCTCCTTTACTTTGTACAAAAGCGAATACCGCAACACCAACGACAAGTTTGTACCTTCTGCCTGGGACAACCGTTTTATACTTAACCTGAGCGGTACTTATAATTTGCCTCGCCGATGGAGTATTGGCGGAAAAGTAAGTTGCATAGGCGGCTCTCCTTATACTCCCTACGATGAAGAAAAATCTTCACTGGTGGAAGCATGGGACGCCAAAGGACAGCCTTACTATGACTACAGCCGCTATAATGCCGAACGCCTGCCCTCCTTCACTCAGTTGGATATCCGGGTAGACAAATCATTCTACTTCCGCCGTTGTATGCTGGGATTGTATCTGGATATACAAAATATCACTGGAAGCAAACTCAAGCAACAGGATGTAATTATGAGCACCGGTGTCATTGAAAACCCGTCGGCTCCTGTCGCAGAGCAAAAATATGTAATGAAATACCTGAAACAGGAAAGTGGAACCATACTTCCTACTTTGGGAGTAACCTTAGAATTCTAAGAAAAAGAAAGGTGTATCAGAGCTATATCACTACATGCTCCAATACACCTTTCTTATTGATTTTTTTCACTGTATCCAGCTTACTTACTTTACCTTTTCTATCACTTGTTGCAGCAATGGAGGCAAATCAAAGGAAGCATTCTTTATTTCAGTAATGCAATGTTTCCCTTCGGCAGTCAGTATGAAGTTCATCTGACGCTTATCTTCTTTACCGATCAAACGGGTTATCAGTTCCTTTCCTTCCACCGAACGAATTACTTTTGATGCATTGGAAGCAGACAATCCCAAAGCCTCAGCTATCTCACCGGAAGTCATCTTTTCCTGAGCCAGCAAAGTACACAGTAACATTCCTTCGTTCAATGAAAGTCCATATGCCTGCATGAAGTGACTTTCAAACTCGGCAATAGTCCTGTAAATATCTCGAATCTTACACAATGTATCCATCAAATTCCCCTTTTATAAATCAACGCTGCAAAAATAATGAATATTCTTTAGTCATTCTTTATCCGATTAAATAAAAAGGTTCACATTGGCATGGTCTGCACGTTCCATATAGGTGGCCACACCACCAATCGTCACTTCGTCCAGAAGCTCCTCACGTTTTACTCCCAGCATATCCATAGACATCTGGCAGGCAATAAATTCTACTCCTTGTGCCAGTGCCTGCGAACGGAGTCCTTCCAACGAATCTACCCCTTTTTGTTTCATCAGATAACGCATCATACGACTGCCAATGCCCAGCATATTCATTTTTGAAAGCTTCAATTGTAAAGAACTGGAAGGCAACATCCAACCAAACATCTTTCCGAAAATATCTTTCTCAACTTTGGGTTTCTGTACCTTTTTCAACACATTCAGTCCCCAAAACGTAAAAAAGATAGAAACTTTCTGACCGGTAGCTGCTGCTCCATTAGCAAGAACAAAAGTAGCCAATGCTTTATCCAAATCATCGCTGAACATAATCAGTGTCTTTCCCTTTGCGGTTACCGGAGAACAACTGGATGTTTCCCGGCAAACAGGATTTCCTTTTTCAATGACCACCGTATAACGGCCTTTTTCCTCATGCTTATCCACCAACACATTTCCAGTTGTATTGCACCAGGCTGATGCATCCCGGGCAAAACCGGCATCAGTAGCCATAACTTCTACCCGTTGACCGGCTGACAACGTATCCATAGCCTGCTTTACCTTCATAATGGGTCCCGGACACTGCAAACCACAAGCATTGATTCGCAATATTTCTCCAACGTTGTCCGCCTCTTTCCCAACGATGGGACCGGCAGATGCATGCACAACAGGAATTGGCGCCAAACTGGTCGAATAAGTCTTATACCCTCCTATTAAATTACGCACATTACGATACCCTTTCCCCATCAGAATACGCAAAGCCAGATATCCCCGTAGCCCTACTGCACAGAACACAACCACCGGACGATTTGTAGGAATCTCGGACAAATGTTCACGAAGTTCATCCAATGGTATATTTATAGCTCCCGGAATTGTACCAAAAGAAAATTCCTCAGCGGTACGTGTATCTATCAGCATTACGTTATCACGTTCCTGTAGCAATCCACGCCATGTAATGGCAGGCATAGCCCCGCTCATAATGTTTGAAGCCACATATCCTGCAATAGCAATAGGATCCTTAGCTGAAGAAAAAGGAGGGGCATAGGCATGTTCTGTTTCCACCAAATCATAAATGGTTCCTCCATGCTTAATTAAAGCAGCAATCTGATCAATTCGCTTATCGACTCCCTCATATCCAATGCACTGCGCGCCATACAACTTCCCTGTATGCGGATGAAAGGTTAGTTTCAGCGTCATCGGTAAAGCATCCGGATAGTACCCGGCATGAGAGGAAGAATGGGTTATAGAACTTGAATATTCCATTCCCCATTGTTTCAAACGCTTTGCGGGCAATCCGGTAGAGGCCACCGTCATATCAAAAACCTTAGCAATAGACGTTCCAATAGCACCCTCATAAACCGTAGTATTACCCAATGCCATATTGTCAGCAACAATTCGCCCCTGTCTATTAGCAGGATTGGCTAAATAATTTAACCATGGCTTTCCGGTAAGCGGATGCGGAAACTCAATGGCATCGCCCACCGCATAAATATCCTTTTCTGAAGTTTCCAAATATTCACTGACCCATATTCCACCAGTCTCTCCCAACTTCAAACCAGCCTGTTTGGCTAGATCTGTGGCAGGACGTACTCCGATGGACAATAATACCATATCCGCAACAATCGTTTTACCACTTTTTAAAGAAACATGTATCTCCTGACCCATCCGCTGAAAACTAGTAACACTCTCTTCCAGATATAAAGCTACCCCCTTTTGTGAAAGATGCTGATGAATATGTGCAGCCATAGAAAAATCAATAGGCGCCATAACCTGATTACCCATTTCTACAATAGATACAGCAGCTCCTGCATGATGTAAATTCTCAGCCATTTCCAGTCCAATAAATCCAGCCCCGACAACGACAGCACGCTTCACGCTCTTTCCGGCCATATATGCCTTAATCCGGTCGGTATCTTCTACATTGCGTAACGTAAATATCCCCTCAGTATCAATCCCTGGCAAAGGCGGGCGTACAGGATTAGCTCCCGGCGAAAGTAACAGCTTGTCATAGGTTTCTTCATATTCCTCTCCATTTGCATTGCGCACAATTACAACTTTATCTTTCGTGCGAATAGCAACAACTTCATTCTCTACCCGTACGTCAATGCGGAATCGTTTGCCAAAAGAAGCCGGAGTTTGTACCAACAACTTCTCGCGTTCTTCAATCACCCCGCCTATATAATAAGGTAATCCACAATTCGCATAAGAAATGTACTTCCCTTTTTCCAATAATACAATATCAGATGCTTCATCTACTCTTCGCAAACGTGCAGCAGCAGTAGCTCCACCTGCTACACCGCCAATAATTACATATTTCATATTTCTTCTATTGTTTTTTTGATTTTGATGCAAATAAAACAATATTTTCAATGAAAACAAAATTTCCAATGGAAAATATTTACATAGAATATAAAAATAAAGAATCCCAACCTTGACAAAGTAGTATTTTTGCCAATGTTGGGACTCAAATTTATAAAATAGATAGTTACATTTCTAAAGTAGATGTTTACGCTCCTAAAGTGGCACTTTAGCGCCGCAAAGTAGGTGTTTACCAAAGCCGGGAAATACCTGCATCTTCATACCACGCCAACGAACGATAGGCCTCACAAGCATCTGTATCGGGCGAAGAAGGAATATAATGGGAAACGCCGTTGGCGCCTGTCATAGAAAAACTTCCATAACTTGAGGAATAATTTGTTTGAGTAGTGTTCCAATAAGTTAAAGCCGATGTAAAAGCGGTTTCCCATTCCTCATAGGCCGATGAATCAAGCAAACCCTCCATCATGTTTTTAAAATCGTAATACCCCAGATGAGAAGAAGAGTAGCGTTTGTCATAATCAAACACCTGTCTACGCAGCATGCTGCAATCCGTCCCCTCCTCAATTCCTTGCAGGACCTGCCGTGTAACGGAAGCCAACTGTTCCAGTTCAGATGTTTTTATCACACTGATAGAAACACCATATTGCCAATCTGTTCCAGCCTTCTGATACATATTCTGGTATACATCAAAATAGGCCTCTGCCAACTTGTTTGAAGCGCCTTTTTCAAGCATATAAGAGAATATAGCATCATAAGGCGCACCCGACCCCGGTGTTTCCGTAGGGGAAGCAATATAATAATCCGCATAATCGCGCAATTCATATGCAACTTCCACAGATTGCATAAAACATGCATCAAACATGATGAAATCAAAATGCGGAGCAGTATCCAGAATCGGTTTCAACTCAGACAAATTCATACGATGGTCTCCATTCCCAGTATCCTGTCCAACCCATCGGGTAGCAGGAAGCGGATAAGGCATCCATCCATCACAATGAGACCAATAAACAAAACCGTAACTTTCGGCCTGATAAGCCTCATTCTGAAAGACATCATCAAAGACCTCCTGCATTTCAGCCACTCCTGTAGAATTACGGTCTGGATAAGTCTTGACTACCTTTTCAACAGCAACCCCGTTTTGTTCTACAAGTTCGATAAGCGAAGCCTGCCCCCCTCTATCCACATAAGCCAGCACATGTTGTGAATCAAAAAGACCGTAAGTAGCTATACCAGCCTTCAATTCATCCAAATCATCAGCCACATAAGCTGCCAAATTGTTATCTGCTACAAAATATATCAAGACGGTCCGCTGTCCCGGCTCATGTACAATCATCTCATTTTCCTGCTCACAAGCCGTCAGGCAACCAACCAATAAAACTAGTAATAAGAACTTTAATAGAGGAAATTTCATACCATATATCTTCAACATATTTCCACCAAGCTAGGCCACAAGATAGCAGCAAAATTATTCTTCAGGCTTCTTAAAAGTAAACTCCGAAGCTGCAATAGGAGATAAAACTATATTCTCACTTTTTTTATACTTAGCCTTTATCTTATTTGCGTCCTTCAACAACTTATTTCTATTTTCAGAGAAATAAATCATACAAGTATAATCAGCCTTCTTTAAATCATATTCCAGATAATTCTTCAATTGATAAGTGTACAGTTCACGTTCTGGTAAAAATCCGTTTTTGTCTAAAAAAACACTGTCCAGCACTTGGATTTCTGTATAATAAACTATTGTATCATTAAAGGAAGCAGCCACTCCAAATGCATAGACCGGCTTATCTTTTGCTTTCTTCAGTGTAAACGAAGAACAAACTATAACGGCAAGACACATTGCCAACACTATACGAAAATATTTCATAGTTATATTTATTAAAAATGAATGTGGCAAAGGTAACAAAAAAAACCGGCCATCCCCAAAGATGAACCGGTTTTTGATACTTTCAAATTGTCGGAAAGTGATATTCTTACTTATCCCAAGTAAGATTTGAGCAATTTACTACGATTACTCTGTCTTAATCTTCTGATTGCTTTTTCTTTAATCTGGCGAACACGTTCACGGGTCAAACCAAATTTGTCGCCAATTTCTTCCAATGTCATTTCTTGCTGTCCGATACCGAAAAACATCTGAATAATTTCTTTTTCGCGCTCGGTTAACGTAGAAAGAGCTCTATCAATTTCCCTCGCAAGAGACTCGTTCACTAACGAGCGGTCGGCCATAGGAGAATCGTCATTTACCAACACATCAAGCAGGCTGTTATCCTCTCCCTCCACAAAAGGCGCATCAACCGATATATGTCGGCCCGACACCTTCAGTGTATCAGAGATTTTGTCAACCGGGATTTCCAGTTCATCTGCCAGTTCTTCGGGAGAAGGACGACGCTCGTTTTCCTGTTCAAATTTGGAAAAGGCTTTGCTGATTTTATTCAGCGAGCCTACCTGGTTCAATGGAAGACGAACGATACGCGATTGTTCGGCCAAAGCCTGTAGAATGGACTGACGTATCCACCATACTGCATAACTGATAAACTTGAAACCACGTGTTTCATCAAATTTCTCGGCAGCCTTAATCAAGCCCAAATTTCCCTCATTAATCAAATCCGGCAAACTAAGTCCTTGATTCTGATACTGTTTAGCCACAGATACGACGAAACGAAGATTAGCACGTGTCAACTTCTCCAATGCAACACGGTCTCCTTTACGGATGCGTTGAGCGAGTTCTACCTCTTCTTCAACAGTAATAAGGTCCTCACGCCCGATTTCCTGTAAATACTTGTCAAGAGAAGCGCTCTCTCTGTTAGTGATACTTTTGGTAATCTTTAGTTGTCTCATTCCTTATAACACATATTAGGGTCACAAAGTTACGACAAATTATCTTATTACAAGCATCCAGCCATAACTTTTTTCATTTTATTCATAGATACTAATAACAAAAAGGATGCTGATGTAGTTCACATCAACACCCTTTTTCCATTTATTTACAAAATATCCAATCTTCTTACCTTTCTGCTTACTTATCGAGTTTTACTCATCTTGACCTATATTGACTGCATAATATGCATCTTTTCCTGAAGGGAATTTCCCTGTGATGAACAAAACAGGATCTGATGATTGAGAAGCAGCCTTCAATGCTCTTTCCATGTCTTCCACACTCTTCATCGGGATATCATTTACTTTCAAAATGATGAAACCTCTACGGATACCAGCTTCACCCATTTTACCACCACGAACACCTGTAACTTCAAGTCCGTAACCCAAATTGAGTTGTCGCTTTAATTCTGACGAAATAGGTTTAAAGGCTGCGCCTAAAATTTCCATTCCTGCATCCTTAACCACTTTGGTATTTCCCTGCTGGTTTTTCAATGTAACAGATACTGATTTCTCTTTCTTGTCACGAATGATAGTCAACTGTATCTTATCACCCGGGCGATGTTTAGCCAGTTCTTCCTGCAAATCGGCAAAACGATGTATCTTCCTGCCTTCAATAGCTGTAATCACATCATCCACCTCTAAAGTCCCGTCAGCAGATCCACCGTCTACAATTTCGCGAATCCATAAACCTTCTTTCAACCCAAGTTCCTTCGCTTTATCCTTGATGGCCTTTACTGCATCATTTTCTTCATCTACCACAAGTCCCAAATTCAAATCTGTGCACGAAACACCAAGTAAAGCACGCTGTACTGTACCGTACTGTTTCAAATCGGATACAACTTTTGTCATAATGCTTGTCGGGATGGCAAAACCATAACCGGAATATGCACCGGTAGGAGAATACAACATGGCATTAATACCGACCAACTCACCTTTTGCATTGACAAGTGCACCACCACTGTTACCAGAGTTGATTGCAGCATCAGTCTGAATGAACGACTGTATATTAGCTGCTTTTCCGTTAGCCGTCATGGAACCAATTGAACGGGCTTTAGCGCTAACGATACCAGCCGTGACTGTAGAATTCAGATTGAACGGATTACCTACGGCAAGTACCCACTCACCGACTTTCAACTCATCAGAGTTACCAACCGGTATAGTCGGGAAATCATCCCCCTCTATTTTCAACAAAGCCAAATCCGTATCCGGATCAGTACCGATAATACGTCCCTTCAATTCACGTTCATCATTCAATTTCACAGTTATTTCATCCGCATTTTCCACTACATGGTTATTAGTTACAATATAACCATCTTTGGAAATAATCACACCCGAACCAAAACCTACACGAGGCTGTGTCTGAATCTGGCGTTGCTGTCCACGGCCATCCCCAAAGAAGAAGTCAAAAAAATCAGGCATTGTCTGCACCGTCTGCGTTTTACCTAATTCTGTAGCACGAATATGTACAACTGCATGAACAGAATTCTCAGCAGCCTGTGTCAAATCTACCGGCTGTGCATTGACTGCATTAAAACCTGCCAGTTGTACATTATTGGGATTCTGATGAAACAACTCATTGAATGTGGCATTGGCCATTTTTTCTTTGCTCAACAATTTATAAGCAGTGAAACCACCTACTCCCGAACTAAGGAGTACAACAGCAGCAACTCCTAAAATGTTTTTCGTTGTCTGTTTCATAATTACTATTTCTTTAAGTGTTAATATTCGAGTTTTATTTAACATTCTGACGTTAAAATAACAACAAAAAATGTTCTGTTATTCCGCTTGTCACTCTTTTTTGTTCTCTTTTAACAGTGAATATTTAGAGCTTAACAGCACTTAACGACAAACACTGACAAATTAGCATTTATGCACGTTTCCTGACTGTTAAAAGACTGACAACTAGGATAAAAAAACAGGCGTCTTGTCAGTTTCTGACAAAACGCCCTCAAAATGCATTTATCTACAACAATTTTATTTTTCGAACACAAGCGTTCAAAGGTTTCAAACTGGATTAATAATTTAGATATTCTATATCCATTGTATAATCCCATTGAGGGAAATAAAGGTTACCTCCATCCCATTCTACTTCTCCACGTTGAAAATCGACTGTTTCACTACGCGGATATTTTTTAGCAGGCACCAATGGCATTCCATAATCAGAATTCACAATCATACGCCAAGAATCAATGCCTCCTAAAAAGAAAAGGGTTTCATCCTGATTCTCTGCAAACGTAGGAATTCCAAAAGATTGGTCTACCGGCACCCAACCTACACCTTCAAAATATACTTCAGCCCAATCATGCAAATTCCACGCATTAGGATGCATCATAAAACCACTTTGAAAATGAGCTGGTATACCACATATCCGGCACAATGTTACAAACAATAAAGTTACTTGTCCACAATCGCCATGTCTGTTATCGAGTACATACTCCGGAATATTATCAATCGTCGAATATTCACGTGCAGAAGCCCAGGGGAAATGCGCATCAATCCAACGGAAGATACGCTGTGCTTTTAGATACGGATTATTTTCTCCCTCCGTCAATTTACTGGCAAGTTCACGCAAACGGGGTGAAAAAATAATGTGTTTCTCCCGTTCGACTGTATATTCTTTATAAAGCGCTGTTGTAGTATCATAGGGTTGTACATCTTCCGGTTTCAGGTTATGCCATTCACCGTAACTGGTATATTCAAATGTCTCTGAGAAAACAGTCGGTTCATCCAAAGTTGCACGTTTCTCCATATACAAGGTACTATGGGCACAAGTTTCCGGAGACAACAAAAACTCCGGTTCACTGGTAGAAATCAACTTTACCCCCTGTTGCCTTTTTATATCTGCACGAGGATATGGTAACCAGCAACGAACAATCTCTCCAGCAGGTACAGCATTGGTATCAACTGTCAATGTATAAGTAACCCGCATGCGCTTTGGAGCACCCAATGACTGCCCGGACTCCTTTACCGAGGATATTATTTCAGGAAGATTTTCTTTATTGACTTTTTCAGAGCCACTCACTACCTTTCCCTCTTTTGCCAATTTTATATCACGACACAGCGAATCCAGCCTGAACAAATTAGGACCTGCATTTCTAAAATAGCGCTTTTCACCATCCAATACCATATATTCCAATGATTTATCATCTTCCCACTTACGCATTTGCTCGTCTGTCACATCGGGAATATATTTACGTATATAGTCCTTTACCTGCGCTTCCGTCAAACAAAAATCAACCAATAAACGATGCCGCAAATCATCCTCCCAACTATAAGCTTTATCAGAAACTTTTGCAGTACATGCTGATAATATCACCAGCATTACAGCTGAATATAACAAAGTTTTCATTACCCTATTTTTTCAATATCATCTAAATCTTCATAATCCCTATACCCGGCAAATCAGGCAAAGTAATCTTTCCCTTTACAACTTCCATACCCTTAAACCGGTCATTAGCTATCAGAAGATTACCATCCAAATCAGCAAAATCTACGGCTGGCGAGAATTGTGCTGCAGCACTGACGGCACACGAGGTTTCAGTCATACACCCCACCATTACTTTCATGTCCAATGCCCTTGCCAGAACAACCATTTTCCACGCTTCACGCATTCCCGTACACTTCATCAACTTAATATTGATACCCGTAAAAGCACCCTTAAGACCTGGAATATCCTTTAAACGCTGAATAGACTCGTCTGCAAAAACAGGAAGTGGACTATGCTGAGTAACCCATGCAATATCATCAAGTTGAGTTTTAGGCATAGGCTGTTCTATCATAACAATACCCTTTTCTTTCAACCAATGTATCATATCCAATGCATACTGTTTATCAGTCCATCCCTGATTCGCATCAACAGCAATAGGCAAGGTTGTTACTGAACGAATAGTTTCGATCATTTCCTTATCATTATCCCGCCCCAGTTTTACCTTCAATATATTAAACTGTTCAGCGCATTCTTTGGTTTTTTGGCGGACAACTTCCTGGGTATCAATACCAATAGTAAAAGTAGTTGAAGGAGCTTTTTCTTTGTCAAGTCCCCAAATCTTATACCAGGGAGCTTGCAATAATTTTCCCACTAAATCATGTAAAGCTATATCTACCGCAGTCTTCGCTGCCGCATCCCCCTCAGAAAGCCCATCAATATATGCTAAAATATCTTCTAATTGAAAAGGATCAGAAAAACGACCTATTGAATCCTGTACTTTCTTCAAAAATGCCAATACACTATCCATTGTGCCTAGTTCCTTTTGCAAATAAGGAGGCATGGAAGCTTCTCCATATCCCACAACTCCATCATATTCTATCTCTACTTGAACATCCGGGGTTGTAGTTCTTGAATATGTAGCAACAGTAAATACATGGCGAAGTTTCAATTCATATGGAAAAAAGCGTAATTTCATCTTTGGTACTACCCCACTCTTTGCATTTATATTAAATAAAGCAGGTAACTTATTTCCCGCCAAAACACTATTGACACTCATCCCTGAACCAACTGCCGCCAATACAGCCGTCTTTAAAAAATCTCTTCTGTTCTGCATATGGGTTATTGCTTTAATATTGATAATATGGATTAGTAACTGTAGTATTCAAAGACTTTTCTTTATTTATATAAGGTAAAATACGCACTGCAAACAATAATCGATTCAAATTATATTCATCATAATATTCGTCAATCGGATCAAAACTGCTGATACGGACATCTCCCTGTGAATGAATAAAACGCTTATTGCCTACATACATGGCAACATGAACAACACGTTCTTTACGTTGTACAGTTGCCTTACGTCCAAAAAATATCAAATCCCCCGGCTGCAAATTGCTAAAATCAGGCGCAATATCAATATGCTGACCCACATAAGCCTGTTGAGAAGCATCACGAGGAATTATAATATCATGCATAAAAAGTACCGTACGTACAAACCCACTACAATCCATCCCCTTGGGCGAAGTACCAGCCCACAAATAAGGAATGCCCATCATTGTATATGCAGTCTTAATTATACAATCTGCATCTTGTTTTAACACATTACGCCATTCCTTCTCTGGTTTAGAAATAGTTTTAAGAATATACCCCAAACGACCATCAGGATAAGCGACTTTATAAAAAGCTCCTTTACTGCCCAAATATTTCATACGATTGCCTCCTACAACATCCGAAACAGTCTGCGAATGTATATCCGGTTTGCTGTACACAAATCCATAATGCGAAGTAACGACAACCTTTTCCGCCTGATTCCAAGCTGTTAATTCCTCTTTCGTCACAGGATGTATTCCTGTGCGATGTACCCATGCAATATAATTATCAGGAGTTTGTATACGATACCAGTTTTTACATTGCAACACCCGAACAGGCATTCCCATTAAAGCCTGTGTCATCATTTCCGAAGAATAATCCGGCTCAACACGCATACTTGCTACCGAAAGATTTATAATACCATAAGTTTTGCCACCAAGTTCTTGCCCATCGGGAAGGACCTGTAAACAATCCATCACTTGATAATGCGCTTTGGCCAATCCATCAACTAGCACTTCTTTTGCTTCTTTCGATGTTGTAACTCCACACAACATTACATTTTTACCAGAACATGTATAGTCTACATCAAACAAAGCCACCCGTTTATCTGGAGCATATACCTGTTTTATGCTATCAGACAACAGTTTTATATCTTTTGGCACAATGGAGCCACTCACATCCCCGCTTAAGAAGAACGAGGAAGAAAAAAACAACAATGAAAAAATAGCAGCAAACATTTAATATTACAATTTATGGTTATTCGTTTAAGCAAATCTACAAATTATTTCTATTTTGGATATATTTTTTCAAGTTTTTTAATTCTTTCTTTCTAATGCCAATAAAGACTTAAACATTCAATTTTGACATTTCTAAGGTTTTTCGTACCTTTGCAAACATAAAGCAGTAGGCCGGTCTGTCGCTTGTTCATAAGTTCAAGAGGAAAGTCCGGGCAACATAGAGCATCCCACTTCCTAACAGAAAGCTGTTTGCAAAAGCAGAGTAATGCAGAAGAAAACAACCGCCATTTCCCACAAAGAATGGTAAGGGTGAGAAGGTAGGGTAAGAGCCTACCAGCTTTATGGTGACATAAAGGCTGTGCATCTTGGGAGTTGTAAGGTCATGTAAACCGACGTTATGAGAGTTGCTCGCTCCATGTCGGAGGGTAGACCGCTAAAGCCAGTATGGCAACATACGGCTCAGATAAATGATAGACACCTTGATTAATTTATTAAGTTAAGGATACAGAACCCGGCTTATAGGCCAACTGCTTTTTAAAATTAATTTTTACTATGAATAAGCGCATTGCCTCTTTCTGGAAATTTCTAACTTACGACATCTGGCGTATCACAGAAGACGAAGTAACCCGAACGACTTATGCTATTTACAACATAATCAAGACAATTTATTTGTGTATCTCACGCTTTACTGAAGATCGATTAGTCAACAAAGCCTCCGCGCTTACATATAGTACATTATTAGCCATAGTCCCCATACTAGCTATACTATTTGCAATTGCCCGTGGATTTGGCTTCGACAATTTAATGGAAAGCCAGATTGTAAATGGCTTTGGAGGACAAACAGAAGCGACTCAAGTACTCTTGCAATTTGTCAATTCTTACCTTTCACAAACTAAAAGCGGAATTTTCATAGGAGTAGGCCTAGTAATGTTACTATGGTCAGTGCTCAACCTTATCAATAATATGGAAATTACTTTTAACCGCATTTGGCAAGTAAAAAAAGCCCGGAGTATGTATCGCAAAATTACGGACTATTTTTCTATGCTATTGCTAATCCCCATTCTTTTAGTGGTTTCTGGAGGATTATCGATTTTTATGAGTACAATGGTGAAAAATATAGAAGATTTCACTTTGCTGGCCCCAATCGGAAAATTTCTCATCAGATTAATCCCCTATGTCCTTACCTGGATAATGTTTACCGGTTTATATATTTTTATGCCTAATACCAAAGTAAAATTCAAACATGCACTCATATCGGGCATGCTTGCCGGTACAGCCTATCAGGCCTTTCAGTTCCTTTACATAAGCAGTCAGTTATGGGTTTCTCGATATAATGCCATCTATGGTAGTTTTGCCGCCCTCCCCTTATTTTTACTATGGCTACAGATATCATGGACTATTTGTCTTTTTGGCGCTGAACTGACATACGCCGGACAAAACATCAGCAATTTCAATTTTGACAAAGATACACGCAACATAAGCCATCGCTATCGAGAATTTATCTCCATACTCATCATGTCGCTCATCGCCAAACGCTTCGAGAAAAACGAATCTCCTTATACAGCCCAAGAAATCTCAGAAGAATGTCAGATTCCAATCAGGCTTACCCACCAAACTCTTTATGAACTTCAAGAAATCAAGCTGATACACGAAGTTGCTACCGATGAAAAAAGTGAAGATATAGCCTACCAACCATCCATGGACATCAATAAAATGAATGTGTCCATTTTACTAGACAGACTGGATACACGAGGTTCGGAAGCTTTTAAAGTTGATAAGGACAAAGAATTCAGTGACGAATGGGAAGTATTAATGAAGGCAAAAGAAGAATATTATAAAGGAGCAGAACAAGTTTTACTAAAAGATTTATAAAACTTATACTTATTTATTTCACTCAAATACCCTTCATTTGCCTTAATGATATTCTATTATCATCATACACCATAAGAAGGAGGTAAAATCCTCAATACTTATTATATGATATAACTTTATCTTTATCTTTTCTTAGTTTTTTCCGCTTTCCTTTAATCGGATAACCAACTACTACATCCAATAACAACCTCTTTCCCGCCGGTACACCCGCAAGTTTCTTCATCTCCTTTTCATCAAACCATCCCAGGATACACGAACCCAGACCCTCATTTTCAGCAGCTAATGTAATGTGAGCAGCTACAATACCTATATCTATCAGAGGAAAATATTTATCCTTCAATTTCATTCCCAAATAAGAGGTGATATTCATTGCCTCTTCTACAATCAAAATATGTACTGGTGCGCTCTTAGCAAATCTATTCATCCCTAATCCAGCAGCAGCCTTACCCGCTTTTTTTACCAACTCAGGATCTGTTAACACTACAAATTTCCAAGGCTGTGCATTACATGCAGAAGGAGCCAACCGGGCTGCTTCTAATATACGTTCCAATTTATCAGATTCAACTGTACGCGTAGCATCATAAGCCCGGTCACTCTGACGAGAAGAAACTAAATGCAGAAAATCATCCATTTCATCCTACTCATTTATATTGTATCATGCGACTAATATACTTACCTATAATATCAAACTCCAAATTAACTACGCTACCTACTTTTATTGAATGAAAATTCGTATGCTCAAATGTATAAGGAATAATAGCAACTTGAAAAGTATCATCCGTTGGGTTACAAACGGTAAGACTGACTCCATTTACTGTTACCGATCCTTTATCAACCGTAATATAACCGCGCTTAGCCATGTCTTTGTCAAAAGCATAGCGGAACATAAAATAATAACTGCCATCAGCATCTTTTATGTCTATGCAAGTGGCAGTCTGATCCACATGACCTTGAACGATATGCCCATCCAACCTACCATTCATCAACATACTACGCTCTACATTCACCTCATCACCTATGTGTAAAAGTCCCAGATTTGAACGGTCCAATGTTTCTTTCATTGCAGTTACCGTATAAGTATCGTTTGTTTTACTAACGACTGTCAAACAAACCCCATTATGAGCTACACTTTGATCTATCTTCAAATCATCGACAAATGAACATCTAAAAGAGAAATGTACATTCTCTTGCTCTTTAACTACTGCTACCAAAGTAGCACACTCTTCTACAATTCCAGAAAACATAGTTTAATTCGTTATTTTTTCAGATTATTACTTGGTGACAAAGATACAAAAACACCACATATACACATAAAAAAAGGAAGCTTTTCACAAAGCCTCCTTTTTCAGTTTTCAATAGGTATTAGTTTTTTTCTTAAGGTAAAAAGATTGTTTTCAGGATAACGCCACAAAGATAGAGGCTTTTCGTAATACTAACCAAATTAAAAAACATGTCATATAACATCTTTTTGTAATTCTTTCCAGATTATTATCATTAAAAAACTTCTATCAACTGTTTAAAGCGTTCTCAATGGACAAATATAAGTTTATTTTTCAAGAATAACTAAAATTATACTAAAAAATTATTTACTATTTGCCCTGAGAGTAATATTCATCGGTCTTACCGCTATGCTTTAACACCTTGGCATCTATAAAGAATACGATTTCCTCAGCCATATTTTTTATATGATCACCAGAACGCTCTAATTTACGGAATACACTAGCTAAATGCAAACAGAAAAGTGCACTTTCAGGATGGCTTTGTATATATTCAGCCAAGACTTGTGTTGCCTCGGCATTAATTTCATCAACCAAATCATCCTTGGCAAATACAGAAGTAGCCAATTCCTGATTTTCTTCCAAAAACGCCTTTCTTGCGACCTCCAACATTGAAAGGATTTGAGTTATCATTTCCTTTAACCGCAGTCTTTTTAACAACTCTACATCCAAGCCAGACTGGTGACAATCAATTGCGAATTTAGCAATTCCCTCTGCAAAATCTCCCAACCGTTCCAAATTGGTGTTAATTTTCAATACTGCTAAAACAAAACGCAGCTCTATAGCCACAGGATTATAAAGAGAAATTGTATCTTCCACATCGCTATCTATTTTCAGTTCAAAAGCATTAACGCGACGCTCACGCACAAGTACCTGTTGAGCCAATTCATAATCTAACGCAAGAACTGCATCCCCCGCACGTTCGAACTGGTTACAAACTAACGACCACATTTCGTCTGTTTCTCTTTTTAGCAGAAGTAATTCCGACTCAATAAATTTCACCATGATGATTTTCTTTTTTTATTTATAATAATGTCACAGGATTTACCCTTTTCTTCCAATTTTGCAAAGTAAGGCATTTTAAGCCAAAGACGTGTGACTAATGTTTGAAAGATATGTTACAAAACTATTACATTTCCTCTTTAACGAAATTCGCAATAAAAATCCCTACCTGCATTAGATGGCATCTTAAGCAGCATTAGATGCCATCTTCTACACCTCAAGATGGCATCTTGTGCCTTTTATAAAACCGTTGAAAAGAAAAAGAGCGCATATGTATCCATGAAATGAGAAAATACAAAAAAATAGTCGTATTTTTGTAGCAGAATACGAATAACCTATATATCTATGGCAGAAATAAAAACCGAAGAAACAAGCGAAAAGAAAAGCTTGAACTTCATTGAGCAAATAGTTGAAAACGATTTAAAAGAAGGCAAAAACGGTGGTAGAGTACAAACTCGTTTTCCGCCCGAACCTAACGGTTACCTCCATATCGGACATGCCAAAGCCATTTGCTTGGATTTTGGAATTGCAGCAGCGCATAATGGTGTTTGCAATCTGCGTTTTGACGACACTAATCCAACTAAAGAGGATGTAGAATATGTAGAAGCCATCAAAGAAGATATCAAATGGTTAGGATATCAGTGGGGAAACGAATATTACGCATCTGATTATTTCCAACAATTGTGGGATTTTGCCATCCGATTAATCAAAGAAGGCAAAGCTTATGTTGACGAACAAACGTCAGAACAAATTGCTGCCCAGAAAGGCACTCCGACACAACCAGGAATTGAAAGTCCTTACCGAAATCGTCCCATAGAAGAGAGCCTGGAACTTTTTCAGAAAATGAATAGCGGAGAAATAGAAGAAGGAGCCATGGTATTACGAGCAAAAATAGACATGGCAAATCCCAACATGCACTTCCGCGACCCTATTATTTACCGAGTTGTAAAACATCCTCACCATCGTACCGGTACAAAATGGAAAGCATACCCAATGTATGACTTTGCACACGGACAAAGTGATTTCTTTGAAGGAGTAACACATTCACTTTGTACACTGGAATTTGTTGTACATCGCCCGCTTTATGACCTTTTTGTTGACTGGCTAAAAGAAGGAAAAGATCTGAATGATAATCGCCCACGCCAATATGAATTCAACAAGCTAAACCTAAGCTATACTTTAATGAGTAAACGCAACTTGCTGACATTGGTAAAAGAAGGTCTAGTAAACGGTTGGGATGACCCACGCATGCCAACCCTATGCGGTTTTCGTCGCCGCGGATATTCACCGGAATCTATCCACAAATTCATCGACAAGATCGGATATACCACTTATGACGCTCTCAATGAATTTGCTTTGCTGGAAAGTGCTGTCCGCGAAGACTTAAATGCGCGTGCAACCCGTATTTCTGCCGTTCTAAATCCTATCAAACTAATCATTACCAATTATCCGGAAGGCCAAGTAGAAGAACTGGAAGCAATCAACAATCCGGAAAAGCCCGAAGAAGGCAATCATTATATTGAATTTAGTCGGGAATTATGGATTGAACGGGAAGATTTTATGGAAAATGCTCCCAAAAAATATTTCCGCATGACACCAGGACAAGAAGTTCGTTTGAAAAGTGCTTATATTGTAAAATGTACTGGCTGCAAAAAGAACGAAGCCGGAGAAGTGGAAGAAGTATATTGCGAGTACGATCCTAACACTAAAAGTGGTATGCCGGAAGCCAGCCGCAAAGTCAAAGGTACATTGCATTGGGTAAGTTGCGCACATTGTTTAGAGGCCGAAGTACGACTATATGACCGTTTATGGAAAGTAGAAAATCCACGTGATGCTCTTGCTGCTATACGCGAAGAAAAGAATTGTGATGCATTAACAGCTATGAAGGAAATTATCAATCCTGATTCATTGCAAATACTGCCCCATTGTTACATTGAAAAATTTGCAGCTGGAATGAAACCTTTAACTTACTTGCAATTCCAACGTATTGGTTATTTCAATGTGGATAAAGATTCTACACCAGAAAAAATGGTATTCAATCGCACAGTAAGCTTAAAAGACACCTGGGGGAAAATAAATAAATAACGACAGAAAAGATTTCTATGAATAAAAAGAACCTGCTATCCGGTAGAGAAAAAGAATTGTTGGAAATGGCTGAACAATATGAACAAGCCAAAGCTGACAATAAACATATCTACCTGGATGCAGATGATTTGGCTGATTTGGCTGATTGGTATGCCATGCATCGCAAGTATGATATAGCCAAAGAAGTTACAATTTATGGATTAAGCCTGCATCCCAACAATACTCCACTATTGGTGGAGCAGGCTTATCTATATTTAGACACTTCTAACAAAGCAAAAGCCCAAGAAATTGCTAACTCAATAACCGAAAGTACATCAGAAACCATTATTTTACGAGCACAGCTTTTATTAGAAGAAGGTAAACTCGATGATGCTGATTTACTATTGGATACGATCGAAGATAAAGAAGATTTAGCCAATATTGTTGAAGCTTCTTATATATTCATAGATATGGGATACCCAGAAAGAGCTGTTAAATGGTTAGAAAAAGGTAAGGGAAAATATGATGAAGAAGAAGCCTTCCTTGCTGTATGCGCAGACTGTTATTATGCTCAACGAGAACTGGATAAATCATCAGAATATTATAATAAATTAATAGATAGGAACCCCTATTCCCCCGCATATTGGTATGGTTTAGCACGATGCTATTTCGACCAAGAGCAATTTGACAAAGCATTAGAAGCCTGTGATTATGCTATTGTCTCGGATGATGACTTTGTTGATGCATATATAATGAAAGGAAATGCATTCTATGAACTAGGTAACGAAGAAAAAGCATTAGAAAATTATAAGCAAGCTGAAAAACGGCAAGCTATTCCAACTTACTTCATAGACTCTTTCATAGGAACGAATAAGCTAACCGAAGGTGAATGGGAAATTGCATATAATCACTTTCTGAAAGCAATAGAAAATGTATCCCCACAAGACCAATCACCATTACCATCTTTATATGCGAATGTAGCCTTTTGTCTACACAAAATGAAAAAAGCAATAGAGGCAGGAACATACTGGGAAAAGTCTCATCAGCTAGCTCCAACTGACCCTAATCCGTACCTTATAGAAGGGCGTTGCTACATGGACGATGACGACTTTCAAATGGGAATGGCATGCTGGAGTAAAGCAATACAAATAGCTCCATATGCCGATACATGGAATGAAATTGGTTCTGACTGTATGGAACTTGGTCAACTGGAATATGCTCGTATTGCTTTTGAGCATGTTAAAGAACTAGAACCTGACTTCAACAATATCAACGAGAAGTTAACGATTGTTTTTATGTTAATGCACGACAAAGATAATTTCCAAAAATACAACCAGCAATGCAAGCATCCCATGAATTCTGAGAAATTGGAAAATCTCTATCGGCAACTAAAGAATATAGATAAAGATAATATGGCTCAAGCAATTAAGAAAATTTTCGACTCTTTATATTAGAATCTCAAACAAGAAATATGGAATCATCAGCGGAACTTATCAAATGGATATTAGAAAATCTAAACTATTGGGTTGTAACTCTCTTCATGACTATTGAAAGTTCATTTATACCCTTTCCTTCTGAAGTCATTGTTCCACCAGCAGCTTGGAAATCAATGGCTGACGAAAGTATGAATATATTCCTTGTCATTGTATTTGCAACTATTGGCGCAGATTTAGGAGCACTTATCAATTATTATCTAGCCAAATGGTTAGGACGCCCCATTGTCTATAAATTTGCCAACAGTCGTTTTGGGCACATGTGCCTCATTAACGAAGAAAAAATACGGCATGCAGAAGAATACTTTAGAAAACATGGAGCTGCTTCAACTTTTTTCGGCAGATTAATACCAGCAGTACGCCAACTTATCAGCATACCAGCTGGACTTGCGGGAATGAAACTAAAACCGTTTCTTTTATATACAACTTTAGGAGCCGGCATTTGGAATTCGATATTGGCTTTACTCGGATATTTAATTTACCGTTTCACCGACCTCAAAACGACTAATGACGTATACATTACGGCAACTCGATACAGCCATGAAATTGGATATGTCATTATAGGCATTGTAATATTAATTGCATTGTTTTTCATATGCAGAAGTATAAAAAAGAGAGGGAAATAAATTTTCCTCTCTTTTTTATACTTCTCATTTTTTCACGGCTTTAATAACCTCATCATAATCAGGTTCCTGTGTTATCTCTGGCACAAGTTCTGTATAGACAATCTCCCCTTCTTCATTAACCACAATTACCGCACGAGCCAATAATCCTCTCAATGGACCATCTGCCATAAGCACCCCATAATTAACTCCAAAATCTGAAGTACGAAAATCTGATAAAGGAATTACATTATCAATGCCTTCAACTGTGCAAAAACGTGCATGTGCAAAAGGCAAATCTTTGGAAATAGCTAATACTACTGAATTTGGCAAGCCTGCAGCCAATACATTGAAACGACGTACAGAAGTAGCACATACCCCAGTATCAAGACTTGGAAAAATGTTCAAAACGACTTTTTTCCTTTCAAATCAGCCAAAAACAAAGAAGTTAAGTCTGTTTTAACTAACTCAAAATCTGGTGCCGATCCTCCTACTGTTACAAACTTACCAGCTAAATTAACCGGCTGCCCTTTAAATTTGATAAGTTCCATAATATTACAAGTTTTTATATCATCATTAAAAGATAAATTCTGACTATATACATTCATAACTAGAAAAAAACTAAGAGTAACTGAGAGAAATAGTTTCATTGTTCTTTTTGGTTTATAATCTTCTTTAAAAACGAAAAAAACATATAAAAAGTTCATTACTAACAACCATTTATATTCTTTTCCACAAAAAATGAAGCAATAAGAAGTTTATTACCTATCTTTGCTTCATTAAAATGGTTGAAACCTTTCTCTAAGAAATTAAAACCTACACTTAATACATATTTTAAATTTAATTAAATACTGAAAATTATGGCAATGCATACATGGTTTGAATGCAAAATTCGTTATGAAAAAGTAATGGAAAACGGAATGCAAAAAAAAGTAACCGAACCTTATTTGGTAGATGCACTCAGTTTTACAGAAGCCGAAGCACGCATCATTGAAGAAATGACCCCTTTCATCTCTGGAGAATTTACTGTTTCAGATATTAAACGAGCTAATTACAGTGAATTATTCCCTAGCGATGAAGAAGCTGCCGATCGCTGGTTTAAGAGTAAACTCGTATTTATCACACTGGATGAAAAAAGTGGAGCCGAAAAGAAAACTTCCACACAAGTACTGATACAAGCCAGTGATTTACGAGATGCAATCAAAAAGTTGGATGAAGGCATGAAAGGCACAATGGCCGATTATCAAATTGCATCAGTAGCCGAAACAGCTATTATGGACGTGTATCCCTATAGTGCCGAAGCAGACGACAAACCTGAAGTTTAATAAGTTGAATTTGAAGACTCTGAATGTCTTCCTACCCAAACTTAAATACATTATCCCCAAATCATTCTTACTGAAAAGCTATGATTGCTGAAAGTATTAGAGAAATACAAAAAGAATTACCTCAAGGAGTACGATTGGTAGCTGTCTCAAAATTTCATCCCAATGAAGCAATCGAAGAAGCTTACCATGCTGGACAACGCATTTTTGGCGAGAGTAAAGTACAAGAAATGACAGCCAAACATGAAAGTTTACCACAAGATATAGAATGGCATTTCATTGGGCATTTACAAACTAATAAAGTAAAATATATCGTTCCATACGTAACGCTTATTCACAGTATTGATTCCTACAAACTATTGATCGAGGTAAACAAACAGGCAGCCAAAGTCAACCGAAAAATAGATTGTTTAATACAGTTGCATATTGCATTAGAAGAAACAAAATTCGGTTTCAATATGAGTGAATGCAGAGAGCTATTTTCATCAGGCATTTTGAAAGACCTGAAGAATATTCGCATCTGCGGACTAATGGGGATGGCAACCAACACTGATAACACAAAACAAATTAGATCTGAATTTCATTTATTAAATAATTTCTTTCAAGAAATAAAAGGAAAATGGTTTGCAGAAGAATGCGGCATCTGCGGTAAACAGCAGCCCGCGACCCTTGCGGTCCACTAC
>ENA-OOXJ01000358-OOXJ01000358.1-human-gut-metagenome-genome-assembly--contig:-NODE-358-length-40529-cov-2.886964_pt1 | contig 40529 bp, 32 predicted proteins | sample MGYA00241587_ERZ501343 | MGnify/ENA primary metagenome ERZ501343 (study PRJEB25962, sample SAMEA2042918) | human gut metagenome | biome: human gut; feature: human-associated habitat; material: faeces... | reverse complement strand
CTCCTTGATATCAAAAGGTGTCTCTTGATAGACGTAATAGTTGAGCCAGTTGGTGAAGAGCAGGTTCGCATGGCCCCTCCAGCGAACGACCGGTCCTTGTGCAGGGTCGTCGTTGCGGTAATAATTGCGGGGCATGGCGATGGGCAGTCCCTTACCGAGATCCCGCATATACTCGTCGTTGAGCGTATAAGGTGAGTACTCGGAGTGGCCGGTGATGAAGAACTCGCGGCCGCCGCGGGCCATGACCATATAAACGCCCGACTCCTCGCTCTCGGAAAGGATCGTCAGGGCGGGCACTTTCAGTATATCGTCGCGCCGCACCTCGGTATGCCGGCTGTGTGGTACGTAAAACTCATCGTCGAACCCGCGGAAGATCGGGGTGAAAGGCTCACGAAGTACGTGGCGGAAAACACCGAACATCTTCGCCGGCAGGTCGTATTTGGGGATGCCATAAAAATGATAGAGTCCTGCCTGTGCCGCCCAACAAATGTAAAGTGTCGAGGTCACGTGAGTTCTTGCCCAGTCAAAGATCTCGGTGATCTCATCCCAATAGGAGACCTCCTCGAAGGGCATCTGCTCGACGGGAGCGCCGGTGACGATCATGCCGTCGTAGTAATCGCCCGCGATCGTATCGAAATCCTTATAGAACTCGCGCATGTGCTCGATGGGCGTATTCTTGGAAGTGTGGCTCTTGATTTTCATGAACGAAATCTCCACCTGGAGGGGCGTGTTCGACAACAGGCGCACCAGGTCGGTTTCGGTCGTGATTTTCAGCGGCATGAGGTTGAGGATCACAATCTTCAGCGGACGGATGTCCTGCCGGGTAGCCCTCGAGTTATCAATAACAAAGATGTTTTCCTTTTTCAGCAACTCTATTGCCGGGAGTTTGTCGGGTAGATTAAGTGGCATATTTTCAATATTTATAATAACATCTGCCCAATGCAGACTATTCTGTATTTAGTTGATTATTAGTTTTGTAACATGTGGCTTACAGCCTTTTTCATAAGTTTGGCAGAATGTAAACGGCTGTTACTCTGTTCGCAGAGTCTAAAGTTACTGAGTTTTATTGTACGACCGATGTTTTTTTAAGAGAATTTGCCTTTTTATGGAAAAAACATGCATCTGGAAACAATCGGCTGTCAGGTCTGACTCATATCTGGTCGGCTTCCACATATCCGCGCATTACGGCATAGATGGTGAGTCCCGATACCGATTTGATGCCCAGTTTTTCGGTAATGTTTTTGCGGTGGCTGATGACAGTGGTCAGGCTGATGTTGAGGCGGTCGGCTATCTCCTTGTTGATAAGTCCTTTGACTACCAATACCAGTACCTCGATTTCGCGGGCTGTCAGTTCGTGACCGGCCGGTTGGTTGGCAGTATTGCCGGTAGGGGCGGGTAACTTGCCCGGATGCCCGTGGCGGTGTCCGTGTCCGTGAAGCTGTACGATGCTGCGTACCAGGTCCTTTTCCGGCTGGCAGATGTTCAGCGTCAGCACTCCGGCCAGTTGCGGGTTTCCCTCGCCTGTGGCCAGCACAATGGTTTTGGGCCGTCTTGGCAAGAAAAATGAAGTATGCTCCAGATAAACCTGTGCCGAAATGAAATAGTGGGCATACATGTCGGGCGTATCGTCCATGAAGGCGGCAAACGAAGGGAACATGCGGATGACGGCGCCGGGTATCAGCTCTTCGAGCAGGTTGCTCAGGCCCAGGCTGCTCAGGGTGTTGGGATCGATGATGGCGATTTCGGGACTCATTGATTTGTTGGGAGTTTTCTATAAAAATAAGTTTGTATTACCAGCGGTTGTAAATCACTACCGGCCGTGTCTGCCGGATGCTCATGGACGGGAACCACAGATCGTCAGGGGTAAGTCCGCATTGTTCTACGGCTTCCATGCAGTATTCCAGTTTGCCGAAGTCGGCGTCGACATTATTGGTGCCGAAGGTAAACTTGATGCCCCGTTCTTTGGCCTTGCGGATAATTCTGAAGCTGGGAATCTTGTAGCGGGCATTGATTTCGAGTGCAATCCGGTTTGTGGCCAGTACGTCGAGGATGCGGTCCACCCGTTCGTCTGTCCAGAACTCCTCATAACGGGCGTTCATGTCGTCAGGCAGGTAAGTGGGGTTGGCATAAATGTCGGCAGGTTCGTTGGTCAGAATCTTTACGGTCTGGTCCACGATATGTTCCATGTAGGCTTCCTGGGTGATGTTGTCATAGTGTACTTCCTCCGGTCGGTAGATGCGTGCCAGCCGTCCCTTGTGGTCTACAATGGTCATGGCATCGGTAAACAGGTAGTCGAAGATGCCAAGCGCCTCTTGCGAGAAAGTACCTGTCCATTTCCGGCCTTCCCCTTGCACGCCGCGCAGGAAAGGCATGTCCTTCACTTCCTCATAATACTCATATACCTCTTTGTCGTTGGCCAGCATACGGCCCACGCCGCCCTCGCCGGCATTGGGAGCCACTCCGTAATTGATGCCGTAACTCATTGACATGGCCTGTGCCATTTCTTTGGTAAGCCCGCCTTTGAGGTGCACGTGATAGTCTATCACAGGAAAGTTTTTCTGCTGCATGCGTATGATGGCATCTTCCTGCTCATTGACGGCTGGCATGGTGTCGTTGGGGTTGCATGCGTCTTCCTCCAGCCGGGTGATCTGTAAGTTGCGGAACAATACCGTATCTTTTTTCCCTTCCAGAGCTATGGCGCCGTGTCCCAGCAGGCGTTGGCTGAATTCGGGGGTACGGAAAGGTTGTTCTGGTTCCGTGTAGCACACCACCTCTGTCCGGTTGATGCTTATCGAGATGTTCTTTCCCCGTACGGCCAGTTCAAAATCAAACCATTTTCCGTCTTCTGCTAGCGAGCGGTACAGATTGCGTACCCTTGCCAGGCTGCCGCTTTTACTGGTACCGTCTATTGCTCCGTTTCTGAAGGTTACCTCGTAGCCCGATGTACCGTCAGTATGGAAATGGAGTGCCGCTTCTGCCCCCGATTGGGTAAGTACCTGTCCGCTTAGCAGGAAGTTTCTGTAATCTCCTTCGGCGGTCCAGGTATTGCCGGCTGCCACGGCTATTTCGTTGCCCTGATAGGTTTCTTGCCGTTCGTTTCGGAATGAATCCAGTGTAACGGTACCTTGTGGCTTGCACCCCGTTATCCCGTACAGGCATACAAGGATAATTATCGCCGATACATAGCCGTTAACGGCTCTTGAAGGTTGGAAAATTGTTTTTCTCATGGATAATGGTCAAGTTTTACATCATTTTTGAGATACGTCTAAATAACTGGCTACCGCCTCCGCACACCGTTCGCCGTCCACGCCAGCCGACACGATGCCGCCTGCATAGCCGGCTCCTTCGCCGCATGGGAACAGTCCCCTGATACGTACGTGTTGCAGGGTGTCGCGGTCGCGCACGATGCGGACAGGTGCCGACGTACGGGTCTCTACGGCTATCATCACGGCGTCGTTGGTCAGGAAGCCATGGGCGTTGCGGCCGAACTGCTGGAAGCCTTTGGCCAGACGGCCGGCGATGAACGGGGGCAGCCAGAAGTGCAGGGGCGAAGCAATCAGGCCGGGGGCGTACGACGACTCGGGCAGGTCGGCACTGAGGCGGCGGTTCACGAAGTCGGCCATGCGCTGGGCGGGCGCCGTCTGCCGGCGATTGCCCTGCTGCCAGCAGAGGCGTTCGAGGTGTTCCTGGAAGGAAAGCATGCTTAATGGAGAATTGAGAATGGATAATTGAGAATGTTCATCGTTCATTTTCCATTCTCCATTCTCCATTTTCAATTGTGGGAGGTCTTCCGGCCGTATCTCCACCACCATGCCGCTGTTGCTCCAGCGCGAGCCGCGGTTGCTGGGACTCATGCCGTTCACCACAATCTGTTCGGGACCGCTGGCGGCGGGCACGATGAAGCCGCCGGGGCACATGCAGAAACTGTATACGCCACGGCCGTCTACCTGCGTGACGAAGCTGTATTCGGCGGCGGGCAGGTACTTGCCGCGTCCGTTCTTGTTGTGATACTGTATCTGGTCGATGAGGGTGGCAGGATGTTCCAGGCGCACACCCACGGCGATACCCTTGGCCTCAATTTCCACGCCGTTGGCAGCCAGCCAGCGGTAGACGTCGCGGGCAGAGTGGCCCGTGGCCAGGATGACGGGGCCGAGGAACGTCTGACCCGTATGGGTTTCGATACCCTTTACCTCGTCTCCCTCGATGAGCAGAGCGTCCATGCGTGTCTGGAAATGAACTTCGCCGCCACACTGAAGAATAGTGTTGCGCATATTCTCGATGACGCGGGGCAGCTTGTCGGTGCCGATGTGCGGATGGGCGTCCACCAGGATGGAAGTGGAGGCGCCGTGCTGGCAGAAAACGTTGAGTATCTTGTCCACATTGCCGCGCTTCTTGCTGCGGGTGTAGAGCTTGCCGTCGGAGTAGGCTCCCGCGCCGCCTTCGCCGAAGCTGTAGTTCGACTCGGGGTCTACGGCCTGCGTGCGGCCGATCTGGGCCAGGTCTTTCTTGCGCTCGCGCACGTCCTTGCCGCGCTCCACCACCACGGGGCGCAGGCCCAGCTCGATGAGGCGCAGGGCGGCAAAGAGGCCGCCGGGACCGGCACCCACGACGATGACCTGTGGGCGTCCTTCCACGTTGGGGTAGTTCGTATGCTGGTATTCGTCGTCCTTGGGCACTTCGTTGACGTAGGCCCGCACGGTGAGGTTCACGAAGACCGTCCGTTGGCGGGCGTCGATGCTCCGCTTCAGGATGCGGGTGGCGTTGAGGGTTCTCTCGTCAAGGCCTTTCTCGCGTACGAGATAGGCTTTCAATCGTTGTTCGTTGGCTGCTACCTCGGGTAGCACTCTGATCGTATATTCGTATGTCATAGGTCCTTATCCAAAAAGTGTTCTGAAAGCTTCCTCCACCTTCCTCACCGGCACCAGCTCGATGTGCAGCTTCCGCGTGTCCAGTCCCTGCAGGTTGTGCTTGGGCAGGATGAAGCGCTTGAAGCCCAGCTTCTCGGCCTCTCCGATGCGCTGTTCGATGCGATTTACGGGGCGTATCTCGCCCGAGAGTCCTACTTCGCCCGCCATGCACACTTCGGCTTCGATTTCAGTGTCCACGTTGCTCGACAGGATGGCGCTGATGACGGCCAGGTCGATAGCGGGGTCGTTCACCTTCAGGCCGCCGGCGATGTTCAGGAAGACGTCCTTCTGTGCCAGCTTGAAGCCTACGCGCTTTTCGAGCACGGCCAGGAGCATGTTCATGCGGCGCAGGTCGAAGCCCGTGGCCGAACGTTGCGGATTGCCGTAGACGGCGGAGCTGACCAGTGCTTGCGTCTCGATGAGAAACGGACGTACACCCTCGATGGCCGAAGCGATGGCTACACCGCTCATGCCTTCGTGGTCCTGGCTCAGTAGCAGTTCGGAAGGGTTGCTCACTTGTCGCAGGCCGTCCTGACGCATCTCGTAGATGCCCAGCTCGGCGGTGCTGCCGAAGCGGTTCTTGATGCTGCGCAGGATGCGGTACAGGTAGTGCTGGTCGCCCTCGAACTGGAGGACGGTGTCCACAATGTGTTCCAGCACCTTGGGGCCCGCGATGCTGCCTTCCTTGTTGATGTGGCCGATGAGGATGACCGCTGTATGCGTCTCCTTGGCAAAGCGCAGGATGCTGGCGGCACACTCGCGCACCTGGGCGATGCTGCCGGGCGATGACTCCAGCGCTTCGGTCGAGATGGTCTGTATGGAGTCGATGATGACCAGGTCGGGACGGGTGTTCTTGATGTGGACATAGATCTGTTCGAGCGACGTCTCGCAGACGATGAGGCAGTCGGACGACTGCTTGGTCAGGCGCTCGGCACGCAGCTTCAGCTGGCGGGCACTTTCCTCACCCGAGACGTAGAGTACGCGCTTCTCCGTCAGTCGCAGGACAGTCTGCAGCACCAGGGTCGATTTGCCGATACCCGGCTCACCGCCTATCAGCACCAGCGACCCCTGTACCAGTCCACCGCCCAGCACGCGGTTCAGCTCGGCGTCGTGCAGGTCGATGCGTGGTTCGTCTGCGGCCTCTATCTCGTCCAGCGTCACGGGTTTGGCTTTCGTCGGCGCGATGCCTGCCTCGGGCCGTCGGGCTACGGGTTCCTTGCGCACGATTTCCTCGACGAAGGTATTCCACTGCCCGCACGCAGGGCACTTTCCCTGCCACTTGGGCGACTCCTGTCCGCAGTTGCTGCATACGTACACGGTTTTTTCTTTGGCCATATCAGAACGTTTAAAAAGATTGTGGCTTCAAAGATAGTGCAAACCGGGAGAAGCACAAAGCGAAAACATAGTTTTCGGCTTTTTCGCCCTTCTCTTGTTTGGCTGTACCTTGCCAGCTTTTCTCTTTCTGTTGTCCCGATTGTTGACGGACATTTGTTGCTTTTTTCTGTGTATATGCTTTCGTTTCCACTCTTTTTTCGGAGAACTCCGCCGGGGCCGGCATCCGTCGTCGTTTCCGTTATCGACGCTGTAAAGATACTCCTTCTTTTTGTACGGTCCAAAATTTGGTCCTCTGTAATCGCTAAAAATCTGTTAACAAAATCTTGTTTTTGTGTTAATAAAACTAGTTCATTGGTTTCCAGTGTGGAAAACAACGTTTTCGCGCTGGCAGGACGTCGTTTTCTTTTCGTTACGCTGTCACTATGTATTTTTATGAATGGAATGCATTTGGTGTGTGAATGAAAAACGAGAACTGTCAACTGTCAACTGTAAGGCTGAAAATTGCAGGATTTCCCTTACAGCTGACAGTTGACAGTTTTCTAATTTCAGTCTGGAAAAAAGCGCTTACAACTTTTATATTATATATATAAATATATATATAATATAAACTATAATTATCAATTTTTCTCTCTGTTTCTTCCTGATTTTATAAACTGTCAACTGTCAGCTGTAAGGGGTGTGTAGAGTGGGCGTGCTGCTTGTTCTTGTAGATCAATGATTTAGTTTTTGTTAACATGAAATTCGGTTTCTGTTAACAGATTTTTAGGGATTATAGGAGGCTTGTTTTTGGTCGTTACGTAGTGAAGCTTTAATTTTGCTGTATCGACGCAAGGGGAGAAGTGTGGCGGATGCCGGCCTGCCGAAGTATTCTCTCCGAAACAGTTTTCACTCAAAAAAGGTAAGGAAACGTATGATTGATGAAATTCTGAAATACAACAAGCAGTTTGTGGCCGAAAAGGGTTATGAACGGTTTATCACGACAAAGTATCCCGACAAGAAGATAGCCATTCTGTCGTGCATGGATACGCGGTTGACGGAGCTGTTGCCTGCTGCACTGGGCATCAAGAACGGCGACGTGAAGATGATCAAGAATGCTGGAGGCATCATCTCACACCCCTTTGGGAGCGTGATTCGCAGTCTGCTGGTGGCCATTTACGAACTGGGTGTGACGGAAGTGATGGTCATTGCCCACTCCGACTGCGGGGCGTGCCACATGAGCAGCGAACAGATGATAGCCCACATGAAGGCGCGGGGCATCAAGCAGGAGACGATTGACATGATGCGCTTCTGTGGCGTGGACTTCGAGTCGTGGCTTTATGGCTTCGGCGATACGGAGAAGTCGGTTCGACAGACGGTGGACGCCATCCTGAACCATCCGCTCATCCCGCACGACATACGCGTGTCGGGCTACATCATCGACTCCGTGACGGGTAAGCTGACACCGGTGGAATAGGGGTCAAACGGTGATTTCGCCTGCCAGGGGAACTGTCATCAGGCGGCGCACTTCGTCGGGACCGTAATTGTGACCCAGGAGGAACATCAGCTTGGTGACGGCCGATTCGGTGGTACTGTCGTAGCCGCTCACCACGCCGGCCTGCATCAGCCAGTAGCCTGTCTCGTAGCGCTCCATCTCGACCATGCCGGCATGGCATTGGGTGACGTTGACAATGACGATTCCCCGCTGGCTGGCGGCTTGCAGAAGGCGGAGGAACCACTCCTTGCGGGGGGCGTTGCCCGAGCCATAGGTTTCGAGCACCACGGCTTTCAGCCCTTCGGTGGCCAGTAGGGAGGCTGCAATGTTTTCCTGAATGCCGGGGAAGAGCTTCAGGATGGCAATGTTGGTATCCAGCAGGTAGTGGGGTTTCAGCGCAGCTGCGCTGGGATGGGCGTGGATTTGCACATTATTATATTTAATGTGGATACCGGCCGACGCCAGGTTGGGGTAGTTGAACGAGCGGAAAGCATTGAAGTTTTCGGCGTTCATCTTGGTGGTACGGTTGCCGCGCATCAGGTGGTTTTCAAAGAAGATGCAGACTTCGGGTACCACGGGGCGTCCGTTGGGATGGCAGGCGGTGGCTATCTCGATGCTGGTCAGCAGATTTTCCTTGCCGTCGGTACGCAGGACGCCGATGGGCAGCTGCGAGCCGGTCAGGATGACAGGCTTGTTCAGGTTTTCGAGCATGAAGCTCAGTGCCGAAGCCGTGTAGGCCATCGTATCGGTGCCGTGCAGGATGACGAAGCCCGTGTACTGGTCGTAGTGGTCGCTAATGATGCGTACCAGTCGTTGCCACGCCTCAGGATCCATGTCCGACGAATCCATTGGAGGGTCGAACTGATATGTGTCAATGCAGAAACCGAAGTTTTGCAGCTCGGGAATGTGCTTCTGGAGCTGCTCCATGTTGAAGTTTTCCAGTGCACCTGTCTCGGGGTTTTCTATCATTCCGATAGTACCGCCGGTGTATATTAGCAAAACGGAAGTATTATTGGCGACCATACAATGTTTTATTTCACAATTTCTCTGCAAATATAGTTATATTTCTTTAAAGTGCTGACAAAATGAAAGAAAAGTAGCGCGGAATGTTCTGTTTTCCACCTGTGGAAATAGAAAAATAGAAGGGCGCTTTCGGACATTTGTCTTGACTTTTGGGGCGCTTTCTGCACTTTTATCGCAAAAAAGTGGGGAAAAGTGTTAGATTGAATGTTTTTATTGCTATATTTGCGGCAACCTATCAAAAAACAACGAAGGAACAGAGACTATGAACGGATACTATTTTTATACAGGGACATCCATGTGTACCATGACCCTTAGGGGTTAGGGGATAGTATTTGTGTTTCTACGTGTTACACTATTTTTTCAGCAGTTTTTCAATTTTACATTTTCAGGAACGTCAGTGCAGACCCTTTCGAGGTGTTTGCTTCCGACACATTGTATCACCCTTTCAATCTATATACAGAGAAATGAAAGTTATGAAATTCGGCGGAACGTCAGTAGGTTCCGCAAAAAGCATTTTGAGCGTCAAAAAGATAGTAGAGGCCGCAGACGAGCCGGTGATTGTGGTTGTTTCGGCTTTGGGAGGCATTACGGACAAGCTGATAGATACTTCCCGCAAAGCAGCGGCTGGTGATGCCTCTTACGAGGATGGTTTCCGTGAAATCGTATTCCGCCATGTGGAGATGATCAGAGAGGCTTTTCCGGCCGGTCCTCAACAGATGGAATTGCAACATAAGGTGGGCGAACTGCTGAACGAGCTGAAAGATATCTTTCAGGGTATCTACCTCATCAAAGACCTGTCGCAGAAAACGTCGGATACCATCGTGAGCTACGGCGAGCGCATTTCGTCTATCATTGCTGCCCAGCTGACGGGAGCCGAATGGTTTGACTCGCGCCAGTTCATCAAGACGGAAAAGAAGTTTTCCAAGCATGTGCTCGACAAGGAACTGACCAACCGACTGGTGCGTAGCACCTTTGCCAACCTGCCCAAACGTTCGCTGGTGCCTGGCTTCATTGCTACCGACGTGACGACAGGTGACGTGACCAACCTGGGACGGGGCGGGTCTGACTATACGGCCGCCATCATCGCAGCCGCTCTCGACGCCGACTCGTTGGAGATATGGACCGACGTGGACGGCTTCATGACTGCCGATCCGCGCGTCATATCTACTGCCTACACCATCAACGAGCTGAGCTATGTGGAGGCTACGGAGTTGTGTAACTTCGGCGCCAAGGTGGTCTATCCGCCCACGATCTACCCCGTTTGCCACAAGAACATCCCCATCCTTATCAAGAATACCTTCAACCCCGAAGGCGAAGGAACCATCATCAAGCAGGAGGTATCCGATCCGCAGAGCAAGCCCATCAAGGGTATCTCGTCCATCAACGACACCACGCTGATCACGGTCCAGGGTCTGGGTATGGTAGGCGTTATCGGTGTGAACTACCGCATCTTTAAGGCGTTGGCCAAAAACGGCATCAGCGTGTTCCTCGTGTCGCAGGCGTCGTCGGAAAATTCTACTTCTATCGGTGTGCGCAATGCCGACGCCGATCTGGCTTGTGCCGTGCTGACCGAAGAATTTGCCAAGGAAATCGAGATGGGTGAAATCTCGCCCATCCAGGCGGAGAAGAACCTGGCTACGGTCGCTATCGTAGGCGAGAACATGAAGCATACGCCGGGTATCGCAGGCAAGCTGTTCGGCACGCTGGGACGCAACGGTATCAATGTGATAGCTTGTGCGCAGGGTGCTTCGGAGACGAACATTTCATTCGTAGTCGAAAGCAAGTCGCTCCGCAAGTCGCTCAACGTCATCCACGACTCGTTCTTCCTTTCCGAATACCAGGTGCTCAACCTCTTCATCTGTGGCATCGGCACGGTAGGTGGAAGTCTCATCGAACAAATTCAGAGTCAGCGCCAGAAGTTGATGCAGGAGAACGGCCTTCAGCTGAATGTGGTGGGTATTGCCGACGCTTCGAAAGCGCTCTTTTGTCGCGAAGGCATCGATCTGGAGCACTATCGTGAGGACTTGAAGCAGAAGGGGATGGACAGTTCGCTGGGCGTGTTGCGTAACGAGATTATCGGCATGAACATCTTCAATTCGGTGTTCGTCGATTGTACAGCCAGCGCGGGCGTTGCTTCTCTCTACAAAGACTTGTTGCAACACAACGTGTCCGTGGTGGCCGCCAACAAGATTGCCGCCTCGTCGGAGTACGAAAACTATCGCGAACTGAAGCAGATAGCCCGCCAACGTGGGGTGAAGTACCTCTTCGAAACCAATGTAGGCGCAGGTCTGCCCATCATCAATACCATCAACGACCTTATCCATAGCGGCGACAAGATCCTGAAGATCGAGGCCGTGTTGAGCGGAACGCTGAACTATATCTTCAACAAGATCAGTGCCGACGTGCCCTTTAGCCAAACTATCCGCATGGCGCAGGAAGAGCGCTACTCCGAACCCGATCCGCGCATCGACCTCAGCGGCAAGGACGTTATCCGCAAGCTGGTCATCCTGGCGCGTGAAGCCGGTTACCGTCTGGAGCAGGACGACGTGGAGAAACATCTCTTCGTGCCCGACGACTTCTTCGAAGGTTCCTTGGACGACTTCTGGAAGAAAGTGCCTACATTGGATGCCGACTTCGAAGCTCGTCGCCAGGTGCTCGAGGCCGAAAAGAAACATTGGCGTTTCGTGGCCCGTCTGGAGGATGGCAAAGCTTCGGTAGGCCTGCAGGAAGTGGGCATCGGCCATCCTTTCTATGGCTTGGAGGGCAGCAACAACATTATCCTGCTCACCACCGAACGTTACCGCGAATATCCAATGATGATTCAAGGCTATGGCGCAGGAGCCAGTGTGACGGCCGCTGGCGTCTTTGCCGACATCATGAGCATTGCGAACGTTTAATAAATGGAAAATTGAGAATGGAAAATTGAAAATGAACGTATAGTCACTTCGCAATTCTCCATTTTCAATTTTCAATTATCCATTAAAGAAATGAAACACATCATTATATTGGGCGACGGCATGGCCGACTGGCCTGTCAAGTCGCTGGGTGGCAAGACGTTGCTGCAGGCCGCCCATACACCCTACATGGACAAGCTGGCCCGCATGGGGCGTACAGGACGTCTCGTTACTGTGGCCGAAGGCTTTCATCCGGGCAGCGAGGTAGCCAACATGTCGGTCATGGGTTACAACTTGCCCAAGGTGTACGAAGGACGTGGCCCGCTGGAAGCCGCCAGTATCGGTGTTGACCTGAAGCCGGGCGAGATGGCTATGCGATGCAACATCATCTGTATCGAAGGCGACCTGCTGAAGAACCATTCGGCTGGCCACATCACAACACCCGAAGCCGACATACTGGTGAAGTATCTTCAGGAGAAGCTGGGAAACGAGCGGGTACACTTCTATACAGGTGTGCAATACCGCCATCTGCTGGTGATCAAGGGAGGCGACAAACGTATCGATTGTACACCACCTCACGACGTGCCGCTCAAGCCCTACCGCCCTCTGATGGTGAAGCCTTTGCCAGGTACGGAACACATTACCCAGCCCGAAGGCGGTGCCGAACTGACACCCCAGCAGACAGCCGACCTGATCAATGAGCTGATCGTGCGCTCGCAGGAATTGCTCGAAGACCATCCGCTCAACCTGAAGCGCAAGGCCGAGGGGAAGGATCCTGCCAACAGCATCTGGCCATGGAGTCCTGGCTATCGTCCGCAGATGGAGCCGCTGGCTGAGAAATATCCCCAAATTCGCAAGGGCAGTGTCATTTCAGCCGTCGACCTGATCAATGGTATCGGTTACTATGCAGGCTTGCGACGTTTGACGGTAGAGGGCGCCACCGGCTTGTATGATACCAACTACGAGAACAAGGCTGCCGCTGCGCTCGAGGCGCTGAAGACCGATGACTTCGTTTACCTTCATGTGGAGGCCAGTGACGAGGCGGGCCACGAGGGCGATGTGGATTTGAAGATACGCACCATCGAGAACTTGGACAGTCGCGCCATAGGCCCCATCTACGAGGTGGTGAAAGATTGGGACGAACCGGTAGCCATTGCTGTCCTGCCCGATCATCCCACGCCCTGCGAATTGCGCACACATACGGCCGAACCTGTACCTTTCCTCATCTGGTATCCGAGCATCGAACCCGACGAGGTGCAGACCTTCGACGAAGTGGCTGCCTGCAATGGCGCTTATGGCCTGATGAAGGAAGACGAGTTTATGAACGAATTTATGAAATAACCCAAATACTGAAAAAACATGAAATACTATAGCACCAACCAACAGGAACGCAATGTCAGCCTGGAAGAGGCCGTTGTCAAAGGACTGGCCGCAGACAAGGGACTTTACATGCCCGATGTCATCAAGTCGCTGCCCGCATCGTTTTACGACCACATCGAGGATCTCAGCTTTCAGGAGATTGCCTGCCGTGTGGCCGATGCCTTCTTTGGTGAAGACGTACCGGCCGACACCTTGAAGCAGATTGTTTGCGACACGCTGAACTTCGACGCACCGCTGGTGCCCGTGTCAGACAACATCTATTCGCTGGAGCTTTTCCATGGTCCTACGCTGGCTTTCAAGGATGTAGGCGGCCGCTTCATGGCACGTCTGCTGGGGCACTTCATCCGCAAGAAGGGCAAGCAGCAGGTCAACGTACTGGTAGCCACTTCGGGCGACACAGGCAGCGCAGTGGCCAATGGCTTCTTGGGTGTGGAGGGTATCCACGTCTATGTGCTCTATCCCAAAGGCAAGGTGAGCGAGATACAGGAGAAACAGTTTACGACCCTCGGGCAGAACATCACCGCCCTCGAAGTGGACGGCACTTTCGACGATTGCCAGGCGCTGGTAAAGGCTGCCTTCATGGACAAGGAGCTGAACGCCCACATGCAGCTGACGAGCGCCAACTCCATCAACGTGGCTCGCTTCCTGCCGCAGGCCTTCTATTATTTCTACGCCTACGCTCAACTGAAGAAGGCGGGTAAAGTCGATAACATTGTTGTCTGTGTACCCAGCGGCAATTTCGGAAACATCACGGCAGGGCTCTTTGGCAAACGCATGGGGCTGCCCGTAAAGCGCTTCATCGCCGCCAACAATCGTAACGACATCTTCTACCAATACTTGCAGACAGGTGTCTATTCACCTCGTCCGTCGGTGGCTACCATTGCCAATGCCATGGATGTGGGTGCGCCCAGCAACTTTGCCCGTGTGCTCGATCTTTATGGCAATAGCCATGACGCTATCTGTGCCGACATCAGTGGGGCTACCTATACCGACGAACAGATAGCTGAAACGGTGAAGAACGTATGGCAGGCGCATCATTACCTGCTCGACCCGCATGGTGCTTGTGGCTATCGTGCCCTGTCCGAAGGATTGAAGCCGGGCGAAACAGGTATCTTCCTGGAGACGGCCCATCCCGCCAAGTTCAAGGATACGGTAGAGAAAATCATCGGCGAAGAAGTGGATATACCTGCCAAATTGCAGGCTTTCATGAGAGGCGAAAAGAAAAGCGTAGCGATGTCGAAAGAGTTTGCTGCGTTCAAAAACTATCTGATGAACGAGTAAAAACGGTCTTTTGTTCCTGAAAAAAGGCTGTATTAAGAACTAGCAGTGATGAGGTTCTTGATACAGCCTTTTTCTTTACCCGACAAACGGGGGGAATAGTGGTTACAGATCTTTTTCCAAGTAGGTGAACGTCGTCTTTCCGATGACGAACTTGGTTCCATGATAAAGTTTCTTCCTGACGTTTGTTTTCAGTGGCTTCTTATTGAATAGGATGCCCTCTTCCAGTGCTGTCAGGTAAAGGTAGCCGTTTACCATTCTCACTTCGGCCTGTTCGGGTGCGATGGGGCTGGTGATGTCCCACGTCATTTGCAGGTCACAGTTGACCGACTTGCCAATCAATATTCTTTTCGATTGTTCAGGTGCTTTCATCCATTTATAGATTGCGATATCCATATCCTTGATAGGCCCTTCTACTCGGAGGAAGTATCGTTCGGACTTCGGACACGTGGCCGCTACGCTGATGGCAAATCCGATGCAGTAGATCATGTAGCTCAGGAGCAGGAATTCACGTGTATCGACTTGGGCGTTGAAGGAGAATGACCACAAGTACATGGACCCCAGTCCGAAAATGATAGAGATGACCGCACCGATCAATGCCTTCTTTAATTTGATGTCGGTTCCATAGGCCACTGCTGATGCGATGACGAGTCCGCTCAACATCCAGGGAATCCAATCGACGAGGAAGGAGTTGTCCTTGAAGTTCAGTGCTATGGAGATGACGCATCCAATGAAGAATGACAGGTAGCTGAAAAGACCTCCAATGAGCGATCGGGCAATGATTTGCAATGTCCTTTTCCATAGCCAACGGCCATGGCTGGTCAGAAGGCTTAATGAGAAAGTCAGGAAAAAGCCAATGTTCAGACCGTAGAACGGCAGGAACAGAAGGTGGCTGCCGTATTCTTCTACAAGTGTGGTGATTTGTGGGGAACCTGAATCTACACCAAAAATGAGGTATATGAGTTTTACCAGTAACAAATTCTCGTTGTTATGGACGTTGGCTGTAAAGTTTATCCAGGCAATAAGGCCTGCAAAGGCTCCGGCGATGATCCACGCGAGGTAAAACGAAGCATTGTGTGGGTCAAACAAGTTTCTTGAGTTATAGTAGTGCCGTCCTTGTTTGCAATGTCTTCCATATTCAGGACACTGGTATTCGTTTTCGTCCCAACAGGATTTGTGAAGTATATGCCGGCATTTTGCAACGATTTCGTCACCTTCCACAAAGGGAGCTTTGCAGAAATAGCAGGATTGCTCAATCAACATTCCGTTGTAACTCATGTTCTTACCAGTGTATCGGGTTACGTATTTTCTCTTGAACAACCAATAGCTGATGGCTGGTAAAATGAATTGGAAAATCAGATAGAGCAAGAGAATGGTTATTATACCAATCAAACAGCCTTGAAGGATGATTTGAAGCGTTGTTGAGCCATTGATAATGACAGGATTGTAGATACTTCCTACATTGTAGGAAATATAGTCGGAAGCAACCAGGCTATCGCCTGAGTAGCAGGTAATCTGAAGCTTGCGTTCCATTCCTCTGTAAATCTTGTAGTCAGGATTTACATAGTTGAAGGTGTAGTCAATATAATTATTGTTGAACAAATGCAGTATGTCGTTCAATTTCAGTTGTTGGTTGGAGGCATTGATGTATTTACCTCCACTTTTATGGCAAAGCGCTGTCAAGAAGTTTTGGGACTCTTCGTCTGCCTGGCTGGCCAGCATGTCTTGTTTTTCTCCTACGTCGTAGCCTTCGTTCCCTTTTTCCAGGTTGAAATAGAAGATAGGTAATGTTTGGGTTGTATCTATTTGTTGGATGATTTGGTGTTGCAGTTCGAAGTGTTTGGGGTCAATGGGTTTGTTATGGTTGTAGACCTTTCCGTCAGAGAAGATGAACATGATTTTTCGTGCGGAGGCAAGAAGGCCTGTCGATGGAGTGTTTTTGACTCTCTCGACATATTCGGAAGAATCCTTTTTGAACTCGTCTATTTTGGAGGAAAGGGCACGATAGAGGTATTTTTCTCCTGGCTCACATTTGAAATAGTTGTTCATGACATAATCTGTCGCAATCATGGTTGGAGTCACTTCACCATTTTTCATGAAGGCTACATGAAGATGATCCAGCGCAAAGAGTTTTGCCAGGTTTTTGATGATCTGATTTTGTTGATTGATCGCAATGGAATCCAATGTCAGGTCAATCAGGAAAAGTGCGTCTAATTTTAACTCGTTAATTTCTTTCAGTTTAAGGTTTTCATAACTTTCCAGTTGGGGCTGGGTTTTCGGATCGTAGGTGTTGTTTTTTAAAAATTCTTTTGTTTCGAAATGAATGCTGTCGGCGCTGCTGCTCAGCAACATTGCCGTGAGGGTGTCGTTTATCTCTACGTTCAGATGAAAACGTTTGTGATCTGGCTCAAATTCTATTTTGGTGATGTTGATGTTCAAATCTTGCTTGGACGCATTGTTGGTGACGTTGAATTGATCGCAGCCTGACAAGGCGAGGAGTGACACTAACAGAAGCGATATGATGTGGCGGCTTTTCATTGTTGCGGATTATTTTCGGATTATAATTTCATTAGATAGTCGGATAGTCATTATTGTCTTTGTCCATCATTTCACGGAGTTTCTTTGCGTTCTCTCGTGCCTGCTTGAGCGCTTTCAGTTTGGCTTGCAGCATGTTGAGAAACAGCAATATCATAGCTACTGCGGCCAGACTATACAAATAGTCTTTTATTCGCTGTAGCCAGGGCTTGTATTCCAAGGCCTGTATTTTATCGGATATGTTTTTCAGTTCGATGTACTTTTCTTCTATCGGCTGAAAACGGGGAAGGAGGTTCTTGAACTCCTCCGACAGGCTTTTGGCAATGTCATAGTGGCTTTGAATTTCCGCGAACACCAACTGTTCTTTCCCTTTCACCTTTTCGAGTTCAGCAGCCAATGCTTTAATCAATGAATATTCGACTGCTGTCTTATAGAGCTTGGCATAAGCGCTGTCTTGTGCCTGAAAAAAAACTTCTGCATCTGCAAAATCTTTTTGTGCATCGAAGAAGTGTTTTTGGATGGCGATCGAGTCCAGCAAGTTCTGTTTGGTCAGTTGATAGTCGGCAACAATCTGCAGCAGGGAGTCGTCTTCGGCTATTTCGATCTGCCTCGATTGGTAATAGGTATTCCATTTGGCGTCGATGGTTGTCACTTTTTGGCTGGCTTCCGTAAGCTGCTCGTTCGATGTATATTGTCCAACCCTGGCGGAAATATCTTTGAGTTCCTGATAAAAGCTGAGCATGCGGCTTTCTATTTCCAGCAGATGCATTTCGTCAACAAAGCTGTTTGATTCATCCTGCCCCCAGATTTGGGTGCAGGAGAAAACCATTCCGATGCATAGGCAGAACAGTAGCCGTATGTGATGTCTCAATTCTTTCATACGCGTTATTTCTTTTGGCAGGTTTGGTGGAAATAAGCTTTGGCTTTGTTGAATATGTTGAGGGCTGCCTGCTGGTCGTGGTTGGCTTCTGTCGCTCGTTGCACGTGCGCTTCAATCAGGGCTATAGCTTGTTTGCATGCAGTTTCCAGGTCTTTTTTTTCAATGTTGTCTGAACTGAGCAGCCATTTGTTGGTGTTGTTGTCAATTTGTCTGGCTGTTGCCAGAATGTAGTCGGCGCTGAGGTCAAACTTTGTGCTCTGTTTTTCTCTTATAACTTGGAATTTACATTGCATCTTTTGGATAGCGTCCACGTAGCTGTTGTAGGCTTCTATGCTCGATTGGATATCTGGGCAGGCGCTTGTTTCTTCCTTTCTGGGGTATTGTTTCAGTAGGAGCGCTTTCATTTCATTGAATATTCCTTCACTTTCAGGATTCTTCAGGTTGGAATGCTGGCCGAATTTTTGGTCGAGTGTGGTATATCCCGTTTTGATGTTCTCGAGCAGGGTTGCTGCAGCCTGTATCTCTTCTTCTTTTCCAAAACAAGGGTTTCTTTTGATAGAAATGTTGTATCTGCGGTTCAAGTCCGTTTGGAAAAAAAGGTCGTATTTAATCTTCTTTCGACCTGTTTGTTCGCTCATGACGAGTATATCTCTGAGTGTGATAGATACATCGGCCACTTCATGAAGAATGTCGAATGTTTGTTCAATGTAGTCATTCACCATCTTGTATTCGGTCGGCTGTGGTTGAAGTCCCTCATACTCAATCCACTGCTTGAAGATGTGTTTTCTTTTGGGCTTGATGGACTTTCTCAAGGGTTTCATCATTTTGTATCTTGCCTTTTCATCCGATTCCACCACGTAGGGCAGTCTGTTGGGGCGGAGTTTACGAAAGCGGACAGCATGTGAGTAGCGTACGTTATCTTGGAAAACGAAAAGCTTTCGATAGGATATTAGGTTGATTGTCAATCTGTTGCTGGACTCATTGAAGCTGATTTTTACCAGAAGGTCCATGTCGGTTGTTCCCGGTATAAGTGAGATGTGGTCCACGTATGGGGCGTTTCCTGCCACTTCTATTTGCTTGACTGTTTGTGCTTTCAGGTTACAGCTGAAGCAAAATAGGATGAGAACATATATGACATTATTCAGGAATTTCATGTTTCAGCATTTAAATGTATGAACAAAAATACGAATTTAAATTGAAAAATAGTTATTCTATTGCCTTATTTTAAAGCGGGTTGCTGATCGAAATAAACCCATCCCTGAGGCTCTCCTTGTTTGACTACCCATTCTGCCACTTTCAAGTCTTCCGGATAGGGAGGTTCTTGAATGGCGTGATAACGGTCGTAAGTCAGATAGTGTCCAATACGCTCTACGCACCAGGCCAGGCTGGAGTAAGTGTCAGGGCTATTCAGGCATACCCTTCCCGCAAAGTCTCCGAAATATCGGATGTTGGGATGCCATGGATGAGGGATTGCTTGGCCTTCTTTATCGTAAGTCAGGAAATAAAATTCGGCAGGTGCATCCACGCAAGGGTAATTCTCGGGCAGGTAGATACGCATGCGAAAGGTTAAAGCGAAAATAGGCTTGTTGGCTATGCCTGGCTCGTTCAATCGTTCAAGTTGTTCTACATTGCAAATGGAGCGGATATGGTAGGTTATCAGATACATTGTGGGCAGGCCTTGTTCATTACGTCTGATAATTTGATACTCCATTTCGTTTCGTCGTTCAAGGGCACGATCCAGTTGGCTCCATTCATGGAGCAGTCTCCGATTTCTTCCATTCAATTGTTGAGAAGAGTACTCTTGCCAATTCGTGGGATATGTTCGCATGCTGAATTCTGTTAGGGTGTATGACTCTTTATCCGGGGAAGGGGTCAGGGATTAGAAAAACGGTATCTCCATTGTTGACGTTGTAATCTGCCAACGTCTGGTCTGTTTTTCCAATCCTGGGTCTGAGAACGCGTGTTTCGTGAGTCGCGGTGTCCTCTTTCCCGAAGAAATAGTCTAAAGGAGCCCCTGTTGGGTCTATCGATGGAAAATCGAAGATAAGCCGTCCGTCTTTCCCGATGGCATGACGCAGATTGTTCATCAGGGTACTCAGGGGAGCCTGTGGGTTCATGATGCGGAACCTTACTTTTTTGTCTTTATATACGATGTCTAAAAAGAAATCTTCCATTGTTACGTCTTTGTTTGGATTGCAAAAATAATAAATTAAGAGTTCTCAATAGCTCTGTTTGTCGGACGTTTTTCCAATCGCCTTCCTAACTGATCTCGATGCTGACTTGAACCGGCAGGATGTTGGTGCTTCTTACTTCAATCATTTTTTGCAACAACATTTCGGTCATTGGTATTTTCTCCTGAAAGTTTCGTTTGATGTAGGGATCGTTTTTCAGGGATATGTAAACCTGAGTCTCCAAGCCGCAATGGTAGCGTTCCGTGTGGCGGTTGTTTCTGACTCTTATGCTTGTTATCATATCGTTTGTGATGCCAAAGCGGGTACCCAGTTCGTTATAACATAAGATTTTGATATCAGCAGGTGTCACAATTCGATCGTTGGTGGTCAGGTAGTAGCGCGTGAGTAGGTTTTCGGCGTCCATGTTCTGCACTTCGTCAAAGCCGGGCATAGGTTCGGCAACCAGTTTGACATCTGTAAAGTAGCCGTTTGCCAGGATATTGAACCGGCTTTTGTTGTTCAGCAAGCTGTTGACAGCGCTACCGTTAGTGACCAGATAGTCTATGTGGAGACTTTTGTCTTTGGGGCGGAAACCGTTGTCGTTCTTGAGCATCAGATAGAGGGTCGGCGTATAAATATTCGGGGTCTTGGCCAGTCCTTCCGACATTTTTTTCAGCAGAGAGTAGAAGTTGTCCATGAAGTTTCCTTCTCGAAGGGAGTCGATACCCTGAAAGGCATAATAATCGGAGGAAAAGCGGTTGATAAGCGTAGTGGCCAATTTGACCAGATGCTCAGGATTGAAACGGCTGGCTGTCATCTTGCGGATTTCAATGGGTTCCTCTTTGAACATTTGCGTATCTGCAGGTCGGAGCAGGTGCAGGAATTGCCAGTATGTGGAAAAGTCGCTTGCACCGTTTAGGCGCGTGATGGGAGAACTGGACGAAAGGTTGGCAGATGCTATGGAGGCATTGGCCAGGATAGTACAGTTCAGCGACAACAGTTCCTTGTCGAACAGGAACTGGTCGTCAATGCCAAAGAATTCGAAAACCAGTTCCAGTCTTTCGTTTGATAGGGATGTGGCCGACGGGGTTTTGTAAGTATCTATTGCAAACAGTCGTACGTTTTGTCTCGCAAATAAATCAAACCAGATGTGGCGTGGCTGGAAAATGGGCGATTCGTTGTAGAGCAGGTTTTCCAGCGAGAAGCATCTGTTCAGGGGCAAATCGGCGTAATCCCACGGCTTGATGAGCGGAAGGGGGTGGCCGTTGGCAAAAACCTTCAGATCTTGGAAATGAGGGTTGCCGATCAGGAAGGTCATGCCAGACAGGTTGTTGACCGGTTCTTTGAATTGCAGGCCCACTTTCCAGCGGCGGTTGTCCATACGGACTATCGAGGATATCTTGCAGTTGAATACCCGTGTGCTGAGAAGTGGAATAAATGTGAACGGTGTGTCCTGAAGGGAGAAGACCGTTCGATGGTCCAGTGTCTGGATTGAGATACTTTCACTGGGTGTCACTTCTACGGCAGCCGTTGCCGGGAGTGCGTGAGTCCGTTCGTAGGGGACGAGCATCTGTTCCAGCTCATAAAGGATTTCGGCCTTGAGCTGTTCGATTTCGTTGTCGATTTCGTTAGCCTGATAGGCCAGCGCTGTCAGAAACAGGGAGAAAACCGGATCTTGCTCAATGCCTTCCAGGTGTTCGCTGTTGGTGCTTTGTTCCCAAACGGCAATGGCTTCTTTGATGATTTCTTTTGCCCTTTGGCGTGTATTGAATATCGTCTGTTTCATTTCTGTCTCATTTAAGTTATGGTCAGGACGTTTCTTGAAGGAAGTCAGTTCCAGAGGTTGATGCTGGTTGTGTACTTGTAGGGTTCATTGGTCTCCACAAGTATGCCTTCAACGACGATTTGAATCATTTTTTGGTTTTTAAGGTATGTCATGGAAACGGAAACTTCAGTCAGTCTTTTCTCGTATTGTTCGATGGCTTTTTTCAGGTCTACCGCAAATGTATTGAGGTTTTTGGAGTTTCCCGAAACCTTCTTGTCGTAAAGTTTTGAGTTTGAGTTGTCCTGTGGCGATGAATCATAAATGACCCCTTCCTTTTCGTTGAATATCTCGAATTTCAGGTTGTTGAATATAAATCCGAATTCAGGATCTGCTCCACAGCCTCCACACGGTGTGCTCAGCAGCAGTTCGATGAACGCGTCGATGGCCGTTTGCGACTTGGAAGTGTAGGCCAGACGTCCGTTTGTTACTTGCAAAGGTAGTAAAACGTTCATGACATACTTTTAAATTAATGGTGTGAATTCATCCTCTTCTTTTTCTACTGGTACATATAGAGCATTGTATAGGCTTTCATACAGATTCTTGTACAGGCTTTCGTACAGTTCTTCCGACAATTCTCCCGACAACAGGTCATGCAGTTCGGTCTTGAGTTGTTGGTTGATGTAGTCGGTCAGGCGGACAGTCAGGTCTTCGGAAATCTCGGCATAGAGTTTGGCCTTAAGTTCAGTGTAAAGTTGTTCGTACAGTTCAGGGCGCAATTGTTCGTACAATTCCGCCTTGATTTGTGCTTTCAGCTCGTCAAAGTCGATGGTGTGGTCTTCCAGGACTACTTTGTCGAGGGTGCCTGCCGCGTTATGCAGATAGCTGTCCAACCAGTCCAGCCAGTTTGCGATGTCATATCCCGAATAAGCCGGTATGGTTACAGGTGTCTCGGTGTTTGGCGTAACGATATAGTAGTCTATGGCTTGGGCTATTTCGTAGGTCAGTTGGATGAAAGGGCATGTCCTGCCTTGAGTATCATAACTCTTTAACAGATAGGCATAGCGTTGGAAAGCACGTTTCCCTTCTCCAGACTCCAGATTCGGATGTTCGGCCAGTAAGCTGACTTGCTTTGTGAGTTGCTCCAAATACGGTTGGAAGCGGTTGTCAGACGATAGATATAGACAAGGAGGAATGTAAGATTCGTCGATGGAAAAGATACCGTCGCTGACTTTGAATTTCATGACCGGGAAAAGGTCTGTCCCTTCCAGTTCGCTCAGGGAATAGATACCGTATGTGTATTCGGGCCGTACAAAGGGTACCTCCTTTACGTCGAATTCCACTTCCTTTTCGCCGAAACCGCAGGCCAGGTAGTATTCGTTGCCATACACCAGCGGGACGGTCACTACAACCTTTTCGTCGATGTGCAGAATTTTTCCGGAAGGGAGTAGAGCCATACAAGCCAGGTGGTCTATTTCCAGTTTGTTGCGGACGAAACCGCCTTGCCTGTCGAATTCGGTGAAAGGTATGAGGCCGAATTCATTTCCGTTGACGGCTCGGGTTGCCGCTTGTTGTCTGTGGCGCAGGTTCTCGTCCAGTTCCAGAAAAGTTTGGGCGGAGATTGCCATGCCGGCTTTCCAGTCTATTCTTGAGTTGATATTCATAATGGGTTCCTGTTAGTGTCAATATGCTGGGTTGATGTCTCGGTATTGTAGTCCAGTGTCAGGGCGTTACCCAGGGCAAAGGGGCGCTCATGATGTTTGATGGCAATGGTGCAATGCGTGTCGAAGGGAATGAACCATTCGCGAATAAAGTCGGCAAACGGATCTACGGTCGCTTTTAGCTTGTTGTATGCTTCTGTTGTCAGGTCTGGGACAATCAGATGGAAGGTGATGGCGGGTTGTGAATAGCCGATGCCTTCGTCCCACGTATATCGGCCGGTCGTCATCTCTACAGGGCAGTCGAACAGGCTTTTCAGCAGGGTTCGCAAGAAACCGAAATCAGCGCGCAGGTGGCTGATGAGGAGAAGCAGCGGGGCTGTTTTTCGGATGTATGGATTTTCTTCTTTCTCCAGGTCGTAGCCGAAATAGTGTTTGAGCAGCAGGGCCAGTTTCCCGCCCGACAGTTGTGAGGTTTCTTTCTCAATGTGGAGGCGGAATCTGAAGTTCAGGGTGTCTACAGGCTTGAAGAGATCTTTCAGAAGTTCCTCTTTCTTTTTGAGTTGTTCGTATTTCTGTTCGAAACCCTTTCCTTTCAGGGCATTGTCGGGAGCGATAACTCCTTGGGGGAGTAACCGCAGAAAACCGTCGCGAGCCAGGCGTACCGTCCGTTTGTCCTCTTCGAACGACAGGATATCCGGGCTGTAGTTCCGATAGAATGCGCCGGCGCATTCCGCTTGCCACTGGTCTGTGTGGTCAGGGAAGAGGTAATTCAAGAGGAATTCCGCACTGATGTCAAATGGTTTTGTCTCGTTCATCATGCCTGTCTGTTTTGATATAAGAAGGTTGAGTAATTTCGTTCGTCGGCCAGCTCTACGTAGCGGCTGCCGTTTTCTGTCCGCACATGCAGGACGCTCCACGGCGGAATACCGATCTGTGACAGAGTCAGATCCCGATAGGGAAAATCCCTGTCGACAGTTTTTATCTCATGTTGGTAGAGGGCGTGGAAAGGAAGCTGGCGTAGGGTGGGTTCTTCTTCCAGAAAACGGGCGATGGCATAGTCGGGAAGCAGGGCGGTTACTTTTCGCTCGTCTTTCCGTACGGTCAGGTAGTCCACGAAGCTGTGGTCTCTGAGTACGATTTCCACGTCCCGGCATCCCAATTGCCCAGCCAGGCTGTCCAGTGTCTCACCAATCGGCCTGTCCGTCGTGAGGTTTACTTTTTCTATCGGTTCCCATCGGTCGTGCACGGGGCATTCTTCGTCGTAACCCGTAAAGTCTGCGATACGTGCGGCCAGGTGTTGACCTTCGTAGTAGAACATCTTTCCGCATAGCGAGGTCAGTTCTCCGCTGGCCAGTTCATCGGGGTGTAGCAGTTTGATGGCTTCCTGTGCTTCTACGGCACCGATGACGGAAGCGATTACTGGCGTGGTCGGTACACGGTTCGCTTGTTCATTTCGTCGGATGGCCGCACTGCATGACAGGCGGTACGACATGTCCTTCAGCGCTTCAGGCCCCAGATTGCAGGCGTAGCAATTCTTGCCAGGTACGAACACCCGCGCTGTGCCTTCCAGTCCGTCTATGCCGCCGTCTACCCAAGGCACACCGGCACGCATGCACAAGCGGTTCAGGCAATAGCGCGCCCAGCGGTTGTCCACGCAGCCCACGACGACATCCATCCGTCGTAGCAGGCCCAGTCCGACATCGTGGCAGATGTCGCTCTCGAGTGGCAGCACTTGAATGGATGGATTGATTTCGCGGATGCGCTTTGCCGCTACGGTCGCTTTGGGGCGACGGGCTTCGGCGTCTGCCCGACTGAAGAGGATGGAGCGGGTCAGGTTCGATGGTTCGATGGTGTCGAAGTCCACAACGACCACGTGACCGACACCGAATAAAGCCAAGTTTTTCAGCACCTCGTTGCCAAGGGCACCGCAACCCACTACCATCACATTGGCTCGGTCCAGCCGCTCCTGCTTGAACCAGGAGAGCAGCGGGAACACGTCCGCGCCCCATGTGGGAGCTAAGGTCGGTATCGGGTCGTTTTCTTTCATTGCAAGATGCTTTCTGTGGTTTGGCTGCTCAAATGTAGCAAATATTCGGGAAAGCCCCCAAACGATTGAGACAATATTTGGCTGAAAACCTGTAAAAAGCCTTCTTTTACAAGATTATTTCCATTTCTTTTGTGAAGTTTCATCGTAATTCGGTGTGAATTAGCGGTTTCTTGTGAAACTTGTGTCTGGTTTCACATGAGACGGGTATGTTTCACCATTATTGCCTTGTTTACAATCGGTTACCATTCATTGTGAAACGGTGAAGGATAAAACGGGAGAAATGACTTATCTTTTGTTTGAGGGAGAGTTATCTGTCTGTGAAACATTGACCGTTTGGATATATTCATAAAGCAGTGTTTGGAGTCGGATAAAGCAATGCTTTAAGTTGGGCAAATGGCTGCTTTCTCTTGTTTGGACAATAGCCTTCTTTCGCTTGCTAACTATCTACATGACGAAGCTAAAGTTCATAGTTATGAGTATAAAGTGGCATTTTATACAGGAATAATGCCGATATCCCTTGAAGAAAATCGGAGAGCAGCGTCGGTTATTCCGTTATTTTTCCGTATGTTTGCAAGGTATGATTTCAGAAACAGTACGCATGAGATATGGGTGGATCATAATTCTGTGGTGCATGACGGCTTTTCCCGTGATGGCGCAGCGGATGCGCGTCGAGGATTTCGGACGCTACAAGAGGCCGTTCCTGCAAAAGTCGCCTTTTACGACAGACAAACGGCAAGCTCTGCTCGACTTTTTTACTAACGAGAAGGGTTTCCAGTTTTTCGTGGAAGATGCACCTGTAACCACGACCGAAGGAGAAGGAATGGTCACCCTGACGCTGCCCCATCGTACCAGCTTCCTCGTCATCAAGCATCCCGTCTACGGGCAGCTGGCCTGGAAGGTGCCCGACGGCGTGTTGAAAAAGAAAAAGCACTATCATGCCTATCTCCATACTGAAAGTTTGGAGAAAGAGTTCCGTCAGCAGAAGCAGTGGGCGCTGATTTCGACGGTGCCCGAACATGCCATCGTCTACGTAGATACCGTTATCCATCCTCTTTTGGACGGAACCCTTTCCCTTTACTTGCCACTGGGCTGGCATGCTTGCCGTATTGAGTCGCCTTTCTACCAGACCTTGAACGATACCATCGAACTGACAGACTCCGCCCGTTTTGAGAAGCGCTACGTGTTGCAGCCTTTTTATGCCTACCTGACCGTAGAGACCGACTGGCCCGATGCCCGCATCTGCCTGGACGGGCAGCCGTTGGGGATGGAGCGCATCGAGACGTCCCGTCTGATGCCCGGCCGATATCGGCTGACCGTCGACCAAGGCGATTCGCTCTACTACGAACAGTGGTTGGAGCTGGCCAACGCAGAGCGTAAGGTGGTCGACCTGCATGGCATCGAGTTGCGTCCGTTCCCGCAGCCAGGACAGACCATAGAGACGCTTGGGTTCCCGAATGAGGTTTTGGCAGACTCCTTGGCTTCGGACAGCCTTCAGGTACAGCCAGAACAATGGGCCGACGTACATATTACCGCTTTCGACGCCGACACCGAAATCTGGCTCAACCGCGAGCAGGTGGGGCAGGGCGAATGGCGGGGAAAGCTGGCGCCAGGCTTTTATGCCGTCAGTTCGAAGAAAGAGGGGCTGGACTCGCGCACCGACTTCTTCTGGGTGGATGCGGGGAAGAGCGTGGAGCTGAACCTCATTTCGCCTTTGGCCGATTACGGATTGCTGAACGTGTCGTGCGACGAGGTGGATGCGGCCGTTTTCCTGAACGGCCTCGCAGCAGGCTTTGCTCCTTGTGTACTGCGTAACCTGCCCGTCGATCGCACCTATCGCCTCCGGCTGGTCAAGGGGCGCAAGGCGGCCGAGACGCTCGTCCGTCTGAAGGGAAATGACATTGTGAACGTGAAACTGAAACTGAAATAATAAATAACCAAAAGGAAAACAGATGAGAATGACTGTGTATAAGCTGTTGCAGGAAGCCCAGCAGAAAATGAACGGATATGCGGTGTATATGAACTACCAGTTCATGCACTTCGGTGTGAAGGCCGAGCCGGCCGCCCTCCTGACGGTCGAAGTCGAAGTGGGCGGTGAACGGATGAATCTGGAAGAAGTGGCCGATGTGGCGTTACCCCAGGACGATCAGTTCGCCTTGATTCCCAAGGAACAGGATTACCTGTTTGCCATCTGCAAGGCTGTGACCCAGGCACATCCCGACTATAAGATCAAACAGAAACCGATGGACGAGGACGGCGAGGAGAACGGAGAAGAGGAGTCCTCGGACGGAGAAGGGGATCGGTACGTCCTGTGCACGATGCCCGAAGTGAACGACGACCGGCACGATGCGGGCATGGATTACGTGAAGGCCATTTACGAGGAAATGACGGCCAAGATTGATGCGGTAAATGCCGCGTATGGCGCAAAAATTGCCAAACAACTGGCCGGTGCCAAGCCCGAGGAAATGGACGAGGCGAAGGAGGAACTCCAGAAGGTGTATGACCAGATAAAGGATATATGCAAGTCCTATCGAGAGGAGAAGGAAAAGCAGATAGAGGAGGCTTATCAGGATTATCTGAAGAAGAAGGCAGAGGCCGAACAGGCCGAGAGCGAGCGTCAGGCCGCTCGTGGCGAAGACAAAGGCATGAAATTGGACCTGAGCCAGTTTACCGGCAAAGAATAAAAAGTGCCTGGCCTGTAACGGCGGGCAGGGGATTATTTCCCCTGCGAGTCGCACGTATGACCGGGCATGTTGATGGAGATGCTGCCGCCGTAGGCACACATCAGCTTGCAGTTGTCCAGCAGGGCCGGCATGTTGGTGATCAGTTGCTTGCCGCCCGGTGCCCAGGGAGCCACGATTACCGGAATGCAGGGCATGGGCGTCAGGACGCCCATTGCGGCCGAGGTGGCGGAGGCCACCATGGGGTTGCTCAGCGACTGGCACATGCCGAAGGGCAGAATATTAACCAGTGGAGCGAAATCCATGATGGTGGCTTTTGGCTTGTTCTGGATCATCGGCCGCAGGGGGACCGTTACCATTAATGAAGAAGGGGTCATACCAAACGTGCATTTCAGCATTGCACCCATACAAACATATTTTGCCATAATCTTTCTGTTTTTATCCGTTGTTCGATTTCAGTTCTTCTTCACTCAGTTTTGCACTCAGCTTGGCGGTAGACGGCGCGCCGGGCACGGAGATGCCTTCGGTGGTATAGGGAGTCTTGAACGACGAATCCACCTTCAGGTTCTTCATCTCGACCGTTCCGGCGGTGACGTCGGACTTGAACGTCGATTTGCCCTGCGAGGTCATCTCGCCATAGAGGGTGGTCTTGCTGCCGGAGAGCGCGGCGTCGCCACCGCTCAGTTGCAGGATGGCCTTGCCGTCCTGTTGCAGCTCGACGGTAGTGTCGCCGAAGAGGCCCACCTTGTCCGAGGCCACCTGCACACTCTTGCTCCGCGCCTTCTTGCCCCTTGCTCCTGCATAGACTTTTTCTGCTAGCAGAAGCAGGCTGCTGCCTGCGGCCAGTTCCTTGTCGGTACGCTTCTCCTTATCCACGTCCATAGCCTTCACTTCTACCGTCTTGGCGTTGGCGGCAATCGTTCCGGTCGCCTTGCCTTCGGTGTCGGTGGCGTTGAGATTGATTTTCTCGGCGCGCAGGGTGAACGAGCCTTCTTGGGTCAGGCTCTTTTCTTCGGTTTTGTCGTCCTTCGTCTCGTAGTCCACGGCCTCCACCTGGATTGCTTTCGAGACCACTCGTACGCTGCCTTCGGCCGGCAGGTGGGTGTTCTTGTCCGCGATCTTGGGGTTGGCGGTATTGATTTCCACGTCCTGTGAGCCCATGTAGATGTTGCTGTCCTTGATCAGTGCGCCGTCGTTGCCGTAGGAGGTGAGGCTGATTTCCTTGCCTGCCAGGCCGATGCCCGCGCCGTCGTTGGTTCGTAGGTTACCGTCGCCGTCGGTCGAGGTGAGGCTGATATTTTCGGAGCGGAGCGAGATGAATGTATCGGTGGTTTGCTCCTTGAACGACGATTTCAGTTGCTTGGCTGCCTCTTTTTGTTCCTTGACGGCAGCCAATTGTCGGTTACTCTCGGCAAGGCGGGAGAGAGAATTGAAGTAGTGAGTCAACGCATTGTAAAGAGTGGACGTTGTTTGCTGGAATTCATAATGCAGTTCGTCAATGTCCAGGAAGTTGGTTCGGGTCTCTATTTCGGAATTGTTTAGCGTGTCTTTCTCAATCAGTTCGTTCATGTGGGATACTAACGAAGCCACTGTCGATTTGGCTTGGCTTGCTGTTTGGTTGAGGTCATTGATATGTGTGTTCAATGCCTTTTCTTCCTGCTCCAAACTTTCGGAAAGCGTGTCGCACGGCAGTGTGGCATCGATGCTGATTTGCCCGTTGGTGGAGAGATGAATTCCGCTGCCGCTGTTGGATAGACTGCTTTGGGGGAAATAATCATCGGCATTCTCACCCCGCAAAACGATGTTTTGGGCTTGGGATACAATCTCAGAAATGGGCTTTACGACCTGCTCTATACCGTCTTTACCTGGATCTACCGCAATCTGGCGGATGCTGGGAGCGCGGCTTACGATACTGCCGATTCCCGATGTTCCGGTTCCTACCCCTTCCAGATCGATGTTGGTTGCCCGTATGACGACTTTTGAACCTCCACCCCATAATATACCGCTTTTGTCCACATTACCGATAATGATTTCGGGAGCGGAGATAATTATTCGGTTGTCATCACGGATGTAGCGCCCCTTTTCCAGATTGTCAAAAATATCCTGTTTGATCCGTTGGATTTCGTCTTTTTGAGAACGGATCTCTTCGATATCTTTTTTTACATTTTGCTGGAATTTTTCCAATGCGCTTTGCAAATCCGTAAATTGTTCTGTTATGTCCTTTCTCATATATATATGATCTGTTTTTGCTGGTTTAGTGGGTTGCTATATGTTTTTTAGGAAATCTATTATTTGCTGTATTTTGATTCCTAAATTATACTCGTTTATTGTTGTGTTGTCAAGATAAAGTGTTTGACCTTCTTTTCTTGAGAATAATATATCTCCTCCACTTGCGTGATCCCAATTGTATTGGTCGAACAAGCCATTGAGTCCCCAAGCTTTTGTCAAGAACCTCCGCTTTGAATCTGTTGGGATTTTGGGAACGTCGAACGGGTTATTTGTTAAATTTAAAGTTAAACCATTATTAATGAAAAGATTATCCCAAGTGGCTTGGGGGTAATTATCGCTTATTGGGTTTGGTATGTTGTCGATAGTAATACGGTATGGATTATGAGTACTGAGATGAGATATAAAATTTAGGATCACACTTCTGAACTCTTCTATATCAATTGTGGCATTGGCATCGAAATTCTGAATGTATGCGTTATGTGTTGTATCTAGAAAATAGATCTTTTTGCAAAGATCTTTAATTTTATTGTCATATTGGTCGAGTGCATTTTTACAGGTATCGCTAAGCGACTTGCTAAGTGATTTTTTGACTTTGTTCCATACGGATTTTTCTACTAATTTATAGAGTTCTTTTGCTGCATCGTTTAACTTTTTTGCATTGTTCTTTGCTTCTTTGTTTGTATTTATTGGTTTTGATGGTTGATATGGTGTATTGTTTAATATATCTCTAATGAGATTATTAAAGTCTTTAGGAGCAGGATTGCATTGGTAGACCGAATTCTGCTGTATCGCATTATGTTGTGCACTTTCATATTCTACCTTTTGTGCATTAATTGCTACAGTATTTGCTTTACATGTGTTAAATAAATCAATAATAAATTGATGAGCAGCAACGATGTCGCCAAAGAAAGACGCAGTTTCTTTGTGCTTAAATCCACCGGTCCGTATTGCCTCAAGATTGGATAATTTTAAGTTCCTCCCAGGGATTTTTGCTTCTCCCTTACCTGCTTCGATGCATAAATATCTGTTGGACTTGATGAGCAACGTGCCACCGATAGGTCGAAGTAGAGTTTCCATAAAAGTGCGTATGAGGCCCATATCAATGGGTTGTATTTTCTTGAGAACAGCAGCATTAAGTAAGTCTTTTCTGGCTTCTTTTCGAAGAGAACTAGAGGTTGGCCAAAAGTCCGTATTAATATTGTTTCCGGAGGAAATGGACAGGTTATTACCCGCTACGATATCGATGTTCTTCCCTTCGATACGGACATTCCCGTTGGGCGCACTGATGGTGATGCCCGTAAAGGCATTGATATCTACTTTGCCCAAAGGGCTGTCGATGGAGATGGCACGTTTGTCCGACGACATGGATATGGAGTACAGCCCGTGTTCGTCTGTAAACTCGATGCCTCCCATCGCTTTCTTATTGTAGTCTGAAAGATTCCATTTCAATGTCGTTGGACAAAAACTATTAAAAGTTTTCCATAGGGGAATGACTCCATTAAAGACGTCTGTAGTGGCTGGTGGATCGGAGAAAATGATAGAATGGCCGTTTACAGACGAAATGACACGAGCTTTGTCCCGTTTGAAAGCGTATGGAACCGTTGATTCGTCTTCTTCTGCTGCTCTTGTATAGAGCATGCCTTCTACGTAAGGCTTCTCAATATTCCCGTTCTCGTAGTTGATGATGGCTTCGTCGCCTATTTGGGGAAGGAAGTTGAAGCCGCTGCCGTCCGAAGCCATGGGCAGGGCAATGTGGATCCACGGTGTAGAGTCTTCGGATGCCTCCAGCTCTTCATCTTTTTCGGTCTTGCCTTGCCACGGATAGCGTACCCTTACACGATTCATTTTTAAGGGATCCGTATTGTGCGTGATGAAGGCTCGTTGGGCTTTGGCCTCACGGATGGGACCGACAGGAGCGGAAGGGGGGAATACGAACTCATTCTCTTTGTATGGGATGGCTTCGATGTCGAGGGTCTCTGCACCGCTGTTGGCGCAGCCGTTCATCTGGACAACGATGTATTTCTCTCCGTCCAGCTCTATCAGGCTTCCCAGCGCGAGGGGGTAGAAATGGTCGCCCAATGCAATTTGGATGCGTGACCGTTCGTTTGCTTCTATTCCCTTGCGAACGGCTTCATAAAATTCCAGGCTGAAGGTGACGTAACTGTCCAAAGCGTTTTTAACGCTCTCTGATGTGCTGAAGGGATGGATGCACTTGCCGTTTTCCCTTTCTTTAATGTAAGTTCCTTCCTGGAAATTTTGCTTATTATAGCTGTCATTGGCCGACTTGGCGGAAAAAATACTGCTTACACTGGTTGCTCCTGTACTGTAGATAAAGTTGGTTATTCCTTCAGCAAGGTTTGATGAATTAACAAATTCTGTAAAAAGGTTGATAAAGTAGTATCCTGGAAACAGGGCAAAATCTTCCCATTTGGTGTATTTATCTTTAGGAGGAAGGGAAACCAAGTTTTCATCGGAAGCCAAGTAGGAATCCTGACACTGCAGATCAGCGACGTTAACTTCGTAATCGCTCCTTGATTTATCTTTTATTGTTATTGGTGTTCCTGATTGATCTGTGCCGGTTATATCTATTTTACCTCCTCCCTTTTCCTCAACATTGTAACCTTTCCCATACTCCGTTTGTAGCTTTTCTTCGTCAAGTGGCAGTAACGTGGGATAAAGTTTTATTCTATTATCCTTATTTGTAAGAGGATAATTATGATGGCTGCTTACGATGTAGTTCTGTTTCCATGCCGTAGCTGTTTCATCAGAAAAATTGACGGAAACATACTCCGTAATGGGTGTTATGTCATCTTGTTCTTTATCATCCTTATCTTTTTTAGTCTTTTTTTTCCACCCGATATTGAAATATCCGTCCTCGTAATAGAGAAATTCTCCGCATCGGTTGCTGACTCTGACCAGAAAATCGAAGAAACTTTCGTTGTATTGCACGAGGTAGGGCTGGATAAATTCTTTATCATCATAGTATAGATAGCGAGGATTTTTGTTAAATTGAGATTCTTTTTTTTCTTCGATAATAGAGCCTAATTTCGTTGTTTCACTATCAAGTTCTTTTATTTTTATACTTATATTTTGAGATAATGCCTTCTTTTCATTAAGCGTCTTTTGCAGTTCCTTTTTTGTGTTTTCGTTTATCTCTTTGTTTATCTTATCGTTGAGGTCGTTTATTTCTTTATTAATTTCCTTTTGTTTTTCCTCGAGGTTTGCCTTCTCTGCTTCCCGTTCCTTCTTCAAACTTTGAGCATTCTCTATTGTCAGTTGTTCATCTATTGTTTCAGGAAGGTTATTGGGCCAAAGATCTTTGTTCAAAAAAATGTCTTGAGTGAATTTTTTACCTGTATAGGCTTTGCAATACGTATCCAGTGTAAGGAACTTAAACGGGTCGTAGGCTTGGAACGTAGCATAATAAACGTTCCCTTTTTTCTCGATTTGTATCCCGAAAATATAATAGTCTTTTGCAATGCTGCTACTCTTGTTATCAGCTTGGGCTGTTAATTCGATTTTTTTTCCTTTGAATGTGCTGTAAATAGCATTAACACCGCTACACCCTGTAATTTGCAACTTGAAGATAAGTTCTCCCGGCTTGTAAATAGCTTTCGAGTAGCTCAAACTTTGGAGTGTATAAGTCCATGTACTATTCCCAATAATGGTAGATTCTGTTGAACGTCCATCGTTTGAGTTATAACTTAATTCGATATTGTTATTTTCTTGTGGAACGTTGTGGATTGTTAAAGTATAGGAAGCCATGATGTTCTACTGTTAAGATTAGAAATTGATATACAGTTTCTTTTGATAGCTGTCGCTACCGATGTAGGTAATTGATTTGGTCAACAGTCTGATGCCGGTCATCATCAAGTTGGCATTTTCTTCTTCCTCTTCGGAAAAGAAGGGTGAAGTTTCAGGATGAGAAGCACCAAAGACTTCGTCTACACTGATGACGTAGCCAGTTACGACCAGTCCGCTGTCGTAGTCGCTCAATGTGTTTTCTCCTTCGTCTGTACGGAAGGTCGCGTTGAAAACGATCGAGAAACACGACTCTGTATGCTCGTCCAGCCGTTTGTATATTTCTTTCAGGTAACCGTCCGGTAAGGATTTGATTTGGAGTTGCAGGATAGTAGTTTGGGTCGGGCCGTAAGGCATTCCCCTGTCATTCCTTTTTCTGGCACATTCATAATGGAATTGTTGCAGCGTGAAGCCTTGCTCTCTTTTGACTTTGGTTTCACGGATGTCGTCGAAATAAAGAGAGGCTTTCTGGTTATTTGAGATGTTTTGCATAGAAGGTCTTAATTTGAGGGTTTGCTTTATTGGAATTCAGTCTCGTCAATCTCCAGTTTCTTCACCATGATGCCCAGTTTGAGCTGATGGCGGTTGGTGTCGCTGATATTATAGATTTCGTCAATCGAAAAGCATTTGGCATCCTCAAACTTGAAGGTTCGTGTCGTTATGTCGTATTTGGCAGACTGGTTGGTCAGATCGACTACGACTTTGCCGGACAATGAAGTCTGGTCGATGTACCATTCAAATAGCATGAGGTCGTTTTTGCCGGGAGCGATAACCGACAGGATAAGCTGGTCGCACCGCGGATTATCGTCGGGGGTGTAGGAATTGTGATGTCTCGATACTTTGACCTCGCATTGGACTACCCGATACGTGTTGGTATAGGTGCCTGAGGCGTTATCCCCCAAATATAGGTTTGCAAATAAGGACATAACGGGATGTTTATTACTTTGTGTCTTTTAACTTTATCTCCCCGGCAAAAGATGTCGGGGAGGTGATAAGGTGCCGCCGGATGGCGGCTATAAGCTTTATTTCCAAGGATTCTGGAAATCAACGGGACCGTTCTTCAGTTCCTGGCAAACGATTTGCAGTTGCTCGAAGTGTTCCTCGCCATCTTCCCATTTTTCCAGATAGTGCACGCAATAGCATCCTGTGCCTTCCAGTTCCTTCATCGTAGAACCGTCGATGGTGTTGTAGAAGGTAATCTTGATATCACGTGGATCGTTGGGTGACAGCATCCATTGCAACAACTGGTTGTTACCGTCGTTCATAGCTTTGACACGGATGTCAATACGGCCACCTCTGGGGATACCGGAGATTTGGCCTTCACGGTCGGTCGTCTGTGAGAAAGTGTAGTCGATCATCATGACTTCACGGGTCTCGAAATCTTTTACCGATAATTGTACCGGGGTTATGTTTTCTGCCATAGTGTTTCTGTTTTTTTAGTTAGACATCATGTTCCGAACTTAAGCCCAGTCGTTTTCAAAAACAACAGACTCGAATTCAATCTTTTGACAGGTGATTTCGATTTCCTCGAAATGACCTTTCTTGTCTTCCCATTTTTCCTCGAAGTTTACGCAATAACCGTTGGTGAACTTGATCGTCTTCATGTTCTTGCCGGTTTTTGTTTCTAGGAAAGTGATTACACCGTTTTTGGGCAGGTTACGTTCGATCATCCATGCCAACAAATCGGGAGTACCGTCATTAAGAGCTTTTACACGGATGTTGATTTTACCACCACGGGGAATACCCGACATCTGGCCTTCTACGTCAGTAGCCTGGTCAAATTCGTATTTAACCATCATGACTTCGCGTTCCTTATAGCCGTCAACTTCTAATTTTACAGGTGTCTTTGCCATAATCTTACGTTTTTAAAGTATTGAGTTTATAGAATAAAATTGGATTTATGCCATTTGAGCATCCTTGTCTTTCTTGTCTGCAGAAACTTTGATAATGAAATTTTTGGCCGAATAGAAAGGAGTCAGGCTGATGTCGCATGTGATACGTTTGGTTACCGGATCCTGTGTCGGCTCTTTGATTTCATAATTCTGGAACAAGTTGCCGTAGCCCTTATAGTCGTTCAGGAAGGCCTGGATTTTTGCTTTCAAGTTTTTGGGAGAGTTATAGGGATCCCAGTTCTCGAGAGCTACTTCGTGTACGTAGTTCATCAGTACTTTCTTGACCCAGTCGAATACGCGGACGATGGGGTATTCTTTCATGGCGGTGTTGTCGCCGTTGTAGAGGGTTGTATTGTTGAAAGCCATTACACGTCCTTCAGAGTATACCATTGGAATGACTTGATTGTCCATCAGGGCGGCTATCTCAGACTTCAGCAAGTCCAGTTTAACTCCCTTGACACCGTCGAGCGTACCGTATTTCTTACCACCGGCTCCCTGAGCCATGTTGGCACTTTCGTCATACAGCTTTCCTGCCAATGCGCCTGAACTGCAGATATAGAATGCAGGGCTTTCTTTTTCGTCTTCAGACAGCTTTTCGGAGTCGCGTCCAACAAGCCAGTTTGCGGTCATAATAACGTTTTGCAGTTCGATGTCGCTGTCGCGGTAGCCTTCTGTGTTGGCTTGCAAGTCATCAAATGAATATTCGTCGGCATGGTCTGTGATCAACATGACTTTGTATTTGAAGGCTATTTTGGCCCATTGCAACAAAGTTGGTTTGTCTTGGAATACATTGCCGGGAACAACCATCAAGCTGTAGCAATCTTTCAGGCTCAGACGGTCGAAACCGTTGCGTAGCAAGGTATCTACTTCTTGAGCAAACCCAGAATCGCTGTCGGCAATATCGTCTTTGTATACATTGATGATACGCAGATTTTTCACTTTGTCTGTATTGGCGTTCTTGAAGAAGCTGTCAAGAGCTCGATAAGAACGTTCCAAATTGGCTGTTGCATAGAGAGCGTCCGTGATGCCCTGGCTAAGAACTTTGGTGTACTTGTCTTCTTTGGCTTTGCAGGCGTCTACAAACTCGGACGCGCTTTCGTGGCCTTCGTTGAGTATCTCGAGCCAGCCTTTAATGTCGTTTATCAGGTTTTCCCGTTTATCCTTAAAACGTTTGTCTGACAAGAATACGGCTTTTGCAGCCTTGCGCGCAGGGTTCAGGTTGTCTGCATCGGGCATGAAACCACGGATGGCATTGAAGCCTCCGAATGCAGATAATAGTTGGGATACATCTTTGGACTGGGCCGGTTGCTGGGGCTGTTTTACTTCGCCGGCACCTTGTGATGCGCTATTGCTTTTTTGTAATTCTGCTTCTGGCATATTATTGATTATTTAGTGGTTTATTTATTATTCTCCAATTCTTCCAGCATGGCTTGCAGCATCTCTTTCAGTTCTTCTTTAGCAGTACTGTCTTTCAAGATGTCTCTCAGCTTTCTGTTTTGTTCGATACTTTTGCGGATTTTGCTGTTGGTGTCGATTTTCTTTTTTACACTTGAGAGGAACTGACTGTTTTCAACAAGTCTGCCTTTTCCTCCCTGGGCTTCAAAGTCACGAAGTTCACTGAAATGGAGTACTTCATTTACCGAACCACCTTCTTCGTCCACAAAGTCGACTTCGACGGACGGTTTGAAGTGGGCAAATGCGTCGTTGATGTTTTGGATATCTTCTACAAACTCCGGATTGCCCGGTTCTACGTCTGATGTGTATTGGTCGATCATCAACGTTTTGTTGTTGTCAATGGGGGTGACTTTTGCATTGGATTCTTCATCTGGAGCCATCGAGATGAAATTCTCTTTCATTGCCATAAGATTCTCGTTTTTTAGGGTTATTATTTATAGGATTTATACATTCAACTAATATTAGAGTGTTATAAACTCCGGTTTTCCTTCTTTCATCCGGACTTCAACGGTATCTCCTGATTTGATTTTGCCGGAAATGATCAGCTTGGATAGCGGGTGTCTGAGCTCCTTGCGTATGATACCAATAACGGGGCGTGCACCATATTGTGGGTTGAATCCCATCATAGCGATATCTCGTTTGGTCTCTTGACTGATATTGAGTTTGATATCTTGCTCTTCCAATAACTTTAGCAGTCCCTTCAGGTGTATGTCGAAAATACGTGTAACGGTTTCTTCTGTAATCGGTGAGAAGGGAACGATTTCCGTCAGACGTCCCAGGAATTCGGGCCTGAAATAGTTTTGCATGATGTCCATCAGGTCGTTGTTCTGAGGGATGGTTCCTTTGTTGAACGAGTCAACGATAAATTGGCTGCCGATATTGGAGGTGAACAGAATCAAGGCGTTTGAAAAATCGCCTACACGGCCCAGACGGTCATGCAGCTTGCCTTCATCCAAAATCTGGAGGAATAAATCAAACACAGACTTGTGAGCTTTCTCGATTTCGTCAAATAGTACTACGGAATAGGGCTTTTGGCGGATTTTATTTACCAAAAGACCACCTTCTTCATAACCAACGTATCCCGGAGGTGCTCCGTAAAGTAATGCGACGGAATGTTCTTCCTTGAATTCTGACATATCGAAACGGATAAGGGCGGATTCGTCTTCGAACAGGAATGCTGCCAATGCTTTGGACAATTCAGTCTTACCGGTTCCGGTTGGACCAAGGAAGAAGAAGGAGCCCATGGGTTGTCCTTTCTTGTTCAGACCTGAACGAGATTCAAATACGGCGTCGAGCACGATTTTAACTGCATGATCTTGTCCGACTACCCGCTTCTTCAGCGTAGCTTCCGCATTGATGAGGCGGTCTCGTTCTTTTGATTGGACTTTACCCAAAGGTATGCCAGTCTGTTTGGCTACTACAGCGAATAGGTCTGAACTGTCAAGTTCAGTACGTTTTTGCTGACACATCTGAGCGAGCTGGTCAAGAACTTTTTTCAAGTAATCAATTCGTTTCTGAGCGGTAGCTATCTTGCTGAATTCGATGTCTGCATCCAGTTGTGCCATCAAAATACAACTGATCTGGTTGATCAGCTTGTAGTGCAGCCATTCCAGTTCGGTCATCATCTGGCCGTTCTCCTTGGTGCCGATCTGCTCCGTCAGTTGCGTCAGCTCGGCCTGCAGGCTGGCTATGTCGTTGGCCGACATGTCGTTCATGGTCTTTACCAGTGCCATCGTGCGGTCTATCAAGTCGAAGGCGGAATCTGGTAAGGCTTTCTCTGTCAGATAGCGTTTGGCCAGTCGGATGGCATCTACCATGACTGGTTCGTCCACGTTCAGGTGATGGTATTCGGAATAGGTGCCTAAAGCTCCTTTCAGAATACGGAGACACAGGTCGGCATTAGGCTCTTCAAGCGTAATCTTTTCGAGCTTGGTGACGAACTCCTTGTCTGTTTCGATATTCTTGGTATATCCGTCAATGGACGAGGTACAGAGTAGCAGAAGATTGCCTTTGTTCAATTCCTGTTTTAAGATGGAAGAGGCTCCATACAGGCTATTTTGTTTGTCAAATAGCTTGTCTATAGACTCGATAATTAAAATTGCATTGGGTTGTTCTTTGATTTCCCGTAACAGGTTTTTGAAGCGGTCTTCCAGCTCTCCTTTATAAGAAGCGTCTGCGCCAATGCTGGCCAAATCCAGTTCGTAGGCGGCAGCATTACTTAGGAATGACGGTACATGTCCATCAAATAGTTGGCGGACAAATGCGTTGATGAGGGATGTCTTTCCTACTCCAGATTCGCCTGTAATTAACAGATTGGACTTGGTTTTGCGTCCCAATATTTCGAAAATAACTGATATTTCGTTTTCAAATCCTATCACGATGGGTAGTTTCCCGGACTTAGCTTCATTAATCTTATCTATGCAATATTTGCCGATAAGTCCATTTTCTTTGCTCGAAGAAGTTTGTCCGGCTCTACTACCTGTTTCACTTGTATTTGTAGCATGTGCGGAAACTCCTATTTTGTTTTGAATTTCGGAAACGGTAAGGGGTAATGTTTTCAATTGTTCGAATGTGAAGCCAACGCCAGGCGTAACTAACGATGCTAGTATGCAGGCAGGTTCGCATTCTGCAAATCCGAATTTCTCTTTATACTCTTCAGCTTCTTCCATGACGGTTATAGCTTCTTTGGAGTAGTCCAAATCTCTTTGTGGTCTGGCTGCCCGTGGTGAAAGCTGCATTTGTATATCGGCCCATTCTTGCAGATAATAATAATCTTTATCGAGATCTGTCTCAATAAAATGAACTAAACCTACACTTTTGTGTAATATGGCTTTAAACAAATGAGAGGGATAGATTGCGTCGCTACAATATTCCTCGGCGAAAGATTTCGCAATGTCCTTGATGTTGCTCATCGTTTTGATATTTTGAAGGTTCTATGGCTACTTGTCGTAAAAAACATTTTCGCAAATATAAGAAAAAAAAGAAATATTTTGGGTGTTGGCGACCTTTTTTAGCCAAAAGAAGTGAGGAAATAAAAAAAGACCGCCAAGTGTGGAAGCCACTCAACAGTCTGAATTTTTTGTGGTAGCGGGACCCGGGATTGAACCGGGGACCTCATGATTATGAATCA
>ENA-OOXJ01000355-OOXJ01000355.1-human-gut-metagenome-genome-assembly--contig:-NODE-355-length-41033-cov-2.437381_pt1 | contig 41033 bp, 32 predicted proteins | sample MGYA00241587_ERZ501343 | MGnify/ENA primary metagenome ERZ501343 (study PRJEB25962, sample SAMEA2042918) | human gut metagenome | biome: human gut; feature: human-associated habitat; material: faeces... | reverse complement strand
AAAGCTCCAGTTTTCAAAGCTGGAAAAGCTTTAAAAGATCTAGTAAACAAAAAGTAATTTTAGTTTGTTTAAATAAAGAACCAGATTTTATTATCTGGTTCTTTTTTGCAAGTAATAGGTTTAATTTATTAATTTTTAATATCTGTTTTTTTAACTTTTGTGTTACAATTTTCATTTAGTATACTTGTACAATGAGCACATCTAGTTGCTTTAATTGGAATCTCACTATAGCAATATGGGCAAAGTTTTGTTGTCTTTTCTATAACTTCTTTTTCTTTCTTTTTTCCCTTTTTTATAAACTTAACAACAATAAATAGAGTAAATGAAATTATAAAGAAATATAAAATTGCATTTAGTAATTCACCATAAGTTAAAATAAGTGAACCAGCAGCTTTTGCTTCTGCAATTGTTGATGTCTTTGGCCCATGTAAAGTTATGAATAGAGATGATAAATCTACTTTATTTGTAAGTAATCCTAAAAGAGGAGTGATTATTGATGATACAAGTGTATTTACTATTGAAGTAAATGCAGTACCTATAACAACACCTATTGCCATATCAAGTACATTTCCTTTTAGAGCAAATTCTTTATATTCGTTTATTGCCTTTTCTGTTTTTTTTCTTGTTTCTTTCCCTTTATTTTCGATAACTTTTTTAAATTCTTCTTTTTCTATTTTTTTTGACATTTTTCTCACCATAAATATTTTACATTATTTTGATATAAAAATCAAGATTAATTGACAAACATAGCATATTATGATAGAATAGTTTACATATATAATGATATATAAATTTAATTAAATTTTTAAGGAGCTGTTCTTATGAGTAAGAAAAACATTTTTAGTTATCCAAAAAACATTTTTAGTTATCCAAAAAGTATGAAGAATACTTTTAATGATGATGAAAAAATTAAGAGGCCAAATTATAACTTTGATGGACACAAAAAAGCAAGTCCTAAGAATAATAAATTACTTAACATTCCAAAGAAGCAGAGTATGCCAAGAAAAGTAAAGTAATAAATAACTTATTAATAACCCAAATATTAGACAATTGTTTAACATTTGGGTTGTCTTTTGTTTAAGATGGGAAAAAAGCTTGAAAAAAATCAAGTTATATAGTAAAATATACAAGAAATTAAAGGAGAGATAAAATGTTAGAAACAAGAGGAGTTACAATTAGATTCGGAAAAAGGACTTTATTTGAAGATGTAAATGTAAAATTTTCAAATGGAAATTGCTATGGAATAATAGGGGCAAATGGTGCAGGAAAATCTACTTTTTTAAAGGTTCTATCTGGGGAATTAGAGCCAAGTGAAGGTGAAGTATCAAAATCACCTAAAGAAAGAATAAGTGTATTAAAACAGGACCATTATGCATATGACGATGTAAAAGTTTTGGATACTGTAATTAGAGGTAATACAGAACTTTATTCTATAATGAAAGAAAAAGAAGCTTTGTATGCAAAAGAAGATTTTAGTGATGAAGATGGAATAAAAGCAGGAGAATTAGAAGCACAGTTTGCAGATTTAAATGGTTGGATGGCAGAGTCTGATGCTGCAGAACTTTTAAATGGACTTGGAATTGATGTATCACTTCATGATAAATATATGAGGGAATTAAATGGAAATGAAAAGGTAAAAGTGCTTTTAGCCCAAGCTTTGTTTGGAAATCCTGATATCTTGCTTTTAGATGAACCAACTAACCATTTAGATATATCTGCAATAGCATGGTTAGAAGAGTTTTTAATAAATTTTGAAAATACAGTAATAGTTGTATCTCATGATAGATATTTTTTAAATAAAGTATGTACACATATTTTAGATGTAGATTATGGAAAAATAAAATTATATGTTGGAAATTATGATTTTTGGTATGAATCAAGTCAACTTGCACTAAAACAAATGAAAGATGCTAATAAAAAGAAAGAAGAAAAAATAAAAGAATTAGAAGATTTTATTAGAAGATTTAGTGCTAATGCTTCAAAATCAAAACAAGCAACTTCAAGAAAGAAAACATTAGAAAAAATTCAGTTAGATGAGATAAAACCATCTACAAGAAGATATCCATTTATAGAATTTAAACCAGAAAGACCATCTGGTAAAGAAATTTTAGATGTAGATAATATTTCAAAACAAATAGACGGTGTACAACTTTTAAAAAATGTTTCATTTAAAGTTTTAAAAGGAGATAAAATTGTTTTACTTGGTGATAATTCTTTAGCTAAAACATGTCTTTTTAGAATACTTGCAGGAGAAATAAAACAAGATAAGGGAAAAGTTACTTTTGGAAAAACTATAAAGGCATCATATTTACCACAGGCAAACGATGATTATTTTAGTTCCGATAAGTCTATAGTAGAATGGATTGCAGAAGCATATGGTATAAATGATGAAACAATTATACGTAGTTTCTTAGGTAGGATGCTATTTTCTGGTGAGGAGTCTTTAAAAAAGGTAAATGTTTTATCAGGTGGAGAAAGAGCAAGATGTATGTTATCAAGATGTATGCTTGAAAATCCAAATTTAATATTTTTAGATGAACCTACTAACCATTTAGATCTAGAAAGTATTACAGCACTTAATAATGGTTTAATACGTAGTAATGCTGAAATGATATTTACATCTCATGATCATCAATTTATACAGACTGTTGCAAATAGAATAGTTGAATTAACAGATGATGGTGTAATAGATAAGAGAATGACATACGATGAATACTTAGAAGAAAAATTTAGCAAAAAATAGTAGAAAATTTAATTTTAGTATTGATTTTTTAGCTTTAATATGTTATACTTTTAAAAGTGTTGAGTATAACATATACATGCTCCAGTAGCTCAGTTGGATAGAGCAACGGCCTTCTAAGCCGTGGGTCGGGCGTTCGAATCGCTTCTGGGGCACCATAATGTATTTTTTTTATTAATAGAATAGATAATAAAAAAATCATCCTGGAAAGGATGATTTTTTTGATGTCAAGGAAAATCACGGGGTATACCCGTAATTTTTTATTGCTTAATAATGATATTAAAATCGTAGGAATGAAAAGTAGTTTCATATTTATCTAATAATATAAAAAAATTAATTAAATCTTTTAAAAATAGTCGTATAATTGCATTTGATCATTTTGTCTATGCCGACAAAATGGTTCAAATAGGTTCTGGCGCTAAAAAAGAAATTAAAGATTAAAAGTTAACCTGTTATGCTTGTTACTTAATAGTACAAAATTGAGATAGTATAAAAAAGTAATTGCACTAGCCAAACATATTTTGCAGTTTATACCAGAAAATAGGAGATTAATGAAAAGGAAGTATGTACTGCTCATAATAAAATAGGTAAAATAGTTAGAAAGGCAATAAAAGAAGCTGGTGGAACTATGCTAGAAAATTTGCCTACACCTAAAAAGAGCTTAAAGCAATAAAAAAAGAATAGGAAAATGCTAGATAAAAAATGTAAGTGTATATTAGTTAGGAGAAAAAATAATAAAAATAATAAAAATCAATCATATATAATTGTTTTTTTTCTTTATATATAATATACTCCAAAGTAATAGGGGGAATTGATATGACTATTGAAGAAATATATGATGCTATAAAAAGTGAAACATGTATAAAATCATACAAAATAAATAAGGAAAAAGTGGATAATTTAACTATATTTGATAGTAAATTTGGAGGAATTCCATATTGGGATTTTTCAAAAGAATACCCAACAGATAGTAAAGAAGAAAAATTAAAATTATTAGCACAAATAAATTTTGAAAAAGAAAATTTTAACGACTTCAGATTGCCAAAAAAAGGAATCTTGCAATTTTTCATATCATCAAATGATGATGTGTACGGAATGAATTTTGATGAACAAGATAAGCAAACTAATTGGAGAGTAATTTATCATGAAAATGTAAATTATGATGTAACAGAAGAAGAGATAAAAAATAAAGATGTAAAAACTTTAAAAGATGTAACACCCAATTATGTTCCTTTTACTGATACATATAAAATTAATTTTGAAGTATGTGAGGAAGTAATGAACTGTAATGAAAATGGATTTAGAGCTTTAGTAGCAAGAATATTAAAGGATAAATTTAATGTTATAGTTGAAGAAAAGAAAGTAGAAGAGTATTTAGAACAAATAGACGAGAAATTTTATAAAAGGTTTGAAAATTGGGGACACAAATTATTAGGTTATCCAGCTTTTACTCAATCAGATCCAAGAGATTATAAAGTTAAATATGGAAAGTATGATACTTTGCTTTTACAAATAGATTCAGAGGACGATATTATGTGGGGAGATTGTGGAGTAGCTAACTTCTTTATTAATAAAGATGATTTATTAAATAAGAAATTTGATAATATTTTATATAATTGGGATTGCTGTTAGTTGTTAGTATTAGGTAAATGTAATAGTAAGCACGTTATACAATAAATTGTACTAAATTTTAAAAATCGGACATTTTTTATTAAGGGCTAGTAAATTTGAGAATGAATCTTGGTTGTACAAGATTCATTTCTTTTTTTTTATATTAAAGAAAACTACAGCTTGTATATGATGATTTTATAATAAGCTACATAATATTGACATATGAACGAAAAAATGTTATAATCTTTAGCGTAAGAAAGTAACAACAAAGCCATAATTATAGCTTTGATTATGGTCAGCCACAAGGAGGTAGTAACAATGAATAATAGAGATAACATTTCTGTGGATCTTGCCGAGTATTTTATACGGGCAAGAAATCTTGCAACAGAGATAAAGGATCTTTTAGCACCAGTAAATACAATTGACTTTTTGCTTGCGCAGCTTATGGACATTGACAGTCTTCTTTCTATTTATGATGAAGAAAATGTCAGTGAAAATAACTTTAAAGTGAAGGTAAAAACAGATTTCTTAACCGTATATGCTGGACTGCATAGTCATTCTAAAATGTTCACAGAAGCGTATGGTTGCTCTTACGATAAAATGAAAAAAATGCTTGACTTGGCAAAAAACACAATGTCAGATGTATATGATGAGGAATGTATAGTTACAAGTGCAACCACATCCCACTTCGATGACGATTTATCAGATGTTATAAATAAATCGTTGCAGCTCTGTGAGATAAATGGAAAGTGTTCAGTTACAACGGCGACATTCCTTCATACAATTTTTTCTGATGAGAATTCAAGAGCTGTTAAGTTCATTCAGAAATACTTTAAGTATGACTTAAAAGACCTTAGGGAATATCTTGTGGAAAGTGGTGCTGTAATTGAAAATACTAGTAGTTATTCTGGAGTCCCTTCAAATATTTCGAGCTTTTCAAGATGTTTGAATGACACAATAACCCCAGGTGAACCTTGCAGTATTTTATGCAGGGATAAAGAAATACAAGCAGTCTGGAATATTCTTGGTAAGAAAACCAAGAAAAATGCTATGCTGGTTGGTGAAGCGGGTGTAGGTAAGTCGGCAATAGTAGAGGCCATCGTACACAGGATAATAAATAAAACCTGTCCAGAGAAATTTTATGGCTTTAATGTTATAGAGGTGTCTGTAAATTCGATGATATCTGGCACTAAATATCGTGGTGAATTTGAAAAAAAGGCAGACGATTTAATCCAGTACATTGAGAGTCATGATAAATTAATAATCTTCATTGACGAAATACATCAAATATTTGGAGCAGGTAGTTGTGAAGACTCAGGTGTGGATCTTAGCGGTGCTTTAAAATCACTTCTTGCAAGAGACAAGGCCATATTTATTGGCGCTACAACTGTAGATGATTATCAAAGATCGTTTTCACGTGACTCTGCAATGAAGCGTAGATTCCAGCCTGTTTATGTAAGAGAACCTTCAATACAGGACGTGTCTAAAATGATTATGTCGAAGCTTGAAGAACTTATGAAATTTCATAAAATAACCGTAAGTTCAGATGTACTCAAGTACACAACTATCGTAGCTAAAGCCATGAATTCTAATGCTAAAAACCCAGATTTGACACTTGATGTGCTTGATAGAGCAATGACAATTGCTGAGATGCGTGGATGTAAAAGACTCTCAAAAGAGCACGTAAAGATGGTTTTTGCAGAAAACTATAAAATGTTAAATACCATGGATGAGGAGGAAAAGAAGGTTGTAGCTTGGCACGAGGCGGGACATTTTGTAGCAATGTTACTTAGCAGTCACATTGTGGATCAAAAATTAATATTGGCCTCAATATTCCCTACAGGAGATGCAAATGGCATAACGTTATTCGAAGCAACGGACAAAATAGCTTCTTACGATGATGCCTATATCGAAGAAAGTGTAGGAAGACTTCTTGCTGGAAGAATATCGCAGGGATTTATAAGGACAGGTTACGATGCTGGTGCAATATCAGATCTTGAAGTTGCAACCAAATGGCTCACAGACAGAATAATGAAGTATGGTATGGATGAAGAGTTCATGAATATTTCTTTGTTTGCTGTTTGTGATGATCAGAATAAGTTAATCCTTACAGAGAGTGACAAGCAGAAAATTATGTCGATAGCAAAAAGAAAAGTAGATGAAATCTACAAAAAGACAGAAAAATTACTTCTTGAAAACAAGGACATAATCGAACTTGTAGCAGGTGTGCTTCTTAAAGAAGGTGTTGTTACAGCAAGTCAGATCAAGGAAAAATTAAAGAAATAAATTCATTTTACAGGCGAGTAAATTTTACTCGCCTGTTCATTTTTACTGGACTTTTTTTACATAATATATTATAATGTAATGTATATTGAATAAAACTTTAGTGTAAAAGGAGAAATTATGGTAATAGATTATGTAAAAATAAAAGTGAAAGCAGGAAATGGTGGTAATGGTGCTAGAACTTTTAGAAGGGAAAAATATGTGGCTGCTGGTGGACCAGATGGTGGGGACGGCGGAAAAGGTGGCAGTATTTATTTAAAGGTAGATGATAACACGTCAACACTTCTTGATTTTAGATATAAAAAAGAATTTAAAGCAGATGATGGAAAGAACGGTGCTGGTGCTAGATGTTCTGGAATATCTGGAAAAGATTTATATATAAGTGTACCAAAAGGTACTATAGTAAAAGATTGTGATAAAGGAAAAATAATAGCTGATATGTCACATGACGGTGATACTGTTTTAGTTGCAAAAGGTGGAAGAGGCGGTAGAGGAAACCAACATTTTGCTACTTCTACAAGGCAAGTTCCAAATTTCTCAGAAATGGGAGAAAAAGGTGTTGAGAAAAACTTAGAACTAGAACTTAAAATGATAGCAGATGTTGGGCTTATAGGATATCCTAATGTCGGAAAATCTACTCTTATATCTGTTGTGTCATCTGCAAAGCCTAAGATCGCAAATTATCATTTTACTACACTAGAGCCTACTCTTGGAGTTGTAAAATCAAAATCAGGTCAAACTTTTGTAATGGCAGATATTCCAGGTATTATAGAAGGGGCAAGTAGTGGAGTTGGACTTGGACATAAGTTTTTAAAACATGTAGAGAGAACTAGAATTTTATTACATGTAATTGACGTTACGGGGAGTGAAGGAAGAAATCCAGCTGAAGACTTTTATAAAATTAACTCAGAACTTTTAAAGTATGGTGATATACTAAGCTCTAAAAAGCAAATTGTTGTTGCAAATAAAATGGATAGTCTTCAAAATAAAAGCAATTTAGAAGAACTTGAAGAAGTTTGCAAAAAGGAAAAATTAAAGCTTTTTAAGATTTCTGCAGCAACAAAAGATGGTGTTGATGAATTGATAGATTATGTAGCAGAATGTCTAAGTGGAATAGAAAAACAAGATATTGTTGAAATTGATGATGATTATGAAATAGTTGATGAACAAAATGATAATAGCTTTGAAGTAGTAAAGAAGAAAGATACATACTATGTTACTGGCCCCATGATAGAACGTATAATGAGCAAAGTAAATGTTTTTGATGTTGAGTCTCGTGCTTATATGCAGTCAATGCTTGAAAAACTTGGCGTAATGAAAAAGGTAAGAGAACTTGGACTAAAATCTGGAGAAACAATTGATATTATTGGATACCAAATGGAGTATAATGATTAAAAAAGAGGATTTTTCCTCTTTTTTTTCTTGAATTATAAAATAAAAATTGTTAAAATTTCTCTTAAAATGTTAGGAGGGATTTTTATTTTAGATAATATATTAAAAATTATAAAAAAACACAATAAAATATTTATTTTAGTATTAATATTAATTTTAGTCTGTAGGGTAGTATATAGCATTTATTTATATGAGGCAAAATATAAAAATTCTAACGAAAATGAGAAATTTGAGGTAAAAATAATCTCACTAAAAAGTTATTCTAAAGATAAAGTGTCTTATATTGTAAAATATGATAAAAATAAATTTTTACTTAATATATTTAAAAATGATGAAGATAAAAACATTGAAAAATCTGAAAAAGATGTATTAAAGTATGGTGATATACTAGTTGTAAGAGGAAAGATATCCATACCAGAATTACTAGGGAATCCTTATGAAGTTAACTATAAAAAAAATCTTAATTCAAATGGAATATGTGGAATAATTAATACTTATAAAATTCTTAATGTGGAAGAAAATAAAAAAAATGATATATTATCATTAATTTTTTCTTATAGAGCAAGGTATGAAGAAAAAGTAGTAGAAAACTTACCAGTAAACGAAGGCGAACTGCTAAAATCAATCTTATATTCAAGTAAAATTATGTTAGATGAAAATATTAAAAACAATATAAGTAATATAGGAATTTCACATATTCTTGTTGCATCCTCTGGAAGTTTTATAATGGTACTTAAGTTAGTAGAAAAATTAAGAAAATTTTATAGCAAATATTTCATAAAACTTTTACAGATATTTTTCTGTATAGTTTTGTTTATATTCTCAGAGTCGCAACTTTCGACATTTAGAGCATTAATTATAGTTATAATATCTATATTGTCTCAAGATAAAATCTCAAAAATAAATAAAATATTTATTTCAATTTATATTCTTTTGCTGTATAATCCGTACAATATTTTTAATATTAGTGTTATATTTTCTTATCTTGCAATACTTGGGGTAACATTTTTATATGACGAGATAAGAGCATTTAATAATTTTAAAACAGAGAGGTTGCTCTTTAGGCTAGGGATAAATAACAAATACATGAAAAAAATTTTTATATTTATTAGCCAAAGTTTTAGTCTAACACTATCAATTTTATTATTTTCTCTTCCAGTTCAAATATGTTTATTCAATTCGTTTAATATTATGATATTTTTATCAAATATAGTTGTTGTTCCACTTGTTTTTATAGTACGTTTTTTAGGGTACATATCAATTTTTTTTGTATATATTTTTAATATTTCAGATATTTTAATAAACTCACTTTATATTCCATTAAGGGTATTAATTTCTATATGTGAGGTATTATCTTCTAAAAATATTCAAATTAGCATTGCATCATTTAGTGTATTTTCTATTATTTTATATTACTCAACGCTTACACTATTTATAATTAAAGTAAGATATATAAAAATATTAACAATTTTTAATAAGAAAAGAAGGAAAAAAATTAAAAATACGTTTATAGTAATTCTGATTTTTTGCATTTTATTTATTGTAGGTGAGCAGGTATATATTAATATATTGCAAGAGTATGTGTATTTTTTTAATGTTAAGCAAGGAAATATGGCATTAATAAAAAAGGGAAGACAAGTAATTGTAATAGATTGTGGCTCAACAACAAAAGGTTTAGCCAAAAATATTTTAAATAAATTTTTAAGAGCAAAAAATATAAAAAATATAGATTTAATTTTAATAACTCATATGCACGAGGATCATATAAATGGAATTTTAGAAATAAACAATGAGAATATTAAAATAAAAAATGTAGCATACGGAAAAATTTGGCATAATATAAATGAGGAATATATTAAAATATCAGATTATTTAAAAAATAAAAATATAGAAAGTATGGTTTTATGTGGGGGAGATAACTTTAATTTGGATAAAATTTTAATAAAATGTTTGTCTCCTTGTTCGGATAAAAAAATAGAATCATCAGATGAAATAAACAGTAATAGCGCAGTATATAAAATAGAAATAAACAGTAATATTAAAAGTAAAAAAACACTTTTATTTATGGGGGATGCTACTGTTGAGTCTGAAAGAATAATATTACAAAAATATAGAGGGGAACTTTTAGGTGTAGATGTTTTGCAAGTTGGACATCATGGTTCTAAGACTTCAAGTTGTGATGAGTTTATAAAAGTAGTTTTGCCAAAGATTTCTGTTATTTCATCTTATAAAAAAGTTTACAATCATCCGTCAGAGGAAGTTGTAAATACACTTGCTAAATATAATTTGAACTTCCATATAACTGAAAATAAAAAAAGTTTAAAAATTGATTTATAAATGTATATAAAACTGAAAAATGAAAAAAATAAATTTAGGTGGTAAAATATGGTAAAAGTATATGCGTACAGAATTTTTTTAGTATCACTTGTAATTGTACTAACAATTGTAGGAATTTTTGTTGGATTGCAAATTTCTAAAAACAAGTCTATAAATGAAGCTGTTGATGTAGTAAACAATCAAGATGATGCTACAGAAGTAAAGGAAAATGATGACAAAGTTAATATATATGAACCGGTTATAGCAAAAACTTATGATATAGAGCTGGTATATGAAGATTATTATACACTTTGTAGAGAATCCGTAATTAATAAAAATGTTGTTTATGGTGTAACTCTTTCTGATTTAAAGGAAAGAGAAAAGGAAAAACAAGAAAGGTTGAAAGAAAAATATGAGATAGTAGAGGAGAATAATTCAAAATTAGTATATAAAAGAAAAATTGATAAATATTGTCCTAACCATTTTGATATTGTTTTAAATGAAAGTGAAGACAAAGTAGTAATTTATTCATTAGAGGACAAAAACACTAAAACTTTATATCAAGAAATGGAAATATATAAAAACACTTTAAGAAATGAACTAATAGAAAAGTTAAGAGATGGAATAAAAGTAGATTCCAAAAAAGAATTAAATTTAATAATTGAAGATATAGAAATATAAAGTTAGGATTAAATATAAAAACCAAATAAGAAAGGAGAAGTATCCTTTCTTATTTGGTTATAACTATCGAATTATTATCAACGTCTAGCGTAAATAAAGTATTTTCTTTAATATTGCCTTTAATAAATTCTGTTGCAAGTAAATCTTCTATATGTTTTTGAATGGCACGTCTTAGTGGTCTTGCACCAAATTTGTCGTTATATCCATTTTTCACAATAAAGTCAACTACATTTTCTGTGTAGTTAAATAGTATATTTTTTTGTTTAGTTTGCTCCTGAAGTTCTTTAATCATAAGGGATGCAATTTTACAGATATCATCATAAGATAATTTATTAAATATTATTATATCGTCAATTCTATTTAAGAATTCAGGCGAGAAGTACTCTTTTAATGATTCAGCCACTTTGTTTTGAAGCATATTTTGTTTTGCTTCACTAATTGATGCAAAACCATAACCTTCACTTTTAAAATTTGTTCCAAGGTTTGATGTCAATATTATAATTGTGTGTTTAAATGAAACACTTCTTCCTTGAGAATCTGTAAGTTTTCCCTCATCAAGTATTTGGAGTAGCATGTTAGAAACACTAGGATGGGCTTTCTCTATCTCATCAAATAAAACTATACTATAAGGATTTCTACGAACCTTTTCTGTAAGTTGCCCTGCATCATCATATCCTACATATCCAGGAGGAGAGCCAATAAGTTTTGATACGCTATGTGATTCCATATACTCTGACATATCGAGTCTTATTACACTATCTTCTGTATCAAAAAGTTCATATGCAAGTCTTTTAACAAGAGCAGTTTTACCAACACCAGTTGGTCCGACAAATATGAAAGATGGTGGTTTTACATCATCTAATATTCCTGATCTTTTTCTTAAAATTGCATTTGAAACAGCTTTAGTGGCTTTTGTTTGGCCTATTATTGCTTTATCCAAATTTGCATTTAAGTTCAAAAGCTTTTTGCTTTCTTCTTCTCTTATTTTAGATACTGGTATTTTTGTCCAAAGTTCTATTACTCTTGCTAGGTGATCTAAAGTTACCTCAGACGTTACATTTTCTTTGTTTAAACTATCAATTTCTGTTTGAATTTTACATTTATTTTCTTTCAATTTTGCAGCAATTTCATAATTTTCAGTACTCATATTAGTATCGGATTTAATTTCATCTTTTGATTGTTCTTCAATACTTTGTTCTAGTTCTTGTTCCTCATCTGCAATTTCGTCCAGTTTAGCTTTTAATTTTTCTATTTTAGCTAAAACAACATTTTCAAGATTTACTCTTGCACAGGCCTCATCAATAAGATCTATTGCTTTATCGGGTAAAAATCTATCGTGTATATATTTATCTGAAAGATAAACTGCTTGGCTAATTAATTCGTCAGAAATTTTAACTTTATGGTAGTCTTCGTAGTAACCCTTTATACCTTTTAATATTTCTATACAATCCTTTTTTGTTGGTTCATCAACAAGTACTGGTTGAAATCTACGTTCAAGAGCGCTATCTTTTTCAATATATTGTCTATATTCTTTAAGTGTAGTAGCTCCAATAAGTTGAACAGAACCATTAGCAAGAGCAGGTTTTAACATATTAGCAGCATTCATTGAATTATCGTGCTCAAGACCACCAACTATGTTGTGAACTTCATCTATTGCAAGAATTATATTTCCATATGATTTGCACTCATCAATTAATCCTTTTACTCTAGCTTCAAACTGTCCTCTAAATTGTGTGCCTGCAACTAAAGAGGTCATATCAATTAGATAAACTTCTTTATTTATAAGTTTGCCAGGAACATTGCCAGATGCTATAGCTTGGGCAAGAGCATTTACTATAGCGGTTTTGCCAACGCCAGGCTCACCAATTAAAGCAGGATTATTCTTTGATCTTCTGTTTAATATTTGGATAAGTCTTTCAAGTTCTTTGTGCCTTCCAATTACTTTGTCAAGTTTTCCCTCACGTGCTTTTTTTGTTAAGTTTTCACCAAAAGTGTCTAAATATTTTGTCTTCATATTCTTTTTAGATTTTTTTTCTGATTTGTTTTTATCGTCCTTTGAATCTTTATTAGAATCTTTAGTTACATTTTTATTAAAGCCAAAAAGTTTAGAAAAACTTAGGGGAGTCTTTGAAGCGTCGCCATTATCACTGTCTGTATCTTGTGATAGGTTATCCATATCTAAAGCTCCCATATCTCCTAGCATACTCTCAAATTGTTCACTCATATTATTTAAATCTTCATCAGATAAGTTTCCCATTTGATTCATTATATTTGCAAGTGGGTCAATTCCTTGTTTTTTTGCACATTCTATACAAAGACCAGTTGGATTTTTATCTGGTTTTCCGTCTTTATCAAGTTTATTTATAAAAATAACTGCCATATTTTTTTTACATACTGAACATAACATTAGTAAAAATCATCTCCATTATATATAGTTTTAAAAACTAGTTACATTAGTATAACATATATAAAAAAAAAAGGCAAGAAAAACGAGCACTTAAATTGCAGTGCTCGCTAATAAAATTTTATGTTTTATGCTTCGGTGGAAAATATGGTTCAGTTCTTTTTTGCTGTGGAATAGGAACCCATTTTCCTATACATTTGCAGTCTTTTATCAAGAAGTCTGGCATATCCTTTCTGGTAGTAGGAACTGTTGGGGTTCCACCCAAAGATTCAAAAGATTTTCCATAATAAACATAAAATATCATGTTTTTCTCTCCTTTAATTAATTAATTAAAATTTTGTGGCTATTTGCAACTAATTAGATGTTAACATAATATTATGTAAAAATCAAGTGTTATTTAAAATAAAGTTGAAAAAAATTAAAATTTAATATATAATGTGAAAAATGTAAGTGAAAATGTGAGGAAATATATGGAAGAAAAAGAATTAGTAAATAAAATTGAAGCAATATTATTTGCACTTGGAAGAGAAATTACAATAGAGGAACTTTCTTCAAATTTAAAAGAAGGAGCAGAAAAGATAGAATCTGCAATTTTTGAACTTTCAAAGAAATATGGAGAAGACTCTGGTGTGAAGTTAATAGAGGTAAAAGGGGCATATCAACTTGTAACTGCAAAAAAATACTATGATAGTGTAAAAATTTTTGTTGAGAGTACTAAAAAACAAAATTTATCTACATCAGCCCTAGAAACCTTAACAATAATAGCCTATAATCCAAAGATAACCAAATCTGAAATAGAAAAAATTAGGGGAGTAAATAGTGATTTTGCTGTATCTAGGCTTCAAGAATGTGGACTTGTAGAAGAGGTTGCAAGACTTCAACTTCCTGGAAGACCTGCAGCATATAGCGTGACAAATGAATTTTTAAGGTCATGTGGAATAAAAAATATTAAAGAGCTTCCCGATTTTGAAAATATAAGAATAAAAGATGAGCAAATGTTAGTATCAGATTATGGTGAGAATAAAGAGGAAAAAGAGAAGACAAACAATAATTGAAGTTAAAGGATTGATATTATGGGATTAAGAATAATATTAGGACCAAAAAGTGATAAAAAAAGTGAGTATTTATATAAAAGTATTGAGCAAGATGTAAAAGAATATGATGATGTCTTGCTCTTTGTTCCGTCTCAAAAAAGAGTAGTTGAAGAGAATGAATATATGGAAACTCTTGGAGTAGATGGAATAATAAACTTAAAAATAACTACTATTAGTGAATACGTCAAGAAAATTATAAAGCTTGTAAATTTACACTCAGATGAAAAATATTTGACTAGCATAGATAAAAGTATAATGATGTGTAAGATACTTTCAGATAATAAAGAGATGATAAGAAAGTATGAAAAAGTAAGAGATAAAGAAGGTTTTGTGAGGGAAATAATAAACTATATTGATATCTTTAGAGGTTTTAATTTAAAAAATATTGAAGATATAGAAAAAATAGCATCATTAGCTATACAAGATAAAAATATAAACCAGAAATTAAAAGAGATTATGAGTATATACAGTTTATATTTGGAAAGTATTGAAAAGAATAATTTCCTTGACGATACAAGTTATATTAATATGTATCTAAACTCTAATAATAATTGTAGTAAAGTTTATTTTGATGGATATAATAATTTTAAAAAAATAGAACTAGAAGTAATAGAAAAGTACTTAAAAAATGGTAGTGATGTGGTAATTTCTATAACTACAGATGCTTGTAATATATCAGATATTGCAAATTATAATACTGCTGATATTTTTGAAATACCGAATGAAACTTATAAAATGTTAGTAAATATGTGTGCGAAAAATGGTTTTGATATAGAAGAGGAATTTATAAATTATGATGAACAAAAACCATTAGATTTAAAAGAACTCTCATATGGGGTATTTTTAGATGACAAAAAAGAAGTAATAGAATCAAAAAATATAAATCTTTCTTTAGTGAGTAATGAGAAAAAAGAGGTAGAAGAGGTTGCAAACCAAATATTAGATAGTATAAAAATAGGAGAAAAGTTTTCAGATAATGCTATATATATAACTGATGTTGAAAGCTATAGTAATATTATAAAACAAGTATTTTATGAATATAAAATTCCATTCCATATTGATGAGGATTATAATGTTTCAAATAATATATTGTTTAAGTATGTATCTAATATTTTAAATTTAGCAGTAAAAAAAGATGACGCAAAACAAATGATTAAGACTCTAAAATTAGGTCTTGCAAATATTGATCAAAATGAATTAAGAAAATTAGAAAACTATATAATAGAATTTAATGTTTATAGTTTGTATAAGGCGTTAAATTATACTTCAAGTTATGGATATGATATTTCAGATCTTAATAATTTAAGAATTAAGATATTAGAGAGTTTTGATTTAGATATAGATGTAAATCAAAAAGAAACAGTAAAATATTTTGTAGAAAAGCTATATAAAAATTTAGAAAAAAATGAAATTTTAGAAAACTTTCTTTGCAAGTTAAGAGAAGAAAAGAATATAAAAAAGCAAGAAGTAATGGCTCAAATTATTCCTAAATTGAATGAAATATTTGATAGTATATATAAAATATATGGTGACGAAAAAATAGAATTTAAAGAGTTTTTAAATATATTTGAAATATCAGTAGGACAACAGTGTATTAAAACTATACCAGAAGAGCAAAACCAAGTAATGGTTCTTGATATAAATAAATCAAAAACTGGAAAAAAGAGAAATATCTATATATTAGGTGCAAATGAGGGAGAACTTCCGAAAAATCCAAGTGAAGATATAATTTTTAGCGATATTGAACTTGAAGAGTTAGAAAACGTTGGATTAAAATTAAAAGAAAAATCTGATACGAAATACAATATGGGACTGTTTAATGTTTATGAAGCGTTTAATACTGCAAGTAACCATATGTATATTTATATAAAATCTTCAAACATGAGTGGTAAATCGCTTATTAAGAGCAGAATTATAGACAAAATTCAAGAGTCAATTAATGTTAAAATAGATGAAAAAGTAATACAGGAAACTAAGAAAAAAGAAAACTTAACTAAAGCAAATATGTTAGAAAATCTTAGCCTTGACTCAAAAGATATAAGTAAAGAGGAGATTTTAGGAATATGGGAGTATTTAAAAAATGATCCATTTTTCTTAAATGTAATTGAATGGAAAAAGGTAGCAGACAAGCTCTCATCTTATACTACAGATTTAATATATTCTACGAGCGGTAAGGTGAGATTTAGTATAACAAGGCTTGAAACTTTTAAAAAGTGCCCATTTTCATATTATCTAAAATATATTTTAAATATAAAAAAAAGGGAAGAATTTGAAGTTACAAGTTTGGATCTAGGATCATTTATGCATGGAGTAATTGAGGAGTTTTCGAAGTATTTATTTGAGAATAATATTTCATGGAGAAATTTAAATGATGCTAGTGAATTTGAAAAAATAGAATTTAAAATAGATGATATAATAAATAAAAAACTAGGCCAAATACTAAGTAAGCAAAAGGAAAGTATAAGGTATAAAGTACTTAAGGAAAAACTAATTATAACATTAAAGCAGGTAATAAAAATTATATCAAAAAGTTTTTCACAAAGTGAATTTCTACCTCTTGGATACGAAATGGAATTTAGTGATAGTGGTGTATTTGCTCCAATAGTTTTAAGACTTTCAGACGGAAGAAAAATAGAACTTATAGGAAAAATAGATAGGGTAGATACAATGAAGTTAGATGATAGATTATATGTGAGAGTAATTGACTATAAATCCTCAAACAGAGATATTACCCTAGAAGATATAAAGGACGGTATTTCACTTCAATTATTAACATATCTTTCTGCTATAATACAAAATATGAAGGAAAAAGGTGAGAAATACGTTATTCCAGCAGCTATGAATTATTTTACTTTATCTGAAAAAATGTTACATCTTGATAAATCTTTTGGCGAAGATGAAATAAAAAATAAAATTATAGAAAAATATAGATTAAAAGGAATATTTTTAAAAGATATAGAAGTATTAAATAAAATGGACAATAGGTTTGATACAAATGAAAGATTAATTGATGTATCAAAAATGTCATATAGCAGAAATAGTAAAAAATTACTTGAAGAAAAAGAATATGAAGAAATGTGCATTAAAATAAGAGATATTTTAAAATCTATATCAGAGGAAATAATAAATGGGGTAGTAAGCATTTCTCCAAATAAAAAATGTGATAGCTGCAAATATTGTGATTTTTCTACTATTTGTAGAAAAGATATAAAAGTATAATAAATTAATAAAAAAAGGGGAGAATATCAAAAAATATGATATCTCCCTTGATTGCATTATATTGCATTGTTATGATGAAAAAGTTCTCATTTTCTTACAATATGGACAGTAGACCTTTTTAGTTAAAGGAATTTTACCTCTCCAACTGCTAGTAGCTCTTACAAACACGTAATTTCCACAAACATTACATTTGTAAGAGAATTTAGCCGAATCAACATCGTTCCTTTTATTTCTGCGTGGCATAGATATACCTCCTTATTAAATTTAATATAGATTCAAAAATATACGTTTGTTATATAATATAACATAAGTGTTTCAAAAATGCAACGTGAATGTAATATTTGTCTTTTTTTTCCATAAAAAAACAAATAAACTATTGCAATTATTTCAAAAACATATATAATATAGTTAGACTAAATCGTACTCACAAAAGAAGAAATTTAAATGTAGTAAAAGGAGAGGATTGAGCAATATATGGCGGATATAGTTTTAAGTTCAAAAAAGAAAATTAACATCTTTGATAGAGTAATACAAAGTGTTGTAATATTGGTTAATATGAATAAAATGAATAGGGCTATTGATGAACATCTAAGCCTTATTAAAGATACTGAAAGGGAAGATCAAAAGCAAGCTCAAGAAAACATTTTAAGGGAAATCGTTTTTGTAAAATATCAGTATGACATTATGCAAAGAGAAACTTATGAATTAAAAATTAATTACCCAGATGATATAGTTTCTAAAATTAATTCTACAGATAAAATAGAAAGACTTGAACTTCAACTTGCATTTTTAGAGATGGAGTATGATAGAATAACAAAAAGCAAGTTTAGATCAAGGGAAGACGTAAAGTATGGATTGCTTGCAATTTCATCTGCAATAGATTCAGTAAAACAAAATATTAAAGATGAAGCAAAAGCTACTAAGTATAATAATTTAATAAGAATTGCAGAAGAAATAGATAGTAAAATTCAAACAGAAGAATATACAGATGAAATGTATAAAGAGCTATTCTCAGCAGTAGATGAATATGTAGGATTTATAAATGATAATTATGATATATCTAAGTTGCCATCAGATGAGAGAGAACTTATAGAATTTGTAATTGAAACTATGTTAAAGGGAATAGAGTCTGATATAGACAGACACATGTATGAATATAACTTGATAATAAATATATGTAAAAATTCTTATAGATACTTTAAAATAATAGATAAAATCTTCGATAAATTACAAAAAATATATGATGAAAGTGTAGAACATGAGATAATGACACTTAAAGATTATATAAAGGTATATAAAGAAATATATGATATGAAGATTAAAACTATGGTAAATGATGTACATAGAACAATAAAAACAGAAGATGAGTACTTAGAATATTCTAAACTTGTTGCAGATTTTGAATTTGAAAAGTTAGACGAGTTTATCATGTCAAGAGCACTTGAGAGTACTAAATCAGAAAAAATGCAAAAAATACTTTCTGAAGCTTTATGTATTTCAGAAGATCCAAAAGAAGAAAGCAATGATGACAATGAAAATGAAAAAAATAAAAAAGAAGAAGTAAAAGAAGAAATTATTGAAGATAAAGAAAAACCAGATACTGATGAAAGTGAAGAAAAACTAGAAAAAGTGGAATCAAAAGAAGAGATAGATTCTGATGATGAACTTTTTAAGAAAGTAGAGGAAAAGCCTAAAAAGAATAGAACTGCTAAACCAAAAGTTGAAATGGTAGTAGAATTAGAAAACGAAGAAAAGAAGACAAGAAAACGTAGAAAAGTTAATATATAGATAGTATTTATACATCAAAGTAGAAATTTTCTGCTTTGGTGTATTCTATTAAAATATAAATGTAAATTAAAATATGACAAAAATCTAGTAATTAAGGTTGTATAATATGAAGTAATAAAGGGGTAGATTTTGATGGTTTATAGTAAGTATTTTGATACAGATAGTAAGTTATCTATAATAATTAACGCAGTAATAAAATTTTTTAATATTAAAAATATTGTTTTTATCTTTTTTTCTTTAATATTATCTAGTCAGATTTTTATAGGAAATTATTCTTTATTTACTGTCATACTTTTTGGGGTAGCAAGTGCACTTTCAGTTCCTCTTCTAGTAGTTGCAGTTCCATCAGTAATTGGAATGACTATTTGTGGGATGAATTCTACTGGTATTTGCGAAATTTTAGGGATATTTGTGATTTTTACAATAATTACGGCAATAATAAATATACAAGGTATAAGTAAAAAATATGAAGTATTACTAAAGTTGCTTATATCATTTACCGTTACAGAATTATTAATAAATTTTATAAATTCTACATTAATACTAAATGCCATAACACTAATAGAAAGCTTTTTTATGATAATCATCTTTTACATGTTATTTGTAAATGGAATAAATGGGATAATTAATTTTAAAAATGGATATGTTTATTCAAGTGAAGAAAAAGTGGCTATGATTGTTACTTTTGCAATGACACTTAGTATATTAAATGGTGTTAGCATTTTTAATGTTTCATTAATGAATATTTTACTTTTTATATTAGTTTTAGTTTATGGATGGAAATCAGGAGTCTTAACTGGCCTTTTAGCTGGATTTGCTACAGGATTTCTTATGACATTTGTAACTGATATTGATATTATTACTATAATAATGCTTGGATTTAGTGGGGCTATTTCTGGGGTTTTAAGTAAATTTGGAAAAATTGCTGTTCTTATAGGATTTGCTATTGGAAATTTATATATTGTATTTTATGCAAGTGGAATATCTGATATAACTGTAAGAATTACAGAATTGTTAATTTCATCAACATTTTTATTACTCATCCCAAAAAGGCTTGAGACAAAACTTGATAGTATATTTAATAAAAATAATACCCTAGATGAACCTTATCAAAATGTTTTAGATGTTGCAAGTGATACAAAAGAAAAGATAAATGCCATATCTGAAATTTTTGACGAGCTTTCAAAAGTGGACGTTTTGGAAGACGAAGACGAGAAAAAAGAACTAAAAAAGATAATTAAGAGATATATATTAGAAACTATAGATATTGATTGTATTGATTGTGAAGAAAAGAAAAAATGTAAAAATATAGAAAGAATTAATTTAATTGTTGACCACATAATTACTAAATATGAGCAAAATGATAGTATTGATGAGGGGATATTTGATGATTTAAATTGTTCTAAAAAGTCAGAGCTAATAAAAGGAATAGGCGAAATATATAATAATGTAAAAATTGTTAAGGTTCTTAAATTAAAAGAGGCCGAAAATTCCAAGAAAATGTCAAAAAAATATAAAGAAATTTCTAGCATATTAAAGACAATGTCTAAAAATATAAAGGCAGCTATGTCTATAAAGGATGAGAGGCAAACAAAAATAAGAAATGAATTAAAGCTGGCAGGGTATAATGTATATGAAGATGAGTACAAAAATAAAGATGGAAATTTAGAATATACTTTTATAACTGATATCTTAACAGGTATAGACAAGCAGAAAAAGGAAATAATACATGCAATAGAACAGGTAACACAGACAAAAGTGTTAGTAAAATTGATTTTAAATAGCAGTAAAACTGAAAAATCAAGAATAAAAGTTGTCTCTATACCAGAATACGAAGTTAAAAATTGGATAATTAGCAATACAAAAAAAGACGAGGATATATGTGGAGATTCTTACATGTCATGTGAGCTTGTAGATAAAAAACATATTGTAGTTTTAAGTGATGGGGCAGGATGTGGAATTGAAGCTGCAAATAGTTCAAAAATGGTAATATCTACTTTAGAGAAACTATTTAAGAATGGATTTGAAGTATCTAAGACTTTTGATATATTAAATAGTGTTATAAAATTAAGAATAAATGATAGTGAGTATGCAACGGTTGACGCATGCATTGTAGATTTAAATACAGGAAAGTTAAATTTAATTAAACTTGGCGCGGCACCTACATATATACTAGATAAAAACAAGAATGTTACAAAAATTACATCTATGAATCTTCCTAGTGGAATTATAGATGAAAAAGAGTATTTTCCAATAACGTACAATGCATCTGATGGTGCTATAGTAGTTCAAATAACAGACGGGGTTATATTAGATGATGAGAAGAACACAACAATAATAAATTATCTAAAGAATGTTGACTATAGAAAAAATATAAAGGTAATAGCAGATGAAATAACTAAAATTGCATTTGCAAATAATGATGGCACTCTAAAAGATGATATTACTGTTAGTGTAACAAAGGTATTTAAAAATACATAAATTACTTGAGATGAATGTAAAAATTCATCTCTTTTTTAGTGAAAAAATGCAAAAAGTGGCATTTTTTGTTTCAAAAAGCATGCAAAAAGTGGCATTTTTTACTTTAAAAAGTGTGCAAAAAGTGGCAAAAATATTGGCAATATAGACTTAATTTGATATATTAAATATGGAGGTAATGAGCATGGATAGGTTATTTGAAAGAAATTTGATAGAGTGGAAAAATACTGGTATGAAAAAGCCACTAATGGTAATTCGGAGTTCCTCAGATTGGAAAAACTTATACAATAGAGAAATTTGCAAAAGAAAATTTTGAAAATTATATATATTTCAATCTTGAAAAACAGAGTGAAATAAGGGAAATATTTGAGGATACTATTGATGATGATAAAATAATTGAAAAAATTGAATTATATTTAGAAAGAAAAATAGATTTTGAAAATACTATAATTTTCTTTGACGAGGTACAAGTAAGTGAAAATTTTATAGTATCACTAAAATATTTTAGTGAATCATTAAAACCTTATAAAATAATATGCGCCGGAAGTTTATTAGGGGTTAAAATTAATAGATTTAATAGTTCTTTCCCTGTTGGAAAGATAGTGATGGAATATATGTATCCTATGAATTTTGAGGAATTCTTAATGGCTACTAATAATCATCTTTTAATTGAAAATATTAAGAAATGTTATAAAAATATGGAACCTATGCCGGAATTTGCTCATGAACAAGCACTAAAACTATATAGAGAGCATTTGTGTATAGGTGGAATGCCAGAATCAATTAATAATTTTGTTGAAAGTAATATGGAAATTTTAAAGTATGATTCTAATATTTTATCAAATATAGTTGAGATGTATATTGCTGATATGAAAAAATATGTAAAGAATAATGTTGAAAGTGTAAAAATAGAAAAAATATATAAAAATATTCCAATGCAGCTTTCAAAAGAAAAGAAAAATTTCCAATATAATCTAATCGAAGAAGATGGGAGAAAAAGAAAATATGAAGCACCAATAGAATGGCTAATATCTTCAGGAATGATACTTATTAGTTCTAAAGTAAAAAAAGCAGAAGTTCCTCTTAAGGTTTATGTAGATGACATGGGATTTAAACTTTATTTAAGTGATGTAGGATTATTAACTACTATGGCTGAAATTAATTTTTCTGACATTATGCTTGATAAAGGATTTGAATATAAAGGAGCAATAGCAGAAAATTATATAGCACAAGAATTAAAATCTCATGGCAAATCTCTATATTATTGGACATATGGTAGAAATGCCAAAATGGATTTTTTACTTTACAATGATGATGGTATAATACCACTTGAGGTTAAAAGTAGTGGTAATGTGAAGTCAGCTAGTTTAAATACTTATATGAAAGTAAACAAGCCACAATATGCGCTAAGGGTATCTACTAGGAATTTTGGATATGAAAATGGAATAAAATCAATACCACTTTATGCTGCCTTTTGTATTGTTTAATATAAAAAACAATCATAGCTTTTTTTAATTCACATATTTTTTAATAGGTGATAATAATTTGAAAGAAGTGCTTATACAAATTGAGAGATTTATATGGAGTGTACCGCAAATTGCACTTTTAATGATCTCTCATATTTTTTTTACAATAAAACTAAGATTTCCTCAATTTAAAATTTTTTCCGTAGTGGGAGAAATAATCAAAAAAAGAAAAGAGGAGAATAAGGGTGAAATATCTTCATATAAAACCTTAATGGCTACTCTTGCAGGAACTCTTGGTACAGGAAATATAGTTGGTGTAGCAACAGCAATATGTATTGGTGGGATTGGAAGTATATTTTGGATCTTTGTATCGGGATTTTTAGCAATAGCTACGAAATATGCTGAAACATATATTGTATTAAAGTATAGAAAAAAAGATAAAACAGGATACGTTGGAGGAGCAATGTATGTACTAAGAGATGTACTAGGAAATAATTTAATGGCAGTTTTATTTTCTATATTTATTATTATAGCGTCGTTTGGAATAGGAGCTATGATTCAGTCAAGTAGTGCAACTCAAAGTCTTAGTAGTACTTTTTCATTAAATGAAAAAATATGTGGAATTGTCATTACGGCTTTTTGCGCGTATATATTGATTGGAAATGCAAAGAAAATAACCAATGTAAGTAGTATATTAGTTCCATTTGTAAGTATTACATATATTCTTATGTGTGCTTTTATAATTTTCATATATAGAGGAAATATAATTACAGTTATATTTGAAATAATAAACGATGCTTTTAACGTAAAAGCTGCGTTTAGTGGAAGTATGTATGTGTATGTATTAAATAAGATAAGTTCTGGACTTTCAAATGGGCTATTTTCAAATGAAGCAGGGATGGGAAGCTCACCGATGTTTGATGTGCTTGCAAATGAAAAAGATATTGAAAAACAATCTTTAATTTCTAGTTTTGCTGTATTTTGTGATACTGTTTTAATTTGCACTTTGACAGGTATTACCATTTGTTCTACTTTTTCTTATATAGGTATATCCGATCCTATCGCTCTTATAGGTGCTACATTTTCTAAAATACCCTTTGGTAATATTTTAATTTCTATTTCACTTATTATTTTTTCTGTTACGACAATACCTTGCTGGAATTATTACGGAACAGTTGCAATAAACTTTTTATTTAGAAATAAAAAAATATATGTAATATTATATAAATTGGTGTATATTGCGGCTATATATGTTGGAGCGATATCTGATTTAGAGGTAATATTTTTACTCTCAGGTATTGCAAATGCACTAATGTGTATTCCTAATATATATATGATATTTATGCTTAATAAGAAAATTACTATTAAAAGTTCACATAAAATATTTACAAAAATGAAATAATATGCTATAATTAATTTGTATTAGTAATTTTTTTCGTGTCGGTACATAAGAATAATAATATAATATCCAAAGGAGGAACAATAATGGAAAACTATAATGAAAATAATACAATAGAATTAGGAGGTACTGTAGTAAGTGCACCAGAACTTAGTCATGAAATTTATGAAGAGAAGTTTTATAAATTTAGTGTAGAAACAAAAAGACTTAGTAGTATGTCTGATATACTTCCAATAATAGTATCAGAAAGACTTATAAATGTAGAAGAAATAAAAGTAGGAAAGATGTTACATATAGTAGGTCAAGTAAGATCTTACAATAAGCAAGTAGGAGAAAAAAGTAAACTTGTATTATCTGTGTTTGCAAAAGAAATAGAAGAAACAGAAGATGAAAGCATTTTAACTTTAAATGATGCAAACTTTAATGGTTACCTTTGTAAGGCACCTATATATAGAAAAACTCCACTAGGAAGAGAAATTTCAGATGTGCTTGTAGCAGTAAATCGTTCTTATAAAAAATCTGATTATATTCCTTGTATATTATGGGGAAGAAATGCAAAATTCTCAGAAAAATTGGTTGTTGGAACAAATGTGAGAATTAGTGGAAGAATACAATCAAGAAAATATGAAAAAATTCAAGAAGATGGTACTACAAAAGAAATGACAGCATATGAACTTTCAGCTTCAAAGTTTTCCATTGTAAAAGAAGAAGAAAAAGAAGAAAATACTGAAGAAGTATAAATATAAAAGTGCAAATAGATTTTTCTATTTGTATTTTTTATGCAAAATTATTAAATAAATTAATTATCGCTTAATATTGTAAGAGGATCAATAGTATTACCATCGGAGTTAAAAACAGAAAAATGAAGGTGTGGGCCAGTAGTGTAACCATTTAGTATACCACCCTCTAAATACTTTGGACCAACTGTAGCAATAAGTTCAGAAGAATTAACATATTGTCCAGTTTTTACAATGTACTCAGAAGAAAGATGAGAATAAAGTGTTTTATAGCCATTATCATGCAAAATTATTACGGTATTCCCGTATCCTGTTAAAAATCCAGTGTGAATTATTGTGCCACTTGAAGATGAATATACATTAGAACCACATACAAGTGGAAAATCTATACCATTGTGAAAAGAAATGGATCCAAATATTTCTCTATATCCGTAATATGAAGAAATATATCTAGCGTTTGTAGGATATAAAAAAGAATTAGTAGTATTTTTATCTGATGAAAAAAGCATCGTAAATAAAAATATGAAAATAAATAGTCCTAAAGAGGCTTTTTTTAGCATAATATCACCCGAAAATATTATATAATAACAAAATGAAATAAAAATGAAATATTTAGCTAAAAATGTTTAAAAAAAACAAACTAAAAAATGTAAAAAATTACATAAATTGATATAAAAAAGTGAATAATAACTAGAAATAATAATAAAAAAATTAAAAAAGACTTGACTAAAACGTTAAAATTGATATAATTTAATTGTTAAATATTTAAGGAGGAATAAATATGAAAAAAAGTAGAAAAATATTTGCAACAGTGCTTCCAATATTAATGTTAGTTGCTGTTATGTTTGTAAGTTTTGCGCCAAGTATTATGGCAGCGGGTAATGACGGAGGAGTTCAAGATATTATTAATAAAGCAAATACTGATGGCGTAGCGAGTATAGATACTGCTGCAAATAGGGTTTGGTCTACAGTTTTAACTATACTTCAAATTGCTGCAGTTGCTGCAATAGTAATAGCAGGTGTAAGATATATGTTTGCATCAGCAGACCAAAAAGCAGATATCAAAAAAGGTATGATAGGACTTGTAATCGGAGCAGTACTTGTCTTTGCAGCTTCAACAGTTGTTCAATTTATACTTACTGCTTCTAAACAAATAATGCAATAGTTAATATATAAAAGAAAGTTTCATTTGAAACTTTCTTTTTTTTACTTAAAGTATTGATTTTTTTTGTTTTTATATATATAATTTCTTTTGTAGGTGAGATTATGAAAAATAAAATAATAAGTTTAATATTGTTTTCTTTTGTTGCTATTAATATTTTTTTGAATTCAAATATATTTGCGGTAGATAAGACAACTGCGGTAGGTACTGGATTTAACCCAGGGGTTATAGATACTAATCAAAAAAATCCTTTAGATTATAATCAAGATATAAAAGGAGTTGTTAATCGAATTACAAGTACAGTGATAACAGTTTTACAAATACTAGCAGTGGCCGGTGTTGTTATATGTGGAGTAAAATATATGATTACTTCAGCAGATCAAAAAGCTGATATAAAAAAAAGCATGATAAGCGTTGTTATAGGTTGCGTGATAGTATTTGCTACTTCAACGGTTGTTCAATTTATAATTAATGCGTTTGATCAAACAATAAAATAGGAGGAAATATGAAAAGAAATATAATATTTTTGGTATTTACAGTATTTGTGATGCTTTTGCTTACATTTGGAAATATATGTTTAGCCACGGAAGACGATGGTATAGATTTTTGGGGAGATGCATCAATATGGTTTAACGGTGCTCAAAGTAATAAAGATAAATTAGAACTAGATTTTTCAGCTGTTTATGATTTAATAGCTTTTATTAATGTTATAGGTACAGTTGTGATAATAATTGCTACTATGATATTAGGAATAAAGTTTATGATATCTAGCGCTGAAGGAAAGAGCGAGGTAAAGCAAAATCTTATAACTTTGCTAGTTGCGTGCTTGTTTTTCTTTGGATGGAATTCTATAAGCAGTTTAATAATGGGTAATGATAGATTTTTCTTAATAAGTTCAAATGATTTAACTTATGATACTGCAGTTGGAAGAATTTATAATTTTGTTGTAGGAATACTTGATATAGTTGCTGTTGTTGTAATTTTGTACATAGGTGTTCGATATATTTTTTCTGGCGCATCAGGAAAGGCAGATTTGAAAGGAAAATCACCACAATTTGTAATAGGTATTATTCTTACATTTTGCACAATAAGTGTGCTAACGTATATTTCTAAGGTTATAAATGATTCACTTGAAAAAACTTCAAATACAAAAAAATCATCAATTAATTTTCAAATTACTAGATCTAGTAATTTGGATAATTATATTTACAAAGAAAATTACAAAAATGTTGCGTAAAAATTACAGTAAAATTAAAAGTTATATTTTTTATAAAAAATATAGCTTTTTTTTTATTAAAATGATATAATACTACAAGTTATATATTAAAACTTACAAAGGAGGAAAAATCATGGGAAATTCATATCCTGTACCACGTAGTGTAAAAGGTGAATCGAGGATACTTGTTATATTTACCCTTAGGTCATTTGTTACAACTGTTGCAGTGGGATTGATAGGGGCGGGTATTTGGTATTTGCTTGATATGATCGGAATTATAGGCCTTGTGCCAGGACTTGTTATAACTGCTATATTTGCGGGAGTTGGCTTTGCAATAGGGTCGCTTAAAATACCAGATATACCAGCCATGGGAAAATTAAGAAAAGCTGGTGGAGAAAATGTACTTGATATATTAATTAGATTTGCTATGTTTAAGAGGAAAAAGAAAATATATTTGTATAATATAAACAGAGGAGGAAAATAGATGGGAAGTTTAATAATGCCATTAGTATTAATAGGAATAGTTTTAGTGTTTGGAGGTGTTTTCTTAGTTACGGTAAATAAACAAAAGAAAAACTCATCTGGAAAAGAAATGTCAAAAAGAAGTGGAAATAGCACTTCTACTTCTAAAGGCACAGATACTTCAACACCAAGGGAAGATGTCTTCAAGTTTATGGAGTTTGATAAAATATTAGATGATATGATAGTTCAGGAAAAAGGTACTAAATTTAGTATGGTAGTGCAGTGTAAAGGAATAAACTATGATCTTATGTCAGAAGTTGAACAACTTGCAGTTGAAGAAGGCTTCATAACTTTCTTAAATACATTAAGATATCCAATACAAATATATGTACAAGCTCAAAACATAGACTTAAAGAAAAGCATCAAATTATATTCAGATAGGGTACAGAATTTAAGAGAGGAATATGATGAAAAAAATGAAAAATATAGTCAGGTAATGAATTCACTTGATTCTACTGCTGATGAAATAAGAGAGGCTACGGATGAGAAAACTAGTGTTCAAAATGTTTATGAGTATGCCTCAGATATAGTAAAATATGTAGAAAAATTAAGCTTGAATAAAAATTTACTTCAAAGAAATTTTTATATAATTGTATCATATCATTCATCTGAAATAACTTCAGTCGCAAATTTTAGTAAGCAAGAAATTATAGATATTTGCTACAATGAACTTTATACTAGAGCTCTTGCAATAATTAGTGCTCTTGCTGCTTGTTCAGTTAATGCAAGCGTTTTAGATTCAAATGGAGTAGCAGAACTTTTATATAACTCTTACAATAGAGATGATAAAAATTATATAAGTATATCAGATGCATTGCAATCAGGATATTATAGATTGTACTCTACATCTGTTGATGCTTTCCAAAAGAAAAATGAAATATTATCAGAGAAGATAAAAGAAGATGCACAAATTAAGGCATATGAAGCAATAAGAAAAGCTGCTGCAGAAGGTACTTTAATTACTCCTGAAATGCAAGAAGATCAATTAAGGGAAGACATAGCAAAAGAAGCTATAGAAGTTGTTAAAGGCGAGAGAATAGACAATAATTTAAAAGAAAAAGCTAAAAAAATAATAGTAAGTGAGTATCAGGATGAAAAAAGAAAAGTACTAGAAGAAAGAGAAAAGGCAAAAGCAGAAACTGTGGAAGAACAAAGCCAAGAAGTAAATAAATTAGAAAATAATAATATGCATAATGCTGATGCAGTTGTTGAAAATGTGGAAAAAATTAATACAAATCCTATTGTACAAGAAAAAACACAAACTCAAGAAATAAAACAAGAACCGTTTAGACCATTTATACCACAAGACATCCAAACTGAAGAAAAACAAGAAAATGTAAACACTACAAGGCCTCAAGTTTCAAATGATGGTAAGCTTGCTATAGAGAAGAAAATTGAAGAAAATACAAATACTTCAAATACAAATTTTGAAGAAGATAGGTATAAAAATATGGCAATAAAACCAGAAAGTTACTATGAAACAAGGAAAGAAGAAAATAATGTAGATGATTCTGAAAATGATTCAATAGTTTAATAAGAGAGGTAAAGTATATGAGTAAAAAACAAAGGAAAGAAGAAACAGTTAATAATAATGATGCTATAATAAAGTCTGAAGAAACAGAAGTTTCTGGATTAGAAAAAAATAAGTCTACTTTAAAAGACTTACTTGCACCATCTGGAGTTGATGCTTCGCATTATGACTATTTAGAAATATTTTCTAAAATATCAAGATATGCTAGGACTTTTTATATAACAACATTGCCAAGACAAGCAACATTTCCATATTTCTTGTCTGGAATATATGATTTTGGCGATGTTACAACATCTGTATATATCACACCTATATCTGAAACAACATCTCAAAATGACTTAAATAAACAAATAGTTGAATTACAATCTGAAAGATATGTTGCACATGATAGAGGAGATATAAACAGAGAATCTATACTTACTGCAAAGCAAGCAGAAGCTGAAAGTCTTCGTGATCAAATTGCAGCAGGATATAATAAATTATTTGATGCTACTATAATATGTACTTTATTTGCATATTCAAAAGATGAGCTTGATAAATATTCAGAACTTTTAGCTATGGAAGCATCAAAGAATTTGATAAGTCTTAAAACTGCTTGGGCACTTCAAGAAGAAGGTTTTAAATCAAACTTACCTCTTGATAGAAATACTATTACAAGGAAACATACTTTTGATAGAGGTTCTATGGCAACTGTATTTCCATTTGTTAGTGCTGATGCAGGACATGAAATTGGTGTACCAATAGGAATTAATAAGCAAACAGGTCTTCCATTACTTTTTGATAATTTCAGTAGTAAGATGACAAACTATAACATGATTATATTTGGTAAATCAGGTGCTGGTAAATCTGTTACAATTAAAACCATAATGGCTAGATCTGCAGTTCTTATGGGAGTAGAAAATCTAGTGCTTGATGCTGAAGGAGAATATGTTGTAGTTGCTGAAGCTCTTCGTGGTATTAATGTAAATATTAGCCCAACAAGTGATACAATAATAAATATATTTGATATTGAGCCAGAACTTGTGAAAGATGAGATAACTGGAAAAGAAAAATATGTATTAAATGTTGAGAATAAAGTAGAGGATGCTACACAAGCACTTCTTACAATGGCAAGAGGTACAACAAAATCTGATGAAGTAAATGAGCTTACAAAACAGATAATAGGCGAAATTGTTGCAGAAGAATATAAAGAAAAAGGTATTACTTCAGACCCTGAATCTTTATATGAAATTGGGAATGATATGTCAAGTGTTGGTAGAGTACAAAAGGATATGCCTACAATAACATCTTGGTATGAGAGACTTGAAAAAAAGGCTGCTGAAAATACTAATACAACTTACGAATTTCACTATAATTATCTAACAAAAGTTATGAAACAGTATTGTAAAAAGTTTAATGGACAAATGGCATATTTTGATGGACAATCTACATTTGAATTACAAGAAGGTTCATTATTTATAAATATAAATATTTCTCAACTAGAAGAAAGATTTGCAAGGCCACTTGCTCAACAAATTTTGCTTTCTTGGATTTGGGAAAAATATGTTAAGAAAAATAGTGAGGATAAATCAAAGGCAAAATCAAAAAGAGTTCTTGTCGATGAAGCATGGATGCTACTTGCATATCCTGAAGCAGTAGACTTCTTAAACACAATGGCAAGACGTGCAAGAAAAAGAAATGTATCACTTACAGTTGTTTCACAGAAATTCCAAGATTTTTATGAAAATAAATCTGTACAAGCAGTTCTTACTTCTGCTGAAACTAAATTATTCTTAGCACAAGATAAATCAGAAATAGATTACTTAAAAGAAGTATTTAAACTAAGTGAAGGTGAAGCTAACTTCTTACTTACATGTACAAGAGGTGAAGGATTACTTAAGATTGGATATGAATCAGCGGTAATTGCAATTAAACCTACACAAAGAGAATTTGAGTTTGTTGAAACAAACTTAAACAAATTAAAGGAAAAAAATAGAGCCAATTTATAACGAGGTGATTTTTTAAATGGAACATAAAAAGAAAATATGGTTGAAAGGAATACTAGCAGTAGCACTGTTTATAATGGTGTTTATTACGTACCTTAGTCCTGTGTTTGCAGCTACAAATAATGAATATAATTCCGATACAGGCATAACACAAAATATGGTGCAAAAATCTATAAATAATGATAATCCGCTAGTAGATCCTATAGCTAATTTTGTATATTTTATAGGTGCAACAGTAGAGTGGCTACTCGGATCAATGACTGGTATGGTTACGGGAATGAATACTATGCCTTGGGCTGATATGATATTGTATAATGCTGTGCCTATGCTTGATGTGAATTTTTTAAATCCTGATCCTAATTCTATGATATCACAGATGGATGAAATTATAAAAAAAACTTATTATACTATATTTTCTTTAGCATTGGCTTTTTTTGGAATTGCCGTAGTTGTTATGGCAATAAAACTTGCAATATCATCTATTGCAGAAGAAAAAGCAAAATATAAATCTGCTATTACGAATTGGCTTATGGCTGTTGTATTGATGTTTACTATACACTATTTTATGTCTTTTATCTTTTATTTGAATGAATCTGTTGTAAAGATGGCATCCAAAATTGCAAGTGATTCAATAGAAAGTAGTGGGCAACTGGAAATTGCAGGGAGCACAGCATATAATAACCTATTAAACTATGCAAGCCAAAAGGGTAAAGATGATTATGAATTTGTAAAAAATAACAAAAATCTATTTACAGAATTCCTAAATGATACTTCTGGAAATATACAACAATACATAACCCAAGATAGAGATATAGGCGAGAGCTTGACTGATTTTTGGTTTGGTGTTGGAGGAACTGGAGATGTAGTAATCGCGTTTGGAAAACTTTGTGAGAAGGTAAATAATGATGAGGATTTAAAAAAACAAATATATGGTGATGAAAATTTTAATATTAAGGATAAAAAAACTAGGGAAGAGTATAAAAATGCTATAGCAAATTATATAAGTGATCTTTTTATATATTATAAGCTTTTTACAAATATTAATTCTGACTCTCAGAGTGTAATTATGAATGAATATAATAAGGCAATTAGTAAGCATATTAATGATAAATACATCGAAATAGCTACTAAAGTTGGACTAAAAACTTGGTATGAAATTTATCAAGATGGAATTATATTATTTGAAGATACAGAGGGACAAATGGTTCAAAAATCTTTACTTGAAAGGGTTATATTTTCAAAATGGATCCCTATATTGATGCAGATACCAAGAACATCAGCACAAACTTTAAATTGGCTCGATTTTATACCAGGAGTTGCACAAATTGCTAATATCACTGATTCTATCAAAGAGTTTGGCTCTGCAATATCAGCGCGAACTGATATTACAATGGTAGGACAATTTTTGTATTATGTAGATTTTGCTAATAATAAAGAAAGCAAAGATGTAAAGCCTGCTCCAGTTTCGCAACTTGCAAATTATTTCAAATATTCAGCTTTTGAAGTAAGTGGAGATGGAATAATGGCTAAAACAGTTAATCCAGTGTTTTGCTTTTTATATACAATATTTGTATTTCAATCTCTTTTATACTTTTTCGCATACATAAAAAGATTTTTTTATATTATTATTTTGGCACTTATGGCGCCGATAGTTATAGTATATAATTTCGTATCAAAATTACTTTAGGAGGTGTAATTAGTGAGAAAAGGAGTTTTTGAAACTTGGATCAGAGAATTTTGTTCGCTTGTTTTCATACAATCAATTCAAGCTTTTATACTTACAATTATAATAACTTTAATTGTAAATATAGCAAGTGGTACATCAAATTCTTCAACTAGGACTACGTCTTTTGGAATAGTTGCTATCGTTGGACTAGCATCAATGAGTAAGATGGAAGATTTAGCAAAAAAAATATTTGGAATTGGACCAAATATGGGAGATCCTTCTATGCATAGTGGAGCAAAATCATTTATGACAATGATGGCTGCAGGTGGTGTTGCTAAAAGAGTATTAGATAATCCCAAAAAAATAGCTGCTGGCGTTAAAGGACATTTTACTGCTAATAAAGAAAAAATGAAAGCTATGGAATCGAGAAATAAAGCAATGGGAAAACTTACTAAAAGAGTTGCAAGAGATTTTGGTTCACCAATAGCTTCTAGTGGATTAGAACAAATGGCACAAGATTCTGGTGGACAAGAAGGTACATCGTCTAATACAAATGGTAACGACATTAATAATAATTCTACTGCAGCTTCTATGGGTGGAAATACTAGATCAGATATTTCGCCAAGTGCAAAAGGTGAAAATACTACTGCATCTTCAAATGTTGGAAAACCAACAGGGTCTTCAAGTAGATCTATTTCTGATAATAATAAATTACGTGATAAATACGAGGATCAAGCTGATGAAATAGAGAAAAATTATCAAGACAAAATTGATGAAATTAAGAAAAAACAGAAAGAAAATTGGAAAACTTCTGCAAGTGGAGTAACAGAAACGCTTGGTGCTTTAATGGGTGGAACGGCTGGTATGATGAAGGGAATGGCCGAAGGTGATATTCAAGGTATGATAAATGGTGCTGGATTTGGAATGGGAATTGGAGATAAGATAGGTTCAAAAGCTGTCGGAGCACCATTTGCTGTAGCAGATGCGATTAAACAAGTATCTAAAAATAATGCTATTGTATATAAAAATCAGAAAAAGAAGAGCGATGCTGAATTTGCAAGGCAGAAAAAAATGATTGATGATGCTTTAAAATCTATTAAAACTGATGTAGGAAATGTTGAATAATTAGAGGGGAAGGAAAAATATGTTGGAAAGATTTACAACTAAACAAAAAATAATCTTTTTGGTAACAGCACTTGTTGCACTTATATTTCTTTCTTCTCTTTTTAGCTTTCTAGCTAGAAAATCTGATGAAAAGGTTATTGACTATTCTAATACTACCAGTGAAAGTATTATCAGTGATTCTTCAATATCTTATGATAAAATTGTTTTTTATGAGTTACAAGATGTCATTGATGACTTTATAAACGCATATTCTAGTAACGAAAAAAATAGTTATGAAAATTACTATGAAACTTTAACTAGTGAATATAGGAAATATTTATCAAAAAATAAATATAAAGAGAAAGTAATTAAATTTTATGATAAATTTGAATGTACAGATACTGTTGATACTGGTATAAAAATGTGTACAGATGGAATTTTGAAACGAGTATATAAATTTGATACAAATAAATATATTTGTAAATTAGAATCATTTAATAAAAATGAGGCTTATATTGGAATAAAACTTATAGAAAATGTTAAAGAGCCTTATGCACAAATTTTTTATATAGAGTAGGAGGAAAATATTTATATGGAGATTGATAAGAAAAAACTTTCTATTTTTATTGGACTAGCCATTTTTTATTTAGTTATTTTTGCAATTATTATATTTGTTATATGGTCTCCAAGTGATAAAAATAAATATCTCTTAAAATATAAACAATATACTGAACAGGAAGCTTTCGAGATTTCTAAAAATAAGTATTGCTCTGAAATTGCACTTGCTCTCAGTTTAAACCAGTATACAAAGATTTATAATAGTTTAACAGAAGATTTTATTAGTTCAGAGGAAATTACTAAAGCCAATATAAATTCATATCTTGAAAATAATGGATATTATTCAAGTAAGGTCTCTGCTGGTGAATACGAAGCATATAATAGCGCAGGAAATACTGTTTTTGTTGTGGATTTCAAAATAGGTAATAATACAAAGAAAATTACTATAATAGAATCAATTCCAGGAAATTATAAAATTACTCTCGGAAATAAGCTATATGGTAGTGCAACATTTTCTGATAATACTAAAGAAACTGTGTCTGAAGGAATTAAATTTAATATTACCAAACTTTCAAGTGATACAAATGGCGTTAAATATAAGATTGAAATAACTAATCAGAATGATAGTAATGTTGAATTCGATTTTTCAAGTGTTTTAAATATATACCTTGAAACTAGTGAAAGCACATTTGTATATTTAAATGATACTATATCAGAAGCAACAGACGGAATCTTATCTAAAAATTCAAAAATCACAAAAACATTATATTTTTTAGCTGGAGCAGAAACTCAAACAAAAGCTAAAAGCATAGTATTTACAAATGTAAAAATTGGAAATGAAAATAAAACAGTAAAAGTAAGTCTATAAAAAAGGAGGGATTTTGTATGGCTGATTATACTGATGAAGAGAATGCATCTACTGGAGAAATACAAAGTCCTTCTCCAAATGGACTAGTAAGTAAGGGCGCAAGTAAAGTAAAGTCTGGAGTAAAAAAAGCAGGACAAGCTATAAAAAAAGAAATAGGCAAAGCGATAAAAGAAATGGTTAAGGCTTTACTTAGAACTCCGTATGGTTGGGTTATATTGTTAGTAATTATAGCTGCTATTATTCTTATTGCCTCAATAATTATTATTATATTAGCTGTATCATCTAATAGTAATACTACCGAATCAGCTAATAAATATGTTAGTGCAGGTGGAAACTCCGAAAAATTAATATCAGAATCAAAAGATGAAAACGGAAACGTATTGTATTCTGCTGAAGATAAACAAAATGCGTATAAAAATTCAAAATCATTACTAACTTTTTCTGTTTCTGAAATTACTGATATGGCAGAAAATATGATGAAAGATGATGACGACACTGCAAAAATAGAAGATTTTAAGATGCAATTAAAAGATGATAATAGTAAGAGAGGAAAAGTTAACTTAAACGATGATACTAATATAACTTTACCATCACATCAAAAAACATTTTTACAACACATATTATCAGCTGAAAAATATAATTTCAATTTTATAAATTGGGTAAAATATGATGGTTCAAATGAAGGTACTACTATGTCAAGCGATGACATGGCTACAAACAAAGACTTAGGACTTATGTATCCTAAGAATGCGGATTTAAAAGTAATGATATCATCACTTTTACCATACTTACAATCTTGGAAAATACCACTTGCTATGTATTGTGGAGAAATAACAGGTGGTACTAAAGATAATTCAAAATCTGGTAGAAATGTTCAACTTGCTTGGCAAATATTACTAGAGGCTTATAGTGATATTACTGTAAATCAGTACGAAATGCAAACGTTAACTAGAAATTATACTAGAGATGATGTTAAGACTGTTCAATGTGAGAACGAAATGAAACAGGTCACAACGTCAGCTATTAGGCCAGATCCATCTATAGGGGTAATTACTGCTGTACCAGATTATGCTACAAGAAAAGATAGCGATATTCCTGATACCGTGGAGTATCAAATGGGAAACTCAGAAGTGTGTTATGATTCTACAGAAACAACTACATATGGAACAGAAAAACAAAATGGTAGTGATACTATAGAATCTAAATATGAGTATCGTATAGCGGAAGCTTTAACATATGATTTGATGGTTAAAAATTCATATGTCTATAAAAAATATGATACATCTGAGACACCTGTATATTATAATGAAAGTGTTGCAAGTACTAGCGCAACAGAAATTTATAGTAATGGAACAAAAATTGATATTAATAATTCTTCAACAGCTTCTAGTCTATTTTCGAGTGGAACAGATAAAAGTTCTACTACTGGCAAAATACCTAATGGAAGAAAATACAAAAATTCAGCTGGAAAAGATTTGAGCCAAGAAGGATATAATGAAGTTACCACTGTGACAAGAACTGTAAAATATTCAAAACAGACAACTGTAACTAATACTATAATAAAAAAATGGAAAGATACACTTACATCAGGTGAAGCAAAATCTAATCAATATACCTATAGTGATTTATTAAAGTTCGTAAAAGATAAAAAAGATGCCGGATATGAAACGAAGGGTTACCAGGAAAAAGATGGTAAAGGTTCTATGACTAAATCTTCAGTTTATAAGGAACTTGAGAATAAAAAAGAGCTAAATAGAATTGACTTTATAAATGCAGTATCGGGAATATATAATAAATATACAACCAAAGCAGCGTATGACGGAATAGGAATAATTAGAGGAAATTTATATTTTTCATATTATAATTTAAAAGAATCTTTTAAAGAGATTGATAAAGAAGGTAAATATCCATATGTATATGGTGTATCTCTTGGAATTAAGAATATCGCTACTACTAAAAAATATATTAGTTCGCAAGCTGTAGATATACCGGAAGGTGGATTTATGTGGCCAGTTAGTAATACTACAGTAGGTTATTTATATGGTTATACAATTGCTTATGGAAATTTTCATGAAGGAATAGATCTTTGGAATGGATCTGATAATGGTGAAAGTAATGACTCAAGATCTAAAGATACTAAAGTACTTGCAGCTCAAGATGGAACTGTAACTTCTATTAGAAACAATGTATCTGCTGAAGGAGATGAGTCTTTAGGATATGGAAATTATATTATTATAGATCATGGAAATGGATTTAGTACTTTATATGCCCATTTAATATTTGATGGAGGAATACTAGTTAATGTTGGAGACGAAGTAAAAATGGGACAACAAATTGCTTGGATGGGATCTACAGGATATTCTACAGGAAAGCACTTACATTTTGAAATAAGAAAAGATAACAGTAGGTTAGATCCATTAGATTTTTACAATATTGTTAGAATAAATGATGAGAGTATAACTTATGATGAAGATAAAGCAAATGATACAATACAAGGAAATTCAGCAGCTCAATATAAATATGTTTCATCAAAAGGAAATAAAAATAATAAAGAAAATTCAAATAATTCTGATAAGAATAATAATAAAGGAGCAGAAACTGAAATTAAGTATACTGAAAATAAAGAAAGTAAAGATTTAAGAAATCCGGATTCAGCAACTGCTAATACATTAAAAAATGGACTTAAGCAAACTTACTGGGGAAAACAAGGAAAATTTGTTGACTATGGTGATAGTAAGAAGACCCTTTATGCATTGGAATATTATAAACAAAATAATGCAGAGCTTATGGCAAGACATGCAGCAGAAGAACTTGGAATTTCAGAAAAAGATGAAATTTCTACTGTATATAAATATGCAGCAATAGCACAGATGATTCAAACTTATTATGCTTGTCAAAACTTTTTAGGTTACACACCATCTTCAAATGGAAATGATGCGGTGTATAAGATGTTTACTACTACAGGATATATGTATATGATGGCTGCAAATGGATATGATACATTTAATTCTAAGCCACCTGCATGGTTGCTTCAAATAGCAAAAGATTTTATTGAACATAAAGAAAAGCAAAAAACAAATCCTTCATTAACATTTAAAGATTATCCACCAGGATTACCAGCAGATAATGCAAGTGCTTGGAATGGTGTACAAACCCTATCTATATGGGATACAGTTGGAAGATTTAATGGACTTAATTCAGAAGGATTAAAAGAGCAACTCGTAGCATACTATTATTATAATAGTAGAATTGACGACTATGTAATTGCATTATATGCAAGATCAAGCAGTACAAGAAGGGCAATTATGCTTATGGATCATAGTAGTGATTGTAATACTAGACCAACTACACATACAGATGTAGATAGACAAAGCGATGCAATGGATATTAAAAATGCTTCCAAAATATTTTATAGTTCTTCTAGGCCATATATAACTTCAATTAATGGTGTAGATGGTTATGAATATGGTAATGTTTATCTTGTAGGTAAGGAATATGGAACTTATAATGGAGCATCAGGCTATAAAGACAAAGTATATATACCAAAGTAGGGAGATTCAAATGAGAGATGAAATAAAAGATAAAGCAAATAAAAAACAAAAAAAATCTAGAAGTTCTAAGGTAGTATATACCTTAGAACAACTAGAGGAAATAAAGAAAACTTTAAAAGTCGTTGATATGAAAGTAGAAGAAGTGGATTCAACACTTAATCTAGTAGGATACATTGGAAATAATATAAAATCATTTATGCCAAGAGAAGAAGTTTCTAGCATAGTAGGTGAAGATGGACAAGTTGAAGAAAGGCATGTTACAAATAAAGTTGGAAAAGTAATACCAGTATGTATAAAAGATATTATAAGTAAAGATGATGGTATTGAACTTGTAGTTTCTAAAAAAATGGTTGAACTTAAAGTTAGAAAATGGATGTACATGCATTTAAAAGCTGGTGTAAAATTAAAAGGAATTGTAGTTAATTTGCTTGATTATGGGGCTTTTGTAGATGTAGGTGGAGGAGTAATTGGACTAATAAAACTGCAAGATATAAGCACCTCTCCAATTAAACATCCAAGTGAAATATTAAAGGTTGGCCAAAGAATCAATGTTATAGTAAAAAAATATGACAGAGATACTGGAAAAATAGAACTTTCTTATAAGGAACAACTTGGAACATTTGAACAAAATGTAAAGGGACTAAAAGAAGGCGATATTGTAGAAGGTGTTGTAAAAAATAGAATAAAGACAGGTATTTTTATTGAATTAAAACCAAATCTAGTTGGAATGGCAGAACATGTTAGTGGAATAGAATATGGACAAAAAGTGCTTGTTAGCATAAAGAAAATTTCCTTAGAAAAAAAGAAAATAAAACTTATAGTAATAGGTTAACCAAATTTAAAAGTATAGGTAGTGTGTAGCTTCCTATACTTTTTTTGTGTAAAAAGTACACTAGTTTTGTAAGAAAGTTTTTTAGATATTGACATTTAAATGGTAACATATGTATTATTTTAATAATAATTTTTCGGGTTATATTTTTATTCTTATTTTTTATTCTAAAGTAATTTTTGTTCTTATAATTCTTTATCTTAAAACAAATTTAAATTAAAAAAATATAACAATAAGCTTGTTAATGTATTATTTTGTAGTAAACAATAAAATATATTTACAAAAAAATATATAAATGGTATACTGATATTATAATAATTAATTTGAGGTGTATTGTTATGAAATATGGTTTAGCCCTAGAAGGTGGAGGCGCAAAAGGCGCATATCAGATAGGTGTTGTAAAGGCTTTAATTGATAATGGATATGAATTTGA
>ENA-OOXJ01000352-OOXJ01000352.1-human-gut-metagenome-genome-assembly--contig:-NODE-352-length-41146-cov-3.167190_pt1 | contig 41146 bp, 40 predicted proteins | sample MGYA00241587_ERZ501343 | MGnify/ENA primary metagenome ERZ501343 (study PRJEB25962, sample SAMEA2042918) | human gut metagenome | biome: human gut; feature: human-associated habitat; material: faeces... | reverse complement strand
CCATAATTAACCACCCAGTCCTCTCCACGTGCCTTATCCTCATAGCGCAATGCCGTATGCCCGAACAAAGCATATATTTCTGTACCGGGAGCACAAGTCATCAGACTTACCTTTATGTTATCTTCCTGACCTCTAACCGATTGGCCCAAGAAAAAGAATAACAATATCAATGCTATAATTAATTTATTCATAAATTCCATTCTCTGTTTACCGATGCAAAAGTACACCTAAATATTAATTAATTCCTCACAAATACCATTTTTTATTGCTATTCCTATTTATTTTTTACGTTACTTTGCAGCAGAAAAACGAACGAACGTGAATTTAGTAATAGATATAGGTAATACCGTTGCCAAACTTGCCGTATTCGACGGAGATGAAGTCGTGGAAGTGCTGCGTGGCTCCAACCATTCTCTGGACTGCCTCACCATGCTCTGCAACAAATATCCGATAGAACGGGGAATCATTGCTTCGGTAATCACCTTGAGCAATACCATACGCAGGCAACTGGCCAAGCTACACTTCCAGATGCTGGAGCTTATCTGGCAGACACCGGTGCCCATCCAAAACAAATACCGCAGTCCGCAGACCCTCGGCATGGACCGGCTGGCAGCCGTGGTGGGAGCCAATTACCTGGCTCCGGGGAAAAATCTGCTGGTTATCGACGCGGGAACTGCCCTGACCTACGAATTCATTGATGCCGACGGATGTTACTGGGGAGGCAATATCTCACCGGGAATCTATACCCGCTTCAAGGCTTTGAACGCCTGCTGCGATAAACTTCCGCTCATCGAACGGAACGGAGATACCCCCGACTTCGGTTACAACACAGAAACTGCCATCCGTGCTGGAGTTATCAAAGGAATGGAGTTCGAAATAACAGGATATATCCAGCTGATGCAAAAGAAATATCCCGACCTTTTTGTTTTTTTAACTGGCGGCGATAAATTTTCTTTTGATACAAACTTAAAAAGTATCATCTTTGCAGACAGATTTTTAGTGTTGAAAGGATTAAACCGAATATTGATATACAATAATGACGAGATATAAACAGACACTCTTGGCGCTTGTGCTCAGCTTGTTTTGCGGGGGAGTAATGGCCCAAAATAATACAAACTCACCTTATACAAGGTATGGATACGGGCATCTGGCAGACCAGGGGTCGAGTAATAGCAAGGCAATGGGCGGAGTGGCCTATGGCTTGCGTGACGGTACGCAGGTGAACTTTGCCAATCCGGCTTCCTATACAGCGGTTGATTCCTTGACATTTATTTTTGATGGAGCAGTTTCGTTGCAAAACACGAACTTCAGTGACGGTACGCTGAAACAGAATGCCAAAAATTCCAGTTTCGATTATATTACCATGCAGTTTAGATTGGCTCGCTGGTGTGGTATGAGTGTAGGCTTGATTCCTTTTTCGAATGTGGGTTATAGCATGGGAGAATATAGAGAAGATACTGAGAATTCTTCTAATTCCAGCTCTGTGACCTACTCTGGCGAAGGAGGCTTGCATCAGGCTTATGTTGGATTAGGATTTAAAATATTTAAAAATCTTTCTGTTGGTGCAAATATTTCGTATCTTTGGGGAGATATAGCACGGACTTCGTACCTGACATTCCCCTCGGACGCCAATAAGTTTCCTTATCAGAAAACGTTGGACGTTGCTTGGAAAAGCTATAAGCTCGATTTTGGCGTACAGTATACGCAAACCTGGGGAAAGAAGAATGCGTTGACATTTGGAGCCGTGTTCTCTCCCAAACACGATTTGGGAGGTAAGACCTCGATTAGCGAAGCGGTAGGTAATTCTACAACCGGAGCTACTTATACTTCGCGCGACAGTGTGGCAACTTATGGTATTCCGTTGTCTATCGGTGCAGGCTTGGCTTATGTATATGACAAACGTCTGACGGTGGGAGCCGACTTCCTGTTGCAGGAATGGAACAAAGTAAGCTACATGAACAATGCCGATGCGTTTTGTTCCAGAATGCGTATCGGAATAGGAGCTGAATACATACCTAATCTGATAGGACGTAGCTACTTCGCTCATGTCAAATATCGTTTGGGAGCCTATTATTCGCTTCCTTACTATAAGATAGAAGGTGAACGTGCCGCAAAGGAATTTGGAGTATCTGCCGGTTTTGGTCTTCCGATACCGCGTACCCGCTCCGTGTTGAGCGTGACAGCACAGTATGCGAAGACCCACGGATCGAAAGTGACCTTTGTCGATGAAAATACATTGAGGCTTGTCGTCGGTGTGACATTCAACGAACGCTGGTTCTTCAAACGGAAAGTGGATTAAGGTATTTGGACATTGAAACATAACAACTAAAAATTTGAATACAATGAAAATTAAGACGCTTGTAGCTGTATTGCTCCTTGCTGGTGGAGCGACCGGCGCTTACGCACAAAATGACTGTAAAGCCAACAGTAGTATTTCTCACGAAGCTGCTAAGGCGAAGAACTGGAAAGATGCCTATGCTCCCTGTATGGAAGTGTTGAAGGATTGTCCTACACTGAGATTTTATACCTTTACGGATGCAGAAGATATTCTGGCTGGTTTGATGAAGCCTATCAAGGATCGTAATTCTGCTGAATATCAGAAATATTTCAATGAATTGATGGAAGTGCATGACTTGAAGATGAAGTACATGCCCGAATTTGCTTCCAAGGGTACCAAGCTGACTTATTCTGTAGCCGGTGCTTTGGGACGTAAGGCTATCGATTACTTGACTTATGCACCGAAACCCGATTTAAAGCAAGCTTATGGTTGGTTGAAAGAGTCTGTTGAAACAGACAAGGCTGAAACTTGGAGTCCTATCTTCTATTATTTCATGGACGCTTCTATGCGTATCGTGAAGGCTGACGTTTCTCATACAGATCAGTTCTTCCAGGACTATCTGAACGTAGGTCAATATTTGAATGACGCATTGGCTGCTGAGACTGCTGCTGCCAAGAAAACCAACATCGAAAAGATGAAGGAAACAGTTGACGCTATTTTTGTTAACAGTGGTGTGGCTGATTGTGAGTCTTTGCAGAAGATTTATGGTCCTCAGGTAGAAGCTAATCAGAATGACTCTACTTTCCTGAAGAAGGCTATCAACGTGCTTAAGATGATGAAGTGTACGGAAAGCGAAGCTTACTTCCAGGCTTCTTACTACATGTATAAGATTAATCCGACCGCTGATGCTGCTGTAGGTTGTGGATATCAAGCATATAAGAAGGGAGATTATGATACAGCCGTGAAGTATTTTGATGAAGCAATCAATTTGGAAACAGACAATGCTAAGAAGGCTGAAATGGCTTATGCTGCTGCCGCTGCTATGTTTGGTGCCAAAAAGTGGTCGCAGGTACGTAGCTACTGTTACAAAGCTCTTGGTTTCAATGAAAACTTTGGTAATGCTTATATCTTGCTGGCCCAGGCTTATGGTTCAAATCCTCGCTGGAGTGATGAACCTGCCTTGAATAAGTGTACTTACTATGTAGTGCTCGATAAGCTGCAGAGAGCTAAGTCTGTTGATCCTTCTGTAGCTGATCAGGCTAATGAACTGATTAGAACTTACTCTGCTCACGTGCCCGAAATCAAGGATCTCTTCATGTTGGGTTACAAAGCTGGAGACCGCATTACGGTTGAAGGTTGGATTGGCGAGAGCACAACCATCAGATAAAAATATATGTCTCTGAGACCTTTACAAGTCGTAGTACATAAGAATTTAAGCATAACCATTGCCTCAATGGCAATGGTTATGCTTCTTTTATTCTCTTCCTGTTCTGGACGTAAGAAAGAATTGGGCGAGGCTATTACCGAACGCGATTCTTTACCTGTGATGGATACTCGTGGAGTTACTACATTGGTGTCCGATTCAGGAGTTATACGCTACCGTGTAAATGCAGAAGAATGGAAGGTTTACGATCGTAAATCGCCTTCATATTGGGCTTTTGAAAAGGGAGTATATGTCGAGAAGTTCGATTCGTTGTTTCAGGTCGAAGCCAGTATCGAGGCGGATACAGCCTATTACTATGACAAGCAACGGTTATGGAAGTTGATAAGCAATGTGCATATTCAAAACCTGAAAGGAGAGAAGTTTGATACCGAGTTGTTGTATTGGGATCAGAATAAGAAGAAAGTGTATTCAGATAAAGAGGTGCGCATTGAACAGCCTGACCAGATCATTTATGCTGTGGGGTTCGAGTCGGATGAACAGTTGTCCAAATATGTTTTCTTTAAGACAAATGGTATTTTTTATATAGACGAAGAAAGTGGGGAGGCACCAGCCGACTCCTTGCAAACAGACTCTGTCAATTGATTTTCTATATATGGGGATATTGATATCTTTATTGGTTACGATGGCCTTCTCCGCTTTCTTTTCAGGGATGGAGATTGCTTATGTTTCTGTAGATAAGCTCCGCTTTGAGATGGATAAGAAGCCAGGAGTGACGACATCCATATTGTCTTATTTCTTCAGAAATCCCAATAACTTTATATCTACGATGCTGGTAGGCAACAATATCGCTCTGGTTATTTATGGTATTTTGATGGCACAGATTATAGAGGGATATCTGTTGGCTGGAATCATTGACAATCATTTTCTGCAGGTACTGATTCAGACTGTCATTTCTACACTGATTATTCTTGTGACAGGAGAGTTTTTGCCTAAGAATCTTTTTAAGATCAATCCGAACTTGATGCTGCGTGTTTGTGCAGTTCCTCTGTTTGTGTGTTATGTCGTCCTTTTCCCAGTTTCTAAGTTTGCTTCGTGTTTGTCTTTTCTATGTTTGCGTATATTTGGAATACGAGTCAATAAAGAAGCTTCAGATAAAGCTTTTGGCAAAGTCGATTTGGATTATTTCGTTCAGTCGGGTATCGAGAATGCTGAAGACGAAAAGGAACTGGATACGGAGGTGAAAATCTTTCAGAATGCACTCGATTTTTCGAATGTCAAGATACGCGATTGCATTGTACCACGCACGGAGATTGTGGCTGTCGATATGGAGGATTCTCCCTCGAAGAACTCAATAATCTGTTTGTCGAGTCAGGACTGTCGAAAATTATTGTGTACAAAGGCAATATAGATAATGTCGTGGGATATATCCATTCTTCGGAGATGTTCCGCAATCCGACAGATTGGCGCAATAATGTGAAGGAAATTCCTATTGTACCCGAGACCATGCCAGCTCATAAGCTGATGAAAATTTTTATGCAGCAAAAGAAAACGTTGGCTGTGGTTGTCGATGAGTTTGGTGGAACTTCTGGCATCGTGTCGCTCGAAGATTTGGTGGAAGAAATTTTTGGAGATATTGAAGATGAACATGACAATACGTCTTATGTATGCAGGCAAATAGCCGAACATGAATATTTGTTGTCTGCCCGCCTTGAAATAGAAAAAGTAAATGAAACTTTTACACTTGATTTGCCTGAATCAGATGATTATTTGACAATCGGAGGTCTGATTCTGAATACTTATCAAAGCTTCCCCAAGTTGAATGAAGTGGTTGTTATCGGAAAGTTTCAGTTTAAAATCATCAAGGTTACAGCTACTAAAATAGAGCTAGTAAAGCTGAAAGTGGTCGAATAATTTTTATAAAGCGTAATTTTTCTTGGAATAAATAGATGTATATTAGCATTTTTTGTATCTTCGTGCGCTAAAAACTGTTTGGAGCGAGAAAAAGAATAATAAACAAATAAATCAATTAATAAAAAATGGCAACATTACAAAACATTCGGTCTAAAGGACCATTATTGGTGATTGCTGTGGGTTTGGCATTGTTTGCCTTCATTGCAGGTGATGCATGGAGGGTTTTGCAGCCGCATCAGTCACAAGATGTGGGTGAGGTGAATGGTGAAGTACTTTCAGCCCAAGATTATCAGTCTTTAGTTGAGGAATATGCAGAAGTGGTCAAATTTTCGAGTGGCAATAACTTGACAGATGACCAGATGAATCAGCTGCGAGACGAAGTTTGGAGAACTTATGTTAATAACAAACTGATAGAAGCTGAGACCAAGAAATTAGGCTTGACAGTATCTAAGGAAGAAATAAAGTCTATTATTAATGAGGGTACTCATCCGCTTTTGGCCCAAACACCTTTCCGCAATCCTCAGACAGGTGCTTTCGATAAGGATATGTTGATGAAATTCTTGGCTGACTATGCTAAGATGAACAAAAGTCAGATGCCTGCACAATACGCTGAATACTATGATTCTATGTACAAGCTGTGGTCGTTCATCGAGAAAACGCTCGTACAGACCCGCTTGCAGGAAAAGTATAGTACACTTATTGCAAAATCATTGCTTTCCAATCCTGTTGAAGCTCAATCTGCTTTCGATGGCCGAGTAAATCAGATGGATTTGCAGTTGGCTGCTATTCCTTATTCTACAATCGCTGATTCAACGGTGAAAGTTACAGATGCAGAGTTGAAAGCTGCTTACGATGAGAAGAAAGAACAGTATCGCCAATATGTAGAAACTCGTAATATCAAGTATATTGATGTACAGGTAACTGCTAGCGAAGAAGATAAGGCCGAATTGCGCAAGGAAATGGATGAGTATACTGCCCAGCTTGCTGCTGCAACTTCTGATTATGCTTCACTGGTTCGCTCTACTGGTTCAGAGCAGCCTTATGTGGATTTGTATTATACCACAAGAGCTTTGCCTTCTGATGTTGTCGCACGTTTGGATTCTGTATCTGTAGGTGATGTGTTTGGTCCTTATTACAATGCTGCCGACAATACATTGAACTCATTCAAGAAATTGGCAAAGGCCGCTTTGCCTGACTCTATCCAATACCGTCAGATTCAGGTTGCAGCTGAAACTCCTGAGAAAACAAAGGCTTTGGCTGATAGTATTTATGGAGCCATTAAGGGTGGAGCTGATTTTGCAGAATTGGCTAAGAAGTATGGACAAACAGGTGAATCTGTTTGGATTACTTCTGCTAACTACGAAGGCGCTCAGGTGGATGGCGATAATTTGAAGTACATTACGGCTGTTGTAGATGCAGAGACAAACGAGTTGAAGAATATTGCTTTGGGACAAGGTAATGTTATTCTTCAGGTAACTGCCAAGAAAGCTGTTAAGGATAAATATAAAGTTGCTGTGGTTAAGCGTACGATTGAATTTAGCAAGGAAACTTATAGCAAGGCTTACAATGACTTCAGCCAATTCATTGCTTCCAATGGAACGCTGGAAGAACTTGTAGCCAATGCAGAAGATGCTGGCTATAGACTGCTTGACCGTACTGATCTTTACAGCGCTGAACACAACATTGGTGGTGTTCGTGGTACAAAGGAAGCCTTGAGATGGGTGTTCTCTGCGAAGCCGGGTGAAGTTTCTGGTCTGTATGAGTGTGGCGAAAGCGATCACATGATGGTCGTTGGATTGGTTGCTGTAAATCCTGAAGGCTATCGTCCCTTGTCTGCTGTACACAATGAACTGAGAATGCAGTTGGTACGTGACAAGAAGGCTGAGAAAATTATGGCTGATATGAAAGCTGCTAATGCTTCTTCGTTTGATCAGTATAAGAACATGTCTGGTGCAGTTTCTGATTCAGTGAAGCATGTGACATTTGATGCTCCGGCTTTCGTATCTGCATTGCGTAGCAGTGAGCCTTTGGTTAGCGCATATGTGCCGGTAGGCGAAGTTAATCAATTGAGCGCTCCGATAAAGGGTAATGCAGGTGTCTTTGTTCTGCAGCCTTATGCGAAAGATAAACTTAATGAAACTTTCGAGCAGCAAGCTGAAGTAGACAAGTTGCAAAACATGTATACCAACTTGGTTGTGAGACAGTTTATCAATGATCTTTATCTGAAGGCAGAAGTCAAAGATGAACGTTATCTGTTCTTTTGATAAATAATTTAGATTATAATATTGATGCAGGAGCTGTCCAAATCGCTTGGATGGCTCCTGTTGTTTTTATGCAACTTTATTTTTACCTTTGCATAGTTGAAACTTTAAGAAATGTAGTATGCAAAAACAACCTCTTTTGGGAATGACTTTGTCCGAGTTGCAATCTGTTGTGAAATATCTGGGGATGCCTTCTTTCTCTGCCAAACAGATTGCGTCTTGGTTGTATGACAAAAAAGTAGATTCTATTGATGAAATGACCAATCTTTCCTTAAAGCATCGTGAAATGTTAAAGGAAGGATACGAGGTTGGTGCATACTCTCCTGTAGACGCAATGCGTTCTTCAGATGGTACCGTGAAATATCTTTATCAGGTTGGAGAGGGGCATTACGTGGAAGCTGTTTATATACCAGATGATGATAGGGCAACTTTGTGTGTCTCTTCACAGGTTGGCTGTAAGATGAGTTGTAAGTTCTGTATGACAGGCAAGCAGGGCTTTTCGGCTAATCTGACAGCCAATCAGATCTTGAATCAGATTCATTCGTTACCTGAAAGAGACAAGCTTACGAATGTAGTGATGATGGGAATGGGTGAACCACTGGATAATTTGGATGAAGTACTGAAGGCCCTTGAGATAATGACCGCTACTTATGGTTATGCTTGGAGCCCGAAGCGAGTGACGCTTTCTACTGTCGGATTGCGTAAAGGCCTGAAGCGTTTCATTGAAGAAAGCGATTGCCATTTGGCTGTGAGTCTTCATTCTCCGTTACCTTTGCAACGTAGAGAATTGATGCCGGCCGAGAAAGCTTTTTCTATTACAGAGATTGTAGATTTGTTACATGACTATGATTTTAGTAAACAACGCCGTTTGTCTTTTGAATACATTGTTTTCAAGGGCGTAAATGATACAGTTCCTTATGCAAAAGAATTGTTGAAGCTTTTGCGTGGTTTGGATTGTCGTGTGAACTTGATCCGATTCCATGCCATTCCAGGTGTAGACCTAGAGGGGGCGGATATGGACACGATGATTCGTTTTCGCGATTATTTAACATCGCATGGTTTGTTTACAACCATACGTGCTTCGCGTGGAGAAGATATATTTGCAGCTTGTGGAATGCTGTCTACTGCCAAACAGGAGGCGGAAAACAAGAATTAATATAAATTATTAACTTTGGCATGGCGGATAAAGGCATTCTTTGTAGTTTTGTGAAATTTAAAAAGGTGAAGATATGAAAAGGTTCTTGTATTACTTTAGTCTGTTTGTGGTATTGGCAGTGTTCTCATCTTGTGGTGGCAAGAAGAGTGGTAAGGGATTGTTGACTCCTACATCCAGTGGTCGAGCATATGAGATTTTGGTTGTGATAGACCAACAAATGTGGGAACGTCCCGCTGGTCGTGCCCTCTACGATGTCCTTGATTCAGACGTACCTGGCTTACCCCAATCTGAGCGTTCTTTTAGAATTATGTATACCGATCCTGCTCATTACGACGCAACGCTAAAGTTGATTCGCAATATTATAGTGGTCGATGTACGCGACATCTATACTCAACCCAAGATGAAGTATAGTAAAGATGTATATGCTTCTCCACAGGCTATATTGACGATACAGGCGCCTGACGAGGAATCCTTTGCCCCCTATGTGGCAGAGCATCGACAGGCTATTATCGATTTCTTCACTCGTGCTGAGATGAACCGTCAGATCACTATACTGGAGACTAAGCACAATAATTTTGTATACAACGAGGTGAAAAAAATGTTTGATTGCGAAGTGTGGGTACCAGGTGAACTGACTTCTCATAAATTAGGGGAAAATTTCCTTTGGGCAGGAACCAATACGGCAACAGGCGATCAGAACTTCGTGATCTATTCTTTCCCTTATCGCGATAAAGATACTTTTACGAAGGAATATTTTCTGGCCAAGCGCGATTCAGTGATGAAGGTTAATATTCCTGGGGCACGCGAAGGTATGTATATGGCAACTGATACATTATTAACGGATGTAAAGCCTATTTCCGTTCAAGATGCTTATGCGCTTGAAGCACGTGGCTTATGGCGTATTAAGGGTGACTTTATGGGAGGGCCGTTTGTTTCCCATATGCGTTTGGATGAAAAGAATCAGCGTATTATTGTTTCTGAAATCTTTGTTTATTCACCAGATAAATTGAAACGAAATTTGGTTCGCCAGATGGAAGCATCCCTTTATACATTACGTTTGCCTGCTAAAGAACAGAAAGCGGGAAACGGAAAGGATCTTCAGAATGAAAAGGCGTCCAATGATACAATTATTAACGAGAAGAAATAAGAATGGAAGATAATAAGATAAGAATCGGCATTACACAAGGCGATATCAACGGAGTTGGTTATGAGGTAATTTTGAAAACATTTGCAGAGCCTGCAATGTTGGAATTGTGTACCCCTATCGTATATGGTTCCCCAAAAGTTGCTGCTTACCATCGCAAGTCTCTTGATTTGCCGACTAATTTCAGTATTGTAGAGTCGGCAGAAGATGCAGCTCCAGATCGTTTAAGTATTGTCAACTGCAATGATGATGAAGTGAAAGTCGAGTTTGCCAATCCTACTCCTGAAGCAGGTCACGCCGCTTTGGCTGCTTTGGAGAAGGCTGTTGAAGAGTATAAAAAAGGGCTGATTGATGTGATTGTAACGGCTCCTATCAATAAACATACAATTCAGTCGAAAGACTTTCATTTCCCTGGTCATACAGAGTATATTGAACAAACACTTGGCGAGGGTGAGAAGGCGCTTATGATTTTGATGAAGAATGATTTGCGTGTGGCACTTGTTACAGGACATATTCCTGTGAGTAAAATCGCCTCAGTGTTAAATAAGGAATTGATAAAGGAAAAACTACGTATATTCCATCGCTCATTGAAATTGGACTTTGATATTGAGATACCTCGTATTGCTGTTCTTTCACTTAATCCACACGCTGGCGATGAAGGCCTGTTGGGTACAGAAGAACAGGATATTATTATTCCTGCGATGAAAGAAGCTGGTGAAGAAGGTATTCTTTGTTTTGGTCCTTTCCCTGTTGATGGTTTTATGGGAGCAGGTGGATTTTCACACTTTGATGGTATATTAGCCATGTACCATGATCAAGGTTTGGCACCTTTTAAGGCACTTGCGATGGATGAAGGTGTGAACTTTACGGCTGGACTTCCTGTCGTGCGTACTTCGCCTGCACATGGTACTGCCTATGATATAGCGGGGAAAGGTGTTGCTTCTGAAGATTCATTCCGTCAGGCTATTTATGTAGCGATTGACGTGTATCGTAATCGTCAACGTGATCTGCAGGCTCGTTCCAATCCGCTTCGGAAATTGTATTATGAGAAGCGTGATGACAGTGACAAATTGAAGTTGGATTCAACAACAGAAGCGGAATTATAATATGGTGAAGGCAGAGATACAGCAAGTCAAGTTGCGTTTTGGCATCATTGGAAACAATGAAGCCTTGCTGCGAGGAATCGATGTCGCGATGCAAGTGGCACCGACAGACTTGTCTGTACTGATAACTGGAGAGAGTGGTGTCGGAAAGGAAAGTTTTCCGCAGATTATACATCAATATAGCCGTCGCAAGCATGGACAATATATTGCTGTAAACTGTGGTGCTATTCCTGAAGGGACTATTGATTCGGAATTGTTTGGGCATGAGAAAGGAGCCTTTACTGGAGCTATCAGTGAGCGTAAAGGTTATTTTGGTGAAGCAAATGGTGGTACTATCTTTTTGGACGAAGTAGGCGAATTACCTTTGCCTACCCAGGCGCGCTTGCTTCGCGTGCTCGAAAGTGGGGAATTCATAAAAGTGGGTTCTTCTAAGGTAGAGAAGACAGATGTTCGCATCGTGGCTGCTACCAATGTCAATTTGGTGCAGGCCATTGCCGAAGGGCGATTCCGTGAAGACTTGTATTATCGTTTGAATACAGTACCTATTCAGATACCGCCTTTACGTGAACGTGGAGAAGACGTTGTTTTACTTTTCCGTAAATTTGCTTCTGATTTTGCAGAGAAGTACCATATGCCTCCTCTACAACTGACTGAGGATGCACGCCAGATGTTGATGGCCTATACCTGGCCTGGTAATGTGCGACAGTTGAAGAATATTACAGAACAAATTTCTATTATTGAGGCTAATCGGGAAATTAATGCAGATATTTTGAAAAATTATTTGCCTGAGAATAATGCACAACGTTTGCCTGCTTTATTAGGAAATAAGGAAAGTAAAGGGTTTGGTAGTGAACGCGAGATTCTTTACCAGGTCCTATTTGATATGCGCCAGGATGTGACGGAGCTGAAAAAGCTTGTTCATGAGATTATGACTGAGCGGGCGGCTACAGGTGCGGGGAGTGGCATTAAATCGTCTTATTACACTTCTCCTTCTCAACCTCAGCTTGTGACACCTGCAACGGTTGAACCGAATGTGACTACCATTATTCATTCTGCTGTGCAACCTGCAACTCCGCTTTCATCTTCTGTGAATGATGATGATATTCAAGATACAGAAGAGTATGTAGAAGAATCGTTAGCTTTAGATGATGTAGAAAAGGATATGATCCGTAAGGCTCTTGAGAAGCACCATGGAAAACGGAAAAGTGCGGCTCAAGATTTGAACATATCCGAGCGTACTCTATATAGAAAAATAAAGGAATATGGATTGGATTAAAAAGATCGGAATTATCGCTGTTTGTGCTTGTTTGGCTTTTATTGTGTATTCATGCCGCATTTCTTTGGGATTAGCTCCGATTAGTTCCATTGATTATACGAAAGTTAAGACAATTTCTATTTCCGATTTTCCTAATCGGGCAGAGTATGTATATGCACCTTTGGCAGTGGAATTTAATACGAAGCTGAAGGATATGTTTATACAGCAGACTCGTTTGCAGATTGTAAACTCTGGAGGTGATTTGGAAATTGATGGTGAAATTACTGGATATAATCAATATAATGAGTCTGTAGATGCCAGTGGCTTTGCTTCGAAAGTGAAAGTTACGTTGACGGTGAATGTACGATATGTCAACAATACTAATCATGAAGAAGACTTTGAACAGCAGTTTTCAGCTTTTCAAACTTATGATTCAGGGCAGTTGTTGACTGATGTACAAGATAATCTGATAACGTTGATGGTTAAAGATATTACAGAACAGATCTTTAACGCAACGGTCGCTAATTGGTAAAAGATGACGGCTGTTCAGTTACAACAATGGATTCAGCATCCAGAAACTTTAAATCAGGATTCGTTGTATGAATTGCGAACATTAGTTGCGCGTTATCCTTATTTTCAGTCCGTTCGTTTGCTGTATTTAAAGAATTTATATTTGCTCCACGATGTGAGTTTTGGTGCAGAATTAAGAAAGGCTGTACTTTATGTTGCGGACAGGCGATCTTTGTTTTACCTTATTGAAGGTGAGAACTATAAATTAAATCGTAACGAACAATCTGTTTCTATCTTGGAGAAAGATGAACCTGGAATTGATCGTACTTTGTTTCTTATAGATGCTTTTCTTTCAAAAATGCCGGATGTACAATCTCAGTCGTCAGAGCTGGATTATACAATGGATTACACAGCTTATTTGCTACATGATGATAAAGCGGATGATGTTGTCGAGAATAAAATGCGGCCTTTACGTGGGCAGGACTTGATTGATGGTTTCTTGAACAAGATGAATGCGGATGAAAAGAACCTTCCGACTGAGCAAATGAATGCTGATAAATCTCAAATGGATAAAGATGTTTTGTTGGCAGATGTGTCGGAAGAAAGTACTTCACCTTTGATTTCAATGCCGATTTCTGTTAATGATGATCAAGCAGAGGATGAAGAGGAAGAAAAGGGTGAAGATTGTGTGGTAGAAAGAGAGGATGATAGCTATTTTACTGAAACATTGGCTAAAATTTATATAAAACAGCATCGATATGAGAAGGCACTTGAAATAATTAAAAAGTTAAGCTTGAATTATCCAAAAAAAAATGCTTACTTTGCAGACCAAATCCGATTTTTGGAAAAATTGATTATTAACGCTAAATCAAAATAAGTAGAAATGTATTTATTATTAGTTATTTTAATGTTGCTTGCATCTGTGCTGATGTGCTTCATTGTTTTAATTCAAAATTCGAAAGGAGGCGGTTTGGCTTCCGGATTTTCTTCATCCAATCAGATTATGGGTGTACGCAAAACAACAGATTTCTTGGAAAAAGCTACATGGACATTGGCTGCCGTAATGGTTGTTCTTAGTATTGCTACTGCTTATGTGTTACCGTCTGCTACTGTACGTGAAGGTGATGTAATTATGGAGCAGGCACAACAACAGGAAGCAACCAATCCTTATAATATGCCTGTAGGTACAGCTGCTCCTCAGACGGAAGCTCCTGCGGCAAATGCTCCTGCAGACTCTGTAAATTGATATAAAATTATAATTTCTGAAATAGCGGGATTGCTGCATATTATTATGGAGCAATCTCGTTTTTTGTTTCTCATAAACAGTTGATATAATGAATTCTACTTCCCAAATTCATCAGACATTACGTGATTCGGCGGGTATACGCTGGATGGTTCTGTTGTTCTTGGCTTTTGCCATGTTCTGTTCCTATATCTTTATGGATATTTTGTCCCCCATTAAAGACTTGATGCAATCTACTCGCGGTTGGGACTCTACGGCTTTTGGAACAATGCAAGGTTCTGAAACCTTTTTGAATGTATTTGTCTTTTTCCTCATCTTTGCAGGTATTATCTTGGACAAGATGGGGGTACGTTTTACGGCTGTCCTTTCTGGAGCAGTGATGCTTGTGGGAGCTGTTATAAATTGGTATGCTGTAACTGAGAGTTTCCAAGGTAGTGGCCTTGAGACTTGGTTCAATAATAATTTGAACTATATTCCTGGTTTTGATGAACTGGGCATTTCTCCGTTTTATGAGGGCATGCCTGCATCTGCCAAATTTGCGGCTGTAGGTTTTATGATATTTGGCTGTGGAGTTGAAATGGCTGGTATTACAGTGTCTCGTGGTATTGTCAAATGGTTTAAAGGACGTGAAATGGCTTTGGCTATGGGATCGGAGATGGCTCTTGCCCGTTTAGGAGTGGCTACCTGCATGATCTTTTCACCAATGTTTGCCAAATTGGGGGGAGTGATTGATGTTTCTCGTTCAGTTGCTTTTGGCGTAGTGTTGCTAATGATTGCATTGATAATGTTTATCGTCTATTTCTTTATGGATAAGAAATTAGATGCACAAACAGGTGAGGCAGAGGAAAAGGATGATCCGTTTAAAATAAGTGATTTGGGAAGTATTTTATCAAGTAGCGGTTTTTGGTTGGTTGCTTTGTTGTGTGTATTGTATTATTCTGCTATTTTCCCTTTCCAGAAATATGCAGTTAATATGCTTCAATGTAATTTAGTATTTACAGAAGTACCGGCTGACTCCTTTTGGGCAACCAATACTGTAACTGTTATTCAATACTTGATTATGTTGGTTGTAGCTACTGCTGCTTTTGCTAGTAATTTCTCTAAGCGCGCCTCCATGAAAAATGGTCTATTGGTTGTGGCAGGTGTAGCATTGGTTATTTTCTGTTATATGGGTTATATGCGTCAGAGTGCAGAGACTGTGTTTGCGGTATTTCCTTTGCTTGCTGTTGGTATTACGCCGATTCTTGGGAACTATGTTGATCATAAAGGAAAGGCTGCCAGTATGTTGGTGATTGGATCTTTGTTGCTGATTTTCTGCCATTTGACGTTTGCATTTGTTTTGCCTGCACTTAAAGAGAGTGCTGTTGGAGGAATTGTAGTTGCTTATCTCACTATTTTGGTTCTGGGAGCAAGTTTTTCTTTAGTTCCGGCATCTTTGTGGCCAAGTGTGCCTAAGTTGGTTGATGCAAAAATTATCGGTAGCGCATATGCCCTTATTTTTTGGATCCAGAATATTGGACTCTGGTTATTTCCCTTGTTAATTGGTAAGGTACTTGATAAAACCAATCCTCAACTCGTGGCAGATTTACAGAATGGAGTGATTACGCCTGAGGAAGCAGCAGTTTCTTATGATTATACAGCTCCGCTTGTTATGCTTGCTTGTCTAGGTGTAGCTGCTTTGATTTTGGGTTTTGTTTTGAAGGTTGTAGATCGTAAGAAAGGGCTAGGCTTGGAAGCTCCTAATATCAAAGAATGATATTGTCGGATGTCGGAGAGGCAAGTGAAATATAATCTTTTGAATACAGTTCCTGTATGTGCAGGGAATGTTTGTACGGAATGGGAGGGTGAGTACGTGGTACTCATCCTTCCTCGTTTTCGTAAAGCGTGGATGCAACGTTGGCTGTTGCCCAAGTCTTTGTCATCGCATGTACGTATTCAACTTGAAGAACATGGAACGGCTGTATGGAGATTGATTGACGGACAGCGCACTGTTCAGGAAATTATTGAACTGCTTGCGTCACATTTTGGTGGAGATGAGAGCTATCCTTCCCGTGTAGCTGCTTATTTTATGCAGCTACAAAAGGATGGATTTATTCATTTGAGGGCTTTGAGATGAAGATTGATTTAGTTTTCTTCTCTATCTACTTTTAATAAAGCTCCTGTATTGGTGTCGAACAACACTTTGGTTGTGGATTTCTTGTTGAATAATACGGGAGCAAGATATTCTTGTGTGCCAAATTGGGTTATAGGGAGTTCATTGTCGAATAGATTTTTACCTTGATAGGTCAGTATAACCTTTGCTCTTCCTGGTACATTGTAGATGATGCCTTCTAACTTCTTTTTCCCTTCGGTGGTCGAAAGGTTTGGTACATTCATGTTTTTTATGCTGATATAAATCGGTTCACCTGCTAAATTGTCATTGTCGACAACACCCAATTTACGTGAGAAACGTAGTGCTATCTCATCTTCTTTCTCTTGTGGTACAATACGGATATTGAATATTTTTGTTTCTTTCTTTTCTTTACCGGCAAACATTTCTGTCATGGCTTGTTCTTGTAGGTTTAGGTTATCTAGCATGATTTTCAGTTGGTTGCCATCGGTTGGCATATTGTCTGCTTCACCTCGTACTAGAGCGTTCTTACTTTCGCGTATATTATAAATTTCTTTGGCGACTAGTTCGGCCATTTTGGCATTGGAGCTCGCCATCAGGATTTCTTCGGTCAAGAAACTACGCGCATCAACATCTTTGATTGTATTTCCTTCTTTAGACTTATTTGGGGTATTTTCTTGCTTACCACTAAAAGGTAGATTGATAGAGCGTACGATGCCATTTTCTGTCAGTTCCATTAGGGGGGCTACGGTCTTGTCTTTCATCTTTACGAAATAGACATTGTCTTTGTCGGGTACTCCGACTACGCCTGTTTCTATTTTGTCGATTGTCCAATAGACTTCGGGTTCATCCGATACACCTGAAAGGCGCAAGTAACGGTCAGCATAACGACAGAATTCGCCAGGGGTGTATGTATGTTTAGTGGTATGTACCTTTATTTCAATTTCAGTCTGCGGGAGCATATAAGTGACTCCATAATCTTTGCCTTGTGTCACTCCCACGGTAACTTCTGTTTGTGCTGATGCCAAAAGGCTCATTGTGAGTACAGATGACAGTAAGAATATATTTTTCTTCATGCTTCTTTGGGTGTTAGTTAGTGTTTTCTTTAATTTAACAAAGATAGTTAAGTTATTTTTGCCGTGAATAGATTTTGCCATAATTAACAAAAGAACTGAGCCACGAATTGTGCAAAATTTGGTATTAGAGTTGTTATTCTAATTTGCACAATTCGTGGCTAGAGAGTTAATTAGGTGCTTCTTATGGTAGCTTCAAGTTAACTTCGGCAATACCCACCCGGTCGTCGTTTAGTAAAATACGTAGGTCGCTGGCTGTCGTGCCGCGGAAGGTATAGGTATGCGGCTTGTTGTACTCGCTGACGGTACCCGAATAAACGGTCAGGAACTGGCCTCCACCACCCGAGAGTTGTATTTCGAAGTTGGCGGGCAGCTTGTTGTCGCGGATGAAGGTTACAGTTACTTCATCCACTTTCGGATTACCTTTCAGAGCAAAAGTCAGGTAGTCTCCTTTGTTCCCTTGCCAGAAGGTCTGGTTGTCGCCGTCCAAAACATGAAGAGCGCTTTCGAGATTGGTGCTGGCTGTTACAGGGTTTTCAGGTTTTTCTGCCTCTAAGCGAGCATTACGTGTAGCATAGTCTTCCACGTGGAGTACGGCAGTCTGGCGGATGTCTTCGGACGAGGCGGCGGCCATGACGACGAATTCACCCGGCTCTACCACCCATTTCATGTCGGCGTTGAGCAGCTCCAACTGCTTGCGGTCGAGGTGGAAAGTGACTTGCTTCGTCTCACCCGGCTGGAGATGGACGCGCTCGAAGCCGGCTAGATTCTTTTCGTAAGTCGTGACGCTGCTTACCACGTCGCGCGTGTAGAGCTGTACCACTTCGTCGCCAGCCCGACTGCCGGTATTGGTCACGTTTAGGGTAACGGTGACCGTTTCGTTCGGGGTGATGACGGCAGGACTGATCTTGAGGTCGGAGTATTCAAAGGTGGTATAGCTCAAGCCGTAGCCGAAGGGGTAGAGGGCGCCGTTGACACGCGACATGTTACCGTCGGGACCGGGATTCTTGCCGCCGTCCACTTGCGATGAAGGCTTGCAGGGGAAGTTGAATGGTATTTGTCCCACACTTTTGGGGAAGGTAACGGTGAGCTTGCCGCCGGGATTGTAGTCGCCGAAGAGCACGTCGGCTACTGCCGTACCACCTTTGGAGCCAGGATACCAGGCTTCGATGATGGCGGGCACGAACTTGTCAGCCCAGTTGATGGAGAGCGGACGCCCGTTGATGAGTACCAGCACGACGGGTTTGCCAGTGGCCTGTACGGCCTGGAGCAGCTTCAGCTGGCGGCCGGGCAGGTCGAGACTGCTGCGCGACTTGTTCTCGCCGCAGGTGCGCTGGCCGCCTCCCAGCACTACGACAGCCACGTCTGCACGGCGGGCGTTGGCTACGGCACGGTCTATTTCGGCCTGTTCGTCATCGGTCAGCGGATATTCTATCAGTTCACTTTCGGGCCAGTGGGCATCCACCAGGTCGCAACCCTTGGTGTAGAGCACTTCGGCCTTGCCTTCCACTTTGGCCTGGATGCCTTCGAGCACCGTTGTCACGTCGACGGCTAGCGGGCCGTAGTGAGTCAGCGCATAGCCTTCTTCGTCGGCATTGGGGCCGCAGACGGCAATGGTCTTAATGCGGTCGATGTCGAGGGGCAAAGTCTGCTTGTCGTTTTTCAGCAGGACGATACTTTCGCGCGAAGCCTGCAGAGCCACGTCTTCGTTCGCAGGGTTCTCCACCTCTTCGTCGGCTCCGGCCAGGTCGGTCTGGTAGGGAGCGTCAAAGAGGCCGACGAGGAATTTCACACGCAGGATGTCGCGCACGCGGTCGTTTATCAGCTTTTCGCTCAGGCCGCCCTCCTTTACCAGTTTGCGGAGCGGCTCCACGAACGATTCGGGCGAGCGGAAGGTACAGCGCACGTTCAACCCTGCCTCCACGCTCTGGCGCACGGCTTCCTTCATGTCCTTGGCCGTGCCGTGCTTGGTGTAGAGGTATTCGACGGCGTCGCTGTCCGACACGACATATCCCTTGAAGCCCATCTCGCCGCGCAGGCGGGTGGTGAGCCAGTAGAAACTGCCCTGGATGGGGATGCCGTTGTAGTCGTTGTACGAGCTCATCACACCCAGCAATCCTGCTTCTTGAATGACGCGTCGGAAGGGATAGACGTGTATCATCTCCACTTCGCGCGGCGACATCTGCGGGTCGACGCGCGCCATGCCTTCGCGGGCGCCCTTGTTGTTACTGTAAGCCACGAAGTGCTTGGCCGTGGCGGCTACCTGATGGTCCTTCTGCAAGCCATGTACCATCTCGATGCCCAGTTCGGCCACAAGATAAGGCGACTCGCCGTACACCTCTTCATAGCGTCCCCAGCGCTGGTCGCGCCCCACGTCGAGGATGGGGGCATAGATATTGGTATAGCCCAGCATGCGGGCTTCGCGCCCCGTTATCTCGCCGATGCGGCGCACGAGGCTCCGGTTCCAGGTGTGTCCGATGCCCAGCTGGGTGGGGAAGTTGGTGGCGCGGTAGCTCTCCACGCCGCGGATGCCTTCGTTGGTGAAGTCTACGGGGATGCCCAGGCGCGTCTCTTCGACGAAGAAACGCTGCACTTCGTTCAAGGCCCAGGCGTGGCGCGAGGCCGGCCATACATTCTCGTTGTCCGAGGGCGGCAGACCCCACTGGCGGAAGCCGTTCAGGTGCTCGTCGATGGCGCCGATGCCGTCTTTCCATAACGCCTGCTTCCATTCGGGTGTGGGCAGGGCGTCCTTTAGCACGCGCTGGTAGCCGTAGAGGGTCACCATCTGACAGGTTTTCTCATCGAGTGTCATCTGGCCGAGCAGGTCCTCGATGCGTGCGTCGATGGGGGCGTTGGGGTCTTCGTAGACATCCTTCACGCCGTTCTTGTTAAAATCAATCCAGCCCTTGCGGTACATTTCCGTCTTGGTAGGCTTATAGGTTTTCGGAGTTGTCTTGGTTGTCTGGGCATAGAGGATGGACAGGCATCCGCCGGCCAGCAGGGTCGTTACAATCAGTTTCTTCATGGATACTCAGATTTTTGTTTTTTGCAAAAGTAGACATTTTCAATTAATGTTTGATGGTAATATTGTCCGTTTCGGTGGATAATATTTTCCAAAAGGTACTTACTATGTCCGTTTTCGCTCTTTTTGTGGCATTGTCGGCTACGCATACTGCAATTTTTTTGAGCGAGGAGGCGGACAAATGAAAATAAGTTTCTATCTTTGTAGCCACGATTTCTATAAACCGTGCATCAAGACTTCGGGGTTGACTGGATTTGACAGCGGGTAGAAATGGTAGGTAAGCATGCAGTGGGTCGGTAATTTCCACTCTAATCTCAGTTATCAAACTTTTATCTGGCAACGAAAATTATGCTCTCGCTGCTTAATCGAAGTACAGTAGATTAGCTTTATTTCCGCCAAAGTGGTGGAAACGGGATGTCACTCAAAAGCTCTTGTTCCGAAGCGTTTGGTAAAGTGGCACAGCAAAATCGGGAATAGCTCAGGTCTTTCTCCGCGGCCTTTGCGAAGTTTTAGGAGATAAGGTGCAGGTTGGTGGCTCTGGTCTTGCCTGCATTCGAAAATCGAAGGCAGAGATAAGCATGTAGAAAGCTTATGATTTCCTCGTTTGGACGAGGGTTCGATTCCCTCCAGCTCCACGATGTTTTGTAAACCGCTGAAAATCAGCGGTTTTATTTTTAAAATAACTGTCTATTTCTTGCAAAATTGTCTGTTTTTGTATGTTTCATAAATCGTCAATCAAAAACTAATCAAAAACAAATCAAAATGGGAAGAAAGAAGCAGATGTTCGTCCTTCCGCATCTGGTTGATGCGGGGGGAGATTTGAAAAAATCGTGGTTTGTAGAGTATTCCATTCGCGACCCATACACCGACGTGATGAGACGGTTCAGGGAGTATGGGGGATTTAAGGTGCTACAAACTGCGGAAGAAAGGTATGCGCTGGCAGAAAAGATTATTGCCGATATTGGAGAAAAGATTTCGTCAGGATGGTCGCCTCTAGACAAACAGCTGGTGACGTATGAAGATAATTTGCTGATGGATGCCGTTGCCAAGCGGTGGGGAAGTGAGCGCGAAGGCGTTGTGACTATTCGCAAGTATTTGTCAGAGTTCCTGGAATTAAAAAAGGCCAGCGTGTCGAAGAAATCATATCAGACATATCAGTCGAAGCTGCGTATATTCTGCGAATGGGCTGAAGCCAACGGGGTTGATCAATTGCATGTGTCGGCTATCAAAACAGGGCATATATTGGAGTTTCTGAGAAATATAGCTACCGGTAACAACCTGAGCCGACTGACGATACAGAAGTACGAGCAGATATTGCACAGTTTTTTCGAGCATATGCGCAAGATGGACTTCGTACGGGAGAATCCGGTATGTAACCTGCCACACTTTGGTAAGGTCGTTGACCAGGCACCAAAACCGATAGGGGATGAGGACAGACGACTACTACTTGCTGCAATTCGGAAGCACGACCGCCAACTGTGGATAGTGTGTCAGTTGCAATATTATTGTGCCATCCGTCCGGGTGAATGCCGCCTGCTGAAGGTTGGAGATGTGGATTTTGAGAACGAAGTTATCCGTGTTCCCAAGGAGGTGAGCAAGAACAGGGAGGCTGAACCAGTATCCATGCCGATCCAAATGGTGAAACGTCTCCGTGCCGAGGGATATGCGGATTGTAATCGCGAACTGTACCTTTTCTCTGCTTCTGGGAAGTCAGGCATCCGGCCTTTGGGTAAAAATTACTTCCGCAATCGTTTTAACAGCATCCGCGACAAACTGGGATTGCCAACCTCGTATAAGCTATATAGTTTCAAGTACACAGGTGCCACGTCACTGGTCAACGCTGGGATAGACACCTGGGAACTTCAGCGGCACCTGCGGCACAAGTCCATTGACACAACTGAGCATTACGTGCGGAAGAACTTCGCGGTAAAGAGTAGTAAGATTAAAGAAGAGTTTCCGGATATATAAAGAAAAGGCGGCCTATTCGGTCGCCTCTATTTTTGCTTTTAACCTGTATAATCTGTCGATGGCTGGATTATAGAATGGGTCAGGATAATGCGCTTGGATGTCGTATATATTGGCTTTGACAAATTTTCCCGAGTCTATAATTTGCTCAGACTTGCTTAAGGTTATTTCCTTTGGCAATTTTACGCTTTTGGCCCATTCCATAAGAGCATTTACGGCCGGATCTGAATAATCAAACTGTTGTTCCATATTATTCATTTAATTCAGATTTATAAATAATGGAATTTCTCGTTTTGCCATAATTACATATCCATTATATCGGCGACCAGTTCGCCGTCTTCAAATACAAAATACAATTTCCTCTTACCGTCATTACATATACCGTATTCATCACTAGTATCGTCATGCCAACCATTAAGTTCGATTACTCGATTAACCACCATATCCCAATCTTCATGTGTATTGATATAATCTCTGACTTCTTCTAATGTGTTCATAATCTCAATTTTAATTGTTGCACCCAACGCATTACATACCTTCCCTAAAATGTCTATACTTACATTGTAAGCACCTCTTTCAATTTTACCAATATTGGTAAAATTTATTCCACACATGTCAGCAAGTTGGCGAGTTGTCAGTCCGTGTTTATTTCTTAGGGAAGCTACCTGCTGCCCTATATATTCTCGATGTGTCATATATGATTTTCATTAAATTATACCTATCACCTTTGTCTTTGTGTCATAATAGTGGCACATGGTGTATCGCTTCACCGAGTCATAGTACTATCGCCATAATTTCGGCAGCTACTTCCATCTCTGAGATAGTATAGTATATAAGTAATTTATACAATATATTCATCTAGTAATTTATAAAAATATCTATATCTGCCTCTATTTCTGATTGATTCTCAGGCATTTCTACTTCATCGACGCAATCGTATAGCCAAAATATAAAATTTGGGTCATTATCATATTCTGATTTTACATATTCAGAAAATGTCATTCCATCACCTTGCCCGTCTTCTGAGTTGTTACAATACTCTCTGTATTGTTCTCTCATTATCTGATTTTTGTATTCAATTCTAGGAATCATATTTGTAATGTTTAAAAGTCATATATTTCGTTATCTTCAAGAGTTAAAGTAAGTTGCTTCCCTCCGAAAGCATAACTGTTGTATGGTTTCATACTTTTGACTACCGTAAAAGTAATATCTGTAAAGTTACCGTTTTTTGATACAACAGGATTTTCAATTTCTACATTTGACCAGCTGGATAAAATATTCTCGGAATCGTTGATTTGGAATCCTACAAGATTTGATAAATTTTCAACTGTAAGCTTCATTTTATTGTTGCAGAATTTAGAGCGTTGCCCCCGCTTTTAAAGGTTATCTTTCATTTTGATATTGCAAAGATAAGCATTATTTATTTTGTGTGCAAATATGCACACAAATTTTTAATATGTTATTAGACATAAAAAATCCCCAACCACCTTCCGGCAATTGGGGAATACCCTGGTAACATTACTTGATAACAAGCATAACTTCTACATTTACAAATGTATTACTTTTTTCTCGACTTATATACTAACCATCCAACAATTATTAGGGAAAATGCGATATATACCTTATCCTTATGCCTATCCCACCAGGACAGCTCGACAATTTTCTCCTTCTTGTTCAGCACCGCATCCAACTTGCCGGACAGGCTGTCGACCTTAACAGACAGCATCGCAACACTTGCGTATAGCTCTGTATCGCTACGACTACTCTCCTGCTTATTACTCTCACTCTTGGTCTCGCTAACTGCCGTTGGATATTGCCTGCCAGTGCTGTCAGGTGCAGAATAATATACTGTTTTATTCTCCAGCTTCATATTGGCGAACCGCTCGTTGCTCTCGCTTCTAAGTAGATGCACATTGACCCTCAGACTATCCATCATTTGTTTCAGACGTTTGATCTCTTCATGGCTGATTGCATCTACATGGCTGTCGATATTACTCGAACTACGACACGACCATATTGCTGACGTTAGCAATATGATGTACAACCATTTTTCAAGAAAATGTATCATAGCAACTCCCATCCAGATTCAACATCCTCCATCACAGCCGGCACACCATTTTCGACCTGGCTAATGGCTGCAGCAAACGTACACATCGTCGCCTGATCATCAACATCTGGCACATAAGTAGATGGCACTTGCATCTCCTTACATACACTACTGATATACCCAGCTGTGTTGTTCTCGTTGCTGGGTGCCCATCGCTGAATGAAATCTGCCACCGTCTGACAGTCATGTCGTCTGCGATAATTCTGCAATGTGCGTATTAGGGCACGATAGCCCCATTTCATTTCGGTAAACTGGAAAAACTCCGCATCTTCCTGCACAGGTCTCAATCCTTGCCACTTGTCTTGTGTAATTCGGATGTTCCCCGGATTACAATTCCTAAGTCCTCTTGCTAATTTATTCATAATGCCATATATTTGTATCGTTTGTTTTGCGAGGCTTACGCCTCAGGTTAACATTTGGTTTGGCCCCACCGTGAGGTGTGCCCTTCTATTTTTTCTCATCATTTTTCGTGACCTCCTCGATAATCTCTCCAGCCGCATTATACTTCTTCTTGATATAGCCTACCAGCAGTCGTTTGATGGAAACTTTGTTTTTGATTCCATGAATATTACATACGTGCTCTGCAATGCTGTCAAACTCAAAGATAAAAGCAAGACCAAGTCCGCACATGGCAGATACAGTATAAGTGCAGACACCTACTGGCTGAAGAATAGCTATTCCGAACATGAAGCCGAGGACTAAGTAGCTGTTATATTCGATGAATTTGCACATCGTCCGGCGACCGGCCCTCGAGAACCGGAAGTCCTCTCCGCGCTTAACCACGCTGTCGATGATGCCAAGTACGAAGTCGGCCACAATCATTACGATGATGAATACCAGCATCCAGCGAAGCTCGAAGACTACTTCTTTGATTTCTCCTACGAAGGAATATGCCCCGGCAACTGCCAGCTGCGGGGCTATGGTGTGCAGCAGCTTCTCCATTACTCCTTCTTCACTTTACCACCGAATAACTTGGACAGCCACTCCGAAGTAACAACCGACACAATTCCTGTGGATGCCAGGGCAACGAACAGAGCGTCGATTATCACTACCCAAATACTTGCATTCGACGGAGGAAAGCCCAAGTCCATCCACCACGAGAACACAGTCACGATAACACCGACAACAGCCGTTACCCACATTGACACCCATTTATTCATCGGGTCACTCAACTTACTGGCAATAAAGCCGACCACTGCCGGTACTACCACGGTAGAGATTCCGACAAAGCTCTTGAACCCATCGAGTATGTCAGGCAATTCCGTATCAGAACCATCGGCAGCAAAAACACTCACTACGCACATTAACAGTGCGAAAAAAGTCAGAAATAATCTTTTCATAACACACACGTTTTTTTTAATTAATACCTTCACAAAGGTAGTCGGTCTATGTATGTATATAAAAGGACACACAGGCATTCCACTGACACGACTTGTCAGTGGGTAGATTCAGGGTATATTGCATAGAAATATACCGAAAATCTACCATCTTTTTATGATGGAAAGAAAAATATCTACAACCGCTTACGCTTACGTATGCTCTTCAGGTCGCGGACAATGGTGTCAGAAAGTACCTCAGAATATATCTGCGTCGTCTTGACAGACGTATGGCCAAGAACCTTTTGCACCGTCGTGATGGCGACACCCTGATGCACCAATAGGGTTGCACAGGTGTGTCTGGCCGTGTGATACGTGAAGTGTTTCTTTACGCCGGCCAGCTTGCCTACCTCGGACAGCAACTTATTTGTCTCGCAGTTCGACGGGATATCGGCCAGCTCCTCTACGGATGAATAGCGGTCGATGACTCCGAGGGCCTTTCCGTCGAAGAGCAGGGCCAGCGGTAGCTTGATTTCTATATTCGTCTTTTGCATCTTCAGGCATAGCCACCTTGTGCGGTTAATCGGTACCACGTTCATTGTCGATAGCGCACAGAAATCGGAGTACCGCAGCCCGGTATAGCAGCAGAACAGGAAAGCATCGAGCACATGGCGGTGTCGCTGATCAGCGAGCACTACTGATTCAAGTCGTCGTAATTCGTCAGGTGTGAGGAACTCATGCCGCCCCTTCTCCTGTTTGATTTTGTATTTTCTGAACGGGTATGCATCCGCCTGCATGTAGCCGTCATTGATGGCCTCGTTGCATAGAGTTCGCAGCTGGCGGAGATGCTTGGCCACGGTATTCACGCCCTTGCCTTGCTCCCGTAGCCAGGTCTCGAAATCCTTCAGCATGGTGTATGTCAGGTCGGCGAAGTCCAGGCCGGGCCGGAACTGCTCGAGCTGGGTGACAGTGGATAGCAGATTTTCCTTTGTGTTAGGCCGTTTGTCAGATCCTTCAATGGTCGACCGGGCGAATTCAAGGAATGTGATGCTGGCAGGTGCTTTCTTGCGAACTGCATCACGCAACAGGGCGAGTGTAGGCTGGATGCCACGCTTCCAAAATCCGAGTTCAATTGCCTGCAGGTGGATAATAAATTCGAATAGCATTGCGTTGAGTTCTATGGCCTGCGGATGATTGATTACTTGAGATGTAGCTTTATCCCAGCATGTTGGTTGGAGATAGATATTGGTGGTGAGGTAGATGTTGCGCTGATTGAGCTTCGCTTCGACCTGGACGAGGGCTGATCCTTGTCGGTTGAGTTGATGCTTACGATTGTAGACAAGGCGGTAACGTATTTTCTGCATGGTATTTTTGAGGAAAAGATATAAAATGGTAAGAAATCAGGTGGTTATGGTGGTTTTGGGAGGACTACTTGGACGACCATTGGTCTATCAAGGAAACGCTAATGATGTTAACACGACTTTGGAGACAGGTTATTATGGAGTTAATAAAGATGGAGGTGTTACATCTAATGCGCCTTATGGATATGGTACTTTAATAGTATTAAAATGTAATACGGGGTCAGCTGGAGGCGGTTCTCCGATTATACAACTTCTTGTTGGTAATACTGCGTGGGATATATATATACGTTCACAGTGGGCTGGAGAATGGAATCCATGGAGAAAAATAGCTGCTTCAACTATATCATGAAAACTTCTCCCAATAGTCATTGAGCATTTACTCCTTGTGTGTTTGTCAAGTAGTAAATGTTCAAGGAGTATTGGAAATTAGAGAGTCATGATTTGAGTTATTAACTTATCAGTATGATATAATAACGACGTCTAATCCAAATGACCCTGTTCCGCTTGTCTTTATAAGTTTAACTGTATTATTCTCACCGGCTTGCACTTCTATCATATAACTTATATCGTTACTTTTCAACTCTACGCTATTTTTTTTATTCTTATAAATGAGCATAGTAGTACCTTCATAATTATATCGAACAATAGCATAACATCCTGGAGACATTTGAAATTCAAACGGTGAATCCATAGTCAAGTTGTGAGTCATAGTCGTTTTTATAACGCAGCTAATTAGTCCTCCCAAGTGGGTAGAAAGATAGACATGTTGTCATGTATTCTTGCACCTTGGGAGAACTACTCGAGATCAGTAGTATGCTAAAATTAACAAAATGGAGTGCGTACATTAACGCCGGCACGTCGAAAAAGATAAACGATGTCAATGGCCTTGTTTTTATTAGGGTGGGATATTCATTTGGTGGGTATTTTATATATAATGCAACTTTTGGGAAAGTAAATATCATCTCGAATCCAGCAGGTTACAACCTTTCAATAGAGTTAACTATTGATACGGCGAATGTACTAACAATAAAAAATACAGCCGACGGACAAAGATATATTGAGATATTATATCAATCTCTACCATAATTATACTTGACTAATCTCGAATCCTTGCTCATAGTATGTGCTACACTCATAATAGAAATCACCTTCAAAATCTATCGTTAAGATGAAATTCCCATAATTTACAGTGTCTATTTTGAATGAAACAGTAGGAGCATATGCATGATTGCAGGAATTATGAACCATGTTACCTGTTGTTCCACCAGGATAGGCATATATCGTGCCTGTTGGTACCATCCAAGGGGTAGTATTATCCCGTTGTTTTACCAACGCATATTTCAGTTCAATACCTCCAACTAACTTTTCAAGGCTAGAGGTGAATTTACTGGTAATTTTAAGTCTATTCCCATCTTCCTGCTTGATAACACCTGTTCGATAATTCTTGCCAGAATACAGTGTGTAAGGCATTAACCCGTTTTTTGTCGGCTTCACTGTCGGAAGGAGTTCTCCCAAGACTGATGCAAGGTCGGACTTTTCTATCCAATACTGATTACCTGCCGCATCTCTAATCATGATGCTGTCGATGTTGTCTGTTGTTCCCTTTGACAATTCATTCAATGCATTTTGTAAAGTATTCTTTTCCATAACTTTGATAATATTAAAAGTTTAACGACCAGGGTAGCTTTTTGTTAAACTACCACTTTTATTGTAAAAATAAAGACCTCCCGTATTAAGAGTGAGCGAGCCAACACTATCTATAATGTTTATAGAGCCAGTCCCTGTCACATCGACTTGTGATACTACATTATCGCCGGAATACCTTTTAATCCTCAAGATCGGATAATAATTCGTCGTACTACCCATGCTTTCAGTCATAAACGACAAGTTGAAGATTTCTTTACCATCTTGGTTCAACATATAGAGGCTGTTTGATTCTGGATCTATCACAATCCTTGCTCCTTCTGAAGAAGAGGATATTTTCCCTTCGATCTCAACACTTCCATCATCATAGAACTTTGCTTTACCTTTCGCAAATGAGGCGCTTCCTGTTAGGAAGTTCAGAAGTAAATTAGGCAAAAAATCAAATTTGGGTTTACCTGTACCAGGGTCAATTGGAAGCATTCCACTTGTCGGGTATTTCTGATAGTCATCAGTATCATTACCTAGCCAATCGTAGCCGTGTTGCGACATCATCAGATCGCCGACAAACACCGCACTAGCCAACTTGGCGAAGTTGGCCATCAGTATCTCCAGGAATGTATACTTGACATACTCCATCAGCACCCAGGTCGCCTTGCTCCCATTGGTGGCATAGTCTGTCTTGGGACGGATTCCAGAAAATGTGCCTTCCTTGTTCAACACGTAGTACTGCCCGTCGTCGAGCACCATCGGAGCGCTGAGGGCAGTGCGAATGTACTTTGTTGTGGCATTATATTCGCCTGCCGGATAGATGAGTGGCCCTATCGGACCTGCGTCACCATGTACAAGGTATCTCACTTGTCCGGTCTTCGATGCTAACACATTTCCTGCCATATCACTCCTCCGTAGTTATGAGCCAGTTCACATTACCTCCGGCCTGCTGGCACATGGCTTCCGTGCAGGTACCACTGACTGCTGCCGTACTGGCAGTGGATGGGTTAAGGATTACCCCTGCACTATCCATGAAAGTAAAGAAAAACTTCATGTCCTTAGCCTTCGTCGTGCTTCCTCGCTTCACGAGGATAGGCGTATATACCACAGTTCCTCCGCTACCGCTCACGATGGTCTCGTCTTCAGGAACAGGGTTGGTTATTATGTCGTATGGGTCTGACAAGTCCATCACCGTTTGCGTGTCAAGCCCGATTAGAGTGCTGCTCTGGTATACCTCCGCTTTGAAAATGCCCGTGGTGTCCACCATGCTGTCAGTTACAGTCAGGTTTTTAGCTGTTTGACCACTGATAACCTGCCAGGCATTATTGACCAGTTTGTACCACTTATAGGTTAAACCGCTTGTCAGTTCCGAGGCTCCCATACGTGCAACCGCTGTCAGGATACATGAGTCACCCTTTTGTCGGATGGCAAAATACTTGTCATCGCCCGCCTGTATGGTGACTACCTTTTGGTTACCCACACCCTTTGTAATGGATATGGTATATGTGGCCTGTATGGTATCGCTGGTGTTGCCCACCGTCACCGTGGCTACTGCCTTCAGTACGCAACTGGCGCCTGCACTGGCCTTGACCAGGTTCTTCAGGATTTGCAGACCGTAGTAGTTGTTGACACCTGACTGATAGGGTATCTGCTTGAAATGCCCGGTCTCGCCTCCAAAGGTATTGGTGCTTAAATTGGAGCTGAAGGTGAGTTTCGTGTCATTGAAGTACCACTCCACCGACTTAGGCACCACCACACCCTCCGCCACGCGGCTCGATGTAAGCAGGTAACTGATGGTTGGTTTCAAGGTCACGAAGTCGGGGGCGATGTTCGTTGGGGCCGTCGCCTCGCCGTCGTATTCCTGATAGAGGTCGCCCTTGTCGCACATCAGGGCAGGCATGTACACGCCGCTTTTCTGTGAGAAAACGACTTGCCCGGTCTTGTTCGCTACACTCATAACTCACCCCCTTCCTCCGGAAGTTCCGGCAGGGTGACAGGTTTATCCTGTTCTGTGTCTTCTGGTTCAGGGTCTTGGAACTCTTCGGGCGTGGTCACTTCTATCGGTGTGTCAGTGCCGTCGATCTCTTTCTTCGCAGCCTGCGGTGTCAAACATACACCGCCCACCGATGCCGCCTTATCAAGGATGGTCAGACCGGGGCGACCGGTCAAGTCTGCCTGCCATAGCAACACACATCCGTCGGCTGTCAGATTACGGATGGATGTCAATTTTAACTTGTCGGCAACTTGCCGAGTAACTTTGATGTAAAAGGCCATAATGTATAATGTATAATGGTTAATTACTTTTTCTCGCCACCAGCAGCCGCCCTTGGCTGTCGGTCACATACTTGCCGCTTGAGTCAACCACAGCTGCCCAAGGACCACGGTCGGTCACTTGCATCTCCAGCATCATGCCGTCCTGATAGGGTATCTCTGCCGACATACCTTGCGCCTTCAGTGCGTATGAGCCTGCGCCAACCTTTGTGAGCCATGAGCACTCGAGTACCGTTTCAGGTGTAGGAACAGTCCCCAGCGTGTCACGGATGACAGCCTCCGGGTATATGGCCGTCGTACCGCCAGGTACTTCGCCAGGCACGCCACTGTAATCCACATCGAGAGCAGGGATTCGGCGTCGCAAGGTTGTTGACTTGTAACCAATGCTGTCGTCGGGCTGAGTGGAAGGGCTTCCTCCTACGTCATAGCTTGCTTTAACAATGTAAGTTTGCTCATGGCCGATATAATTCATGTCAACAACCAACTGGTTGGCCGACACACTGACCACCTCCCAATCGTTGTCTCCAGAGGTCGAGGTAATGGCCTGAATGGAACCTGTGTCTAGTACCCGGTAAAAGAAGAACTTGCATTTGCCGGAAGTGGTTACATCTACATCGGCCACAATCATCTTGGCTGTGATGGTTTGCTGCGAGCCGTCACGTAGCGGGTTCCAATCACGTCCTGACGGACAGTCTATCATGAGCGACGGAGCAGCTTCTGAACCATCTACGGCTCGTACCAGGTATGTGTACCGGTATATGTAAGTCTGCCCACTTCGGCCGGTATCCACATATTCTGCATAAAAGTCCAGTGTAAGTGCCTGAACGGTGGACACATTCTTTTTAATCTTAATCTGCCCCTTGCTGCTTCCATCGGTTGTAATCTCATAGCTGGCGTTAGTTGACTCGATCAGCTTACGTGTGCCGGCAATGGTCTCGTACCACTTCATGTTAGTCAGTTTGGGATTCACGGTACCAGGAACAGTCAAAGCAGACGGGTCGGTGGCGTTGCATCGTGGGAACAAGGTGAGCGGTGTCAGCGTGTAGTCGGGGGTGTACTCACCTTTGTCAGCTTGGTACACCTGTACCGATGGCACGCTTCCCACTACCTCTATCTTGCCACTGGTCTGCAGGGGGCGGTAATTGACTTGTATCTTTCGTTGTTTACTGTAAATTGGCATGGCTTAAAATGTTATATAATTAACTGTTTCCAAGTTTCCTTGCCCATCGCGTAATATCGCCCTGGCGGTGAACTTGCAGCCTGTCAGGTTCATGTAGTCAGGCCCCAAGTCTGTCAGCGTCAGCGGCAATACTTTCCCTGACTCGGCGTGGGCTGCTGCCCAGGCATTATCTTCAGTTACGTTGCCTGTGTCGCGCGTCCAGATTACATCCTCGTCCAGTATATGAGCTGTCACATCCTGATTATAGAGCAAGCCCGTGATGGAGAGCGTGGTGGCAAATTTTTCAGCGTCGAAATACCATCCGTTGCTGCTTTCTATGTCGATGCTGAAGGCTGGGTTGCCCTCAATCATCGCCCAATCGGTACAGCCGTATCGGGGTTCCTGTGTGGTACCAGTCAGCAGGCACATCCACTTGCACCCATAGTGATACACGCTGTCATATACCTCTTGCGTGGATTGATAGGGTTTGCTCAAGGATTCTTCCGCACTCCAGTAGCCTCGTTGATTCTCTTGCCGGACAGGGGTGCCCTGGTAGTCGATACGCATTACGTCCTGTGTTGCGATACCCCGGCAATAGACATAGCTTTGCCGGTAGTTTATAGGAAGGTTGTCAAAGATGGACAGGTGCTTCAACTTTCCGACGATGACGCTGTAGTTAGATTCCTCTAACACCGGTTTTGTAACGCCATCGAGCATGCAGATGCAGCCCTCACGGCTTGACAAGTACCACCATGACTGTCGGTCTTCATTAACCGGATTACCTCTGCGTGTGATTGCCATCAGCTCAACCGGTGGATAGTTCTTTCCGCCTGACACCTCGCTGTCAGGATACAGCACCACATTGATACTGTTGGCCGGAGTGTCTACCGACAACACGCGCGCCCAACTCGTGTAATACTCACCGCTGCCCGATGTCAGGTCGTTGACTACCCCATAGATGATATCATTCTCCTGTAAGGCAGTGAAATCATTCTCCCACCGTTTGCGAAGCTTTAGCGTATAAGTGCCATCCTCCATCAGCGTCACACTCTCGACTGTGCCGCTCTCGCTAAAGCTGTAGTCGCTCTCCATGGCGAGCAGGCGGTTGAAGATAATCTCCAGTACGGATAGAGATTCGCGCACTTCGAGGCGAGAGAGTTGCGCACGTCCGTCAGGGAACAGACCGATTCCTTTTCCTGCCAGCATGGAGTCGATGAACTCGCCGACATTCAGTCCACCGAGGAACGTCTGCAAAAAGTTGGTGCTATCCGGCTGATTTTTGTGTAGATACTTTTCTCCTTCCACATCTCCAGCCAAATCCGCATAGCCGGCCTTGATTTTCTTGCCATTGACAAGCAGGTACTCATTCACATAAGACAGTGCATTGAGCAATTCAATATTGCCATGCGTATGTCCTACACCGCCACCGCCTCCTGCGATGGTAGATAGCAGTTGACCGATTATCTCCGCAATAGCTCCCAGTGTCGTCGTACCCCATACCTCACTGTACGGGTTCTGCACCGGGAATAAATCCCCCTCGGACAGGGGAAGGCGTGGCACTTCAGCCAGCCGAGGGGGTAAAGTAAAATTTCCTACTTCCGGGATGATGATGTCCAGCATATCTGCCGGCACATCGGTACGGGGCAGGTTCAGCAAGGGCCTTGCGTCTGCGTATTTGTAGGTAAAGGTGTAGCTTGCCGGCAATTCGCGCAAATTGCCAGTCACATCACTCTCTACCACGACGATCTGCCGCAGGTAGCTGCCAGTATATATGTACTTACGCTGTGATGGAAAGAAGTCCAACAACCAGCGTGCTTCATCCTTTCCGAGATGGCCGGTGTTCTTCTGATACTTCCGCTCCGTGTCGACGCGGTACTCCTCGCTCACTTCGTCAATCTCGGCAAGATTATGCGTGTGTTCAGCTTCGAGATTCGTTGCACCGTATGCCCGGAAGCTATCAAGACCGCCAAGCGAGTTCTCGAACAGCACCCAGTCCTCGCTGATGGAGCGCATGGAGTCAGCGTAGTAACGCTGAATGTAGGTCAGTCGTTGCCCTTCTGCATCTTCCACCCACACGTCATAAAACGCAGGTTTCTTGTCTCCCAGCTTCCCGACGATTGTGCTGTATTGCACCGGTATGGTGTAAGCCTTCCCGGCTTCCAGCTGGACCAGGTCAACAGACTGACTGCTCTCATCCGGCAGGGTCGCCTTCAGCTTGACAACACCCGATTTTACGGCATAATAAGTAAGGAATTCCGGGCTATAATAGGTTACCGGCTTCACGGTCGGTTGCCAGGTGAGCCAGTTCTGTGTGAGGAAGTTAGTAGCCGTATCGGCTAGGCGGTCTACGCCGCCGCGTACAGCCGTGAAGGATACTTCCTGCTCGTCGATAGTAGCCTTGAAGAGTGCAGCAAGTCCGGTCTGCTCATACGGCAACGTCTCTTCTTTCAAGATATACGCTAGTTGAGCATGCACGATGTCGCGCACATCTATCTCGATGCGTCCATTACGGTCAGGGTCGTACCGTTGCGACAGGATTTCCACTTCACTTTTTTTCAAGACGAAGGATACCTGCGCATCGGAATTGAGCACGAACTTCTTCAGGTTCATGCTTAACGACAGCGCATCGGGTTGTTGGAGTATATTCATAGTCTCAATGTTTGCCGCGAAAATAGCAGGCATACCATGTCCACGAAAGGACAAGATTATTCCACCTTCTCGACCTCCAGCCAAAAGTTCAGCCTGGAATAGGTTTCAGCTCCCCGTGGGTCTTTACCGCACCAGGTACGCTGACAAATACGCGTTCCGGCATCGTACAATTCTTGTGTCGGAACCGTGTCCGGATAGACATAGATACTGCCTAGATCCTTAGAAGTGGCAGCCTCGTATTCCGACTTTGAAATTTCAGTGTAGGTTGTTTTCCCTACCCATCGGTACGATGATTCCGCAGGCAGGCATTCGTTAGGGGTTGGAGCATAATCTTCCGGCTCATACACCTGTGTGGTCAATAGTTCACACTCGGTTGGCTCATTCTTGCCACCAAGCGTGTAATTCATTACATTCCACAGCATCTTATGGCCGAGCAGACTGACCGGGCGATGCGCATCCAATTGCAGCTTCATGTCATCTGTCAACAGCAGATTGGCACGGACTGTGTGCAAGCTGTTCCGCAACAAGGTGTCATAGTTGCGGTAGAACTTCTCAAATATGCCATCTATCCCATTAAAAGCAAGGCTATAACCGTCAAGGCTCAGGCATCCTTTCGTAGTTTCACCGTTTGCATTTTTGCAGAACGCAAAAATGACTGGCAAATTTCCTTCATCCTCGACATCCGTTCCCTCGCTACTGGCCGATTCAGCAGTCTCTCCAGCTTCCAATAGGCGCGAATTCAACCAACGGGCTGCGCCGGCATACAGATATGACGAGCTCGCACGTGGAGACGTAGAATCACCGACATCCGCAACTAAATTGCCGGTTAGGATGTCTGCATACTCCGGCAAGGTGTCCGGCACCTCTATTTCTTCTTTCTCCAGCCCGGTGTCCATGTCAAAAGGCGTTCCAGCTGCTGAAACAAGTACATAATCCGATGCGACCCCGCCTTTTACAACTTGACCGGTACTTGAAGTTCCGCCCGTTGTCTGATAATAGCGGAACCGCTGCCTTTTGACACTCCCTTCAGGAGTTAGCAGGGCTGACGGATATTTGTCCTTCGCGTCTTTCAGCCCTGACAGGACAGGTAAATCGCCAGGCGACTCTACGTTGCCACAGGTTAATACAATCTCTTTGTACGATTCAGGGTATTCTATCTCCGCATGCCCGACTAGCATACCGTCAAGAGTGGCCGTGCTGTCTCCTGATACACACTCGTTGAATGTGCGTATCTCAACCGTTCCCTCGGCTTCGTTGGGTATGAATTCACAGAAGAACCGCTTGCGGAAGGCTTCCAGCAATTCCTCGCAACTGACGTCCGGCAGGAGATCTGTCATCCGGATAACACCGTTCGCCAGCGTGTCGGCTGTTGTGTTGAGAAGCACCATCTTGTCGAACGGTGAAGTATTGCTGAAGAACGATGGAAGCAAGGTATAACCGAAATGCTGCATGACACGCTTCAGCAGATAATTCACCCGGATAAAAGGAGTAATGTAATAGCCAGCGTCGATGTTCATCTCGGTATCATCCGACCGGATGACTGTCTGTGATGTCTTCATGTAGAAGTCGCCATTCAGCATGCGATTGAGATAAGTGAGCAGATAAGTTAGGTTGCTCTCCTTCGCCGTCTTCCATTCTTCGTCTTCGACCAGAATTGGGAAGATAGCGAAACGCTCATCCGTATTGGCCAATAGAGATCGGCAGAAGTCTAGGCACTGCGACACACCGCTCACTCCTTCCACGACTTCATCCTGGAAGATATCCTTCAATCGCACATCCTTCATCTTCGACAGGAATGCGCCTTCATTCAGATAAAAGGAACAATTGATGCTTTCCCCTTCGCGGGCACCAAGAATGGCTTGCCTGGCTACGGCATAATAACCACCTGCTTGGATGCTGCACTCAATGCGCACAGGTTTCTTGCGATTGTTTGATTTGCCGGGATAACCGCACAACTCACGGTTCTGCGCGGTGTCAGGCAAATCAACCGGCAGCGACTGCTCACCATAATCGTTAAAAAAAAGGTTCGTTCGTTCAATCTCAAGCAGGGTGTCCGCCTGAAGATGATAGGATTTTCCGCTAGATACATTTGTTATCTTCATAGGCTACTATTTACTTCCGATTTTTCTACTTCTGTCACGTTGCTTTTGCTTTCGTTCAAGATCTGTCAATACCACATCTGCAGGGATTCCTTCACGCTCTAGTCTCTCAATTGCGCTTATTAGACGTGAAACAAGTGTCTTGTCTAGACCGATTGTGCCGGATTGAGTATTCGGAATGCTGGTAGCAGATGTTCTGCCTATATTCCCTCCTGAAGAGAACCCTGCCATTCGTGCTTTTATGATGTTATTTAAATCAAGTGTACGAATAGTGCCTGCTTGCTGGCTTTTATCAATTATGTCCAAGATCGGAGCGACAGTAGGATTGCTTACGGCTGCATTGCTGGCTACCCATTCACGTGACTGACCGGCAGGCCCTTCACCGACAATAACGGTAGGCCTATCTATATAACCTCGTTTGTATGGATCGTATATTGTTTGCGGGAAAAGTTTCCCATCTTGGGAACGGACTACATCGATACTACCTCCAGATTGCAATCCGGTTGCCACGCGATTGTATGTGGTTTGGCTTGACGTAGTTGAGGTCTCATCGTTACTTTTGCTTTTATTGATAAGTCCTTTTAGCGTTGATTTTGCAGCTGCAAGAGCAGCCATAATCAGTCCTGACAAGACAGCTGCTCTTGCTGTTCCTGATGCACCAAAAGTCAAAACAGAATCAGGTGTAGCATACGCTTCTGCAGTAGCACGTGCGACTGCTCCCGTAGTTGTTGCAGTCGCTTTGATGATTTCTGCTTGAACAATCTGCCCCAGCACATCAAAAACAATATCAATCATTGTGTCTGCAAATCCTTGCAATGCATCTTCTTGCCCGGCAATTACGCTACCTAAAGCATCCCCAACTTGTTGTCCATACTGGACATAGGTGTTTACCCTTTTTTTGTACTCCTCCTGCATCCTGCGCGTATTTTCTTCTTCTTTCTGAGCCTTATCTTTTTCGGAGCGCTCTCTGTTTTCGAGTTCCTCTTGCATACATTTTACCTTGAAATCGAGCAGTTGGCTTTCGATTTCTTTCCGCTGTTCGGCGCTTAATCCGGAAATTTCAAGCATTCTTTGCAAGTGCATGATGGCAAGCTGTTCAAGTGCCTCGTTATAATCAGCTTCCGATTGCAGATTCTCATCCCGACCGGAGGCGAACAGTTCCTTCAGCTCAAGCTGTTGTTGTGCATACATCTGTTTCTCGGCCTCCATTTCACGTGATAATTCTACTGCTTCTATTTCCGCATCGGTGAGCATGGTAACTTTTGGAGGTTTATTTTTATCGTTTTTCTTATTTTTCGTGTCATCATTTCCTGACACAGTAGGGAACCTCTTGTCGTATATTTCCTTTGCAATTTCAAGATACTGGCTGGCTGCATTCTTTTCGTCCTTAATCCAGGAATCAAGCTGTTTTTTATTCATAGCGTTGAACTCTTCACGCTTTTTCGCCATCTCTTTGTGTGCATTGACGGCATCTTCAAGAGTCTGTCCGTTCAGCTGTTTTAATTTTTCCTCTGCACCAAGGAGCTTTCGTCCTGTTTCTTCCCATTGAGCCACCATGTAGGCCATTGTTTCTGAAGAGGAGTCCTTATATGTTGTGGTACCTCCGAACATGCCGTTCGAATAATATCTTGTAACATATCCTTGCTTTACAGTTTTGTCAAGTAACTCATATTTTTCTCTTAAGTTATCAACTTCCTTCTGTTGCTCTTTGATGGCTTTTGCATTTTCATATTGCAACAGGGCACGTTGTCTGGATAAGAATTCCTCTACCTTTTCAGTAGATATGGACAAAATTTTTCCGTAATCTCCCAACGCTTCAGTAGCATTAGGGACTACAGACACGATTTGTTTCATTACGCTTTCAAGCTCTGCTTGTTCTTGCGCAGATCGTTGGGATTTGTTGGATAATTCTTCATACCGTTGTACTAGTCCAGGAAGTGTCCCTTCCAACTGTACCATTTTGTCGAAATGATTATCATAGGTTTCAGTGTAAGATGTAAACATCTTGTTTAGAGAGGAGAAAAAATTGTTAGTTTCTCGCATAACACCCTTCCAGAACGGTTCCAGCTTCCTCCCTATGTTGTTGAAAAACGCGTCCATGGTGTCTCCCAGGTTGGACTGGATACCCTCCAGTTCGTTCATCTGCACGGCCATGGAGCCGGCCACACCCTCCAGGCGTCCCAGGCTGAGCAGGTAGTCTTTGATAGCATCCTCCGAGTTTCGGACTTCAGTGGTGACACCCCGGAAGGTGAACTGAGTTTTTTCTCCTTCCTTGGATGCCTTGATTCCAAATTCCTTCAGACGCTCGTTCTCGCCTGTCATGGCATCTAGCACAGCTTCAATCAGCTGATCCAGTGACTTCCCTTGCGAGGCGGCCAGGTCTCCCAGGTTAGTCAGTTCCTGGCTGGTGGGCTGCAGGCCTCGGTTCACCAACTTGATATAACCTTCCGTCCACTCCTGGAGCGACGATGGTGTGTCGGCCGCCAGCTGCTGCAGCATCTTCATGGCATCGTTGGCCTTCTCCTGGCTCTGGAATGTATTGCGTAGCACAGCCTCGTACTTGGCAAACTCCTTGCGGGTGTTGTAAGCCTGGTCGTGTGCCGACTTCAGCCAACCGACAACCTTTACGGCGATGAATGCTTTAGCCGCCATCTTCAGTTTGTTCATGATGGTAGTGCTCTGATCCATCTGTTTGTTCACCTCGAGGCCGGAAGTGCGGAGCTGCTTCATGCGGTCGCGAACGTCGGCCAGCCGTTGGTTCAGCTTAGCATACTCTTCGGGATTGGCAGATTCTGCGGTATTGTCCAATTGACGCTCCAGTTCCTTGGCGTGCTTCTTCAGCTGGGTCATGGTCATGTCGTTCACGTTCATGCCTTTCGTCAGCTTCTGAATTTCCTTGTTGTTGTCCGATATTTGTTTGGACAGTTTTTTCGCTTCCGTTTCCAGGTTTCGGTACTCCGTTGTGTTTTTCTTTCCCTGAGCTTCCAGTTCTACCATGGCATTCCGCCGTTCTTTTTCTTCTTTTCGCAGGGAACTTGTCGCTTTTGTCAAATTACGGATTTCCTGCTGCGCCTTGGCGGTTTCGGCAGAAACGGTGTACTTGATTTCGTCTTCAGATAATCTTCGTGCCATACTCGTCGTATTATCAGTCAATCATTGAATTAATTTTTTCTTCTTCAACCGGCAATGCCTGTTCCAACTGCTGGCGGATGTATCGGCGGATGTCTTCGGACAGGCCGTACTGGATGTCGGGGAAGGTTTCGTGGTAGAGTACGCCCCATACCACGCGGTTGTAGAGTGCCAGGTGGCGGCGGATGTGCCGGGAAATGCGGTCGCCGCCGCGACGGTAGTGTATGTCCAGGAATCGGAGGTAGGGGAAGACGCGCATGTAGTACACCTGCCGGCTCCCATCCACGGTACTGCTGAATGGCTTCCTTGCCAGGTGTGCCTGCAGGGCGCCGGTCTGTGTGTTCAGGTAGGTGCGCACGGTCTGTTCCTGGGTGTCGTAGATACGGCGGATGTCGCGCGTCATCACGGCCTGTATGAATTCTTTCTTGATGGCTTCTTCGGTTATCATGCTGCAATGTTTTATGCTGCACCGAAGGTAGGTGGAAAAGGGTGGGGAAGAAAGGACAACGCGGCCGCTCTCCACTAATGTATGGGAGAGGGCCGCGTTGTTGTCAGTAATATGGGAACGGTTATCGTGCCTGGAGCATCCAGCGGAAGTCTATGCCATTGGAGCCAGGACGGACGCGGTATTGGTATCCGGCTTCAAGCATGGCCTGGTGTACCTGGTTCTTGCTGATTTCGGCTCCAGGGTCGATGCTCCGGATGGCGTCGTATATTTCGTCGGTGGTGAACCAGTGTGTGGCCGTTCTTACATCGGCAGGTTTGAACGATGCCGACAGGGCGGCAATATGGACACTGATATCGGTAATCTTTTCTTCTTTTTCTTCCATAATTCGTAATTTTTATTCGGGAAACATTTCTTCTATAATAGCGCGCAGCTTGAGTGCGGCCTCCAGCTTTTCCTGCTCGGTGGCAATGCTCGAGGTGAGCACCGTGAGCAGGCGCAGGGCTTCAACGCGGGTCATTGCTCGCCTCCTTCCTTTTGGAGTATGAAGCATCGCAGGATGT